>Ga0302262_10000874_pt1 | contig 12805 bp, 8 predicted proteins | sample II_Fen_E3_4_FD_194557 | JGI IMG/M metagenome (GOLD analysis project Ga0302262, IMG submission 194557) | Peat permafrost microbial communities from Stordalen Mire near Abisko, Sweden - II_Fen_E3_4 | ecosystem: Environmental > Terrestrial > Soil > Wetlands > Permafrost | place: Sweden: Abisko...
GGCGCCGATCGAACCCGCGACCGACGTCGGGTCGATGTCGGGAGCGAACGTGACCGTCGGCTACGTCCACACCGCCGGCTGCGATCTCGGCGGCGCGGCAGGCATCGTGTACGACGAGGGCGGCGGATGGGAGGATCCCGGCTGCGAGGGTGCGTGCGACGGGGATCCCGGCGATGAAATGGATGATGGCGGGGATGACGGTGGCGGGGATGACGGTGGCGGGGATGACGGTGGCGGGGATGACGGTGGCGGGGATGACGGCGGCGGGGATGACGGTGGCGGGGATGACGGCGGCGACGGCGGCGACGGGTGGCGCCCACCGCCGGCGATCGCGCATCCCCACCGCACCACCTTGCTCTCGAGGCTTCCGGATCCGGCGCCGCGGTAGCCCGGTCAGCCCTGGCGGCCGCGGATCCGGCCGAGGTCGAGGATCATCGTCGGCGCCGAGTGCACGTCCTCGAACTCGGTGTGCGGCACCGAGCCTGGGCGCGGCGGCGGGGTCGGTGGCGGCTGCGAACTGGCGCGCGCGTTGCCGGGGGGAGCGGCTGCCGTCGGCGGTAGCGGGAGGGTCGGCGGATCGATCGGGGGCCCGGGTCGCGCCGCGGACCTGGTCGGCAGGGCGGGCGGACGCGGTGTGTGGCGGCCTCGGCTGCCGTGCAGGATCACGGTGCTCTCGGCGTGGAAGTTCGGCGGCCGCTCGGCCTGGGGCACGGTGAGGTGCGCCGAATCGCCGGTGAAGTCGTTGACCACCTCGGGGGCTGGCTCGATCGATACCTGGGTCGGCTTGGGCTGGAACGGCACCTCGGGCGGCTCGAACGTCTCGTCGGGCCGCATCAGGTTGACGCCGACATCCTCGCTGACCTGGGCGTCGAGCACATACTCCTCGAGCATGCGCAGCTCGCGCTCGATCTCGACCGCGAAGTTCTTGCGGATGAACCGGCCGAGGTGGCTGCGCGAGTAGTTCGGCATGTACTTGCGCAGGAACGCGCGCAGGTCGGCCTCGGCTTCGGCGGCGGTCTGGTAGCGGTTGGCCCGGCTGCGCGTCAGGCATTTGTTGGCGATCGCCTCGAGCTCGGGCGGCACCGCCGGCGCGACCTCGCTGATCGGCCGGAACTTGGCGTCGCGGACCTTGATCAAGAGGTCCATCTCGTTGGTCGCGGTGAACGGCGGGATCCGCGTCAGCATCTCGTAGAGGCACGAGCCGAGCGAGAACACGTCGCTGCGGTGATCGAGCTTGCGGCCGAGCGCCTGCTCGGGGCTCATGTACTTGACCTTGCCCTTGATGACGCCGGTCTTGGTCGTCACCTTCGAGAGCGTGGCCTTGGCGATGCCGAAGTCACACAGCTTCACCTCACCTGCGTAGCTGCAGATGATGTTCGACGGCGAGACGTCGCGGTGGATGATGCGCAGCGGCCGGCCGCGCGCGTCGATCGCGGAGTGCGCCGCGTGGAGCGCCGCGCCGACCTCGGCCGCGACGTGGGCCGCGTGCTCGGGAGGGATCGGCTTCTTCTTGACGCGGCAGCGCTCGAGCACGGTGCGCATGTCCTTGCCGTCGACGTGCTCCATCGCGATGAAGTACTCGCCATGCGCCGTCGCGAACTCGTAGACCCGCGCGATGTTGAGGTGGCGCAGCGTGCTGGCGATCTTGGCCTCGTCGACCAGCATCTGGATGAAGTCGTCGTCCTCGGCGAGGTGCGCGAGCACCCGCTTGACCGCGACGAGGTGCGGCTGACCGTGGCTGTCGAACGTCTTGGCACGGTAGATCTCCGCCATCCCGCCGAACGCGATGCGATCGAGCAGATGGTAGCGACCGAGCTGCTGCGCTCTCCTCACCGGCCTTTCAGCGTAGCGCGCGAGTCCACCGGCGGGGTAGGGCTACATGTCCTACCCGCGTGGCGATCTTTCGAAGATTCGGTATCATTCTGGCCATGTCCCGCTTGGCCCTGCTCGCCCTCTGCGCCGCCGCCGCGTGTTCGAAGTCCGCCGGCAATCAAGACAAGATCGCTGCGCCGCCGTCGCCGACCGCGGCGGGATCGCCCGAAGTCATCGCGGTGCCGCAGGCCGGCGCGGGGCCTGCGATGGGCCACGCGGCGCCGGTGCCTTCGGCGCCGCCCGGCGCGGCAGAGGACGAGCTCTTCAAGCTCAAGCCCGAGGAGGGCAAGCTGGCGATCGAGCCGCCCGCCGATGCCAAGGCCGGCGCCGAGTCGATCGCCAAGATCACCGTCACGCCGGGCGCCGGGTACCACGTCAACACCGAGTATCCGATCAAGCTCACGCTGACGTCGACGACCGGCGTCGCCCTGCCCAAGGCCGAGTTCGTGGCAGGCGGGCACGGTAACCCCAAGGGCGACGCCGACCAGCTCGACGAGAAGCAGCTCGCGTTCGCCGTCAAGCTGACGCCGGCCGCCACCGGCAGCTACACCATCAACGGCAGCTTCAAGTTCGCGGTGTGCGATCGTGACCAGTGTCTGGCAAAGAAGGAGACGATCGCGATCGCGGTCGCGGCGAAGTAGCGCGTGCTAGGTTCCTAGCGATGGTCGAGACGCCGCTCGCTCCCGTGGTTTCCTCCGGCTCTTCCGTCGTCAAGGATCTGCTCCTCGAGCTCGGCCAGTCGGTGCGCGACGACTTCACGCGCAACCGCCGCGTCATGTCGTTCGCGGAGTACCTGAACCTGGTGGTCTCGGAGCCGACGCGCCAGCTGCGGTCATCGACCCAGTACCTGGTCGATTGCTTCGACCACTACGGCAGCTCGATGGTGAAGTACCCGTGGGGCGAGATCCGGCGGTTCCACCTGTTCGACGCGCCGTGGGCCCAGGGGGAGGACAAGCTGTTCGGCCAGGAGCCGGTGCAGAACGCCGTGTACCGCGTGCTGCGCAGCTTCGTCCAGGACGGCCGGCCCAACAAGCTGATCCTCTTGCACGGGCCCAACGGCTCGGCGAAGTCGACGTTCATCCGGTGCCTGGGCCGCGGGCTCGAGAACTACTCCACGCTCGACGAGGGCGCGCTGTACCGGTTCTCGTGGATCTTCCCGGCCCAGAAGCACACGCGCGGCGGCATCGGCTTTGGCGGCGCCGCCGAGGGCATGCACGATTCGCTCGAGTCGTTCGCGTACCTGCCCGACGACGTGATCGATGCCCGGCTCGGCGACGAGCTGCGCGATCACCCGCTGCTGCTGGTGCCCAACGAGGAGCGCCAGCGCTTGATCGACAAGCTGATCAGCGCCGAGCCGATCGACAAGAAGGCCGCGTTCAACGTCAGCGACTACCTGCGCCAGGGCGCGCTGTCGCCGAAGAACCGGGCGATCTACGACGCGCTGCTGGCGAGCTACCACGGCGATTACATCCAGGTGCTGCGCCACGTCCGGATCGAGCGGTTCGAGATCTCGCACCGCTATCGCACCGGCTGGGTCACCGTCGAGCCGCAGCTCTCGGTCGACGCGACCGAGCGCCAGGTCACCGCGGATCGCACGTTGAGCTCGCTGCCGCCGTCGCTCCAGTCGGTCTCGCTGCACGAGTACGGGGGCGAGCTGGTCGGCGCCAACCGCGGCGTGATCGAGTACGACGATCTGCTGAAGCGTCCGCTCGAGCACTACAAGTATCTGCTGACCACGGTCGAGCGCGCCGCGCTGTCGATGACCAACACGACGCTGTTCCTCGATCTGGCGTTCATCGGCAGCTGCAACGATATCCACCTCGCGGCGTTCCGCGAGATCCCTGACTTCCAGAGCTTCAAGGGCCGGATCGAGCTCATCCGCGTGCCGTTCATCCTCGACGTCCGCCACGAGGAGGCGCTGTACAGCGAGCGGCTGCGCGAGGCCGCGGGCCGGCGCCACATCGCGCCGCACACCGCGTACGTCGCGGCGCTGTGGGCGGTGCTGTCGCGGATGCGCAAGCCGCAGATCGAGCGGTTCCCGTCGACGCTCGCCGAGGTGATCGGCAAGCTGTCGCCGCTCGACAAGGCCGAGCTCTACACGACCGGCCAGGTGCCGCGCGAGCTGCCGCCCGACCGCGCGCGCGAGCTCGCCGCCCACATCAAGGATCTGTGGCACGAGTCGGACACGTACCCGATCTACGAGGGCCGGGTCGGCGCCTCACCGCGCGAGATGCAGGGCGTGCTGCTCTCGGCGGCCGGCGCCAACCGCTACGACTACGTCTCGCCGATGGCGGTGCTCGACGAGATCATCGAGCTGACCAAGCAGGTCAGCCTGTACGAGTTCCTGCGCCAGGACGTCCAGCCCGGCGGCTACCACGATCACAAGAAGCTGGTCGAGGTCGCGCGCGGCCGGCTGTTCGACAAGATCGACGACGAGGTCCGCGCCGCGGTGGGGCTCGTCGAGGAGTCCGAGTACGGCCGCGTGTTCGACCGCTACGTCAGCCACGTGATGCACGCGATCAAGAAGGAGAAGGTCCGCAACGCGCAGACCGGGCGCACCGAGGAGCCCGATGAGGGCATGATGAAGGAGGTCGAGCGCACGCTGGAGATCACCGGGCGCCCCGACGACTTCCGCCAGGGCCTGATCGCCAAGATCGGCGCTTGGTCGCTCGATCACCGCGGCCAGAAGCCGGTGATGTCGGAGATCTTCGGCGACCTCCTGCGCAAGCTGCGCGACGCGTACTTCGAGCGCCACAGAAAGACGATCGCCAAGGGCGTGGGCGATCTGGTGAAGTTGCTCTCGGGCAACGAGTCGAGCCTGTCGGCCGACGCGCGGACCCGCGCCGAGTCGGCGCTGCAGATGCTGACCGAGAAGTTCGGCTACTCGAAGGAATCCGCGCGCGACATGGTCGGTGCGCTGGCGTCGCTGCGGTACCGCGGCGCCTGACCCTGCGGGCAAAATCCTTGGGGCGCGGGATCGGGCGCGGGTATTCTCGCCGCGTGCGGATCGCATGCCTCGTCGCGCTGGGCGCTACCGTCGCCGTGGCCCACGCCGAGGCGCCGCGCATGCTGAAGGGCCCGTACCTCCAGAACCTGGCGCCGACCTCGATCACCGTGATGTGGCAGCTCGATCAGGCGGCGCCGGCGCGCGTGACGATCGAGGGGCCGGGCGGCCGTCGCACGGTCGACGTCGTGGCCGCGCGGATCGGCGAGGCCACGGTCGATCGCCTGGTGCCGGCGAGCCGCTACCGCTACCGCGTCGAGACCTCGGGCCAGACCTGGCGCGGCGAGCTGACCACGGCTCCCGCGGTCGGCGCGGACGTGCCGATCTCGTTCGTCGTGCTCGGCGATACCCGCAGCGGGCTCGACGCCCACCACCGCGTGATCGAGCGGGTCGCCCAGGAGGTGCCCGACTTCGTGGTCGGCACCGGCGACATGGTCGACGACGGCTCGCGCGAGGAGGAGTGGCAGCAGTTCTTCGACGTCGAGGCCCAGCTGCTCCGCGACAACGTGTACTTCCCGGCGATCGGCAACCACGACCGCCAGGGCCGCGGCCGCACCGCTGATAGCTACCGCGCGCTGTTCGCGGTGCCCGAGAACGGCGGCGACACCGAGCGCTACTACGCGTTCAGCTACGCCAGCGCGCGGCTCCTCGTGCTCGACTCCAACGAGTACAGCTTCGCGCTGTCGGACCAGACGGCGTGGCTCGAGCGCGAGCTCATCGCCGCGCGCCAGGACCCGGCGGTCCGCCACGTGTTCGCGGTGATGCACCATCCGCCGTTCTCGATCGCGCTGCACGGCGGCAACCGCGATCTGCGCGAGCGCTGGACGCCGCTGTTCGAGAAGTACCAGGTGACCGCGGTGTTCTCCGGCCACGACCACGTCTACGAGCGCGCCGAGCACAACGGCCTCCACTACTTCGTGTCCGGCGGCGGCGGCGCGCCGCTGTATCCGCGGCGGCCGATGCCCAGCCCCGCCGACCTCGAGGCGGTGAAGAAATTCGAGCGGGCGTTTCACTTCCTGCGGGTCACGGTGGCCGGCGATCGCGTCGAAGTGACCGCGGTTCGCACCGACGGCACGCTGATCGAGACGACGGCGTGGAGCGATGGGGCCGGCGAGCTCTCTCCGCCCCGGGTCGCGGATCGCGGCCCGCCTGGTCGCGCGGCCGGGCCGGCGGGCGCCGCCGGGGCGGGCGCTGCCGGGGCGGAGTCGCCACCTCCTGCCGGCGACGTGCCCCGGGCCGCGGCGAGCGGCGGCGCGGTGGTCTGGTTGGGCCTCGGCGGCGTGGGCCTCCTGCTTGCGGCCGCCGTCGCGGTCGTTCGCACGCTGCGCCGGTGATATCGTAGCCGGGTGTCCACCGCCGGCATCGTGATCATCGGCGACGAGATCCTCACCGGCAAGTTCGCGGACGAGAACGCCGCGTTCCTGATCGGCGAGCTGCGCGCGCTCGGCGTCGAGCTGCGGCGCATCACCGTGATCCCCGACGTGATCGATGAGATCGCCGCGACGGTGGCCGAGTTCGCGGGGCGGTTCGATCACGTGTTCACGTCCGGCGGGGTCGGGCCGACCCACGACGACGTCACGATGGCCGGCATCGCGCAGGGCTTTGGCACGCGCGTCGTCCGCGAGCGGGCGCTCGAGGATCGGGTCCGCGACCACTGGGGCGCGAAGCTGTCGCCGGCCAACCTGCGGCTCGCCGAGGTCCCGGAGGGCGCGGTGATGGTGTTCGGCGAGGACCAGACCTGGCCCGTGGTCAGCTACCGTAACGTCTACATCCTGCCCGGTGTGCCCGCGCTGTTCCGCCGCAAGTTCATCGATATCCGCGATCGGTTCCGCGATCGGCCGATGACCGTCGCCCGGGTCTACCTCGACGCCGAGGAGGGCGCGATCGCCGGCGATCTCGACGCCGTGGTCGCCGCGTTTCCGGCGGTGCGCATCGGCTCGTACCCGCGGTTCAGCGAGCGCGACTTCAAGGTGCTGATCACGTTCGAGGGCCACGCCGCGATCGACGTGGCCGCGGCCCACACCATGCTGATCGATCGGCTCGGTGCCCGCGTGGTGCGCTACGAATCGCCCGCGGTCGTCGGCGGCCAGATCTGATCGCTGGTCCGGTCGCACCGGGCGTGAGACCTGCCTGCCGCGCGCTGCATCCCGCTGGCGCGCTGGCTTGAGGTCGAGCGCCAGGCTCGCTACATCGCAGGGAGGAGATCTCGAGCTTGCCGCGCAGCGTGCGGCGCGATGATGGTGCTCGGCGTCGCGGTGCTCGTGGCGGCCTGCCAGGCGCCTGCCGGGGGTGCGCGCTCGGCGCCTGGTGCGAGCCGGTGCGGCGATCCGAGGGCGTGCGAGCAGCGGGCGGCGGCGCGGCTCGAGGCGGTGCGCCGCGATCCCGCCGGGCTCGTCGCGCTGCTGCACGGCTTCCCCAAGGGTGGCGATCTGCACAACCACCTGACCGGCGCGGTGTGGGCAGAGAGCTACCTCGCGTGGGCCCGCGAGGATGGGTTCATGCTCGACGATGCGCTCAAGCTCGTCGCTCCCGCGACCTGCGATGCCACGCCCTGTGCCCCGTTGCCCGCCGGCGGCGACCCTCGGATCGACGCGGTTTTGCGCGCGTGGTCGATGAAGGACTTCGCGCCCGGCGCAGAGACCGGCCACGACCACTTCTTTACCGCGTTTGCGAAGTTCCGCATGGTGTCGCACGAGGCGGCGCGTGAGCCGGCGATGTTCGCCGAGGCGATCCGGCGCGCCGCCGACGAGGGCGCGATCTACGTCGAGCTGATGATCAGCGCCGCGCGCCCCGCGCTCGCGGCGATCGTCCGCGACGCCGGCGAGCTCGACCCGCGGGATCTGCCGGCCTACGAGCGCGCGCTGCACGCCGATCCGCGGTGGGTCGCGCTCATCGCGAGCACGCGCGACTTCGTGGTCGATCGCGATCGCCAGGCGCACGCGCTGCTGCGCTGCGGGGTCCCCGGCGCCGCGCCGGCCTGCGCCATCACCGTGCGCTACCTCGCGCAGGCCAGCCGGACCGCGTCGCGTGGCACGGTGTTCGCCGAGCTGCTCATGGCGTTCGAGCTCGCCGCGCTCGAGCCGCGGGTCGTGGGCATGAACCTGGTCGCGCCCGAGGATCACCGCGTCGCGGTCGCCGACTACGATCTCCACATGGCGATGATCGCGGCGCTCGCCGAGGCCCACCGCGGCACGAGCCCGCTACGGATCGCCCTGCACGCCGGCGAGCTGAGCTCGGCGCTGCCCACCACGGGCGACACCGCGGGCCACATTCGCAAGGCGGTCGAGGTCGCCCACGCCGAGCGGATCGGCCACGGCGTCGACGTGCTGGCCGATCGCGGCGCGCCGAACTTGCTCGCCGAGATGCGCGCGCGGGGCGTCACCGTCGAGATCTGCCTCACCAGCAACGCCTGGATCCTCGGCGTGGCGGGCCCGGCGCATCCGCTCGCCGCCTACCTCGCCGCCGGCGTGCCGGTGGTGATCGCCACCGACGACCCCGGCATCTCGCGCACGAGCCTCACCGGCGAGCTGGCGCGCGCCGTCGCGGTGCAAGGCGTGAGCTACGCCCAGCTGAAGGCGTTCGTGCGGCAGAGCCTGACCGCGGCGTTCGTCCCCGGCGCCAGCCTCTGGGCCGCGGCGGGCCCGCCCACGCTCGTCGCGCCGTGCGCGGGCGGTATGGCCTCGGCCCCGCCGGCTGCCTGCGCCGCGTTCCTCGCGACCAGCGAGCGCGCCCGCCTGCAGTGGAAGCTCGAGACCCAGCTCGCCGCCTTCGAGGCCGAGTGACGCGCGCTGAACCAGCATGCCGACCTGATCGTGTGCGTCTTGGGGCAACGACCACGTCATCGCCAAGCTCCACGACCGATCGACATCTGCGAGCGAGGCTTCGTCTCGTCGCGCTCGTCAGCGGTCGATCGTGAGGGAGACCGGCGGGGTCCAGGCCTTGTCCTCGGCGGTGTAGTAGAGGTAGGCCGAGCTGGCCGGCGCCTCGTACGTGCCGGGCACCTGGGCGAGCAGGTTGAGATCCACGTCCTTCTTGGCGGATGGCGGCAGGGCGCGCCAGTAGAGGATCACCTCGCGCGGCCGGGTCTCGTAGAAGTCGATCGCGCCCTTGTCGCGCAGCTCCTTCAGCTGCCAGGTCTGGAACACGGTGCCGCCGGGCAGGCCGATCCGCGCCAGCGTCATCGGGATGCCGGCGCCGGTGGTGTTCTCGACGTGCGCCCGCAAGGTCACGCCGTCGCCCATCTTCGCGTGCGTCTTCAGGAGCTGCGTGGTCACGGCGACCTTGGTGCGCGGCGACGTCGCCGGCTGGGCCGAGCGGTACTCGATCGCGATCGCGTAGGGCAGGGCGGCCTGGCTGTCGAGCCGGAGCTCGACCGTGTTCTTGCCCGGCACGAGCTTGCTCGCGAGGTCGTTCCACACCAGCGCGTCGCGCCTGCCTTTGTCGAACTTGATCGTGCCAGCGTCGCGGCCGTTGATCACCAAGGTCGCGCTGCCCGGCGCGGCGATCTGCCGCGCGTGCTCGGTGTACGCGGTCAGCGCCTTGAGCCCGAGGATCGTCGCCTGGGTGTTGCCCCACGCGCCGTAGCCGCCGCGCTTGCTGTTGAGCCAGTCGGCGCCGGCGCGGATCTGCGCCTCGTACTCGTTGCTCGGCGACGCCTTGATCAGCGCGAGCACCGCGAGCGCGGTCGCCTCGATCGTCAGCGACTCGCCGCCCGACATCGTGATCGATTCCCGGGCGCCCGGGAAGCTGCCGTCCTGGGCCTGCAGCGTGGACAGCCGCCGTGCCATCGCGGCGCCGTCGGTGGCCTTGGGTGCGGTCGTCAGGAGCGTGTTGGCCGCGAGCGCCAGGAGGTACGGATCGGCGGTCTGGCTGCCGAGCGCCTTCTGCGCGGCGAGCTCCGGGGTGAGCGCGGCGGCGCGGTGGGCCTCGGCGAGCGCCCACATGATGTACGCGTTGGTCGTCGTCGGGCCGGCGCGGCCGAACGAGTCGAGCGCCTGGCTCGAGCGCTGGAAGCCGCCCTGCTGATCGCGCCGGCTCATGAGCCAGTCGGCCGTGCGATCGACCATCTTGCGATCGACGTCGTAGACCTTGGCCATGTCGGCGAACTCCATGAGGCCGTACGCGGTGAGCGCCTCGTGGCCCGGGTTATTGCCGAACCACTCGTAGCCCTTGGCCGGGGACTCGTAGCCGGTGAGCAGCTTGTAGCCGTGGTCGAGCACGGCCTGGGTCTTCTGGACCAGCGCCGGATCGGCGGCGTCGGTCGAGTTGAGGTAGCCGAGGATCATGATGTTGGGGTAGTTCGTCGACGAGGTCTGCTCGAAGCAGCCGCCGGGCTCGCGGATCATGCCGGCCATGCCCTGGGTCAGCGCCGCGACCGGCTAAGGGAACATCGTCACGCTGGCGCGGATCGAGCCCGGCAGGGCGCCCGCCAGGTCGAACGCGTGGCGCACCGGGGCGCCGCCGCGCGCGGTCCCGGCCGCGGCGACGTCGATCGGAAAGCCGCGCGGCACGATCCGGATCGTCTTCTTGATCTCGTCGGCCAGGCCGCGCGCCGTCACCTGGATCGCCACGTCGGCGTTGCCGTCGGTCGCGACCACGTCGAGCGGGAACACGACGGTCTGCTTCGCCTTGGGGGCGAGCCGGATCGCCGTCGGCGCGGGCCCGCCGGTCCGCCGGAACGCCGCGCCGAACTGCGCGGTCAGCGTCGCGTCGAGCGCGTCGTCGGTCTCGTTGGTCAGGGTGACCGGCAGGCGGACCGTATCGCCCGCCGTGGTCTCGACCGGCAGGCGGGCATCGAGCGTGAGCGGCAGCTTGGACTGGAACGTGAGCTGCCCGCCGCCCGCCGTGCCCGCCGCGGTGAAGCCTTCGGCGGTGGCGCGGAACGCGGTGACCGCGTCCGAGGTCACGAACGCCACGTCAGCGTCGCCGCGGGCGTCGGTCTCGACGGTGGGGTTCCAGTAGATCGTCTCGCGGAAGTCGCTCCGCGGCCCGTCGTAGGCGCGGCTGTACGACGGCACCGGAAACACCCGGACGATCGCCCAGCCGTTGTCGGGCTGCGGCAGGAACGGCTCGCGCGCGCGGATCTTCTTGTCCATCACCTGGGCGCGGCGCTCCTCGCGCGCGATCATCACCGGTGCGGCGCGCGCCGCGTCGAGCTTGCCGAGCGCCTGCGCCTGGTCCGCCGGTCTTTGCGCGGCCGGTTTTTGCGGCGGGGTCGCGGGGGCCACGCGCGCCGGCGCGGCGCGGCCGCCCTTGGGCACCGCCATGGGGGCGGGCGGCGGCGGCGGCACGGCCATCGGCGCGGCGATCGCCTCCTCCTCCTGCATGTTGACGGCGTTCGGCGCGGCCATCGCGATCCCGCCGCGTGGGACGAACCGCACGCGCTTGCGCGCGTCGGCCTGCTCGGCGCGCAGCTTCTCGGCGTAGGCCTTGGTCGACACGTTGAGCAGCACGGTGGTGAACGCGTCGGCGGTCACCGTCACGTCGATCGTGGCGGGCGCGTAGAGCGAGCCGCTGGTGGTCAGCGTGCACGCGCCCTCGGGCAACGCGGTGATCCGGAAGTGACCGGCGCCGTCGACCACGCCGCCGCGCCGGGTCGCCCCGCAGCTGGCGTCGACGCGGATCGAACCGGCGGGCACCAGGTGCCCGGACTGGGCATCGAGCACGCTGCCGTCGATCGCGCCGGTCGCCGCGTGGGCGGTGCTGGCGGTGGCGGCGACCGCGAACACGGCGACGAGCGTGGCATGCATCGTGGTCATCATTGGGGACCTCCGGCGGACAGCACCTGCCGCCACTCGAACCGGCGATAGCCGCGGGTCGCGAGCAGCGCATCCATCGCCGCCGCGGCTTCGGGCTTGTCGGAGAAGTAGAAGTTGGGCTCCTCGATCGGGTCGGCGGCGGTCGCGCCGAGTTCGGGCTCGAGGTAGAGATGCGCGAGGAGCCTCGCGGACTTGTCGTCGGCGAACGACAGCACGGTGTCGTCGACCACGGCGAGCCCGAGGCTGGCCTGGACCGGCCGTCCGGCGGCGTCGGTCGCGTGGACGTGCAGCTTCACCGGGTCGCGCGGCGCGTAGGCCTTGCGATCGGCGGTCAGCACGACCTTCAGGTCGGCGCCGCGGCCGTGATAGACGAGGCGCTCGGCGAGCGGCTGCTGGTGATCCGAGAACAGCGTGACGCGTACGGCGCCCTGGGAGGTCCGCGCGATCGGCAGCTCGATCACCGCCGGCGCGCCGGCCTTCACGTCGAACGCGCCGCCGGCGAGCCGGTTGTCGCGCAGCGTGGCTTCGACCTGCAGGCGCTGCGCCGTCTTGCAGATCGCCGCGATGCGCAGGCGATCGGCGCCGCCCGGCGCGATGCTGCGCAGCACGCAGCCGTCCGGCCGCGCCGCTGGGACCTCGACCTGGGTCACGATGCCGGCCGGCCGCGTGACCTCGACGTGGTAGCGCCGGCCGGCCTCCGGCGTGAGCTCGAACCGGCCCATGCCGTCGTGGATCGACGTGAACTCGGCGACGGCCCGGCCGCGATCGTCGACCAGCTTGCCATCGAGATCGGCGGGCTTGCCGATCGTCGTCCTGGCCATGAAGTAGACCCGGCCCGCCACGCCCTCGACGAGATCGCCGCCCTCGGGGAACACCGCGAGCGACAGCGTCTTCATGACGATCGGGATGCGCTTCTGGATCGACTCGGTGACGCCGCCGTCCTCGACGAGGATCGTCAGGAGGCCGTCGCCGCGCACGAGCTTGGCCGGCAGCGAGAACCTGGCGAGCGCCTTGCCCTCGCCATCGGTCTTGAGCGCGAACCGGGTGACCTCGGCGTCGTCGATCGTGACCACCGCGGTCAGCGCGCGGTGGGCGAACGGCTCGCCGGTCGTGCGCTTGACCTCGATCGCGGCCGCCACGGGGTCGCCTTCGCCGTACGCCTTGCGGAGCA
>Ga0302262_10000878_pt1 | contig 12779 bp, 10 predicted proteins | sample II_Fen_E3_4_FD_194557 | JGI IMG/M metagenome (GOLD analysis project Ga0302262, IMG submission 194557) | Peat permafrost microbial communities from Stordalen Mire near Abisko, Sweden - II_Fen_E3_4 | ecosystem: Environmental > Terrestrial > Soil > Wetlands > Permafrost | place: Sweden: Abisko...
CTGAATGCCGCCTTCGCGGCTGAAGCCGCTCCTACGGGTGCTGCGTCAGGCGGAGATATTGGCAACCTTCTGCCAGACCTTCGGCTTGAAGAACAACGTCTCGCCTTTGGCCAGGCCGATCAGGCTGTCGTGATCCTTGACCACTTCGGCCTCGATCAGATCAGCCTGGCCTTCGACCTTCAGCGTCACCCGCGTCGTCGCGCCCAACGGGCGGATATCGCGGACTTCGGCAGCGTGGTGATCCGCCAGCTCATGGCGCGACAGCGACACTTCGTGGGGGCGGAACAGCACGTGATTGTCTTCACCCAGGTGCAGGCGGTTGGAGTCGCCGAGGAAGTGATAGACAAAATCGCTGGCCGGGTGCTCGTAGACCTCGCCCGGTGAGCCGATCTGTTCGATCACGCCTTTGTTCATCACGACGATGCGGTCTGCCACTTCCATGGCTTCTTCCTGGTCGTGGGTGACGAACACCGACGTCAGGTTGATATCTTCGTGCAGGCGCGCCAGCCAGCGGCGCAGCTCCTTGCGCACCTTGGCATCAAGGGCGCCAAAAGGCTCGTCGAGCAGCAGGACCTTGGGCTCCACCGCCAACGCGCGGGCCAGAGCGATACGCTGGCGCTGGCCACCGGACAGTTGCTCCGGGTAGCGGTCGGACAGCCAGTCGAGCTGGACCATGTTCAGCAGTTCATGGACCTTGGCCGCGATCTGGCTTTCATTCGGCCGCTGGCTCTTGGGTTTCATGCGCAGGCCGAAGGCGACGTTATCGAACACGGTCATGTGGCGGAACAGCGCGTAGTGCTGGAACACGAAGCCGACATTGCGATCACGCACATCGTGGCCGGAGACATCCTCGCCGTGGAACACGATGCTGCCCTGATCGGGGGTTTCCAGGCCGGCAATAATGCGCAGCAAGGTGGTCTTGCCGCAGCCGGACGGGCCAAGCAAAGCCACCAACTCGCCACTCTGGATATCCAGACTGATGTTGTTGAGCGCCTTGAAGGCGTTGAAGTTCTTGCTGACGTTACGGACTTCGATCGACATGGATTATTCCTCCGCCGCACTTTGGCGCAGACGGTTAATACGCGCTTCGCTCCACTGCTTGAGCAGCAGGATGAACAGCGCCAGGATCAGCAACAGGCTCGCCACGGCAAAGGCGGCAACGTGGTTGTATTCGTTGTAGAGGATTTCAACGTGCAGCGGCAGGGTGTTGGTCACACCACGAATATGCCCGGACACCACCGATACCGCGCCGAATTCACCCATGGCCCGCGCGGTACACAGCACCACGCCATAGATCAGGCCCCATTTGATATTCGGCACGGTCACGTGCCAGAACATCTGCCAGCCATTGGCGCCGAGCAGCCGCGCCGCCTCTTCTTCCTGCGTGCCCTGCTCCTGCATCAGCGGGATCAACTCACGGGCAACAAAGGGCACGGTGACGAAAATGGTCGCCAGGACGATGCCCGGCAAGGCGAAGACGATCTGGATATCGTGGTCCTGCAACCACGGCCCGAACACCCCTCGAGCGCCGAACATCAGCACATAGACCAGACCGGCGATCACCGGCGAAACCGAAAACGGCAGGTCGATCAGGGTGACCAGAAAGCTCTTGCCACGAAACGAGTACTTGCTCACGCACCAGGCCGCAGAAACACCGAACACCACGTTAAGCGGCACCGAGATCACCACCGCCAGCACGGTCAGCTTGAGCGCCGACAGCGCATCGGGTTCGAGGATGGCGGTAAAGAACCCGCCCAGACCGTTCTTTAGGCCCTGGGACACCACGATAAACAGCGGCAACAACAGGAACAGGGTGAACACCAACCAGCCGAGGCCGATCAGGATGCGCCGGTACAGCGCATTGCCACGACGGGCCGCATTGGCTGAAGCGGCGGCAGAAAGCGATGAATTGGACATGTTCGTACGCTCCTCAGGCCGGGGTTTCGATGCGGCGCTGCAACAGGTTGATCAGCAGCAACAGAATGAAGGACACCACCAGCATCATCACGCCGATGGCGGTAGCACCGGTGTAGTCGTACTGGTCGAGCTTGACCATGATCAGCAGCGGCAGGATTTCGGTTTTCATCGGCATGTTGCCGGCGATGAAGATCACCGAACCGTACTCACCGACACCGCGGGCAAACGCCAAGGCAAAACCGGTCAGCCAGGCCGGCAGCAACGCCGGGGCAAGGATGTAGCGGAATACCTGCAATGGCCGGGCGCCGAGGCAGGCGGCAGCTTCTTCGACTTCGCGAGGAATATCCGCCAACACCGGCTGCACCGTGCGCACCACGAACGGCATGGTCACGAAGGTCAACGCCAAGGTAATGCCCAACGGGGTGTAAGCAATCTTGATGCCCAGATCAGCGGCAAACTGCCCGACCAGGCCAGTCGGCGTGTACAGGGCGGTCAAGGCAATACCGGCCACGGCAGTTGGCAGGGCAAACGGCAGGTCGATCATTGCATCGATGATCTTGCGACCGGGGAAGGTGTAGCGCACCAGCACCCAGGCCAGCAACGTCCCGATGATACCGTTGATGATGGCGGCATAGAACGCGGTGAGGAAACTCAGCTTCAACGCCGCCAGCACGCGAGGCGCCGTGACGATATTCCAGAACTGCACCCAGCTGAGTTGCGAAGCGTGGATGAACATCACAGCCAGGGGTATCAGCACAATCAGGCTGAGGTACACCAGGGTGTAACCCAGCGTCAGCCCGAAGCCGGGTATGACGGGGGATATGCGTCGAGACATACGAGTCCTTGGTTCAATGTACTTTAGGAGCCAGCGCTGTGTCCCTGACACTGCGCTATCGCGCGGTAGATAAAGGACAAATGTGGGACCACCTTTAGCCGGGAAGACGCCTTCCCGGCTAAAGCCGGTCCCACAGAAAAACGCATTAATTCGGTCGGCAGCACTTACACAGGTGTCGCGTGTTCAGTTAGTGAGCAAGTGCCGCCGTTCAATTACTGCGGAATATAGATCTGATCGAAGATCCCGCCGTCATTGAAGAATTTCGGCTGGGCATCTTTCCAGCCGCCGAAGTCCTTGTCGATAGTCAGCAGGTTCAATTTAGGAAACTGCTTTTCATATTTGGCAGCGATTTCCTTGTCACGCGGGCGATAGAAGTTCTTCGCGGCGATTTCCTGGCCTTCCTTGCTGTACAGGTGTTTCAGGTATTCGGTGGAAATCTCGGTGGTGCCATGTTTTTCGGCGTTCTTTTGCACGACCGCGACAGGTGGTTCGGCGAGGATCGACAGCGAAGGGACAACGATGTCGAACTTCTCCGCGCCGCCGTCTTCCTTCAGTGCCAGGAACGCTTCGTTTTCCCAGGCCAGCAACACGTCACCCTGACCGTTGTTGACGAAGGTAATGGTCGAACCACGGGCACCGGTGTCCAGCACAGGCACGTGTTTGAACAGTTTGCCGATGTATTCCTTGGCCTTGGCTTCATCGCCACCGCCGGACTTCAGGCCATAGCCATAGGCCGCCAGGAAGTTCCAGCGCGCACCGCCCGAGGTTTTCGGGTTTGGCGTAATGACCGACACGCCGTCCTTGATCAGATCGCCCCAGTCCTTGATCCCTTTCGGGTTGCCCTTGCGCACCAGGAACACGATGGTCGACGTGTATGGCGTGCTGGCGTCCGGCAGCAGGGTTTGCCAGTTTTCCGGAATGGTCTTGCCCAGTTTGGCGATTTCGTCGATGTCACCGGCCAGGGCCAGGGTCACCACATCGGCCGGCGAGCCGTCGATCACAGAACGGCCTTGCTTACCCGAGCCACCGTGGGACTGGTTGATGACAACGGTGTCGTCTGGATGGGACTTCTTCCAGAAGTTGATGAATTCGGCGTTGTAATCCTGATACAGCTCACGAGTCGGGTCATAGGACACGTTGAGCAGCTTGTAGTCTTTGGCGACAGCGGGACCGGCAAATACCGCGCAGGCGAGTGCGGCCAATGCATAACGGCGAATGGTCATAGAAGCTCCTGGAATTCGTATTGGCGTTATTTTTTTAGTTTTTTTAGCCCGACTTGTTGGCCGGGTTCTGCAAACGGAATTTTTCCTTGCGTTCAATCTGGACCACTTGGGCGTTATGCACGGTGATTTCCACCGCACCAAAGCGCAGGTCACGGAGCGCACTCTGAATTTCTCGCAGAATGGCTGCTTCGTCCTGGCCGTCAACGCTACGTAGAGATGCGCTCATGATCATGCTCCTTCAAATAGAGAGGCCAGCAGTCGCGATTTGCGGCAACTGCTTGTGGCGTGAAGGCAATCTTAGAGAGACGCAGATATTCTTAAAAATACTATTTAAGAATGCAGATATAACTAAAGGAGATTAGGAGTGAAACCAGAGGATCAAATCACCGGGTGGCGAAAGTCCGGGGCACGCAGCCAATCGATCTGATCGGCAGGCATAGGCCGGGCAAACCAGTAGCCCTGGCCCAACTGACAACCGTTTTCCAGCAGGAAGCCCGCCTGATCGGCGTGCTCGATCCCTTCGGCCAGCACATGCATGCCCATGCTCTGGGCCAGGGCGATGATTACCCGAACGATGGCAATGTCATCGTCATCGCTGGGTAAGCCGGCCACAAAACCCTGATCGATCTTGAGCTTCTGCACGGGCATGCGCTTGAGCCGCAGCAGTGAGGAGTAACCGGTGCCGAAGTCGTCGATGGCCAGGCTCAGGCCCAACTCGCGCAGGCGATGCAATTGCTCGACGGCTTGTTCGGGATCTTCCATGACCGCGCTTTCGGTCACTTCCAGCTCCAGATGCGCCGGGTCCAGGCCCGTCTCGGCGAGCACCTGGGCCACATGCAGGTCGAGGTCGCCACGGCTGAACAGCCGGCTGGAGACGTTCACCGCGACAAAAGACACATCCACGCCAGCCTCCAGCCAGGTGCGCATCTGCCGACAGGCGGTCCTCAATACCCAGCCATCGATATCGCCAATCAAGCCGCTTTGCTCGGCAATCGGAATGAATTCACCCGGCGGGACCAGGCCGCGCTCCGGGTGCTGCCAGCGCACCAACGCCTCGACCCCAATAATGCGGCTGCTGCGCAGGTCGTGAATCGGCTGATAGAACACCCGCAGTTCCTGCTGATCGATGGCCCGGCGCAACTCGCTGGCCAGTTCGACGCGTTGCTGCGCGTGGGCGGTCAGTTCTTCGGTGTACAAGGCATAGCCTTCGCGGCCATCGCTCTTGGCCTTGAACAGGGCCGAGTCAGCATTGCGCAGCAATTGCTCGGCGCTTTGGGCATCACTGGGGTAAAGACTGATGCCGACGCTGGCGCTGATAAACAATGAATGAGTGTCGAGGACAAAAGGCTCCTTCATGGCATTGAGTACATGCTGGGCCAACCCGGCGGCCTGCATGACCTGCTGGCAGTTTTCCTGCAACAGGGCGAACTCGTCGCCACCCAGGCGCGCCAGCGTCATGCTACTGTCGAACAAGCCCTTGAGACGGCTGGCCACGGCCTTGAGCACCTGGTCACCAATGTTATGGCCCAGGCTGTCGTTGATGTTCTTGAAGTGGTCCAGGTCGATCAACAGCAAGGCACAGCCACGCTTGCTGGTACCCGCATAGGCGAGTGCCTGGGCGGCACGGTCGGTGAACAACAGGCGATTGGGCAAACCCGTCAACGGATCGTAGTGGGCCAGCTGCTGCAATTCCTGCTCGGAACGCTTGATCGCCGTCAGGTCGGAGAACACGGCGACGAAATGGCTGGTTTTGCCGTCATCGCCGCATACCCGCCGAATGTTCTGCCATTGCGGGTAGACCTCCCCGCTTTTACGCCGGTTCCAGATTTCACCGCTCCACTGACGCTTGTCCATCAAGGCCCGGTACATATCGTGGTAGAAGTCGGCGTCGTGACGCCCGGACTTGAACTTGCTCGGCTTCTGGCCCAGCACCTCTTCGCGCTGATAACCGGTAATGCTGATAAAGGCGCGATTGACATGCACGATCAGCCCGTGCGAATCAGTCACCAGCACCCCTTCCTGGGTACTGTCGAACACGGCGGTGGCCACACGCACGCGCTCACGGTCCTTGCGTTGCTGGCGCAGGCGCGCGCCGACGCCCATGAATTTGAGCAGGTGAGCCCGGGCGATATAGATCATTACGGCGCTGACAGCCGCCCAAAAATAGCCTGCAAGGTACTGCCAGCGCTGCAAAGGCACAGGATCGCTGATCAGCTCAGGCAATAAAAGGTCGCAAAGCCCTAGCCATAACACCGACAGCACCCCGTACACAAGGGCTGTTAGCAGAGCGTCGCGTGAAGAATCTGACATAAGAATGCAAAAAACCTTACGAATTTGCGGGATTATAGAGTAAGAAACATCCTGCGACTCTTATCTAAATGGGCGACTGGTTTTATCTGGTCGCTTGGTGATAATGCGTTGTTGTTTTTTTTGGCCAAGAATTTCGTTACCGCCTCCATCCCCAGCGTCATCCTCGAGGGCAATACAGCCTATGTGGTACAACGGTTTGCTCGACCTCTCCGTCTGGCAGTTAGTCGCAATTACCCTGGCGATGACCCATGTCACCATCGTCTCGGTCACGGTTTACCTGCATCGCTACTCGGCCCATCGCGCCCTGGAGCTCAATACCGGCCTCAAACATTTTTTCCGCTTCTGGCTGTGGCTGACCACCGGCCAGAACACCCGTGAGTGGACCGCAATCCACCGCAAGCATCACGCTAAATGCGAAACCGTCGACGATCCGCACAGCCCGGTCATCAAAGGGCTGTCTACTGTACTGCGCAAAGGCGCAGAACTATACCGCGCAGAAGCAGAAAACCCCGAGACACTTCGAATCTATGGCAAAAACTGCCCGGACGACTGGATCGAGCGCAAGCTATACACGCCTTATCCGCTGCTGGGCGTGGCCTTCATGGCGGTGATCGACCTGCTCCTGTTCGGCGCCCTCGGCCTCACGGTATGGGCCATCCAGATGATGTGGATTCCGTTCTGGGCCGCCGGGGTCATCAATGGCCTTGGCCATGCCGTGGGCTATCGCAATTTTGAATGCCGTGATGCGGCGACCAACCTGATCCCATGGGGCATCGTGGTCGGCGGCGAAGAGCTGCACAACAATCACCACACCTACCCCAACTCGGCCAAGCTCTCGGTCAAGCCCTGGGAGTTCGACATGGGCTGGGCCTGGATCAAGGTGTTCAGCGCCCTGCGCCTGGCCAAAGTGGCGCGCGTGGCGCCGATTGCCCATCGGGTCGAAGGCAAGGGCCATCTGGACATGGACACCGCCATGGCGATCCTCAACAACCGCTTCCAGATCATGGCCCAATACCGCAAGCTGGTCATTGCGCCGCTGGTCAGCCAGGAACTGGCCAAGGCCGACGCCTCGGTACGCCACCAGTTCCATCGGGCCAAGCGCCTGCTATCCCGTGAAACCAGCCTGCTCGATGACCGCCATCACCAGCGTATCCAGGGCATGCTGGAGCACAGCCAGGCCCTCAAGGTCATTTACGAGAAACGCCTGGCCCTGCAACAGATCTGGGTCAAGACCAGCAGTAACGGCCACGACATGCTCGCAGCGATCAAGGATTGGGTCCACGAGGCCGAGGCCAGCGGCATCCAGTCGCTGCGCGAATTCGCCGACCAGCTCAAGACCTATTCGCTACGCCCCGCCTCCGTCGCCTGACACCGCCTGAACCGTTGATCGGCGTGCCCTTGCGAGGGCGCGCCAAACCGGAACTTCACCCCCTGCAATCGATCAGAACATCAGCCCCACTCACGTGGGTCATGTTGTGGCTGCGCGCCGCATGTCTGAGGAGCGCAGTGCTCATGAACAACCTGATAATGATGGCTCCCCCTCCCCCCCTGATCGATACGCCTGGCGCCGCAGAAACGCTGCTGGCGCTGATGCACGCCCAAGCCGAAGTCGCCCGTTTGAGTGAACGCGAACAGTTGTTCAGCTCGCTGCTGGTCAGCGTCAATGCCGTGTTGTGGGCGTTCGACTGGGAGACCCGGAAAATGGTCTATGTCAGCCCGGCCTACGAACGTATCTTTGGCCGTTCCGCCGGTTTGCTGCTGGCTGATTACGGCGAATGGCGCGACAGCATCTACCCCGACGACCTGAATTACGCCGAGCGCAGCCTCAATGAGGTCATCGAGAAGGGTGCCATCGAAGACCGCGAGTACCGCATCATCCGCGCCGATGGCGAGGTGCGCTGGCTGAGCGACAAATGCTTCGTCAGCCACAAGGCCGATGCCGCCCAGCGCCTGATCGTGGTGGGGATTGCCGAGGACATCACCGAAAAGAAACACCTCGAAGACGAACTGCAACGGCTGGCGACCACCGATGTGCTGACCCAAAGCAGCAATCGCCGGCACTTCTTCGAAGGCGCGCAGCGCGAATTCGAACAGGCCCGGCTGAATGGCACGCCACTGTCTTTTTTGCTGCTGGATATCGATGACTTCAAGCTGATCAACGACACCTACGGCCACCAGGAAGGTGACGGAGTGCTGCAACGCCTCGCCGAAAGCGCCCGCTCGACATTACGTCGCGGCGACTTGTTCGGCCGGATCGGTGGCGAAGAATTCGCCGCCATCCTTCCGGGCTGCTCCCAGGAAATCGCCATGCAGATTGCCGAACGGTTGCAACGGGAAATCCAGCGTCTGAGCTTTCAGCACCAAGACATCACCTTCAGCATCACCGCCAGCCTGGGCTTGACCAGCCTCGGCAACACCGACCCCCATCTGGAAGCGCTGTACGCTCGGGCCGATGCCGGGATGTATCAAGCCAAGCGCCAGGGCAAAAATCAGATTGTGTTGGTTTGACGCACCGGGACTGACTGCTGATATCCGTGACTCAGGACTCGGCAGCCGATGAAGGCTTATCCACAGGCAAGGTATCCTCAGTTGGCGCCATGCCCTCTTCAACCGCGTCCGACATATCCGGGCCCGCTGCCTGTTCAGCGCCTTGGGCGCTTTCTGCCACTTCAATTGGCAAGGACGGCGCAGGCGCTTCGATGAGGCTTGGCCCCGTGCTACCGGTGAGTTTTTTGCGCAGCCGTTCAAGATCCGCAACATCCAGCTTCAACAACTTGGTCGACTTGGACTTGAGCAGGCCCGCCACCGTTTCATTTTCACCCAGGCACGCCATCTGCCCGGCCAGGTTCATGGCCAGCACTTCACGGGTGAAAATACCGGGGTTGTACTGATAGACCGCAGCCACCAGCTCGCGCAGTTCCAGCGGCAATCGCCAGCGCGTACGCAACGCGGAACCGAAGGACGCTGAATATTGCTGCAGCGCCTGCACGATCAATTCCTCGGTCAACACGCCGCCGACCAGCAACCACTCCTGCAAACAGCCGACCACGGCAAGGTCGCCGAGGCTCTGTAACAAACCCGCGCAATAACAGCGCTCCTGATCCAGCTCCAGCATCCGCGCCAGCGCCCTGGCGTAGTCGGCTGTACGCTGCGACAAGCCCCAGAGCTGATTGGCATGGAAAAGCAGCGCATCATCGCTCAAGACCGCAACACGCTTGTTCGCCAGCCCGGAAACGATCTGCGCGCTTTGCACACCGCCCAGCATGGTCAGCGCATGGCTCAGGGTCTGGATCGGCTTGCCGATGTGTTGCGCGGCGGTATTGGCGGCCGCAATCAATACGGCGGTGATGTGCGGGTCGCTGCGCAACTCTTGCTCAAGCAGGTGAATATCAATGCCGGTCAGCCCCTGGCTGCGCTTGAGTGCCAGCGGCACGTCGACGAACAGCGGCGCGTTGTCGGCAGTTTCACGGCGTTTTTCGAGGAACTTGTTCAGAGTCAGGCCCGGCGTCAGAGGCGCAATATCGCCGGGTGTATGTTCCGGGCGCCCGAGCAGCAGGACTTCCAGACGCTGGCGCAGCCCCTCTATATTCAGCGGCTTGGTCAGGTAAGCCGTCGGTGCCAGTGGCAATACCTCGCGCACACTGGCGCTGTCGTTGCGACTGCTCAACAACACAAAGGCGAGGGGCGGCGTACGACGCAGTTGACGCACACCACGCAGCAGGCTCAAACCATCAATGATCGGCAGCTCCCTGGCCGCGATGATCAGGTCCGGCAGCTGTTTTTTAAGCCACTCCACGGCCTCGCGGCCATCGATGCAGATCTCAAGCTCAGCCTCGGCACAGACACTCAGCACCAACTCACTGAGTGTTTCGCGAATCGACGGATCAGCTTCTGCGATCAAAACACGTGGTATGGCGGGCACATCAACAACACTCATCTGGATGACTCCAACTTCACTGCATGCACCTTAGCCAATGCTCCGCTGCGGATACAGACATAAAAATACAAATGCCCGCCCCAAAACGAAAAAAACCCGCCAAGGCGGGTTTTTTTCATACAGACGATCAAGATGTGTGCAACACCTTGACCCCCTGCGGCTTATGCCAGTTCAGCGAAGCACTCTTCGATGATGGCCAAGCCTTTGTCCAATTGCTCGTCAGGCGAAGTCAGCGGTACCAGGACGCGCAGAACGTTGCCATAAGTACCGCAGGACAACAGGATCAGGCCTTTATCACGGGCCTTGGCCACCACTTGGGCCACTGCAGCGGCGTTTGGCTTATGGGTGTCACCACCTTCGAAGCACTCAACGGCAATCATCGCGCCCAGGGCACGAACGTCGCCGATCACCGGGTATTTAGCCTGAATAGCTTTCAGGCCGGTGACCAGACGCTCACCCACTGCCTTGCAACGATCCAGCAGATGCTCTTCTTCGAACACTTGCAACACGGCCAAGGCCGCGGCACAGGCAATCGGGCTACCGGCATACGTGCCACCCAGGCCGCCCGGCGCGATGGCGTCCATGTACTCAGCCTTGCCGCAAACACCGGCCAACGGGAAGCCGCCAGCGATGGACTTGGCGAACGTGGTCAGGTCAGCAGTCACGCCCATTTGCTCCATGGCAAAGAACGTCCCGGTACGACCCGCGCCCGTCTGCACTTCGTCAGCAATCAGCAGGATGCCGTGCTTGTCGCACAGTTCACGCAGGCGCGCCATGAAGGCTTTCGGTGCGACGTAGAAACCGCCTTCACCCTGTACTGGCTCGATGATGATCGCGGCGATGTCTTTCGGCTCGGCATCGTTCTTGAAGATGCGCTCGATGCTGGCGATGGAATCGTCAACGCTGACGCCATGCAGCTCATTCGGATACAGCGCGCGGAAGATGCCGCCTGGCATCAGGCCCATGCCAGCCGAGTACGGCACGACTTTACCGGTCAGGCCCAGGGTCATCATGGTACGGCCGTGGTAAGCACCGGTGAATGCGATGACGCCCGCACGGCCCGTGGCAGCGCGAGCGATCTTGACGGCGTTCTCGACCGCTTCGGAACCCGTGGTGACCAGCAGGGTTTTCTTGGCGAAATCACCTGGCACCTTGGCGTTGATCTTCTCGCACAGCTCAACGTAAGGCTCGTAAGCCAGTACCTGGAAGCAGGTGTGGGTCAGTTTGGTCAGTTGCTCTTGCACCGCCGCAACGATTTTTGGGTGCAGGTGACCGGTGTTCAGTACCGCAATGCCCCCGGCGAAGTCGATGAACTCACGGCCTTCGACGTCGGTAACAGTCGCGTTCTTTGCCGATTCAGCGAAGATCGGGTGAATCTGGCCTACACCGCGTGGAATAGCGGCTTCACGACGTTTCATCAGGGATGCGTTGGTTTTGCTCATGTCTTCCTCATTCGCCGCTCATCGGTCGGCGTAGTTCAAGGACGAGTGACGGGATCAACGGCGACAGCATGCGATGATCGACTGTCGCGGCCCACCGGCCACAAAAAGGGTTCAGTTACCACTAAAAACCGCCGAAACGTCGCTCTCGCGCCCCGACGGTTGCAATACCCCTGCGTCAGATCGACAGGCAGAGGTATTTGATTTCCAGATAGTCTTCGATGCCGTATTTGGAGCCTTCGCGACCCAGGCCCGACGCCTTGATACCACCAAATGGCGCCACTTCGTTGGAGATCAGCCCGGTATTGATACCGACCATGCCGTACTCCAGCGCCTCGGCCACGCGGAAAACACGGCTCATGTTCTGCGCATAGAAGTACGATGCCAAGCCGAACTCAGTGTCGTTCGCCATCGCGATCACTTCGGCCTCGTCCGTGAAACGGAACAGCGGCGCCAGGGGGCCAAAGGTTTCTTCCTTGGCCACGGCGGCATCTTTCGAGACGTTGACCAGAATAGTCGGCTCGAAGAAGTTGCCTTCCAAAGCGTTGCCACCGCTCAGCACTTTCGCGCCTTTGCTCAGGGCATCGGCGATGTGCTCTTTGACTTTGGCCACGGCCTTTTCGTCGATCAGCGGACCGGTGGTGGTGCCCTCGGTCATGCCGTTGCCGACCTTGAGCTTGGCGACTGCCGCCTTGAGCTTCTCGGCGAAGGCGTCATAAACGGCGTCCTGCACGTAGATGCGGTTGGCGCAGACGCAGGTCTGGCCGTTGTTGCGGTACTTGGAGATGATCGCGCCTTCGACGGCCTTATCCAGGTCCGCGTCGTCGAACACGATGAACGGTGCATTACCGCCCAGCTCCAGGGACACTTTCTTGATGTCCTTGGCGCATTCGGCCATCAACTGGCGACCAATTTCAGTCGAGCCGGTGAAAGACAGCTTACGTACGATCGGGTTGCTGGTCAGCTCGCTGCCGATATCACCGGCGCTGCCGGTCACCACGCTAAAGACGCCTGCCGGGATACCCGCACGCTCAGCCAGTTCAGCCAAGGCCAGTGCAGAGTAGGGCGTTTGCGAGGCGGGCTTGAGCACCATGGTGCAGCCGGCGGCCAAGGCCGGG
>Ga0302262_10000881_pt1 | contig 12763 bp, 11 predicted proteins | sample II_Fen_E3_4_FD_194557 | JGI IMG/M metagenome (GOLD analysis project Ga0302262, IMG submission 194557) | Peat permafrost microbial communities from Stordalen Mire near Abisko, Sweden - II_Fen_E3_4 | ecosystem: Environmental > Terrestrial > Soil > Wetlands > Permafrost | place: Sweden: Abisko...
CGCTTTGCTTGGCATAACGCACCAGCAATGCAGCACTTTCCCGCACCTGGGAAACACCACCCGGCGCCGATTGCAGCTGTTCGGTGAAAATGGTCTGGATCGAGTCGATCACCATGACCTTGGGTTTTTCGACCCGCGCCGTGGCAATGATGCTTTCGATGCAGGTCTCGGTCATGACCTTCAACTGGTCCTGGGGCAAGCCCAGGCGGCGGGCGCGCATGGCGACCTGCTGTTGCGACTCCTCGCCGGTGACATACAGCGCCGGCATGCTTTGCGCCATGTTGCACAGGGTTTGCAGGAGGATCGTCGATTTGCCGATGCCCGGATCACCGCCAATCAGCACCACCGAACCATCCACCAGACCGCCGCCGAGCACGCGATCCAGCTCGCTGGAGTGGGTCGAGAAACGCGGAATTTCTTCAACGCTGACTTGCGCCAGGGTCTTGATCTGCGCCTGTTGCCCGGTCCAGCCGGTACGACCGCTGGGGGCCGCCGCCGCGCCGCTTTCCAGCACAGTCTCGACCAGTGTGTTCCAGGCGCCGCATTCGCTGCACTGGCCCGCCCACTTGGGAAATGTCGCGCCGCACTCGGTGCAACCGTACATGCGTTTGGCCTTGGCCATGGCAACCCCCGTTTTGAAAAGGGGGCAATCATAACGCAGGTTGCCCGTTGTATTTTTTCAATGACCCGGTAAAACAAATCCTTGGTTATCCGGTCGACTGCAGAGCCCTTGCGCGGCAAAACACGAGCTGAATTACACTGCTCAGGTCCCACTCATCTGTAACAAGGAATATACCCATGAGCGTACTAAGCGAATTCAAGGCCTTTGCCGTCAAAGGTAACGTGGTCGATATGGCCGTCGGGATCATCATTGGCGCCGCATTCGGCAAGATCGTTTCGTCGTTCGTCGGCGATGTAATCATGCCGCCCCTGGGGCTGCTGATCGGCGGCGTAGACTTCAGCGACCTGTCCATCATGCTCCGCCCAGGCGAAGGCACGGTGCCAGCCGTGGTGCTGGCCTATGGCAAGTTCATCCAGAGCGTGATCGACTTCATCATCGTAGCCTTCGCCATCTTCATGGGCGTCAAGGCGATCAATCGCCTGAAACGGGAAGAGGCCAAGGCCCCGAGTCTGCCAGCGGTACCGAGCAAGGAAGAAGTGTTGCTCGGTGAAATCCGTGACCTGCTTAAAGAGCAGAACGCTCGTCCGGCCGCTGCGCTTACCAGTAATTCTCCACCGCCACCTGGCCCGGCCGTCGGCTGAGACTGAGTTGCAGGTCACGCTGTTTGAGCAGCTTGCGGGTGTCGTCGATCATCTGCGGGTTGCCACACAGCATGAGGCGTGAATGTTCGGGCGTCAGGGCCACGCCTGCTGCGCGCTCCAGCTCGCCATTCTCGATGAGTTGGGTAATGCGCCCGTGCAATGCCCCGGGGTGCTCCTCGCGGGTAACGACGGGGATAAACAGAAATTTGTCGGCGTATTCGGCCAGGTAGTCGCGCGTCATCAATTCAGCGACCAATTGCTGGTACGCCAGCTCTTTGGCCTCGCGCACGCTGTACACCAGAATCACGCGCTCGAATCGTTCCCATACTTCGAAGTCCTGCAGGATCGACAGAAAAGGCGCTACGCCCGTGCCGGTCGACAGCATCCACAGATCACGGCCATCGACGAAACGATCCAGCGTCAGGAAGCCCGTCGCCTGTTTCTCGATCAACAAGGTATCGCCCTCACGCAGGCGGCTCAGTTCGCTGGTGAATTCACCGCCCGGAACGACGATGGAGAAGAATTCGAGAAACTCGTCATGGGGCGACGACACCAGCGAATACGCCCGCCAGACGGTGCTGCCGTCCGCCTTGGTGACGCCGAGGCGGGCAAATTGCCCGGCACGGAAGCGGAACCCCGGATCACGTGTCGTGCGCAGGGTAAACAGGCTGGGGGTCAACGGGGTGACAGCCAGCAAGGTCTGGCGGGTGAATTTTTCGGCACTGGCAGTCATGGGTGCGCTTGACGCCTCTCAATGGCAAGTAGATGCCTGCCAGTGTCCTGCAAAGTACGCCCGATAAACACCGGCAATTGGTAATGACATCCTGATCCGCCACGACTTCAGGCTGCTTAGAGTATTTAGCTCTTGAGGTTATAACCCGCCAATCGCACATCGATCAGGCGGATTGACGCGCCCTGTCAGCACAACGGTTTCCCGCCTTTTGCACAAAACCGGCCGCTGTAACACCCGCACTCCATCTGTCTGGACAGCTTGGGCGCGCGCGGTTTTCACTCGGTTTTTTCCTACACTGAACAAGCGACACGACACTATCCGACGCTGCAAAAGGGAGACGCTCATGGAAGCCTTGGCACTCAAGTCAGTGCGGCGGAGTATCCAAAAAACACTCACAGAAAGGGAGATCGAAATCCTCAGATGGTCGGCGGCAGGCAAGACCGCCGCCGATATAGCCATGATTATCCGAGTGAAAGAACGCACCGTTCACTTTCACGTCGCCAGTGCCGTACAGAAAATGGGGGTGCCCAATAAAACAGCAGCCGTGGTGCAGGCGGTGTTGAACGGTATGTTCTAAACACCCGGTAAAACCCAAGGTGCCAATGGGCAAAAGGACGTAAAATCGCCGATTTCGCGAGCCGCGACCTTGTTCGGGCTTGGCTGCCACTTGTCGATTGCCCAGAGTCTTTCTTGCCCATGCCCTTGCTTATCAGCCCTTTTGCCCAGCTCGATCTCATCCGCCAACCCGAGCAACAGGATGAGCCCTTGCAGGCCTTCGATGCCGCCGACGAATACCTGCTCAATTACGTGGCCGAACAGGGGCTGAGCCTGCAAAGCAGAGTGCTGGTGCTCAACGACAACTTCGGCGCCCTGGCCGCGAGCCTGATGCCCCACGCCAATGTCGTCAGCAGCACCGACTCGTTTCTCGCCGCCCAGGCCCTGGAGAAAAACCTGACCCGCAACGGCATGGCCTTTGACGCCGTGCCGCTGATTCCCGCCAGCGAGCCGCTGACCGGTCCATTCGACTGGGTATTGATCCGCATCCCGAAAACCCTGGCGTTGCTGGAAGAACAATTGATTCGCCTGCAAGGCCAATTGGCGCCCGGCGCCAGGGTCATCGCAGCGGCCATGGTCAAGCACTTGCCGCGCTCGGCCGGGGAACTGCTGGAAGAGTACGTCGGCCCGGTCCAGGCATCGCTGGCCGTGAAGAAGGCCCGCTTGCTGTTCGCCGAACCGCAACCGGCAGCGGTGCTGTCTTCACCCTACCCCACCCGCTATAAGCTCGATCAACCGGCCATTGAACTGGTCAATCATGCCAACGTGTTCTGCCGCGATGGGTTGGATATCGGTACCCGCGCGTTTCTGCCTTATCTGCCGAAGAACCTCGGCACGGCCAGGGTCGCGGACCTGGGCTGCGGTAATGGCGTGCTGGCCATCGCCAGCGCTCTGGACAACCCCGACGCCCGGTACACGCTGGTCGATGAGTCGTATATGGCGGTGCAATCGGCCAGAGAAAACTGGCAGGCGGTGTTGGGTGAGCGCGAAGTGACGATCCGTGCCGCTGACGGTCTGGAAGGCCAGCCCGCCGACTCACTGGATGTGGTGCTGTGCAATCCTCCGTTCCACCAGCAACAAGTGGTCGGCGACTTCCTTGCCTGGCGGATGTTCCTGCAAGCCCGCGCCGCGCTGGTCACGGGCGGCGCGCTGTATATCGTCGGCAACCGCCACCTGGGTTATCACGCCAAGCTGGCGCGGCTGTTTCGCGGCGTTGATCTGGTGGCGGCAACGCCCAAGTTCGTCATCCTCAAGGCGCGCAAGTAACGGCTCAGTGCGTCGTCAGACCCGCAGCGCTCATGAACAGGCGCATCAGGCTGGCGAAGATAAACAGCAGCAGAACACTGCCCGCCCAGATCGCCAATAGCCAGCTCAAGCGCTGCCAGAGCGGTTTATCACGAGCCGGGTCCTGCTGGTTGTCGAGTGTAGGTTTGCTGGACATACGGGGTTTCTCCTTTCTCAACATCTGAATCAACGCGACTTCCCGTAGGAGCGGCTTTAGCCACGAGAGCGGCCTCCCGGCTAAAGCCGCTCCTACAGGCCATGTATTTGCCCTAGTGATACCCATCCGCATGGGTCACTTTCCCGCGGAACACGTAGTAGCTCCAGAAGGTGTACCCGAGGATGAACGGGATGATAAACAGCGTTCCCACCAGCATGAAACCCTGGCTTTGCGGTGGCGATGACGCATCCCAGATCGAAATCGATGGCGGCACGATGTTCGGCCACAGGCTGATACCCAAGCCGCTATAGCCAAGGAAAATCAACACCAGGGTCAGCAGGAACGGCGTGTAGTTGGCATTGCGGGCAATGGCCTTGAAGAAGGCGAACAAGGTCAGCAAGACCAGGACCGGCACCGGCAGGAACCAGAACAGGTTCGGCAGGCTGAACCAGCGCTGGGCGATGTCGGCATGGGCCAGAGGCGTCCAGATACTCACCACCGCGGTCACCGCCATCAGCCCCAGCGCCAACGGGCGCGCCAGGTCATGCATGGCCTTCTGCAAGCCGCCTTCGGTCTTCATGATCAGCCAGGTGCAACCCAACAGGGCATACGCGACGATCAGGGCCAGGCCGCAGAACATCGAGAAAGGTGTCAGCCAGTCCAGGGACGCGCCAGCAAACTGCCGATTGACCACCGGAATGCCATCAATGAACGCGCCCAACGCCACGCCCTGGAAGAAGGTCGCCGCCAGCGAGCCGCCAATAAAGGCCTTGTCCCACAGGTGACGTTTTTCGGCCGTGGCCTTGAAGCGGAACTCGAACGCCACGCCGCGAAAGATAAGGCCGACCAGCATCAGGATCAGCGGCAAGTACAGCGCCGAGAGCACGACCGAATAGGCCAGCGGAAAAGCGCCGAACAGCCCGGCGCCACCCAGTACCAGCCAGGTCTCGTTGCCGTCCCAGACGGGCGCCACGGTGTTCATCATCACGTCGCGGTCGGAGTCGTCCTTGATGAACGGGAACAGAATCCCGATCCCCAGATCGAAGCCGTCCATGACGACGTACATCATGATGCCGAAGATGATAATCACGGCCCAGATCAGTGGAAGATCAATACCCATGACTCAGTTCCCCTTATTCAGGCTATGAGGCTGATTGCCATTACTGTCGTCAGCGGCAGACAGAGGACGCGCCGGTGTGCGTTGCTGGCCGGGACCGCCTTGTTTCGGCGCATCGCCTTCGTGGCTGACCGGGCCTTTGCGGACCAGACGCATCATGTAGCCGAACCCGGTGCCGAACAGCAGGAAGTACACCACCACGAACAACACCAGGGTGATGCTCATCTGCGCCACGCTATGGGCGGACGAGCCATCGGCGGTACGCAACAGGCCGTAGACGACCCAGGGCTGACGGCCCATTTCCGTGGTGATCCAGCCGGCCAGCAGCGCGATCAGGCCCGATGGCCCCATCCACAAGGCCACATAAAGGAAGGCCCGTGAGCTGTACAGCGTGCCGCGCTTGCGCAGCCACAGGCTCCATAGCCCGGTGAAGATCATCAGGAGACCCAAGCCAACCATGACCCGGAACGACCAGAACACCGCCGTCGAGTTGGGCCGGTCTTCCGGTTTGAACTCCTTGAGCGCCGGGACCTGCTTGGTCAGGCTGTGGGTCAGGATCAGGCTGCCCATATAAGGGATTTCCACGGCGTACTTGGTCCGCTCTTCCTTCATATCCGGCAGGCCGAACAGGATCAGCGGGGTTGGCTCGTTGCCGATGTTTTCCCAGTGGCCTTCGATGGCGGCGATTTTCGCCGGTTGATGCTCCAGGGTATTGAGGCCGTGGAAGTCACCGATCACGGCCTGGGCCGGGGCGACAATCAGGGCCATCCACATGGCCATCGACAACATCTTGCGGATCGCTGGCGTGTCACGCCCGCGCAGCAAGTGCCAGGCGGCCGATGAGCCGACGAAGAACGCGGTAGCGACGAACGCGGCCGTCGCCATGTGCGCGAGACGGAACGGGAATGAAGGGTTGAATACGACGGCAAACCAGTCGACGGGGATCACCCGGCCATCGACGATTTCGAAGCCTTGGGGCGTCTGCATCCAGCTGTTGGACGAGAGGATCCAGAATGTCGAGACCAGCGTGCCGATGGCCACCATGACCGTGGCGAAGAAGTGCAGGTTGCGCCCGACACGGTTCCAGCCAAACAGCATCACCCCGAGGAAACCGGCTTCGAGGAAGAATGCCGTCAGTACTTCGTAGGTCAGCAGCGGCCCGGTCACGGCCCCGGCAAAGTCGGAGAAACGGCTCCAGTTGGTGCCAAATTGATAGGCCATCACCAGCCCGGAGACCACGCCCATGCCGAAGTTGACGGCAAAGATCTTCGACCAGAAGTGGTACAGGTCACGGTAGACATCGTTGTGGGTCTTGAGCCAGAGGCCTTCGAGTACGGCCAGATAACTCGCCAGACCGATGGTGATGGCCGGGAACAGGATATGAAAGGACACGGTAAACGCGAACTGAATTCGGGCGAGCTCCAAGGCATCTAGGCCGAACATAGGAATTCCTCTATCTATCAGGTGATACCGGCAGCGACTACCCCACGGTTATGGAGTCCAGCGTGTTGGAGTTGTTCGAATGAGTTTCATAACGTCGGGAATCGGCACGGTAAGCTGCATATCACGCCTGCTGGCGCATTGACCCAGATCAGTCAACGATGAAAGCGTAGCCCCATTTGAGTCCGGCAGTTATGTGGCCGTTTGCCGCGTGGCAGGTTGTCTCACCCCACACAAACGCGTTAAATCCGGCGCTAGAAAAACATCTTTTGGAGGGGCCGACGACCATACATTCGGTGCTTGAATGCATACTTTTGGTTCTAGTGTCCTGTCTCAGAAATAAGCTGTTCACTTTTGACGGCATCTGTTGTCGCCAGGCTGCGTTGCCACTCGTCAAGAGACAGGACCCTAGGAGCTGACAGGACTTTCACGCAATTTATTGTTACGAAATGATATTCTGCCGCACCCCCCTACCTTCATCTCAGGCTGCTGTTGCTCATGCCGACCCAAGCGCCCGCGTTGTTGCGTCATCATCGTCCGTTCGTCGCGTTCTGGTTTGCCCGCATCTTTACCGCCAGTGGTTTTCAGATGCTCACCGTCGCCATTGGCTGGAACCTCTATCAACTGACCGGCAACGTGATGGACCTGGGTCTGGTAGGGCTGGTTCAGTTCGCCCCTCGCGTGCTGTTCATGTTGTATACCGGGCATGTGGCCGACCGTTATGACCGGCGTATCGTCGCGGCCATCTGCCAGACCGGCCAGGCACTGATTGCCCTGGTCCTGTTCGTCAGCAGCATGACCGACAGCGTGACCCGGGAAATGATCTTCATCCTGTCCTTCCTGTTCGGCATGGCCCGATCGTTTGAGATGCCAACCACCCAGGCGCTGTTGCCCAGCATCGTCCCGGCGAGCCTGTTTCCGCGGGCCGTGGCCTCTGCCCAGTCAGCGCAACAGTCGGCGACGATCGTCGCTCCGGCGCTGGGCGGTTTTCTCTACGCCTTCGGCAGCCACTGGGTCTATGGCCTGACCGTCGGCCTGTATGTCATCGCCTGTAGCCTGATGCTCACCCTGCCCGCCCGGCAGACGCCGCTGCACAAAAACAAGGCCACCCTGGAATCGTTGATGGCGGGCATCCACTTCATCCGCAGCCGCCCGGACATCCTCGGCGCCATCTCCCTGGACCTGTTCGCCGTCCTGCTGGGTGGCGCCACTGCGCTGCTGCCGGTGTTCGCCAAGGACATTCTGCTGACCGGCCCCTGGGGCCTGGGCATGCTGCGCTCGGCACCGGCGATTGGCGCCCTGGCAATGTCATTGTGGCTGGCGCGTTTTAGCGTGGAGCGTAACGTCGGGCGGGTGATGTTCACCGCCGTGGGCGTGTTCGGCGTGGCGACGATTGCCTTCGGCCTGTCGACCTCGTTCTGGTTTTCCCTGGCTGTGCTGGCCGTGCTCGGCGCCGCTGACATGATCAGCATGGTGATCCGCGCCTCGTTCGTGCAACTGGAGACCCCCGACGAAATGCGCGGCCGGGTCAGTGCGGTGAACGGCCTGTTTATCGGCGCCTCGAACCAGCTTGGCGAGTTCGAGTCCGGCATGACCGCGCACTGGTTCGGCACCGTTCCGGCGGTGGTGCTGGGCGGTATCGGGACCCTGGCAGTCACCGGGATCTGGATGAAACTGTTCCCCGGCCTGGCCAAACGCGACCGCATGCGCGATCTCGTTGAAGAGGCCGAGAAACAAACTGCCTAATCCCGACCGGCTGTAGGACCGGCTTTAGCCGGGAGGACGTCCTCGCGGCTGAAGCCGGCTCCTACCGTGATTCGGGTCATACCCGAAGCCTGCGTGTGAATACAAAACTCCGTAGGAGCGGCCGGGCGGCGCTCCGCTTCAGCCGCGAAGGGGCCAGCCCTGCCGATGCACGTGTATTGCCTGAGCCACCGCTTTCGCGGCTGAAGACAGTTGCTCCTACGGCGTACCCACTACCAAAGAAAATCCCGCAACGCGCCCAGCAACCGTTCGTACAGTTCATCCACCTCGGCCGCCTGACTGCGTGCGCGCAGACAACCATGGACCAGGCCCAAACCAGGTTCAAAGCGGGTCTGCACACCCGCCGTGCGCAACGCCTGCTCATAGGCAACACCGTCATCACGCAGCGGGTCGAACTGCGCCACCGCGATAAACGCCGGGGCCAGGTTGCGCAAGTCCGTGGCCTGCAATGGCATGGCATACGGTGAGTGCCAGTCTTCGGGCCGCTTCAGGTACAGGGCCAGGTAACCTTCCACATCCGTACTGCTGAGCAAAGGGGCATCGGCGCATTCGTGCCGCGACGGCAAATCGGCAGCCCCGCCCAGCCCCGGATAAATCAGCGCCTGGCCCAGCGGCTGAGGCTCACGGGCGTCGCGCAAGGCCAGGCACAAGGCCGCAACAAGGTTGCCACCGGCACTGTCCCCGGCCATCGCGATACGCCGCGAATCGATACCCAGGTGCCGGGCCTGATCCGCAATGGCGCGCCAGACCGCCAGACAGTCATCGAACGCTGCGGGAAACGGATGCTCCGGCGCCAGGCGATAATCCACGGCAATCACCACCGCGCCCAGATCGCTCGCGAGGGTGGCAGTGATGAAGTCATGGGAATCCAGATCGCCCACCACCCAGCCGCCACCATGCAGATAAAACACACAGGGCGCAGGTTCGTCGTCGGGCAGATCAGCAGGGCGGTAGCGGCGGACCTTGACCCCGGCCAGGGTGAAATCTTCCACTTGCAGGCCAGTGGGTCGCGGCGGCGTGTAGGCCCGGCTCATCCGCGAGTAGGCCTCGCGCTGGCCGCGAATACCGGGTTCGGTGACGCCGAAAGAGAGGCTGTGGCGGACGAACTCGGCGAGTCCGGGGGAGAGGGGGTATGGCGTAGTCATTCAGCGCTCCAACAACGGGGACTCCGTAGGAGCGGCTTTAGCCGCGAGGGCGTCCTCCCGGCTAAAGCCGGTCCTACAAGGGGTCCCGCAGGATCGGCCGGGGTATCAGAAAACCTTATTTCAACGCAGCGGTCACAACCGGTGCAGCGTCCTTGCCATCAAAGGTGGTGACACCGGCCAGCCAGCGCGCCAGGTCTTCCGGGTGATCCTTAAGCCATTGCCTGGCAACGTCGTCCGGCGCCTTGCGGTCCATGATCGGCACCATCATGGCGCTTTCCTGGGCAGCGTTGAAGGTCAGGTTGCTCAGCAGTTGGCTGACGTTCGGGCAGCGGGTCGCGTAATCCGGCGCCGTCACCACTGAAACAGTCGCCGCGCCTTCGTTCGGGCCGAACACGTCTTCACTGCCGGTCAGGTAATCGATCTTCATGTTGATGTTCATCGGATGTGGGGTCCAGCCGACGAAAACCACCCACTCATTACGCTTGATCGCCCGCTGCACGGCCGCCAGCATGCCGGCTTCACCCGATTCGACCAACTGGAAGCCGCCGAGGCCAAACTGGTTCTTCTCGATCATGCCCTTGATATTGGCGTTGGCGCCGGTGCCGGGTTCGATGCCGTAGATCTTGCCACCGAGCTTGTCCTTGAATTTGGCGATATCGGCGAAGGTCTTGAGCCCGCCCGCCGCCACGTAATCCGGCACGGCCAGGGTTGCCTGGGCATCCGCCAGGCTGGGTTTATCCAGGACCTTGACCTGTTTGGCTTCCAGGAACGGTGCGATGTTCTTGTCCATCGCCGGTTTCCAGTAACCGAGGAAGATATCGAGGCGGTCATCACGCAGGCCGCCAAACACGATCTGCTGCGCGGCGCTGGTTTGTTTGACCTCGTAGCCCATGTTTTTCAGCAGGACTTCGGCCATGGCACTGGTGGCGATCACATCGGTCCAGTTGACCACGCCCATGCGCACGTTCTGGCATTTGGCGGGTTCTGCTGCCAGCAAGGCCGTGCTACTCAACATCAAAACACCACAACTGATCTGACGAATAAATCTCTTCATGCGTGCTCCCTCGGGTCGGCTCGTTATTTTTTGGCTCGTTCTTGTCAGGCAGTGAGCTTTCAATCAGCGGCAATGCGGATGTTGCTGCGTGGGCTCAAATTACGCAGCGGCACCGGGCGCGAAACGCACCAGTGCGACCTGTGTTTGCACTCTGGCGACATTGACGGTTTTGCGATCTTGACAGCGCCGTCAGAGGAAAGGCAGCACCGTACACCCAACCGATCATCCGTCGCAGCGATTGCCCTGCGCTACTGGTATGATGCGCGGCTTTTTCCGACCCACTGAAAATGTCCAGGCCGCCACGACGGTCTGTGCTTTGCTGTTGGAGTCGATTCATTCACGACGTCACGGGCGTCACAGGGAGCCAGACATGCTGGAGCGGCTGTTTCAACTCAAGGCACACAACACCAATGTGCGCACCGAGATTCTTGCGGGCGTGACCACGTTCCTGGCCATGGCTTACATCCTGTTCGTCAACCCGAGCATCCTCGGCGCGACCGGCATGGACAAAGGTGCAGTGTTCGTCGCCACCTGCCTGGCCGCCGCCATCGGCTCCACCATCATGGGCCTGATCGCCAATTACCCGATCGCCCTGGCACCCGGCATGGGCCTCAATGCCTTCTTTACCTACACCGTGGTCCTGCACATGGGCCATACCTGGCAAGTGGCCTTGGGTGCGGTATTCATTTCGGCGGTGATGTTCTTCGTCCTGTCGATCTTTCGCATCCGCGAGTGGATCATCAACAGCATCCCGCTGCCCCTGCGCTCGGCCATTGCTGCGGGTATCGGCCTGTTCCTGGCGCTGATCGCCCTGCAAAACGCCGGGATCGTGGTCAGCAACCAGGCAACCATGGTCGGCCTCGGCGACCTGGCCAAACCGGCACCGGTGCTGGCCATCCTCGGTTTCTTCCTGATTGTCGCCCTGGAAAAGCTCAAGGTACGCGGCGCGGTGCTGATCGGCATCCTGGCGGTGACCATTGTCGCCATCGTCCTGGGCTTCAGCCCGTTCGGCGGCATCATGTCGATGCCACCGTCGCTGGCCCCGACCTTCCTGCAACTGGACATCAAGGGCGCGCTGAATATCGGTCTGGTCAGCGTGGTGTTCGCCTTCCTGTTCGTCGACCTGTTCGATAACTCCGGCACCCTGATCGGCGTCGCCAAACGTGCCGGGTTGATGGACAAGAACGGTCATATGCCGAAGATGGGCCGCGCGCTGATTGCCGACAGCACGGCGGCCATGGCCGGTTCTCTGCTGGGCACGTCGACCACCACCAGCTACATCGAGTCCGCTGCGGGCGTGAGTGCCGGTGGCCGCACGGGCCTGACCGCCGTCGTCGTCGCCATCCTGTTCTTGCTGGCCTTGTTCTTCGCGCCGCTGGCCGGCAGCGTGCCCGCCTTCGCTACGGCGCCGGCACTGCTGTTCGTCGCCGTACTGATGACCTCCGGCCTCGCCGAAATCGATTGGGACGACCTCAGCGTCGCCGCCCCGGTCGTGGTCACGGCATTGGCCATGCCATTCACCTATTCCATCGCCAACGGCATTGCCTTTGGTTTCATTTCCTGGACAGCGATCAAGATCCTCTCCGGCCGCGCCCGCGAGTTGAATTCGGCGCTGGTCATCCTGTCAATCCTGTTCGTGATCAAGTTGGGCTGGTTCAACGCATGAGTGTTCCCTTCGACCCCGCGAGCTACGACCGTCAGCTCGAAGACAAAGCCATTCGCCTGCGTGAGTTGCTGGCGCCGTTCGACGCGCCCGAACCGCAGGTATTCGACTCGCCCCGCGAGCACTACCGCCTGCGCGCCGAGTTCCGCCTGTGGCGCGAGGCGCAGAAGCGCCATTACGCGATGTTCGCCCCCGGCGATAACAAAACACCGATCCTGCTCGACGGCCTGCCCATCGCCAGCCAGCGCATCAATGCCCTGATGCCTGTGCTGCGCGAACGCTGGGAAGCCTCGGGGACGCTGAGTCATAAGCTGTTCCAGGTGGACTTCCTCACCACCCTGGCCGGCGACGCGATGATTACGATGTGCTATCACCGCCCACTGGATGCCGACTGGCAGGCCGTCGCCGAAACACTGGCGGCCGACCTCGACGTCAGCCTGATTGGCCGTTCCAAGGGCCAGCGTCTGGTGATTGGCCGCGATTACGTCACCGAAGAACTGGCAGTGGCTGGCCGGACTTATAGCTACCGCCAGCCGGAAGGCGCGTTCACCCAACCCAACGGCACGGTGAACCAGAAAATGCTGAACT
>Ga0302262_10000882_pt1 | contig 12758 bp, 9 predicted proteins | sample II_Fen_E3_4_FD_194557 | JGI IMG/M metagenome (GOLD analysis project Ga0302262, IMG submission 194557) | Peat permafrost microbial communities from Stordalen Mire near Abisko, Sweden - II_Fen_E3_4 | ecosystem: Environmental > Terrestrial > Soil > Wetlands > Permafrost | place: Sweden: Abisko...
CAGTCGATAGGCAGGTCAATAGCGCGCGAGGTGAAGCTCGATTGCACCAGGTCGATGGCGGTATCGTCGAATAGCCAGCTGCGTCCATCGCGGCCGCTGATGGTCGGTCCTGTAGGGATCAGCTCGACCCACTCAGGGGCCTTGCCGTCGTTGAGTTCGACGGAGCTGAAGATTTCGGAGTTAAGGGCTAGTTGGGTATTCATGCCGCCAGTTTGGCGGCATGTGGGGTTGGGGGCGTTTCAGGTGGGTTTAAGGGTTAAAGGTCCTTTAGGCCTGGTACTTCTTGGGCAAGCCAGTCCACTGCTTGTTGGCAACTCTGTGGCACGCTTGCGGGGAAAACAGTAATCAATGGCGCGGACATTTGGCTTTGTCCAACGGCATTTTTATGTTTGCCGGCCGCAAGCTGTAGGATTTTCTTGCTCGCCAACGCTAAATTAAGCTTCTCCGTGACGGGTGATGATTGAACCTTTTCTGTGTCAAATAAAACGTAACCGCAGTTAGCAAATTGAACGATGTGATTTTCGGGTGTGGCGCTGTCATATGATACATGTTGTATTTTTATATTCTTTGTTTTGAGCTTTGCTAGTAGAGTCTCGGTAACTTTACTTATCTCGTTGTTGTTTGTCAGAGTTATAATCATGCAGTTGTTAGGGTTTGAGTGTGTGAATGAGTATGCGTGGGGGGATAATTCCTCCTGCGTCAGGCAGGCTTCGACGAAATCCAAACCCATCTTGCTGATATTTACCTCATCTAAAAAACCCTTCATTGTTAGATTCTTTACGATTAGCTGGTTTAATGGATCCTGTTGGTTGGTTTTTAGCATATGACGGGGGTGCGGGATAGCTCCATTGCTGATAACTGTAAATTTTGTTATGACGTAAAGTAGTCTTAGAAATTCCAGCTGATCCCAGCTTATGGTTTTCAGTGATTGAATAAAATATCGGCGATGCTTTGCATCTACTTTTCTAAGTGCGATTGATCGTGCCAGAGTTGCATATGCAGTAGTTTTTTCACTCTCAAATTCGGAGATGCAAGCGTCAAGTAGTGCATGGTAGTTTGTGTCTTCGATCTCGCAATTTTCTAGTTCTTCATTGAGGGCGTCATTCTTGTATAAAAGATTTTTGTGGAAGTCGAGTAGCCTTTTTTCAAATCTTTGATAAACGAAGTCTCGCACCTTTTGTAAGGCTATTTTTGAGATTTCATAGGTCGCCTGGCCTCCTGGGGTCAAGCTTGTAGAGAATTTAGCCAAAACGTCTGCGATTTTTAGCAGATTTTCTGAGTCTTTTTTCCGAGACAACCCAGTTAGCGAATGGATGACTTTACCCATATTGTCCATTTTCTTACTCGCACGTCGTGAAAATTTTGCGTGGGACGTAATCTAACGCACGTCTAACGCCGTCACTGCCCCTCTCGGCCACGAGAGTTTGGCTTTTCCTTTATTACGGCTGATATTGCCTCAGAGGCCGCTAGACTGTAAGTAGGTTGAGACGATTTCAATAATTTCAGTTTCATCGTCCACAGATAAGCCCAGATAGGGTCTAGCGTCAATCTCAACGGTGTGCGCCCCACGACTCACCCACTGCGCAAAATTCGACCGACTCTTCTTTACAAACCGATTACCCACCGACCCATCCTTGCCTTGCCGGAAGTAAACCTGCTGTGACCTAGCGGCGTGCTCGATCTTGCCGCCGAACTGGTGGATGGCCCCATAGGGGCGGTCGGTGCCAAAGCTCAGTTCGTTGTTGCTGACGCTATGTCGCAACGTATCCTGCAGCGTCCCGGCTTCGCGCAAGATGCGGCCGGACTTTTTGCGGGCCAGGGTTGAAGGTGCGAGCGGTGCCCAAGGCGAACCATCCGGCGCGACTTGTTGGCGAAAGCGGTTGTCGGTGGATTGATGCAGGTACTCGGCTATATCGTTCAAGGGCGTGGTGAGGTCGCCTATGCGCTCGGCGAGTTCATCCAGGGCTTTTCCTATCAGGGTTTGATCCGTAGTGACCTGTAGCGTTACACCTGCCATGAGGCCTCCTAATCCGGGCGACGGTAAAGCCGCACGCCAAGGCGCAGTTGGGCGAGATAATCCATATGGTCCGCCTCAGGGATGAACGAACTGACGCCAGCCCAGCCATCGCTACCAACTTCGAACACTGTCAACGCCGGGGTGGGTTGGTCGTCGATTTTGAAGCGACGGAGATAGCGCCGCCGTACCACGGCTTTCTTCTGGCCTTCTAACCACTCCAGCCGAACCCATACTTCATCCGGGCTTTTCAGCGTATCAGCCAGCAACAGCGACTCTCGCGCTAAACCGGATTTGGCGATATGCAAAGGACCCTTTGGCGTATTGCTGTACAGCCCGCGTCCGATCACGACGCTATCGCCGATGACGTCCCGGAAAACGTTGGGCGTTGTTTCGGTTGCTCCGAACTCGTTCAGGAATCTTTCCAGATACTGCTGATCAGTAAGTCCCTCAGGTAACACGCGACCTGCCGATACAGGGCGTGGTGAAGGCATGGGACTCTGCTGAGGTCTATTCGGTAACCCCATGGATGTGGCGCTGTATTTGGCTCCGGGAACTGGCTGTGGCAGGGGATCATAAGCCCGAAACGATGGCACTGCAGAGTCCAGACGCGATTGTCCTGGTGCATATTCAAACCCCGGATCAATGCCTTTCGGCACCCGCACCGTGCGTGGACCGTTAGGGCTGTTCTGCCCGATGATCCGATCTTCCCATTCAACTGCTGGGGCGTCGCTGATTGCCAACCCTTGGCGCTCCACGTCCCGCTGGCTGAGCATGAATTTCTTGCACTTGCAGCCCCAGCCGTTTTGCGGGGAATGAGTTGACCACCAAGGATGATCGAGCGGGAGCACGGTATTGTCCCAGGACTTGTGCTCTCGTCGGGGATGGCGGCTATCGCCGTGGCGATAAAGGCCATACGGGCGCCGCTTGCGTAAGTCAGGATCGGCCATCTGCGCTTCGCGGCCGGCGTTGTACGACTGGCGCAGGTTGGTTTCCCAGATGACGTTGGTCCGCCAACCGCGCTCACCTTTGTACTGCCAGCCGTGCTTGCCAATGATCTGATCGAAGTCTTTTCGGAATTGTTCCAGCGTTCCGCCGTTGCTGATGGATTTCTCGACCGCGCTGCGAAGATTTGTGAGCAGGTCGCGCTTTATTGCTCCAGCCACTACGAAGGCGTAATCATGCTCGGCGTTATAGACGTCTGCCCAAGAGCGAGTCGGGATATTGACTTTCTCTCTGAAGAATTTTATTTGTTGATCAAATGGTAGGGAACCGTACGAAGCTGGCATTAAATTATTCTCCCTTCAACGCTCCAGAAAAATGGCTATAGGTCGATACCTTTCGGTCACTTTAATTACTAGGAGCTGCAAATGCGCGTAGGTATCAAGAAACTGGACGTTGAGATGGTTGTGAAAAACAGCGGCGTTGAGTTTGAAGTTTATGGCAAGGATGATGTGTTCCTAGGCGATATGTTCGTGGTCAAATCGGGCCTTATCTGGTGCAAAGGCAAAACTAAAAAAGAGAATGGAGTTCGGGTTAGCTGGGCCGAATTCACTAAATGGATGGAAGGTTAAAATTCGACCCCCATTAATATTTCATACCTCCCAGCAAGGCTAGCGGATGCCATGCCATCCGCTATTGCGTCGGCAATCTGCTTGATTGTCATCTGTGGGTACGTTTCAATCAACCGATCTCGAAACTCTTCTAAATTACCGACTTCATTAAGCAGCGCCTTGGTCTCATCGACTATGTCATCAATATGCTCCCCCACAGCGCGAACCATAGTGCGCGCCTGATTATCAACAATGCCAGGTACCACATTTGGCAACGATCGTTCTTGCTCCCGATTCGCCGCCTGACTCAAAGCTGACGGTACAACAGCAACCGGCTCCCCCAGCAACAACGCACCCTCCGCAGGCTCCGGAATATTCAACCTGTCCCGAACCACCGACTGCTCAACTCTCAAGCCTAGCGGCACCAACGCAGTTAAAGCATCCACCAGCAGCTTGGTATCTTCGGGTTGCGGTACGTCAATAATCAGCTTCGGATAGGCCCGCCCTGGTGCAAAGTTCAGATCACACCAGGGCCGCACAAAGTGGCGGTTCAGGGTGTTTGACTCGGCTTTGGCGTCGGCCTGCAACAGATCCAGCCGTACTTCGTTGTGGACCTTGGCCTGGGCCATACTGGAGCCGTCGTCGCTGGACATTGTCTGGCCGATCACGGCTTTGCTGATCTGCTTGTCCCACCATTCAGCCAGCCCCTTGAAGAAGTCGCCAGCGCCAGCGACATTGGCAGCCTGGGTAAAATCGATGCGCATACTGTCAGGAATTACGGCAGCGGCGTCGCTGCCGAGGTTGGCGACGGCAGACATAAGCGTCTGGATATCGTCCTTGGTGGCGCCCGGTCCGTAGCGGCCCACGCGCATGGGCATGCCGAAAATATCGGCGAAGCCCATCCAGTCTTTCCAGGTCCAGGCCTTGCACATATATCCCACTGCGGCGAGTCGGGCCAGACCGCCACGGATGGGTAGGCCCGAGCGGATCCGGGGCAAGTGGACAATGAATTTGTAGGGTTCCAGAGGAACACCATCGAGGGCGTTGTCGTCATCGAGCAGGCGCAGCTCTCGGCCTGTTTGCCGGTCGAACTGGAAGAAACGCGGGTCGCGGACCTCAAAGCGCGCCGGGTTCCAGGTCTTGCCGCTACGGTCCCAGATGATTTCCGATACTGAGTAACCCTTCCCGAGGGCGTCGGTCAGGTCGGCCTGCAATTCGCCGAAGTCGGGGCTGGTGACCAGCTCGGTCAGAGCATCGGCGCGACGCACGTCCTCGACGTCATCGGTGGCGGCTTCGATACGGATATTAAGGCCCGACACGGCAAGCTTTCGGGTTCCCAGTACTGAGGCGTAATGCAGGTCTCGCTCTTCCATTTCTTCGGCAAGGGTCAGGTAGTCATGGGCCGAACCTTCGGCAGCAGCCTGCAGAATGTTCGCCAGACGTTGTGGAGTTAGACCACTGGCGACCGACGGGTGCCAGACCTGACGGATGCCGGTTGTACGGGCGGTCGCCAGTTCCTCAGTAAGTTTGTCGTAGTGAATCGGGCGACCGTATTGATCGACGATGCGGGACTGGGCCATTACCAGATGCCTTTGTTGGTGCGCCAACCGGCGCCTGATTGGATCTGCCGATCCTGCTCGGCGGTTGGGCAGACGCGGTGGTATTCAAAGAGTTCTGTTTCTTGCCGAGAAGCGTAATCGGCCAGCACGGCTGCGATAGGGCAGCATTCGGCCCAGGCTGTGTGAGAACGTTTTAGCGCGAGTTTGACAGTCAGAACCGTAGCGAAAATCGCGTTCCTACGCAGACTTCAAAATGGTGCATGCGTTTTTACACAGCTTGGGGTCGAGAGCTGCCTCAGGACTGGGTATTCGCATCACGAATCGGTCTGAGCACTATCGTCCCGTTAACCAATTCGATGCTCAAGGAATCACCCAAACCGACGTTTATTGCTGCAAGGACATCCGGTGGGAGATCGATGATGACGTCTCCGCTACCATCACCTGGATCTTGGCACTTCACGATTGTCCGCACGGATTGAGTCATAAGGGAAAAGGTCTGGACTGATGGGAAAGTCCTCATCCTACGCCCGCATGGCCCCTACTGACAGCTATCGGCCGATTGTGTTGAAAAAGTCGGCTTCGGTTTCCACGGCAGAAAAGTGCGTGTCTGAGATTGAAATCTGAGTTTTGCGCAGAAGGTTCAGTACTCGGATTTGACGTAGCTGCGTGCAAAAAAGGCGCTTTCACCGCTCAATGCATGGGTAGCCAAGCCGGGTCGACTTTTTCAACAGAATCGGCCAAAAGCGGTCGGCCGGCTTCTTTTTTTGGGCACCATATCGGCTTGGAGAGTGGCCATTGCGATTGATGTCAAACTCGCATTACCCTTTGGGTTGAGTGCCGTGGAAATGGCGAGTCGCCTTTCCGTGTTTGATGCCGTACGGACAACGAAACGCTCAAGTTTCCTGGAAGATTAAAAAGGATGGCCCAATGATCCGCGTCGATGCCATCTGGCTCGCTACCGAGCCGATGGACATGCGCGCCGGCACAGAGACTGCGTTGGCCAGAGTGGTCGCGGTGTTCGGTGCGGCGAAGCCGCATTGTGCCTACATCTTTGCCAATCGCCGGGCCAACCGCATGAAAGTCCTGGTGCACGACGGCGTCGGTATCTGGCTGGCGGCACGGCGTTTGAACCAAGGAAAATTTCATTGGCCGGGCATCCATCGTGGGTCTGAGATCGAACTCGACCCCGATCAACTTCAGGCGCTGGTACTTGGATTACCTTGGCAACGAGTCGGTGCGGGCGGCGCAATTACATTGCTTTAAATGCTGCCTTTTAGCTGAAGCAGTCGGGCTGCTTTGGTAAAATCCACCCCCATGACTTCCTTGCCCGATCTCGACCAAATGCCCCCCGAACAACTGCGCACACTAGCTGCGCAGTTGATGTCCAAGGTCGACACCCAGAGCCGAAAGATCCATCGTGATGAAACGATTATCGAGCAGCTCACTCACGAGATCGCCATCCTTAAACGGCACAAGTTCGCCAAGCGCAGCGAGCAGATCAGCCCGGCGCAGGGCAGCCTGCTCGATGACCTACTCAATACCGACCTCGAAGCCATCGAGGCGGAGTTAAAAGCCCTTCATCCCGCTCCCGCACAGGCAGAACCACGCCAGCAACCCAAGCGTGTGCCGTTGCCACCGCAGTTCCCACGTACTGTGATCCATCACGAGCCGGACAACACCCAGTGCGCGTGCGGCTGCCAGCTTCAGCGCATTGGTGAAGACGTCAGCGAAAAGCTGGACTACACACCCGGCGTATTTACCGTCGAACAGCACGTTCGCGGGAAATGGGCCTGCCGGCAGTGCGAAACACTGATCCAGGCCCCGGTACCGGCGCACGTGATCGACAAGGGCATCCCCACTGCCGGCCTGCTGGCGCATGTGATGGTGGCCAAGTTGGCCGACCACTTGCCGCTCTATCGACAGGAAAAGATCTTCGGCCGTGCCGGCCTAGCCATCCCGCGCTCGACACTGGCGCAGTGGGTGGGTCAAACCGGCGTGCAGCTCCAGCCCCTGGTCGATGCGCTACGCGAAGTGGTGCTGGCCCAGCGCGTGGTTCACGCCGATGAAACGCCGGTACAAATGCTGGCGCCCGGCGAGAAGAAAACCCACCGCGCTTACGTCTGGGCCTACAGCTCTACGCCGTTTTCAGCACTCAAAGCCGTGGTCTACGACTTCAGCCCCAGCCGTGCCGGCGAACATGCACGTAACTTCCTGGGTGCCTGGAACGGCAAGCTGGTCTGCGATGACTTCGCAGGCTACAAGGCCAGCTTCGAACAAGGCATCACAGAAATCGGCTGCATGGCCCATGCGCGCCGCAAGTTCTTCGACTTGCATATCGCCAATAAAAGCCAGTTGGCGGAGCAGGCGCTTCACTCGATTGGCGGGCTGTACGAAGTCGAGCGACACGCCAAGGAAATGAGCGACGAAGACCGTTGGCGATTACGCCAGGAAACGGCAGTGCCCATCGCTGAAAAGCTGCATGAGTGGATGCTGGCCCAGCGTGAACTTGTGCCCGAGGGTTCGGCCACAGCGAAGGCTCTGGATTACAGCCTCAAACGCTGGGTAGCGCTGACGCGCTACCTGGCAGATGGTGCTGTGCCCATCGATAACAACAAGATCGAGAACTTGATCCGGCCGTGGGCGCTTGGGCGGTCTAACTGGTTGTTTGCAGGATCGCTGCGCAGCGGCAAGCGGGCGGCCGCGATCATGAGCCTGATCCAGTCAGCGCGCATCAACGGGCATGATCCGTATGCTTATCTCAAGGATGTACTGACGCGGTTGCCGACGCAGCGGGCCAGCGAGATCGAGCAACTGCTGCCGCATAAATGGACGCCCATTTAGCCATGAGACGTGTGCAACGGACGCCTATAGAGAAAGGACTCTTATAATCGGATTTTCGCATTTTGATCTGGTGCATAATCTCAAAATTGGAATGCGACACCTCTAAGGACTGAGCCAGAATGAAAGCAATTCAAAAAATAATCTCAGTCTCAGCTATCTGCGCTGCGCTCTTCTTTTCGCTCGCGCCGCCTCAGGCCTTTGCGAGGAATACGCAATGTCCCTTAACTGAAGCTGTGATCAAATCAGACATTGCCAAAGTAAAGAAGCTTATTACCAACGGTAGCTCGGTGGATGGTGTCGACTGCCCGAAGCCCGGCGAATGGCCGCCTTTGGTTTATGCTGTCATTGGGAATAACCTAGCTCTTGTAGAGCTGCTCCTCGCTCATGGAGCAAATCCGAGCTTTAGGGAGAATGATCCGCTCATTATGGCTGCGGGTCATAGCCGTACCAGATTGGTGAGAGCGCTCCTCAAACATGGGGCAAACCCAAATGTCCAGGACGAGCAACTTGAGACACCTCTGTACTCCGCAGCGATGTGCTACCCGTTCAGGCACGGATCGAAACCTAGTCGAGATGAGGCAAATTGCGTCGATACGGTAAAAATATTGCTGGCCGCCGGAGCGTTGCCTAATACGCCAAAAAACCATGGAGAGACGCCTTTGTTCACGGCTTCTTACTGGGGCATTTCAAAAGTGGTAAAAGTGCTGATATCGCAAGGTGCTGATGTGAACCTAAGAAGCGAGCTTGATCAGTCTCCTCTCTCCGTCGCTATTGAACAATATGCCTATGAACAGTATTCAAAGTCGATGCATCCCCGATGGGTGTCACCACCCATATTGCCGACAATTCAGGCACTACTTGAGGGTGGAGCTGATCCCAATTTCGCGTATGAAGGCAGGTGGGATGATTACCACGACAGTAGGGTTTATCCAAATACAGGTGGTTATACTGTGTTATCTGTTGCCGCTCGGTATGGTTGGTATGAGGTCGCAGAGTTGCTTCTTCAGCACGGAGCCAAACCTGAGTTGCGGAGAGAAGACGGCAAAACACCTAAGCAAATTGCGCTAGAAAATGGGCATCCTAAGACCGCGCGAATCATCGCTAAATTCGCGGCGCACCGTAGCGAGGGTTCTGAGTAGGGGGGCAATTTCGCCGCTGGGCCATGCCTACGCAATGTTGGGTTGCAGTCGCAGTACCAACATTTTTGTGGTTATGCGTGAGTGAACATTGGAAGAAGGCACGTGGTTTGAAGACGACTGTCAGTGGACAGCATCACCCTTATGGCTGGGATCGGGTATGTGACTTCGCCGGACGGTTACGGTCTTTCGAAAATGCAATGGGATGCATCGGTGTTCCAGCGCTCCGAAGCAGCTCAGTAAAAACAGCCCGCTTTCTTTGATGACCGTCGACATTACTACCACAAGCTTCGTCTTCAGCTAGCATTACATCGCACGAGATCAAGCACGAAAACGGCGACTCTTCCTTCTCGCGCAGACCTGCTCTTCGCGACGAGCATTCTTTTCAGTTCATCGGCGGTTGTGGGAAGGGTTTCGTGTCGACCTGGACTCTTCAACCTCTTGGTTGTTTGTTTTTGTTCTCCAAACCAGAGCACCAGATAAATACCACGCCCTTCCGCTCGCCAGTCTGGAGTGTAGAGAGCATCAAGCTGTCTATCTGATCCTGTCCAGAGCTCGGAGTGCCACTGCCCTTTGATCTCGATCGGAATCCGAAGTGTGCCAGCCGAACAAGTGATATCAACTTCCTTATCGGCGGCAACATGCGTTTCAGGATCGAAAGTGAAGCCTGACGATCCTTGACGGAGAAGACCTAGAAGGTGATCACGGCAACGCTCCTCAACGAACGGAATTTTTTTATCGTCATAAAACCCGCGCCAAGATTCAGCATCGTCGCTCTTTATCTTCGCTTGGGCGATGGCGAGTTCTTCAAGAACAACAGTTTGTAGGTCAACAAGGGACACAGGGGCAAGACTGCGTGTGATCGCATCGATAGCAGCAAGTGTGGGCGGAACATAGGTAGCTTCGACGCGGATGCGCTTCTGCTCAGCAATAACAATCTTGACCTCTTCAGAGTAGCCATCGACAGGTGCGTCCCTTAAACGGACTAATGCATCGTTTGCTTCATCGCTGGTGTCATTGGCAAGGCGGCGGATGAGTTGGACGATGAAACTGCTTGCATCCCAAGAATTTGAATCCCCTGACGAAGCCCCGCTTGGGCGATGCACCATTGGCCAAAGCGATCGAAACGTATTGATCATCCACTCACTCTGCGCAGCATTGAGGAGGACATTGGTATCATCGTTAATGCGGTTGCTGATTCGATGCCGTATGTGCCAGAGCAGTTCAGGTTCAATCGGCTTAGCGCCAAGCCGCGCTACAGTGACGGGGAAATCAACAATGACGCCAATCGCAACCCAATTGCGACGGCGCTCTTCGTCCGTCGACGTAGAACGAAGCGCTAGAGTTCGGCGTAATTCCTCAAATCGCCCTGAGCGGATAAGTCTATCAACCAACTCTAGTTCCGGACCGGCCGGTAAGTCTGGAAACCGCTCCAGCCACTCCGCAGCAAGTTCGGTGCTCATGGCGACATGGACTTGGTCGTGCATCAGCGTGTAGAGGCCATCTACATCTTCACGCCGCTGCTGTAGTTGCGGCTCATGGTAGAGCTTCATCGCTTCCTTCCAGCCACCGCGAATGTGGATGGTAGCTTCAACAGCTTCAATGAGACCCACGACTCCTGCATGATCGTCGATGCGACTACGGCGAAGCTCGAACAGTCCTGCCATTAAGCGCTCATCAGAAAGGTCATCGAACCCTACGCCTACTCGATGCCGCTCGGCGAGTGCGGCAACGATAATGTACGCGGCATCGTAAGCCTTGCCGTTCGCGTTGCTCTTCGCGATCTGCTGCGCAGTGGGTTTGGGTGGATCAAGTGTTAGAAATGCTTCGAACCCGGCATGCGCTACTTCGCCAATATCATCTCCAAGCCACTGCCCGATCCGCTTATGGGCAGGTGCATCTTCAATGTCGTTGTAGAGGTTGAGATAGGCTTTAGCGGGGCCGACAATCGCACTGTAATCACCCGCGCGCATCTGATCGATGCGAGCAGAAAAATGATTTCGGTGTCCAGCGTGAATGGCCGCTTGTTCTGCTCGACGCTCTCGCTCACGTTCGGTCTGTTTGATCTGCCAATCAGGTACTGTCTGCTCTGTGAGCTTGTCGAGCCACTGCAATAGATCGGCACTGCGAGCAGCAAAGAGTCGTGCAGCAGCACGTACCTCTGCGCCTGCTTCACTATCATGCCGTGAAAGCAGGACCAAATCGCGCCAGCGTTCGTCGCTATGATTTATGGGGTCGAGCCAATTAAGTAGCGCAATAACATCTGTGTCGGACGGTATAAAGCCGGTCGATCGTTCGCTGAGCCGCCAAGATTGCTGATAAGGGTTGTGATCACTGGGCAGTTCTAAAAGCACTAGTCGTTGAACGGACCGCCGCAAATTGTCGTCGCTCCGAATGAGCTCGTGCAATTTCTGATGAACATCACGTTGATATCCATCACGGCTATGGAAGGGCTCTAGCCAAGACCAAAGTTCGTTCGCAGTGACACCGCCGGCCTCTACGACGCGAACGATTAGATGATAAGCAAGATCGGTCAACACGTCGTTTCCAGGTCGGTCATCCCACTTACCAAGACTCTTTGCTGCTACGGCTAAGAGATCAAGGACATCCGCTATCTGCCCATCTGGAAGATGCCTCTCCAAGAGCATCAATACTCCGATCGTACGACTACCACTGCCTGCATAAGCAATCACGAGGCTGACAATCAGATTTGCATCGAATTGTTCGTATCCGATTTTATCAATAACTTCGATTGCAAGCCGAATAGAAAGCTCATCTCGAGAGCTACCCAGCGTGTGAAGAACGGTTGGCCAATCTATATCGTCATTTACATCAATTAGAATTTCGCCTGCAACTTTCCTGCATGCAAAGTACGCTCGGGGATCGATAACGATTTTCCGCAGTTCATCTTTCAGCAGGGACGCAATATCACTTCCCCTGACTGCTTCGAGCATAAGAAGGCAAAGGCTGAACGATGTTTCAGGTGTTGAGATCAGTCGCCGTATGTCCTCGATGACAACTGGGTGCCTGAAACCACGTAACGCATACGGTCCCCAGTCACGAAAGCGCGGATTATCCTTTGCCAGAAGCTCCAGTGAGCCAATAAGCAAGTGAGCTTGATCGGCCGTGAGTACATCTGCATCCCCATACTCAATCAATCCCATTGGGTCCGCGGTGATAACAGCCTTGGTAAGAGCCGGTTCCAATGCGAGCCAGGCATGAATGCCCCGAAGGCTTGAAGGTACAAGCCCGTGGCTGTGAAACACTGAGAGGAGGCGTCTGCGTTTTTGTGGGGTATTCGCCTGCTTCGCGAGCCATTGAGCCCCTAAGTACTCCCCGACCCGGCGGTGAAGGTAGGTGAAGCGATCGACGCCGTCAGCTTTGAACAAGCGAGTACCTAACATGGCTTCCACTACGTCACCATCAGGAAGAAGAGAGATATCGGAAAGTTGCAGTTCACCTTCGGCAGCGTTCGCTGCGGAAATCCGAACAATGGCCTCACTGCCAGTTAGGATCAAACCGGCAAATGCGGCGCCTGCGGCATCAAGGCCAGTTTCCCGCCCTGGCTGACTTCTGGCCTTGGTGTCACGATGTTCGACTCGTAAAACCTCAATGGCGCGCTCGAAAAGCTCGCTACGCGTTTCAGGTAATTTCA
>Ga0302262_10000883_pt1 | contig 12756 bp, 7 predicted proteins | sample II_Fen_E3_4_FD_194557 | JGI IMG/M metagenome (GOLD analysis project Ga0302262, IMG submission 194557) | Peat permafrost microbial communities from Stordalen Mire near Abisko, Sweden - II_Fen_E3_4 | ecosystem: Environmental > Terrestrial > Soil > Wetlands > Permafrost | place: Sweden: Abisko...
TTAGTGACTGTTAAACAGCCGCCAACTGTTGCAATTAATAATATTCCTGATTTTTGTGGAACTGCTACAGTTAATCCGACTGCCACAGTTAATAGTTGTTCAAATGCATCGAATCCGTTGACTTACAACTGGAGTTTTCCAGGTGGATTGCCTTCATCTTCAACGAGCTCAAGTCCAACTAATATTTTCTATTCAACTCCAGGAAAATATACTATCTCGTTAAATGTAACGAATGAATGTGGTGTGTCAACAACTGCCACAAAACAGTTTACCATAAATAAGGTTCCTAATGTAATAACTTCACCGTTGAATCAATCGGTTTGTTCGGGACTTTCAACGACTCCTGTTAATCTGACAGCGGATATACCCGGTACTACCTTTTCGTGGACGGCAACTGCGAGTTCGGGAGTTTCTGGGTTTACTCCAAACGGAACAACTGATGTTATACCTTCTCAGACACTCTCAACAACAGCTACAACAATCGGAGCGGTGACTTATTCCATTACTCCATCGGTGAATGGTTGTACAGGGCCTGTTGCTACTTATGTTGTTAATGTAAATCCGGCTCCGGAAATTACTACTCAACCTGTATCTTCTTCGGTTTGTGTTGGAGCAGCTTTACCTGCTTTGACGGTAGCTTTTGCCCCGGTGGTTGATACTCCCATTTATCAATGGTATAGTTCCGTAGGGTCAAATCCGGGCGTGGCAATATCGGGAGCCACAAATGCAAGCTATATACCTTCAGCGTCTGCAGTGGGTACAACAAATTATTATTGTGTAATCTCATTTTCTTCGGGTGTGTGTACCAGCCTTACTTCTAATTCAGCAACGATAGTTGTGAATGCACTACCTACAATCAGTACGCAACCTATCTCAACACAAAGCATTTGTGTGGGAGGATCGATCGGAACGGCTTTAAATGTTGGTTATGCCGGTGGTACGGGAACGGCAAGTTACCAGTGGTATTTTAATACAAGTAATGTATCGTCTGGTGGAACAGCTATTTCCGGAGCTACTGCATCTACTTTTATGCCTCCGGCTTTTAATTCTGCAGGATCATTTTATTATTATGCAGAGGTGAGTTTGTCAGGAAGCAATTGTGGTGTGGCAACAAGTGATCCGGCTAAGATAATTGTTGTTGCCGATCCGGTTGTAAATGCACAACCGCTGGCAACACAAACCTTGTGTCAAAATTCGACTCCGGCAACTCTTACGATAGGTGTTACGGGTGGGGTCGGAACTTATAATTACCAGTGGTATCAGAATGCAATCGGTAGTACAAGTGGTGGAACAGCTATTTCGGGAGCTACATCTGATAGCTACGATCCTTCAACTGCTACGGTTGGTACAAGTTATTATTACTGTGAGATAACTCAAACAGGATTAAATTGTAATGCAGTTAGTAATGTGTCCGAAGTGATTGTGAATGCTCAGCCAACTGTTACAACTCAGCCCGTCTCCAGCACTGTGTGTGTTGGTGGCACTCCGACGCAGTTATCGGTATCAACATCCGGTGGTGTTGGTGCTCCAACTTATCAGTGGTTTAGTAATACGGTTAATTCAACTGTTGGTGGAACTCCGGTTTCGGGGGCTAATGCCTCTGCCTTTAATCCTACTGCCACTGTACAGGGTACTACTTATTATTATTGTATAATTAGCTTTTCGCTGGGAGGGTGTGGTTCTGTAACTTCGAATATTGCTACTGTGACTGCTGATCCTGTACCTACAATCAGTATACAACCCGTAACCACACAAAGCATTTGTGTTGGTGGATTGATTGGAACGGCTTTAAATGTTGGTTATACCGGTGGTACGGGAACAGCAAGTTACCAGTGGTATTCTAATACAAGTAATGTTTCGTCTGGTGGAACAGCTATCCCCGGAGCTACTGCATCTACTTTTATGCCTCCGACTTTTAATTCCACCGGATCATTTTATTATTATGCAGTGGTGAGTTTGTCCGGAAGTAATTGCGGATTAGCAACTAGTGACCCAGCAGAGATAGTCGTGGTTGCCGATCCGGTTGTAAATGCGCAGCCGCTTGCAACACAAACCTTGTGTCAGAGTTCAACGCCGGCAACTCTTACGGTAGGTGCTACCGGTGGAATAGGAGCTTACAGTTATCAGTGGTATCAGAATGCAACCAGTAGTACAAGTGGTGGAACTGCTATTTCGGGAGCTACATCCGATAGCTATGATCCTTCAACTGCTACGGTTGGTACAAGTTATTATTATTGTGAGATAACTCAAACAGGATTAAATTGTAATGCCGTTAGTAATGTATCTGAAGTGATTGTGAACGCTCAGCCTGCTGTTACAACTCAGCCGATTTCCAGTACTGTGTGTGTTGGTGGTACTCCGACGCAATTATCGGTATCAACATCCGGTGGTGTTGGTGTTCCAACTTATCTGTGGTTTAGTAATACGGTAAATGCGGTTACCGGTGGAGCTTCGGTTTCTGGGGCTACTGCTTCCACCTTTAATCCGACTGCAACTACGGTGGGTACTACATACTATTATTGTGTGGTTAGCTTTTCGTTGGGTGGGTGCGGTTCTGTAACTTCGAACATTGCCACTGTGACTGCTAATCCGATACCTAAAATCGGTATGCAGCCTTTAGCTTCGCAGGAAATTTGTAATGGTACTACTATTGGTTCTCCTCTTTCGGTAAGTTATGTTGATGGAACCGGAACTCCAACTTACCAATGGTATTCGAATAGCAGCAATTCCAGTGTGGGAGGTACGCCCATTGCAGGAGCAATTAGTTCAGCTTTTACGCCTCCTGCATTTACTGCTTCGGGTAATTACCATTATTATGTTTCGATTTCCTTATCGGGTAATGGTTGTGGCTCTATTGTGAGCGACCCTGCCCGGATTATTGTTGATGCCAATCCTGTCATTAGTCCGGTATCTGTTTCAAGTCAATCGGTGTGTATAAATACGGTACCTCAAACTTTATCCATATCTGCTTCGGGTGGGTTGGGAGCTTATACTTATCAGTGGTATGAAAATGCAGCCAATAACTCAACTTCCGGTATTGCCATTGGCGGAGCAACAACCGGTAGTTATATTCCTCTTGCAACGAGCCTGGGTACTAAGTATTATTATTGTGAAGTAAAATCATCTCTGGGTGCCAGCTGTAGCTTTATGAGCGATGTGGCAACTGTGATAGTGAACCCCGAACCGACGTTTACGTCTCAACCTATATCCAGTACGGTGTGCGTGGGAGGAAGTCCGGCAACTTTATCGGTGAGTTATAAAGATGGTGCAGGTACGCCGGCTTATCAATGGTTCAGCAATACTGTAGATGATACAAGTACCGGAACACCTATTTCATTGGCAACAAATTCTACTTATAATCCTTCGTCGACAGTAGCCGGAACATTGTATTATTATTGTGTGATTACATTGGCCCCGGGTGGTTGTTCGGCTATAGTGTCGAATACGGCAAAGGTCGTTGTCAATCCAAATCCTGTGATATCGGCATTTAGTCGGGAAATATGTAATGGAACAGCTTTTAGTGTAACTCCTGATGTGACAAATGGTGATATTGTTCCGGTTGGGACCACATATACCTGGGCTGTACCGGTGATTAATCCTGCAGGTGCGGTAACCGGAGCTTCTGCCGAATCAACCCCGCAAAGCACCATCAGCCAGACATTAACCAATAATACAACAAGTGCTGCAACGGTTACTTATACGGTTACTCCATTGTCCGGTGCTTGTCCGGGTAATGACTTTAGCATTGTTGTTACAGTGAATTCCACTATCACTCCGGTTGTCTCTGTTCAGAATATCACGTGTTTTGGTTTGGTTGACGGGTCGCTGGCGGCTATCATCTCGGGAGGTGTAGCTCCTTATACCATCGCATGGAGTGGCCCGGGTGGTTTTACATCGAATGCACTGAATTTATCCAATTTGTATGCCGGTGATTACACATTGACGGTTACGGATTCAAAAAATTGTCAGGTTAGTAGCACATATACTATTGTTGAACCGGCAAAGATAAAGATAACCACCGATATTCATAAGAATAATACATTCTATGGCGCCGATAATGGTATAATAGGCATTACTATTTCGGGAGGAACGCCTCCTTATAGCTATGTATGGACCAAGGATGGTGTGCCTTATGCAACTACCGAAGATTTGAATAATATTGGCCCCGGGCATTATGAAGTGACCGTAACGGATATTCATAACTGCGATCCGAAACATGCCTTTTACGATGTCACTGTTCCACCGGAACTGATAATCACTTTAATCAATCAGGTTAATGAAAACTGCTACGGTGACAAGAATGGTGCTGTTACGCTGGATGTGGTAGGAGGTACCCCGATAGAAGTAACTCCGGGTGTTTATGATTATTTATACTCGTGGACCGGACCACATGGATTTACAAGCACTACGAAGAATCTGACCAATCTGGCTGCCGGGACATACCTGCTTGAGGTTACCGATAACTCCGGTTTTTCAAAACAACTGAGCGTGGTGATAAATCAACCGGATTCTATCGGGATTACTGTAGCCACAGTTCCGAAGTTAGATTGTGCAACGAAAATTGTAAGTGAGATTATAACAGCTACGATTACGGGTGGTGTAGCTCCATATCAACTTCTCTGGTCGAGAGGCACGGTGAGCGGATCAAACAATGAAACGATGGAAAGCAATCAGGCCGGTGCGGTTAACCTGCAGGTTACCGATTCAAGGGGTTGCATAGCCAACTATCCTTTCAACTTGTCTATTGCGCCTATTGGAATTAGTTATAAACCGATAGACTGTGATAAACACATTTATCAGTTTGATGCCATTGTGCTTGACCCATCGCTGGTTTATACCTATGCCTGGGATTTTGGCGATGGTGCCACAGATACGAACAAAACCGTAAGCCATGCCTTTGCTTCTGCCGGAAATTATAATGCGAAGTTGACTATAAGCAGTGCAAGTTGTACTATAGCGTTTAATCAGACTATTACTGTTGAGGCTCCTCCGGTTTTGAAACTGGACAAAGACCCAAAAGTATGTATCGGCGATTCAACTATAATTCATGTGTCGGGAGCTAATACGTATCTGTGGAATGACAATAGCACTGCAGATAGTATTATGGTTAACCGAACCGGTGAGTATAGTGTTACCGGAACTTCGGTGAGCGGATGTACTGCGGTGCTTAAGTTTGTGGTTTCGAACTTCGATTTGTTGAAGTATACTGTTCAGTCGGATAAAAATGAGATATCAACCACGAATGCCACCATTCGTTTGTGGAGCGAAAGTATCCCGTCGACACAATATTTCTGGGATTTTGGTGATGGCAAATCGGATAAGGGAAACAACCTGGATCATGTTTATGACATAACCACCGAAAAATACTTCGATGTGAAGCTGAAAGTAATTAACCCCAATGGGTGTACCGAAGAGGCCAGTAAAAGAATTCTGGTTGTAAATGGGGCCATGTATAATACTTTTTCACCTAATGGCGACGGCATAGATGATGTGTTTATGAAGAGCTGGCACATTAAAGTGTATAACCGGAATGGTATTTTACTTTATGACGGTTCGAATGGCTGGGACGGAACTTATAAAGGCAAGCCGGTTGCAAATGATACTTATTTCTATGTGTTGTATTATTCGGCTACGTCGGAAACTAAAACGAATTCAGGCTATGTTACCGTTGTTCGATAATTATTATTCAATGAAGAAAGTCGTTTCTGCTCTTATATTAAACATCCTGACAATCGCAGTGTTTGCGCAGTCTAATGTTCGTCTGAATAACTTTTGGGAGAAGAGCTATACCATTAATCCAGCTTCGGTCAATGACCGATACTTTGCCGAGTTTAATATGGCGGCGCGTAAGCAGTGGACAAATTTTCCGGGTGCGCCAACTACCTTGTTCGCTTCCGGCACGCTGTATTTCGACCAGATGAAAACTCAATTCGGACTAAAAGTATTGCAGGATAAGATAGGTTATACTTCCACGACCAATCTGGGTTTGAGTTATACGTATTTCCTTGTGCTGGACAGAGACTGGCATTTGAATCTGGGTCTGGGCATGAGCTATCAGAGTGTGGGGTATGACCTGTCGAAGGTAAACTCACCGACTCCCAATGATCCGACTGTTTATGCCAAATTATTAAACGAGAGTAACTTTAATTCCGACCTGGGTATAGAGCTTCAGGGCAAAAAGTGGCAATTCGGACTTTCCAGTCAGAATATTTTCTCCTTATTTCAACCCATTAATTCGCAGTTTACGAATACAAATTACATCTATGCAAAGTATAAACCGATGGATGAACGTAAAATCAGTTTGGGCTATGGTTTATGTGGTATTCAGTATGGTAACCTTTATCAGGCAGAGTTGAACCTGACAAGCTACTTTAAATTCGATCCGGAGTCCAATCCCATTCAACTGGGAGTGTTTTTCCGTACTTATAGTGAGGTGGGGGTGTTGTTTGGGCTCGACATAGCTCATAATCTCAGGTTATCATATAGTTATGATTACAACGTAAGTGGTATTGGCAACAGCTCTTACGGGTCGCATGAGCTTATGCTGACCTATAACATAGACCGGATATTCCAATGTAAGAATTGTTGGTATTGAGAAATAACCCCGGGCGGCATTACCCGATAGAGAGAATGCGAACGTCTGAATCCGGTACCGGAAGTGCGGTTGGTTTCTGTTTTTTATCCCGTATAGCCAACAAGAAATGAATTGTCATTTTAAAGTTCACTAACTGTCGCAATCTTTTAATATCAGTGGTCCTCAATGCAAAAATAAATCCATATCTTTGCATCCGTTTTACTCCAGACAGATATAACAATAGCAATAACGGACACATTTTTGGGAGTAATACTTAACAATGAATATCTTCAAAAAATATAAATCTAACTCGATTGCCGTATTAGTTTCAGTTGCATTTTATACTGTCTTTTTTGTATTGCTTGCTATTATTCCCAAACTTGACTCGGATCAACTTGCGGATGATGACAAAGACTCGGCCGTTCAGTTTGAATTGATGCCGGATGCCGAGATGGATACTCCGCCTCCAACCGACATTCCAAACCCCAGCGATAAAAAAGCACCCTCGGATCAGAAGGCACAAACCAAGTCGCAACCACAGGATCTTGCCAAAGCAATGGATGAAATCAAGGATTTCGAACCGGGTGATGATAATGATGTGACTAATGTGGTTCGGAATCAGGATTCGGTCATGTTGGAACAGATGAAGAAAACCATGCAGGTGCTCAAAGAGGTGGTGTTGATGGACAGTCTGGCAAAAAATCCCATCCAGCAGGAGAATACCAAGAAGGTGCAACAGGCATTGACCGAGAAAACGAAGTTTACACAAGAAGACTTTCAGTTTATCCGAAGCAATTACAGGGCCATTTACAACCTGAAGAAAGTGTATCCTTATGTGCTGAAAACAAAAGAGGTGGTGGATAAGTTGAATGCCAAGCTGGCTACCATCAAGGATGGCGGCGAAAGGCGCAGGCTGATAAAAGCTACGGAAAAGGAATTGTTTCAGCAGTATGAGCAGGACGTGCGTAAAATGTCTTATTCGCAGGGGAAATTATTACTCAAATTGCTTGCGCGCGAAACCAACGAAAGTGCCTATGGGTTGATTAAAACCTACAAGGGTGGCATTCCCGCTACCTTCTGGTATGGTGTAGGATTGTTATTCCACGAAAATCTGAAAGCCAAGTACGATTCAATAGGGGAGGATAAAGTCCTTGAACAGATAGTGATCAAATACAAGAAAGGGAAAATATAATCTTGGTGGATGGTGTAGGGTGTAAAGTTTACGGTGTACAGTGTATAGTGTAAGGTGTATAGTTTATAGTGTAAGGTTTGCGGTGTAGGGTTTGTGGCGTAAAGTTTATATTATAAAACATTGTTGCCTGGCCTGATAATAGATAGTAGATTCTTCGCTTTGCTCAGAATACAGGTTATTATATTCCATTTGCAGGAGAAGGGGTCTGTTGGCGGCGAAGCCGCCAACAGACCCCTTCTCCCAAACATAAAACATTGATTTTCATTTCGAACGACGTGAGAAATCTCTCACAAAGTTTCATCTATAAAGCATGCCGGACAATACTGATTCTGAAATTGTAGATAGGTAGTCGGAATTGAATAATGTCACTACGTAGCTTATTGAATTAGATTAGAAGATAATTCTACCATAATGTCGGTACTTTCGAAATCGGAATGTACCATACGTACCTGTCTTAGCCATGTAATGGTGATAGTATGGTGATTCAATTGTTGTTTTAGGATACAAAGCTCCGTAGGTGCGACATTATTTTCAGTGATAAATACGAATTGTATTGTTTCACTTGCTTATAATCCTTGTTTCATTTATATAGTCCTGAATAAACCAGCGCATACATTTAAAGCAAACCCTGATCTCTCATTACCGCTTACTGCTTACCGCTTACTGCTTATTCATTAAGCCTTCCTACATCATCTCATTCCTCATTCCTCATCTCTCATTCCTTTAAACTTGTACACCAGATTTAGTTCTTTGCCTTTTGGGTAAACAGAATCATTTTAATCTTCAACTTATTTCCGATGTCAATCACACTTACCACATCCTGCAGGTTGAGTGATTTGTCGGCATGAAGCAGTACAATCATCTCTTCTTTTTTCGACTTGGTGGCCAGTGCTGCCGATAGTTCGGGTTCAATGGTTTCGAAAGTGATTTCCTTTTTCTCAATATAATACTTATGATCGGCTGTAACGGTGAGGTTCAGCTGCTTTTTTACCACTACATCTTCCGATGTTTTCGATTTTGGCAACAGTACACTGATGGTTGCCGGCGTTACCAGCGTAGATACGATTAGGAAGAATAACAGCAAGAAAAACATAATGTCATTCAAGGAGGCTGTGTACACCTCGGCTGTTCTTACCTTACGACGTTCGATTTTCATTCCTTTGTTTTTGACTTAGAGGTTTAGGCGTTTTGTCCGCGTTTGTAATTTCTGATCTCTTTCAGCAGATCGTTCGAAGCCTTGTCTAGTCTCGACACAACTTTATCAATCCGTCCGTTGAGGATATAAAACCCGGTGTAGGCAATAACACCTACAAACAAACCGGCACCCGAGCAAATCATCTTTTGGTATAAACCATCCGAGATATTGGCGATGTTCAAATCGTTGGTAATAGATATATTATAAAAGATCTTGATTACCCCCAGAATAGTTCCAAGGAAACCCATCATGGGAGCAATGGAAGCCGAAATACCCAGGTAGTTCATCGTTTTTTCCAGCTCGGTGATCTGCTGACGGCTTTCGGCCTGCAGAGCATCCTGAATTTCATTGTCTTCGCCATAGCTGGCTTCCAACCCTGCACTCAGCACTTTGGCGTATACGGTTGGTTTTTCGTTACAGAACTTAATCGCTTTGTCTATTTTGCCTTCAGCTACAAATTCATTGACGCGGGCAGTCCACAGTGGATCCAGCTTGCCCAGTATATTGATGGCCACCCAACGTTCGATAATAACGTAATTGGATATGATTAATAAAATAGAAAGAGGCAGTAAAACCCAGCCTCCTTTTAATAATAATTCAAAATAGTTTTGGCTATGAACCGCTGCGGCGGCAGGACTAGCAGCTGCGGCAGCAGCCGGATTGGCAATAGAATCAGTAGTTACCTGAAGTAAAATAGAAAGTAAGTTCATCATTCGTAGAATTATATGTATTTTTATAATTATTCTTTTGCTTTAGTAAACGGGGATAACCTGCATTTATTTAATATGCAGTACAAAAATAGTGCAATTATCTGTGCAGGGTCTGCATTGTTAGTAATAATTAACGGCTTATTTCAGACGCGAATATCTTATCTTGGTATTCTATGCATGGCATCATCCACCCATTTTTCCCGCGATGGAACCTCAAACTGCGGATATCCGTTCTTAATGATTTTATACAATACTATCACGTCGCCAAAGTCATTGTACTTATCGGCCGAACGTTCCAGCTCTTCAAACTTGTATTTCCCTGCATATATCTTCCGTATATCGTCTATGTAGCCCAGTCCGGTGATGAAATATCCTTCGTCGGGTTGCTCTTTGTCAAAGTTTTTGAAGTCGTTGTTCATGTAAAAGTTTAAACCGTACAGATTCATATACTTGTTTAAGTCATTCATCACATACATATTATGCTGTAGATCGTATTTCGATTTGATTTTCTCGGCAAACGGGCGCGATGAATACGAAGTTTTGAATACCGGATAAGCCTCCTGTTCCAGAAAAACCTGGGTGCAGATAAACAAAGCCAGCGTAGCAGTCAGTATTAGTTCGGTTTTGCCTTTTTTCAAAATGTTGATACAATACAGAAAGGCAACCAGCAACAGTACCCAAACGACTATGCCCGGCACGGAGTTTTCCTGAAATGCTCTGGATAATGTACCCACATCGCGCAGCGTTTTAGCATCGTGTACCAGCGGGGTAGCCACCTGCAGCAGGTCTACAAAATGAAAAACACCTACAAGCAACAGCAATAGACCCGAAATTGTCAGCACAATGTAGCTCATTATTCGGATCAGTCGGGGTTTTGCAGCCACCGCCCACTCGTATAACAGCGTCAGCAGGTAAGCCGCAAACGGATAGGCGGGCATAATATACACACTTCGTTTGGACGACGGGATGGCATAAAAGCACAGTATGATAACCACCGACACGATGCTGAACAGCGTTAGCTTATCCAGTCCGGCCAGTCGTTGCAACAGTGACGAGCGGAGGGCACCGCGCTGTATCCTTTTTTTGAACGAAATGGTAAAGAGACTGAAAACCGCCAGCAACGACCATGGCATAAAGCCCAACAGAATGGCGGGCAGGTAGTACCAAAATGGTCCTTTGTGACCCAGTTCGTACGAGATACCCAACTTAGCCTTGTCTTCGCCCAAAAAGCGACCGAAGTTCTCGGCATATACCAGATTCAGGAAGTGCTCGCCACCTTGCCGGTAAGCCAGCACATACCAAACCAACAAAACCGCCAGAGCAGGCAATGCCACAATCACATTTTTCAGAATAACTTTCCACAATGAATATCGACGTAATAACAACAGGTACAGTCCAAATACCAGACAAGGCAGCACAATGCCTACCGGACCTTTTACCAAGGCTGCTCCGGCCAGAAACACCGGGATAAGCCATGGATAACCCTTCAGTCCCTTTTCTTCCCACCTGAACATAGAGATTAATGCCCCTATCATAAAGAAAGCAAGCGTCATGTCCACCCGCGCTTCTATGCCCGACCGGTGCATCTCGAAACTTGTGAGTAGTATAATCGAAGCCAGTGCAGCACGAAAAGCCGACACCCTTTTATATAATAACGCAAAAAACAACATCACGATACCTATCAGTCCCAAAGCCGATGGTAGTCGGGCAGTGGTTTCGGTCACATGCCCTACAGGGAGTGAGAACTCTGCTATAAACCAATGCATAAACGGAGGCTTGTAAGCCACCTCGTCGGCATAGTCCGACGGCAACACCCAATTTCCCGTATTCAGTATACAGGTGGCCACAGTGGCTTCGCGCGGTTCGCCTTTGGTGTAAAACTCCCCCTGCATTATCCAGGGTAAGGTCAGCAGCATGCTTACAAAAAGTACCAACAGATAAGGGTACTTAGTATAAATCGCTTTAAAAGTGTCGGTTATTCTATCCATCGTTTTGTTGTTATTCGCCGCCAAAGATAATAGATTTCAATTAAATATCCGTCATACTATTCGTTTTAGCCGTTGTAAATGCATTCGTCCTGTCTTTCTTTGGCTGCTTTTAGTCATTCTGTTGTAATAGCCAAGTGAACAAAATGCAGTAGCCAAGTGAAGCGAATACGGTAGCCAAGTGAACCGAATGCAGTAGCCAAGTGAAGCGAATGCAGTAGGCAAGTGAACCGAATGCAGTAGCCAAGTGAAGCGAATGCAGTAGGCAAGTGAACCGAATGCGGTAGCCAAGTGAAGCGAATGCAGTAGGCAAGTGAACCGAATGCGGTAGCCAAGTGAACCGAATGCAGTAGCCAAGTGAACCGAATACAGTAGCCAAGTGAACCGAATACAGTAGGCAAGTGAAGTGAATGCGGTAGCCAAGTGAAGCGAATGCGGTAGCCAAGTGAAGCGAATGCGGTAGCCAAGTGAAGCGAATGCGGTAGCCAAGTGAAGCGAATGCGGTAGCAAAGTGAACATAATGTAGCGCAATACGTATCAGATACCGTAGCAATTTTTTTTATGAAAAGCTTTAGAAATTGGAATTGGCAGATAATAAATAATCAATATTTATGCTTAGAACAACAATGTCCTATGGCTAATATTTTTTTTCTTTTGGTTGCTGTTTATAATATTTGTGGTTTTTGTGTGTTTTTTGTGTGTTTTTATTACAACAGCTGTCATAATTTATAGAATCGATGCGGGATTAAAACTAATAAGTAAAATAAAATGAAATTTTTTGTCGAAAATATTTGGTAATTCAAAAACTCTGTTTTATATTTGCAGCGTCATTACGTTAAGATACGTCTTATATGGTAAACGTTTAGGTATTCTTTTTGGAGGAAAATTCACATTTTTATTAATACTAATACTAAAAAATTATGACCACCAAACAACAAGCCAAATTAAAAATGTATTTGAACTTGCGGATATTTCTGCTTGCAAATCCGGCTATTTTAGCCAAACTCCCCAATGCCTCTGAGTTTTTAGCCGCACTCGATGCTGCCATTACTCAAATCCAAACCAACAGCGAACAACGACAGTTAGCTGGAAAAGGGTTG
>Ga0302262_10000886_pt1 | contig 12726 bp, 12 predicted proteins | sample II_Fen_E3_4_FD_194557 | JGI IMG/M metagenome (GOLD analysis project Ga0302262, IMG submission 194557) | Peat permafrost microbial communities from Stordalen Mire near Abisko, Sweden - II_Fen_E3_4 | ecosystem: Environmental > Terrestrial > Soil > Wetlands > Permafrost | place: Sweden: Abisko...
CGGCGCCACGCGAACGCGAGCGGTTAGCGGTCATGCAACTCATCTCCTATAGACCCGCAAGGCAACAGACAGCCGTGCCCTGAAACGGGTGCATCATCAATTGCCGCAGGTTTTGACGGGGATTTCCCGCCTTGGCAACCAGGGGATTGCATGGGGACGCACGCATGAATGCGCATTGAACCGGCTGGCCTCCGCTCTTTTGTGGAAAAACCCGTGTGTGGTGCCACCCTCCCTGCCGTTTGGCTGGCCATGGCTCGCGCATTGGCCTAGAGACCGGCAATCGGGCGCCTTGCCTTCCATCCAGACAGAATAGAAACCACCGCGTGAGCGACGACACCATCCTGACACCTCCGGCCCACCCCCTCGGCGAATTCCAGCGAATCGACATCGTCGACGAGATGAAGACCAGCTATCTCGATTACGCGATGAGCGTGATCGTGGCGCGCGCGCTTCCCGATGTGCGCGATGGGCTGAAACCGGTGCATCGCCGCATCCTGTGGACTTGCCACGAAAACGGGTTCACCTCGGGCAAGGCTTACCGCAAATCGGCGCGTATCGTCGGTGACGCGATGGGTAAGTATCACCCGCATGGCGACAGCGCGATCTATGACGCCTTGGCGCGCATGACGCAGGATTGGTCGATGCGGCTGCCGCTGATCGATGGTCAGGGTAACTTCGGTAGCATGGACCCCGATCCGCCGGCCTCGATGCGTTATACGGAGGCGCGTCTGGCCAAGGTGGCCGACAGCCTGCTGGCCGATATTGACAAGAACACCGTCGATTTCACGCCCAACTATGATGGCAGCGAGCATGAGCCGCAGGCCCTGCCCGCGCGCTTCCCCAACCTGCTGGTGAACGGCGCGGGCGGCATCGCGGTCGGCATGGCCACCAACATCCCGCCGCACAATCTGGGCGAAGTGATCGACGCCACCTTTGCGGTGATGGACAATCCGGCCATCACCACGGACGAGCTGATGCAGATCGTCCCCGGCCCCGATTTCCCCACCGCGCCCTTGATTCTGGGCCAGGGCGGGGCGCGTAATGCCTATAACACCGGGCGCGGCAGCATCATCATGCGCGCGCGCCATGTGATCGAGGAAGGCCGCGGCGATCGCCGCTCGATCGTGCTGACCTCGATCCCCTATCAGGTCGGCAAATCGGGCCTGGTGGAAAAGCTGGCCGAGGCCGCCAAGGACAAGCGCATCGACGGCGTGTCCGACATCCGCGACGAATCATCCCGCCTTGGCGTGCGCGTGGTGATCGAGCTGAAGCGCGATGCCACGCCCGAGGTGGTCTTGAACCAGATCTGGCGCAACACGCCCGCGCAAAGCTCCTTCCCGGCCAACATGCTCGCCATTCGCGGCGGGCGGCCCGAAGTGCTGGCGCTCAAGGATTTCCTCACCGCCTTCATCGCCTTCCGCGAAGAGGTCATCACCCGCCGCACCAAGTTCGAGCTGAACAAGGCGCGCGACCGGGCGCATATCCTGCTCGGTCTGGTGGTCGCGGTCACCAATCTTGATGAAGTCGTGCGCATCATCCGCGGCGCGCCCAACCCGGCCGCCGCCCGCGCCGCCCTGTTGGCGCGCGAATGGCCGATGGGCGAAATCGCGCCCTATCTGCGGCTGGTCGAGGCGATTGATGTCAACGCGGCCGAACTGTCCGCGCCCAGCTATCGCCTGGACGAAATTCAGGTCAAGGCCATTCTCGATCTGCGCCTGCACCGCCTGACGGCGCTGGGCCGCGACGAGATCGGCGGCGAGTTGCAGGAACTGTCCACCGCCATCGCGGGCTATCTGGCCATTCTGGGCGACCGGGTGATGCTGTATGACGTGATGCGCCGCGAACTGGCCGAGGTGCGCGCCGCCTATGCCACGCCGCGCATGTCGGAAATCACCGCCGCCGCCGATGGCATTGATGACGAAGACCTGATCGAGCGCGATGACATGGTCGTCACCGTCTCGCTCGACGGCTATATCAAGCGCACGCCGCTCAGCACGTTCCGCGCGCAGGCGCGGGGCGGCAAGGGCCGCGCTGGCATGGCCACCAAGGAAGACGATGCCGTGGCGACGATGTTCGTCACCACGACGCATAATCCGGTGCTGTTCTTCAGCACGGCTGGCAAGGTCTACCGCCTGAAGGTCTACAAGCTGCCCGAGGGCGGCCCGGCCACGCGCGGTCGTCCGATCGTCAACATGCTGCCCGCGCTGGACAAGGACGAGACCATCGCCACCGTGCTGCCGCTGCCCGAGGATGAGGCGGAATGGGGCGCGCTGTCGGTCGTCTTCGCCACGGCCAAGGGCAACATCCGCCGCAACAGCATGGATGCCTTTGCCAACATCCCGTCGAACGGCAAATTCGCCATGCGCTTTGACGAAGGCGATGCGGATCGCCTGATCGGCGTCGCGCTCCTCTCCGAGGATGACGACATTCTGCTGGCCAGCAAGCAGGGCAAGGCGATCCGCTTTGCCGGCGATGATGTCCGCGAATTCACCAGCCGCACCTCCACCGGCGTGCGCGGCATGTTGCTGAAGGGCGAGGACGAGGTGATCTCGCTCTCGATCCTGCACCGCGTCGATGCCAGCGCCGAAGATCGCGAGGAATATTTGAAATTCGCGCCGTGGAAGGGCGAACGCGAAGGCGAAACCACCCTCGCCCCCGACTATCTCGCGGAACTGGCTGCGCGTGAGGAATTCCTGCTCACCGTCTGCGCCAATGGCTATGGCAAGCTGTCCTCCGCCTATGAATACCGCCGCACCGGGCGCGGCGGACAAGGCATCACCAATATCGACAACATCGCCCGCAATGGCGAAGTCGTCGCCAGCTTCCCCGCGACGCAGGCCGACCAGTTGATGCTGGTGACCGATCAGGCAAAGCTGATCCGCCTGCCGCTCTCCTCGCTGCGCGTCATCGGGCGCGGATCGGCGGGCGTGCGGCTGTTCAACGTCGCGGGCGCGGAACAGGTCGTTTCCGCCGTGCGGCTGGCCGAGAGCGAGGATGGCGAAGGCGAGGAAGCCGCGCCCGAGGCCAGTGCCGAATGAATCTGGCCTATAAAGTGCTGACCGCGCCGCAAATGGCGGCGTTTTTGGCCGATGGCGTGTTTACGGGCGCCCCGGTGGATGTGGCCGATGGCTACATCCACCTGTCGGCGCAGGCGCAACTGGCCGAAACGATCGACAAGCACTTTGCCGGGCAGGCCGACCTCTTCATCGCCGCCGTCGATCTGGCGGTGCTGGGCGATGCGGTGCGGTGGGAGGAATCCCGCGGCGGGGCGCTGTTCCCGCATATTTACGCGCACCTGCCGCTCGGCGCTGTGGTGGCCCATGGGGCCTTGCGGCGCGCGGACGATGGTTCAGTGGTTCTTCCCTGATTACCCCCCTCCCCCAAAAAAGCTAAAACCCACCTCATGACTTACGACGTACACATCATCGGCGGCGGCCTCGCCGGATCGGAAGCGGCCTGGCAACTGGCCAAGCGGGGCTATAAAGTCCGCCTGTCCGAAATGCGCGGGACGGGAGAGCGCAGTCCCGCGCATCAGGGCGACGGGCTGGCCGAACTGGTCTGCTCAAACTCGCTGCGCAGCGATGATGATACCGCCAATGCCGTGGGCCTGCTGCATTACGAAATGCGCGCATTGGACAGCCTGATCATGCACGCCGCCGACAAGGCGCGCGTGCCCGCTGGCAGCGCGCTGGCCGTCGACCGCGATGTGTTCAGCGGCGAGATCGAGCGCGCGCTCACCAGCCTGCCCAGCCTCACCCTCGCGCGCGAACGCATCGACGTTCTGCCCGAGGCTGGCCTCACCATCGTCGCCTCCGGGCCTTTGACGGCCGCATCGCTGGCCAGCAGCATTGGCGCGGCCACCGGCGCGGATGCCCTCGCCTTTTTCGACGCCATCGCCCCCATCGTCCACCACGAGAGCATCAACATGGACGTGGCCTGGCGCGCCGCCCGCTGGGACAAGGGCGCCGAGGCCAGCATCGCGCTGGGCAGCGACGGCAAGGATTACATCAACTGCCCGATGAACAAGGAACAATACCTTGCCTTCCGCGAGGAATTGCTCAGCGGCGACAAGACCGTGTTCAAGGAATGGGAGGCCAACACCCCCTATTTCGACGGCTGTATGCCGGTGGAGGTCATGGCCGAACGCGGCGAGGATACGCTGCGCTTTGGCCCGATGAAGCCGGTGGGGCTGGATGATCCGCGCACCGGCCGCTGGCCCTATGCCGTGGTGCAGTTGCGGCAGGACAATGTGCTGGGCACGCTGTGGAACATGGTCGGTTTTCAAACCAAGCTGAAATATGCCGACCAGATCCGCGTGTTCCGCATGATTCCGGGGCTGGAAAACGCTGAATTCGCGCGGCTGGGCGGCCTGCACCGCAACACGTTCCTCAATTCGCCCACGCTGCTCGACCGGCAGCTACGCCTCAAATCGGCGCCGCATATCCGCTTTGCCGGGCAGATCACCGGCTGCGAAGGCTATGTGGAAAGCGCCAGCGTGGGGCTGATCGCGGGGATCATGACCGCCTGCGAACTGGCGGGCCGGGATTGGGCAGAGCCGCCGCGCACCACCGCGCTGGGCGCCTTGCTGGCGCATATTACCGGCGACGCGGAGGCGGAAACCTATCAGCCGATGAACATCAATTTCGGCCTGTTCCCGCCCATCATCACCGAGAAGAAGATCAAAAAGCCCCAGCGCAAGCTGGTCTATACCGAGCGGGGCAAGGCCGACCTTGCCCCCTGGATCGCCGCACTGGCCTAATCCTCGTCGTCGTCATCGCCTGACGGCTTGCCCTTGGGGCCGGGCTTGCCGCAGGCGCAGGCCGCCTTGGCCTTGGCGCGCTCGGCCTTTTTGGCGTCTTGCGCGCCGTAATAGGCGTCGAGTTCGGCGTGGCTGATGATGCCATCGCCGTTGCGGTCGATCTCCTTGAAGCGGTTGCCGGTCTTCACCGCCCACTCCTCGAAACTGAGCAGATTGTCGTGATTCACGTCCAGCTTCTGGAACGCCTTCACGCGGGTGGAGAGCATTTCGTTGCGGTTGATGCTGCCATCGCGGTTGCGGTCAAAGCGGTTGAAGCGACGCTCTTCCTTGGAGACGGTTTTCTTGACCGCCGTGGGCAAAGCCGCCCCGCTCCCATGCGGATCGGCGCTGGGCAAGGTCAGCGGAGAGGCGCTGGGCGGTGCGGAGAGATCGGGCGGCGGCGCGCCCTTTTCCAGTTCTGCCCGGCCCTGCCACCAAAAGAACCCCGCGCCCACCAGCAACAGCGCCGCCACCGCCCCCAGCACAATACGATTCATCGACCCGACCCTCTTTTTGTTGGGCTAGGTATGTATCCTAAATGCCGATCAAGCCAAGCCGCATCAGGGTAACCAGCGAAATCCCCTGCATTTTCGCCGGATCGCCCTGTGACCGCGCGGCAATCCCGTGCAGCACCGCCAGCGGGCGGCAGGCGCGCGGCAGCCGCTGCCCGCGCCAGTCATGCTCGGCCATCGCGGCGCTCACCGCCTCGCGCTCCTGCGGGTGGCTGAGATGCGCCAACAGGTCCGCCAGCGCCCAGCCCCGCGCCAGACGCCCCACCTGCGGCGCTGCGGGCGCCAGCGTCTGACATGCCGCCGCGCGGCCCTCCACTAATTGCAACAGGGCCTCCGCCCCCAGCGGCGCATCGCCCAGCAAGGCCTCCCAGCCATCGACCAGCCCGATCAGCGCGCCATGCTCGCCGCCCCAGCACGCGAGCGCGGCCAGCAACGGCTCGCCCTTGGGCCATTTCTCCGCCGGATCGCGCAGCCGGTCGCGCCACCATGCCAGACGCATCTGCGCCATGATCGGCTCGCGCGCGGAACTGACCACCCCCGCCAGACGCGTGTCCAGCGCGAGCAGGGTCAGCCAACGGTCGCGCTGTGCACGCGGGGCATACGCCAGCGCGAGGCGCCATGGCGGGGGGAGCGTTTCGAGGAGGGATTGGGTCATAGGGCGCGGATAAAGGCGGATGGAGCAAAAGGGAAGACGCGAGGACATCCCTGCCCTCGCGATCCCCGTCGCGCGCCGGTCGGTCAGCGCGCAACGCCTCTTTTAGCGGTAAACCACCTTCTTCACCGTCGCCACGATGCGCGGCACGTCGATCAGCGCGGCCTTTTCCAGATTGGCCGCATAAGGCAGCGGCACATCCTCGTTGCACACGCGCAGGACGGGGGCGTCGAGATCATCGAAGCCTTCCTCCATGGCGATGGCCGCGATTTCCGAGGCGATGGAGCAGGTAGGCCAGCCTTCTTCCGCCACGACAATGCGGTTGGTCTTGGCCAGCGAAGCCAGCACCGTATCCTTGTCGAGCGGGCGCAGCGTGCGCAGGTCGATGACTTCGGCGTCAATGCCTTCGGCGGCCAGAGTCTGGGCTGCCTCCAGCGCCAGACCGACGCCGATGGAATAGGACACGATGGTCACATCCTTGCCCTCGCGCACGATCCGCGCCTTGCCGATGGGCAGCACGTGGTCGTCCAGTTCGGGAAGCTCGAAGCTGCGGCCATAGACCAACTCGTTTTCAAGGAACACCACCGGGTCCTCGCTGCGGATGGCGGCCTTCAGCAAGCCCTTGGCATCGGCCGCGTCATAGGGTGCGATCACGATCAGGCCGGGCACATTGGCATACCACGGCGCATAGTTCTGCGAATGCTGCGCGCCCACGCGATGCGCCGCGCCGTTGGGGCCACGGAACACCACCGGACACCGCATCTGGCCACCCGACATATAGTTGGTCTTGGCCGCCGAGTTGACGATGTGGTCAATCGCCTGCATGGCGAAGTTGAACGTCATGAACTCGATCACCGGGCGCAGGCCGCCCATCGCCGCGCCCGTGCCGATACCGGCAAAGCCATATTCGGTAATCGGCGTATCGATCACGCGCTTGGGGCCGAATTCCTCCAGCAAGCCTTGCGTGACCTTATAGGCGCCCTGATACTCGGCGACTTCCTCGCCCATCACGAACACGCGCGGATCGCGGCGCATTTCCTCGGCCATGGCGTCGCGCAGGGCGTCGCGCACGGTGGAAGACTTCATGTTGGTGCCATGCGGGATCGCCGGATCAGCCGCACGCACCGCCGCAGCAGGGGCCGCAACAGCAGCGGCAGTCGGGACCGCAGCGGCAGGCTTGGGCGCAGCCGTCACCGTCTCGCCCTCTTCCCCGATCAGCGCGATCACCGTACCAACCTTCACGCCCTCGGTGCCCTCGGCCACCAGCAAAGCGCCAACCTTGCCCTCGTCCACCGCTTCGAACTCCATCGTCGCCTTGTCGGTCTCGATCTCGGCCAGAATGTCGCCAGACTTCACCTCATCGCCCACCTTCACCAGCCACCGGGCCAGCTTGCCTTCTTCCATGGTGGGCGAGAGGGCGGGCATTTTCAGTTCGATCGCCATCTCAATAGGCCTCCACCAGAACGTCGGTATACAGTTCGGCCGGGGCCGGTTCGGGCGAGCTTTCGGCAAAATCGGCCGCTTGGGTGCAGATCGTGCGGATGCGCTTCTCGATCTCTTTCAGCTTTTCCTCGGGAATGCCGCGCGCCAGCAGATCAGCCTTGGCCGCCTCGATCGCGTCGCGATGCTCGCGCACCTCGTTCACCTCGTCACGGCTGCGATACTTGGCCGGGTCGGACATCGAATGGCCGCGATAGCGATAGGTGTTCAGCTCCATCAGCACCGGGCCATTGCCCGCGCGCACATACTCCACCGCGACATTGGCGGCGGCGCGCACCTCAAGCACATCCATCCCGTTCACATTCATGCCGGGGATGGTGAAAGCCGCGCCGCGGCGGTGGAAATGCGTTTCGGCGGACGAGCGCTTGACCGCCGTGCCCATCGCATACTGGTTGTTTTCCACCACAAAGATGATCGGCAGATTCCACAAGGCCGCCATGTTGAAGCTCTCGTAGACCTGCCCCTGGTTGGCCGCGCCATCGCCGAAATAGGCGACGCACAGGCCGCCATCCTCGTTATACTTATGCGCAAAGGCGAGACCCGCCCCCAGCGACACCTGCGCGCCCACGATGCCGTGGCCGCCATAGAACTTGTGAGCGGTCGAGAACATGTGCATCGACCCGCCCTTGCCATGGCTGATGCCCGCCTCGCGGCCGGTCAGTTCGGCCATGATCACCTTGGGATCAATGCCATAGGCCAGCATGTGGCCGTGATCACGATAGCCGGTGATCACGCTGTCATGGCCCTCGTTCAGCGAGGACTGGATGCCCACCGCGACCGCTTCCTGGCCGATATACAGGTGACAAAAGCCGCCGATCAGGCCCAGACCATAAAGCTGGCCTGCCCTTTCCTCAAAACGGCGGATGAGCACCATTTGCTCGTAGAAATGGAGCAGTTCCTCGTCCGAGGCGGCATAGCGCCGGTTCGCCTCATAGGCGGCCTGGAGAGCGTGGAGGGCATTATCGCCCAGGTGTTCCGCAGTCGATGCCGCGTCTTGAGTTTTGGCGGTTCTGGCCAAGATGCTTCCCCTGACATTTCGATATGTTTCAGGCAGCATATAGGGGCGCAAGCCCCCGGCAGCAAACCATCGCATACGAATTTTGTGATGCACCGCTTACAAATTCCGAGAGCTAACCGAACAGGTTAAAACCCCAGAAATCCGCTAACCGGTCAATGCACCATCATGATCATCTCGTCAGGATGTGCAACGTTAAGATTCTTGCGCAAAAGCTCGCCCGCAAGGTCCGGATCAGCATGGCGCGGGTCAAGCAGGGTAACGCGATTGCGCAATTGGTCCCGCTCGGTCGAAAGGTGGCGAATCTCCTGCTCGCGCTCGCTCAGCAGGCGGCGATTCTCGCCCCAGGCCAGCAATCCACTCGGCCCCGCCACAGCGGCAGCCAGCATCACCAGCAGACAGCCCAGCGCCAGCACCTGGGTCGCGCTTTCCCGCGCAAGTTTGGGATGTTTGGTGTTCCTTCGCATCTATCAACAGAATCACAGATGAGTCGCGCTTTCAAGCGGCAAACCGCCCATTCGGCGAAAAAATGGCACATCCTGCGTGATCATCCACCATTCACGCCCGTCGCGCCCCAACTTCTAGGGGAATACACGCAGCCCCTTACTTAGCCCGCGTTTGCCAGCACCGGCTAATCCTTGCCCTGTCCGCCGCCGAGCCGACTCACCTCTTTCCCGCTGATGAGCCCCAACGCCATGTCCACCGCCGACAATCGCCCCCCAGACAATCGCCAAAGCCCGCGCAACAGCCTGTTCCTGCTGGCCATCTGCCATTGGCCGCAGCGTCATGAGGAGCAGCGCGTGAAAGTGCGCAACCTGTCCGCCAACGGGCTGATGGCCGAAGGGCTGATGCATCCGGTGGTGGGCGAGCCGGTCGTCATCGAATTGCGCAATATTGGCCGGGTGGATGGCATCGTGGCCTGGGTGCGCGAACCGCGCTTTGGCGTGGCCTTTGTGGACCAGATCGACCCGGCGCTGGTGCGCCAGGCCGCCTCCCTCATCCCCGCGCCCGACACCGATCAGCGCGATTATTACCAACGCGGCCCGGTCAGCGTGATCACCCGGCAGGATGAAACCCGCTCCGATCGGCTCCGCCCGCTTTAATTCCCCGCACGCGGCGTCAGGATCAGCGGAAAGCCCGCCTTGGGCCGCAGCGTTAGCCGCGCGGTCACCTCGGGCCTTGGCCCGTCGGGATGGCTGATGCGAAAAGCGCGGATGATCTCCACCAGCGTCATGGTCGACTCCTGAGTCGCAAAACCCGCCCCGATGCACACGCGCGGCCCCTTGCCAAAGGGCATCCACGCCTGCTTGGCCGCCTCGGCGCCGGCGGGGGTGGTGAAACGGTCGGGGTCGAACTGATGCGGGCACTCCCAGTTATCCGGGTTGCGATGCACCAGCCAGGGCGCGGCCAGCAGCAGGTCGCCCGGCTTGATCGCCTTGCCGCGCATCGCCATCGCATGGGTTGCCGCGCGGGGCAGGAAACTGACCGGGGGGTAGAGCCGCAGCGATTCCCGATACAGGTTGCGCACCCCCTCCAGCAGCCGCAGATGCGCATAGGCCAGCGGGCCGCCGCCGGTCACGCTTTCGATCTCGGCGTTCAGCCGCTCCTGCAACTCGGGGCTTTCGGACAACAGATAGAGCGTCCAGCCCAGCGAGGTGGCGGTGGTCTCGTGCCCGCCAAAGAAGATCAGCGTGACCTGATTGACCAGATCCTGATGCTCAAACGCCGCGCCCGTATCCGGGTGGCGCGTGTCGAGCAGGGTTTCGAGAATGTCGCTAAACTGCTCCCCTCGCTCGCGCGCGGCAATCCGCCCGGCCACGATTCCGTCAAAGGCCTCGCGGATGCGCGCGCCCACCTTGCGCGCGCGGCGGCGCAGGCCAAAATGCGGCAGGCCATACAGGGTCAGCAACGTGTTGCGCTGCGCCAGCGCCTGATAGGCCTCGAACTCGCGGTACACCCGCAAGGCATCCGCCTGCGCCAGCGGCACCGAAAACATCGTGCGAAAGATCACATCGGCGGCCACATGGGTCATCATCGGATCGACATCCACCGGCTCGCCGCGCGTGGCCTCTGCCCGCATCCGCGCGATCAGATCCGCCACCGCGCCCGCCATCACCGGAAAGGCGCGCTGGAGATGGGTGTGCATGAAGGCGGGATTGACCATCGCGCGCAGCCGCTCCCACTCCGCGCCATTGGCGTTGAACACCGAACTGCCCACCAGCGGGGTCAGCAGATCGTCAAAGATCGGATGCTTGGGAAATTCATCACCCGCATTCTCGAGCAGCCGCTTGATTTCGGGCAGTTCGTTCAGGATGTAGACCCCGTGGCCGGGCAACTGCGTGCCACCCATCTTCATCGAGTAGGTCCGCTCGTGCAGCGTGTGGATCCAGCTGCTCCAGCCGAGGCGGAAGCGCCGGATCAGGCCGGGCTTGCGGGTCAGCGGCGTGGGGAACGGCGGGGTAAACGGGCATTCAGCCATGCTGCTCGGCCTCAAAAGCGGCGATGGATTGCGCCAGCGGCCGGGCCGCGGCCACCAGGCCAAGGTAATCCAGCGGGGACGCGCGATCCAGACGGCGCAGATAATCGAAATGGATCTGGTATTTATCACGCCTGCGCGCCGCATAGTTTGCGGGATCGCAATAGCGGAACCAGCGCGGCGAAAGTTGCACCAGCCCCTCGGGCCGCTCCACCGCCCGGCCCAGACAAGGCGCCACCAGCGGCGCGCAGGCCCCATCGGTGGGCGAGCCAAGGTCCAGCCAGGCAAAGCCCCCCATCCGGTCGAGCATCGCCCCAAACCACGCCGCATCGCGCCGCAGCCCGACAAAGGGAATGCACGAGCCCAGCGTGACCAGCGCGAAATGCCCCGGCAGCGGCGCGGCCAGCAGCCGGTCCATCAACGGCACCGCCAAAATCGAGCCATTGGAATGGGTGATCAGCAACACCTCGTCCCAATCCTCGTCCAGCGCCGCCGTGATCCGCGCGGCAAAGCCATCGAGCCGCGCCTCCAGCTCCGGCCGATGCCGCCGCCGCGCCAGCAGATCGTTGAAGATCACAAAGCGCAGCAGCCACAGGCTGGGCAGGCGGCGCAACAGCATCGCCGTGCCGACCGCCGCCGCCAAGCCCGCCACGCCCAGCGCCGCCCCATTCCCCAGCCACCCGCGCAGCCCCAGCCACACCAGCGCCACCGCCAGCACCGGCGCCACAAAGGCCAGCCCCGGAAAGAACACCGCCTGCCAGCTCCCCTTGGGACACCGCCGAGCCAGCCTCCATTTCAGCGCGCCCAGCACATGCCCATAGGCCACCAGCCCGCGCGCCAATACGCCAGCGGAGGACTTCACCCAGGCGCCGCGCACCAGATCGTCCCACACCAGAAATTCGTGATCAACCTCCACGGCGCCCGCCGCATCGCGGATCGTCCAGGCGGCATTGCCCACCACGCGGCGGCGCGCGGACAGGTCCAGAACACCCTCCGGCTGGCCGCCCGCAGCATTATGCGCCGCCACCTGCTCCGCCAGCAGAGCGTGGTAATAACGGGCACCACGCGGGTCGAAACCGCCAAGGTAAAAGACTTTGCGCTTGAATACCGCCATCAGGCGCGGTTTACCTTGGGCATGACCCAAAGGGAACGCCAATATTGTCTGTTCATGAATGGCCGCAAACGCAACCGCAACATCGGGTGCAAGCGCCATGACAACGCCTATGGCATCAACGGCGGCGGCACCGGAGCGGACCGGCGCCGCGCCGATCTGGCACTGTATCGCCACATGCGCGGGAATGGCGATCCGCTGGCGCCTCTGGTGCTGGGCTTCACGCGGCTGTTTGGCTGGTTCTTCTTCAATTATCACGGGCGGCCATGGCGCGGGCAATTGGTGCGCAAGATCTTTCCGCGCTACTGACCGGGGCGCCGTTTATGGCATTTTTAGGTGCACGGGCCGCCGCCGGGGTCTAGAAAATCGGCATAGAACAAGAATAGTCCGCCAGAGCCAAGAGCCTGGCACCGATCCGCACCTTCGGGCGGTCGCCTTTCGTTCAACTATCCCTATGCGATCCCAAGGCGGCCCCCTTTTTCACGCGCCGATCCCCCCGCGCCCTATTCCCCGGCGGACGTGGCCAGACGATAGCCCACCCCCGGCTCGGTCAGGATCAGTTCGGGCTGGGACGTGCTCGCCTCCAGCTTTTGCCGCAACAGGCCGATATACACGCGCAGATATTGCGGATCGGCCTCCGAACGCCCCCATCCGCCCGCCAG
>Ga0302262_10000887_pt1 | contig 12696 bp, 12 predicted proteins | sample II_Fen_E3_4_FD_194557 | JGI IMG/M metagenome (GOLD analysis project Ga0302262, IMG submission 194557) | Peat permafrost microbial communities from Stordalen Mire near Abisko, Sweden - II_Fen_E3_4 | ecosystem: Environmental > Terrestrial > Soil > Wetlands > Permafrost | place: Sweden: Abisko...
CCGGACGCCGTGGTGTGGGCGGACCGCAGCGGGACGTTCAAGGCCACGCTCACCGCGCCGTGGAGGGCCACCGGCGCGGTGACGGTGCGGGCGGAGGGCAAGCCGTCGGGCGCCGTCGCGACGGCGACGCTCACCCTGCAGGCGCCGCACCTCTGAGGCGCGAACCGCGGCGGACGGCGTCATCCGGCAGCGGTGGGGTCTCCGCCGCGGTCGGCCGGGGCGCGGGTGCGGGCGCGCTCAAGCCGTGCGCGGGTCCAGGTCCGACCCCGCCGGGGCCGGGCTCCACGCCGGGACGACGAGCGCCACGACGGCGATCACCGCGGCGGGGAAGAAGAACACGCCGACCGTCAGCAGACCGACGACGCAGAGCAGCAGGAGCGGCACCGCGCAGAAGATCCCCACGGCCGTCCGCCCGCGTCCCCACCACAGCGCCGGCACGGCGGTGAGCAGCACCGGCAGCAGCAGCACGACGAGCATGCCGGAGCCGTTGACCGCCAGCAGCGTCTGAGCGGTGTCGACGGTCGTCGTCGTGCCGTCCGACGTGACCGTCGTGCTCTGGCCTGAGGGCGTCGGGACCGCGAGGAGGTAGACGGTCGCGGCCAGCGCCAGACCGAGCGCGGCGAGCTGGACGATGCGTCGTGCGTCGATCGTCGGACCGGACCGGGATGCCATGCGGGAAGCATCCGCCCGACTCGGTCCGGCGGCAAGGTCCGCGCCCTGGGCGGCGCGCGATGCCCCCGGGACGCACCCAGACTGGGCCCATGAAGATCACCGTCACGGGCGCATGGGGCAAGGCCGGCCGCGCCGTCGTCACCGACCTGCTGGAGCACGGCCACGAGGTGCGGGCGACCGACGTGGTCGGCCCGCCCGACGGTGGCGACCTGGGCGCGCCGCTGCTGCGCGCCGACCTGGTGGACTACGGCCAGGCGCTCGAGGCGCTGGCCGGCACCGACGCCGTCGTGCACCTGGGCAACATCCCCGCGCCCGGCCACGCCACCGCGCCGCAGACCCTGAGCCGCAACACCGCCGCCAACGGCAACGTGTTCCTTGCCGCCGCACGGCTGGGGCTGACGAAGGTCGTCTGGGCGTCCAGCGAGACCACGCTCGGCCTGCCCTTCGACACCCCGCCGCGGTACGCACCCGTCGACGAGGCCCACTTCCCGGTGCCGACGACCACCTACGCGCTGTCCAAGGTGCTCGGCGAGCAGACGGCCGAACACGTCGCGCAGTGGTCCGGCATCCCGTTCGTCGGGCTGCGGCTGTCGAACATCCACCGGCCCGCAGACTATGCGCAGGTGCCGGGCTACTGGGCCGACGTCCGCTCCCGGCGGTGGAACCTGTGGGGCTACGTCGACGTGCGCGACGTCGCGCTGGCCTGCCGGCTGGCGCTCGACGTGCCGACGACGGGCTCACGCAACGTCATCATCGCCGCCGCGGACACGGTCATGGACCGCCCGTCGGCGGAGCTCATGGCCGAGGTGTTCCCGGACGTGCCGCTCACGCGGCCGCTCATCGGGTACGAGACCCTGCTGGCGATCGGCGGTGCGCGCGAGCTGCTCGGGTACGACCCGCAGCACTCCTGGCGCGACCACGTGTAGCGACCCCACGTCGCTCGCCGGGCACGGGCACGGGCACGGGCACGGGCACGGGCACGGGCACGGGCAGATGAACCCACATGAAGTGGTTGCACGTGCGTTCGACTCGGGCTACTATTAGGACAGACGTTCGAGCGGACGGGTGGCGATGAACTGGGCGACGGCTGAGGCACACGGGGTGGCGTACGCCGCGCCGGTCCTTGAGTCGCCCCCCGCGTCGTCCACCCCCACGCCTGCACCCAGGCCCGCGACACCGTCGGCCGCGCCGGGTGAGGCCGCGTGCCTGCCGATGGAGGTGGATGGGGCACTCGTCGCAGGGCGGGCGCTCTTGGCCGTGGCCGGCGGGGCGGACGAGTGGTCCGGTCGGGTGCGGCGCGACGTGCTCTCCGCGATCGAGGCGCTGTCGGGGGTGCTGGCCGCGGCGCGATCGCGGGTGCTCAGCGCGGAGCAGGCGGCCGGCACATGGGCGTTGTCCGGCGACCGTGACTTCGCGGCGTGGGTCGGGCGCACCAGCCGGCAGGGGCCCGGGGCGGGCGTCGCGGCGGTGCGGTTGGCGGGCACTCTCGCCGCGGCGCCGCGCGTGGCCGAAGCGCTGGCGCACGGCCCCGTCACTGCGGCGCACGCACAGACCCTCGCTCGGGCGACGGGTGGTTCGCCGGCGCTGGCCGAGCATGTGCGCTCCGCATCGGGCCAGGACGAGGTGGTCGCGCTGGCCGGCCAGCTGGACGCCGCGGGGTTCGCCAAGGCCCTGGCCCGACGCAGCGCGGAGCTGGACCCGGCGAGCCGGCAGCGCAGCCACGACCAGCAGGTCGCCGGCCGCTACCTGAACGTGTCGCACACGGCGGCCGGCACGTTCTTCAAGGGTCAGCTCGACTCCATCTCCGGGCACAAGGTCACGTTGGCCCTGGAAGCTCTCACCCCGCGCCCCGGTTCGACGACGACCGCGACCCGGCCCAGCGTCGCGCCGACGCCCTCGTGATGATGGCTGAGCAGGTCCTGGCCGCGCCCGACGAGGCCCCCGGCAACCCCGCCCGCCCGCACGTGTCCCTCGTGCTGCGCGAAGAGACCTGGCATGCGCTGCGCGCCGCGCGCCAACCGGCCGGCAGCACTGTCTCGGCCCGGTCCACCGGCCCGTCCCCGTCGGGCACGACGGCGACGCCCGGCTCGGCCGCGGCGCTGCTGCCGGCTCTGGTGGGCGTGCCCCCGGTGTGCGACGAGGACGGCTCCCCCTGGCCGGCGTCCGAGGTCGCCCGCCTCCTGTGCGACTGCTCGATCACCCGCGTCGTGGTCGATGCCCGGGACGTGCCGGTCAACCTCGGGCGCACCCAGCGGCTGTTCTCCGCCGCCCAACGGCGCGCCGTCGCCGTTCGCGACGGCGGTGGCTGCGCCTACCCCGACTGCACCACCCCGACCCGCCACGTCGAGCTGCACCACATCCGCTGGTGGGACCGCGACATCGGGCACACCGACCTTGAGGCCGCCTTCCCCGCGTGCTCCTACCACCACCACGTCATCCATCAGCGCGACATCGCGATCACGCGCACCCCCGCGGGTGACTACCTGCTCACCTACCCCGACGGACGCCGGGTTCGCGCGCCGGGACCGGGAGGGATCGATTCCCACCCTCGTGGCTTCCCGGATGCGGGAGCACGCGAGTCGCCCGACCCGGATCCACCCGTTGACCTGCTGCTCTGGGCCGGGTGAGCGAGGTCGACCCGGATCCACTGGGTGACCCGCTGCTGCGGGTCGGGGAGCTAGAGGGCGATCGCGCGGTTCACCCAGGTCGAGACGACGCGCATGCCGACCTTCTCGTAGAGAGCGAGCGCGCCGGTGCGCGAGTCGGTGGCCAGCGTGAGGGTCGTTGCGCCGCGCGCACGGGCCGCCCCGAACGCGTCGACGAGCAGCGCCTGCGCGATTCCGCGGCCGCGGCGGTCCCTGCGGGTCGCGAGGCGGTCGACGTACGCGTCGGTGCCGGCGGCGTAGACGACGGCAACGCCGACCACGGCGCCCGTGGCATCCGTGCCCGTGTCCGCGCCGGTGTCGGCGACGAGGCGCAGGTTCCACGGCTCGAAGCCCGGCCGGCGCGCGGTCCGCGCCAGGAAGTCGTCGAAAGGCTCCCGTGCCCGCACCGACCACTCGAGGAACGCGTCCTCGAGCACCGTCCAGCACGCCTCGTAGTCATCGGGGCGGGCCTCGCGCAGCACGTGGTCCGTCGGCAGCTCCCGCGCGGGCACGTCCGCGCCCGCAGGCAGCTGCAGCACCCAGCTCTCCCAGCGCACGTGGTAGCCGAGCGCCGCGAGCAGCCGGTCGCCGTCGGAACCCTGCGGCACCGCCATCCCGACCTCGGTGGCCCCAGCGGCGCGCGCCCGCTGCTGCATCCACCCGGCCAGCGCGGTGCCGATGCCCCGGCCCCGGTGGTCGGGGTGCACGGCGGCGTCGCCACGGTCGGCACCCCGGTGCTCGGCGTAGGCGACGAGCACCCCACCGTCGAGGACACCCAAGGTCTGGGCCGCGAGGTCGAACGACGGCCGCTGCCAGTCGCCGACCACGTCCGCTTCCTCGATGGCAACCTCGCCGGTGTCATGCAGCTCCTGGGCGGCGATCAGGTCGAACACTGCCGGCGCGTCGCTCATGGCCAGCGGCCTGCTCGTCAGCCCGGCGGGCAGGTCCGGCAGGTCAGCAAGGCCGGACGGGTCATCGTGAGCCGGCGGCCGGAGTCGGCGGCGACCCCAGACCAGCCACGCCGCCCGACCGGCCACCCCCGCCAGGACAACGCCGAGGCCGACGGCGATCGACGTGGTCGGCAGCGCCGCGACCAGCGCCAGGCAGCCCACCAGCCCGCACGCCTGGAGCCAGCGCGGGAACCGCCGGTGGCCGGCACCCTGCGTCCATGCCGCCGCATTGGCCACGGCGTAGTAGAGCAGTACCCCGAACGACGAGAATCCGAGCGCCGCACGCAGGTCGGCCACCAGGACCAGCACGCACACCGCGGCCGCCACCGCGACCTCCGCGCGCCGCGGCACGCCGCGGCGTCGGTCGACCGCGGCAAGTGCCGCCGGCAGGTCGTGCTCGCGCGACATGGCCAGCACCGTGCGACTCACGCCCGGCAGCAGCGCCGCGAGCGCGCCCAGCGCGCCCGCCGTCACGGCGACCCCGAGGGCAGGCACCAGCCAGGGCCACCCCGCGGCCAGCGCCACGTCGCGCAGCGGCGCGGCGGACCCAGCCAGCCCGCCGGCACCCAGCACGGCCAAGGCTGTCGCGGCCAGCCCGGTGTAGAGGACGAGCACCACGGCCAGCGCGACGAGGATGGCACGCGGGATCGTCCGGGCAGGGTCGCGCACCTCCTCGCCAAGGGTGGCGATCCGCGCGTAGCCCGCGAAGGCGAAGAACAGCAGCGCCGCCGATGCGAGGACGCCGTACCAGCCGCCGGGGGTGGGTCGGAAGGCCGCCTCGACCGCCTCGGCGGCGGGATCGCTGGCCCCGGCCCCGGCGGACGACACCCCCGCGGCCAGCACCGCCAGCAGCACGACGATCACCGGCACCACCAGCACTCGCGTCAGCCGCGCAGTGCGGGTGACCCCGGTCAGGCCGATCCCGGCGACCACGACGACGGCCGCCACCGCCACGGGCCGCCGCCACGGCTCCGGCGCCGCGTAGGCGGCGAACGTCATCGCCATCGCCGCACACGAGGCGGTCTTCCCGATGACGAAGCTCCACCCGGCGACGAAGCCCGCCCACGGCCCCAGCCGCACCCGGCCGTACACATAGGTGCCACCCGAGACGGGGTACTGCGCGGCCAGCTGCGCCGACGCCGTCGCGTTGCAGAATGCCACCGCCGCGGCGACCGCGAGCCCGACCAGCAGCAGCGATCCGGCCGCCCGGGCGGCCGGAGCGAACACCCCGAACACGCCGGCACCGATCATCGACCCGAGCCCGAGAACCACGGCGTCGGTCGGGCTCAGTCGGCGCGCGACGTGCGGCGGACCTCCGGTGCCGGGCATGGCCGGATCGTCTCACGGCGCCCGGCCGACCGATCCGGCCGGGGGCCGACGGGTCACGTGCCGCCCGAACCGGTCGCCCAGAGAACGGGCAAGCAGGATGAGCGCCGCAGCCGGGCCGTGCCCGGGGTGGCATCGAAGGGTCGGACCAGGCCGGGCGCGTCGGAGGCGTCGGGTCGCGCCGATGTCACCCGAACGGAGTATCTCGCCGGTGCCGCCGGGCACCTTCCGGTGTACCCGAAACCCTCGGGAACATCGCGTCAAGGGAGACCGGCATGAGCCTGACCGAGACCTCGGACGTGTTCGCGTCGGCGCACGAGACGGCGATCAACGACGTCCTCGTCGCCATCACCACGGCACGCCCCCACCTGCTGTCCTATGGCTCACCGGCCTTCACGCCGGTGGCCACCGTGGACGACACCCCGATGGCCGCCATCCCCTTCCCGGGCACCGGCGGCATCGAGTGGCACATCCGGCTGAGCGCGCCGGTCGTCGACCTCTTCGACGAGGACCGGCCGCTTCCGCCGGAGCTCACCCTGCCGCCCGGTTCGCTGTCGGTCCAGCTGACGGTCGAGCTCTGCGTCGACTGTTCGGGCGGCCGCGGCCGCGACCGGCAGGACGCCGCGCTCACCCGGGCGCAGGCCGCGCGCGAGCGGGCGCTCGAGCGGGCGCACGCGCAGCACGACGTGTCACACGACCCGGCGAGCAACCAGCCCAAGGACCAACCCCAGGACGGGCCGAAGGACAAGCCCCAGGACAACCCCTGGAAGCCCGGCACCGGCCGCGCCCGCAACCCGCTGTGCTGCAAGCTCGAGGTGTTCGCCGTCGGCCACCTCGTGGGCACCTCGGTCGGGAGCGACCAGGCCGTGGCCATCGCGGTGGACGCCCTCGAGATCGTCGACATCACGCCGACCGAGCTCGAGAACGTCCTCGAGTGCCTGCTCACGACGATCCTGCGCGCCGTGCTGGCCGACATCCGGCTGCCACTCACCGCGCTGCGCGCCGGGATGTTCACCCTGACGCCCACCCAGCTGCCCACCATCGACGCGGACACGGTCTCCGTCCGCGGGAACCTGTAGGGGGTCACCATGGCCGAGATCATCGCGGCGATCGACGAGGCCGCCGCCGACCGGCTGCTGCGCACCGTCGTCACCGGTCTCCCGATGCAGTCCGCCAGCGGCTCGGACTCGCTGGGCCCGTTCGGGATCAGCTACACCGTGACCGGCACGCTGTCGCCGGGCACGGTCGACCTCATCGTGCCCGCCACCATCCGGGTGGCCGACCTGCGCCTGGACTGGCACCTGTCGCTGCAGCTCACGCTGGACATCGGCGACATCCTGCCGGACATCCACATCCCGCAGGTGTGCATCGACATCCCGTGCGTCGGGCGGATCTGCACGCCGAAGATCGACATCGTCTGGCCGACGATCGTCATCCCGGTGTCGTTCGGCGACTTCCTGCGCACCACGGTCGACCTGGGCCTGGCCGCCACGCGCACCGGGCCGGACTGGCTCATCGAGGGCGTGATCCAGGGCGTGCCGAACCTGGCGTTCGGCCTGCCGACGGCCGCCATCCTGGCGGCGATCGGGGTCGCGGTGGCCGCCGCCGTGGGCTGGGTGCCACTGATCGGACCGTTCATCGCGGGACTCGTCATCGCGGTGACGGCGGCGATCGGGGTCGCGGGCCTCACCGGCCTGCTCGGCCCGATCCTCACGCTGTTCATCGCCGGCACCCGGTTCGAGATCCAGCGGGTGCCGGCGGACCTGCCGGTGCTGCCCGCATCCGGCCCGCTCGACCCGGCCGCCATCGTGCACCTCGACGCGGTCTCCGCGCAGATCGAGCACAACGCACCCGAGGACGAGCTCGTCGTCTCCGTCGACATCAGCGCGTGAAGGAGCCCGAGATGACCACCACCCTCGACCAGCTGGACAGCCGCGTGCTGCGACGCGTCGACTGCTACGGCCAGCGGTTCATGAAGCCCGGCGAGTACCGCTACACCCTGTGCCCGGCGGGCGTCGGGGACGTCGTCGACGAGGCGCCCTTCGTCGTCGAGGTCACGGACGACGACGAGAAGGGGCCCGACGACGCCACCCGCGAGGAGCGGCGCATCGGGCAGGCCACGGTCGTCGTGCGGCACGACGGACGCCGGTTCGTCGCCGAGCCCGCGCACGTGCGGGTCCGCGTGGGCGACATGGTGCTGTGGAACGGCCCGGACGACCGGCCGTTCACCGTGCGCGGCGCCAAGGAGTTCTTCGCCTCCGACCGGCTGCTCAACGAGTCCGGCTACTCCCACGTGTTCACCGTGCCGGGCGAGTTCGCGTGGGGGGACGCCTACGGGTCAGCCCTGCACGGCACCGTCCGCGTGTCGATGCCGGAGGTTCGGACGGCGAAGGCGCTCGACGCGTGGCGCGCACGGCTGGCGTCGGGCCACGCCGTGGTCGTCGCCGACGGCCGGGCCGAGCCGGCCGAGCTCGACGTCGTCGTCGGGCAGACGGTGTTCTTCGTCGTGACGAACGGTCCCGGGGTGAGCATCACCGACACGGCCCTGCTCGACGAGAAGGGCCGTCCCGGCGCCAAGGACGACGACAAGGACGACGGGAAGCACGACGACAAGGACGACGGGAAGGGTCGCCACCAGGGGTACGAGAAGGGCCACGCCTGACACCGCACCGCGTCCCCCGCGCCTGACGCCACACCGGTGGCCCGCCCGTCGTCGGCGGGTCACCGGTGGTGTGCTCGGCAGGACGCGTCCCGGCCCACCTGCCGGCAGGTCGCCGGTGCAGCGCGTCCGCCCCGCGCCCTTGGTCCCTGGCCCCCGCCGCGCGGACCGGCCTAGCGTGGAGACGAGCCGGCACCCGAGACCGGCCGCCGCCGCTGCACGACGACGTGAGACCAGGGGCCGCATCATGACACTCGACGATCTGCTCGCACCGCTCCCCCTGCCCTGCGGGACCGTGCTGCCGGATCGGCTGGTGATGGCGCCCATGGTCGCCCAGGGGTCGGACGCCGCCACGGGTCACGTCACCGACGAGGACGTGGCCTACTTCGCCCGGCGCTCCCGCGTCGCCGGGACGATCCTCACCGGCGCCGCGTACGTGAACCGCGCGGGTCGCGGGTTCGTCCACCAGCTGTCGATCGCCGACGACGCCGACGTGGACGGCCTGGCCCGCCTGGCCGCGGCGATGACCAGGGACGGCGCCCGCGCGCTGGTGCAGCTGCACCACGGCGGGCGGGAGGCCTACCCGGCGCACGCCGAGCTGGGCCGTGTGCTCGCGCCGAGCGCCCAGGCCTTCGACTGGCTGCCCTGGGAGTCGGAGGCGATGACGGACGACGAGGTCCGTGCGACGATCGCCGACTTCGGCCGTGCGACCCGGCGCGCCATCGACGCGGGGTTCGACGGCGTGGAGATCCACGGCGCGAACCACTACCTGCTCCAGCAGTTCTTCTCGTCGTTCTCCAACCACCGCGACGACGCCTGGGGTGGCGACCTCGAGCGCCGGATGGCCTTCCCGCTGGCGGTGGTGGACGAGGTGCGGCGGGTGGTGGCCGACGCCGGCCGTGACGGCTTCGTCGTCGGGTACCGGCTGTGCCCCGACGAGGTGCACGGCGACGTGGTCGGGTACCCCGTCGAGGAGGGCCTGCAGCTCGTCGACCGACTGGCCGCGGCCGGCGTGGACTACGTGCACGTCTCGCTGTTCACCGGCTACGCCACGTGCCCTGCCGGCTCGGCGCGCAGCTACGGGCAGCTGACGCTGGACGCGGTCGCCGGGCGCTGCCCGGTGGTGATCGTCTCCGAGGTGTTCACCGCCCAGGACGCCGTCCGTGCGCTGGCGCACGGTGACGGCGTGGCGCTCGGACGGGCGGCGCTGCTCGAGCCGGAGTTCGCGGCCAAGATCGCCGCCGACGAGGCCGACCAGATCGAGACGAGTGCCAAGGGTCGCCTCGATGAGCTCGACCTGCCGCCCGGGCTGGTGGAGTGGTACACCACCACGGGGCGCGACATCCTGCCGCCGCTGGCCGGCATCGACGAGTACACGCCGTAGCCTCCCGCCGCGCTCCCGGTAGCCCCGCGCCCTCACGCCCCGCGCTCAGCGCGTGCGGCGGGGGTCGACGTGCAGCTTCGGGCCGGGGCCAGCGCCCGACGGGCGCCCTCCGGCCAGCACGTCGGCCACCTCGTCGAGCGCCACGGTCGCCGCGACCAGCGGACGCGCGTCCACCCGGCCGGACGCGTACAGCTGCGTGACGCCCGCGAGCCCGCCGGAGCCGGACAGCACCCCGACCACCGTGAGGTCCTTGAGCGCGATCGGCCGGCTGTCGACCAGGCTCGGCACCCCGGACAGCCCGACGAGCACCACCCGTCCCCCCGGCTCGACGGCCTCGAGGGCGAACGCCGGCATCGTCACCGCGTTCGACGCATCCACCACGGCGTCGAACGTCAGCCCCCGGTCGAGCGTCTCCGCAGTCCACACCTGATCGAAGCCGAGCGTGCACGCGAACTCGCGCGAGCGCGCGCTGCGGCCCAGCAGGTGCACCGCGGCGCCCTGCGCGCGGGCGATCAGCGCGACGAGCAGCCCGATGGTGCCCGCACCGAGCACCAGCAGCCGGGAGCCCGGCGAGGGCGCGGCGCCCTGAACCGCCCGGTAGGCGTTGCCGCCGGGTTCGACGAGGGCGCCGGCCACCTCGTCGACCTCGTCGGGCAGCGCCACCAGCGCCCACGCGGGCACCAGCAGCCGCTCCGCGAGCGCCCCTGGCCAGCCGAGGCGGATGCCGATCTCGAACCGGTCCGCGCACAGGTGCTGACGACCGGTGCGGCAGCGCTCGCACCTGCCGCAGCCGAGCATGGTGTCGCCGGTGACGCGGCGGCCGAGCCACGTCTCCTCGACGCCGGCGCCGACCTCGATCACCCGGCCGCACCACTCGTGCCCGATGCGGATCGGGTAGCGCGACTCACCGGTGGCCAGGTAGACCATGTCGCCGGAGAACATCTCGGCGTCCGTGCCGCAGACCCCGACCCGGTCCACCTCGACGACGACCTGGCCGGCCGCGGCCGACGGTTCGGGGACGTCCTGCACCTCGCCCTGGCCCGGGCCGGTGATGACGAAGGCGCGCATCAGTGGGCCCCGCGCCGGTGACCAGGCACGCATCCGCGGCCAGGCACGCATCCGCGGCCGGGCACGCATCCTGGCGGGCACCGGTACCCCGAAGGCCTGCCCATCCGCTCCTCCTCCGGCCGACGCCGACGACGACCCCGACGGCGACTTCGTTCACGTTATCAGAATGACTTTCTGCCGGTCGGCACGCGAGGTAGCCTCTCGCCATGACCGGTGACCCACCGAGCACGGCCGGGCCGGACCGCGTCGTCGGGTCGGACCGCGTGCTCGCGGTGCTCGTCGCGCTGGCGCGGCGCCCCGACGGCGCCAGCCTCGAGGAGCTGGCCCGCGAGGTGGCGAGCCCGAAGTCGACCGTGCACCGCGCGCTGGCGTCGCTGACCCGCGCCGGTCTCGCGGTCAAGGAGAGCGTGGGGCGCTACGCGCTGGGCGACGAGTTCCTCCGCCTGGCGTTCGAGCACCACGACGCGCGGCCGGACCATGTCCGCGTGCAGCCCGCCCTGCGGGCACTGGCCGAGCGGTTCGGCGAGACGACGCACTACGCCGTGCTCGCCGGCGCCGAGGTGGTCTACCGCGCGAAGGTCGACCCGCCAGTGGGCGTGGTGCGGCTCACGTCGACGGTCGGGGGCCGCAACCCGGCGCACAGCACCGCGGTCGGCAAGCTGCTGCTGGCCCGGCTGCTGCCGGACGACGAGGCCGTGCTGACCTGGGCCGGCGCACATCCGCTGGAGCGGCGCACCGCACGCACCCTGGTCGACCCGCGCGCGCTGGCCACCGACCTGGCCCGCACGCGCGAGCGCGGGTACGCAGTCGACGACCAGGAGAACGAGGCCGGCATCACCTGCCTCGCGGTGCCCGCGGCGCTGCCGACGCCCGCCCACCAGGACGGCGCGGTGAGCGTCTCGGCGCTCGCATACCGCACCCCGCTGACCGCTCTCGAGCGCGAGGTGGACACCATCCGCGCCATCGTGGCCGGCAGCGCACCGGGGGCGCACCTCGTCCAGCCAGTCGGTTCCCCGCAACGGAAGGGCTCACCATGAGCGGCAGTGAGGGAATCGTCGCGCGCAGCGCGAACCACCTGCGGGAGCTGTGGGCGCAGGGCGCTCCGGCCTTCGGGGTATGGAGCTCGCTGCCGGACCCCACGGTGGCCGAGATGCTCGCCGCCGGCCCGTTCGACTACGTCTGCGTGGACCTGCAGCACGGCGAGGCGACCTTCAGCGAGCTGCCCCGGATGCTCACCGCGATGCGCGCCGCCGGCCGCGCGCCCGTGGTCCGTGTGCCGTGGAACGACCCGGTGGCGATCATGCGCGCGATCGACACCGGCGCCGCGGCGGTGGTGGTGCCGATGGTCGACGATGCCCGCCAGGCCGCCGCAGCCGCCGCCTCCTGCCGGTTCCCGCCCACGGGCTCCCGCAGCTGGGGGCCGATGTGGGGCAACGTGCGCGCCGACGGCGCCCTGTCACCGGCCGAGCAGGATGCCGCGGTGCTGTGCCTGGTGATGGTCGAGACCGCCGGCGCGATCGAGGCGCTCGACGAGCTGGTGCGCGTCCCGGGCGTCGACGGCCTGTACATCGGTCCCAACGACCTGGCCCTGGCCTGCGGGTACGGCCGCGACACCTACCGTGACAACCCGGCAGTGGACTGGCTGCTGCAACGGGTCGTCGACACCGGCCGGGCCGCCGGCCTTGCCGTCGGCCTGCACTGCTCGGACACCGCGATGGCCCGCGAGTGGGCCGCGCGCGGCGCGACGATGCTCACCGCCGGCCAGGACACCGGCCTGCTGGCGGGCGCGATGACCGGCGCCTGGGCCGATCTGCTTCGTCCGGCCGCCGCCACTGCCGCTGCCGCCCCGACCCCCACCACCACCGACGACGACGACGACGACGACGAGGCCACCCCATGACCCCCCTCCGCTCCGACGCCTGGTACGCCGGCGACGACCGCAACTCCTACATCCACCGCGGCTGGATGCGCCGCGGCGTGCCGAGCTCCGCG
>Ga0302262_10000891_pt1 | contig 12651 bp, 11 predicted proteins | sample II_Fen_E3_4_FD_194557 | JGI IMG/M metagenome (GOLD analysis project Ga0302262, IMG submission 194557) | Peat permafrost microbial communities from Stordalen Mire near Abisko, Sweden - II_Fen_E3_4 | ecosystem: Environmental > Terrestrial > Soil > Wetlands > Permafrost | place: Sweden: Abisko...
GAAGGCCCCCGCCCCGGGGGGGACGAGAGCCTGTCGTGTGGTGCGCGAGGGGGGAGTTGAACTCCGAAAGTCGGTGTCCGGACCGGGTTATCCACATCCACCACTGACACATCGCTGCAGGTCAGAGCTGGTTGTGGATCCAGAGAGGGATACGGACATCCAGGCGAATCCGAAGCCCCGTGACCAATCCTGTGACCAACGGACCCGCCCGCGCTTCCTGGCAGCTCCGAGAGGTGCCTGTCGATTCTCGAGCTAGGCGTGCCGCCAGACCGTGAAGGCCGAGAACAACAGCAAAGCCACGATGAGCGGGACGCGCCCCCGAGGCCGACGAGTCCGCCGAGCAGCCCGACGGCTGAGCCCGTGAGGGCCGGGAGCCACAACGGCCGACCGACAGCACGTTTGGTGTCGGTGGCGTCCGAGCCGTGAGCGGTGGTCACCATCCCACGCTGGCGGCGAAGCAGGGATCTGCCATCGGGTCGCGATGGACCCGCCGTGGGCGATCAGTGGGCGGCGGCGTACCAGCCCGCGAGTGACGCGAGGAGGCCGAGCGTCAGGCTGATCGTCACGTTGAGGAAGGCCTCGAGGCGGGCGCCTTCTTCTGCCAGGCGGAGAGTCTCGAAGCCGAAGGTGCTGTAGGTGGTGAAGCCGCCGCAGAACCCCGTGCCCGCGAGGGCGATCAGTTCGGGGGTCGCGTTCCCTCGTGAGGCGAGGCCGAGTAGGAACCCGAGCAGGGCGCACCCGAGGACGTTGATCGTGAGCGTCCCGAGCGGGAACACCCGCTCCCAGCGGGACTGCACGCTCTGGTCGAGCAGCCACCTGCTGGGGGCACCGACCGCGGCGCCCAGCATGACCAGGGCGAGAGTCATGCCGGCTCCGGGGCGGGGCGACCGACGTAGCGGTGGACCTCGATCGGATCGAGGATGACCAAGCCTTCGGAGACGAGCTCGTCGAGCTGGGGGAGGAACGCGCGGATCTTGTCGTCGGTGTCGACGATGACGATCGCGACCGGCAGGTCCTCGCTCAGGCTCAGGATGCGGGTGGTGTGGACGCGGGAGGACTTCCCGAACCCTTCGATGCCGCGCATCACGCTCGCGCCGGCGAGGCCTGCACTGTGGGCGCGGTGGACGATCTCTGTGTAGACGGGGTGGTGGTGCCACTGGTCGGTCTCACCGATGAAGATGGTCAGGCGCGTGGCGGAACCGGACAGACTCATGGGGTGCTCCTACGGGTGCGAGGGTGTGTCACCGCGGCGGCGCTACGAGCCAGGGTCAGACCGGTCCAGGTGGCCAGCAGCGCGACGCTGAGGGTGCCGAAGAAGTACATGAGTGCGATCGGTGCCTGACTCTCGCGCAGCAGCCCGGCGGTGTCGGCGGCGTACGCGGAGAACGTGGTGAACCCGCCGAGGATGCCGATGGCAAGGAACGGGCGGGCGTAGCGGTGCGGGGCGATGACTTCGAGCAGGTACACCATGAGTGCTCCGATGAGCAGGCAGCCCAGCACGTTCTCAGTGAAGGTCGCCCACGGGAACGCACCGGGGTGGGTGGGCCACAATTGGTTCAGGCCGTAGCGGGCGGCGCCTCCGAGCGCTCCGCCCGCGGCGATGACCAGGGCCACGTCCCATCGACGGTTCCGCGTCACTGGGCGGCGCACGGCGGCGGGTGCGTCCGGGGTTGCGTTGTCGGGGTCGATGGGCAGTTCACCGGTGCCGTCGTACACGGGACTGACCTCCTCGACGCAGAGGGGCGTGCGAGCGTTGGCTCATCGTTGAGCGTAGTCGCGACGGCGCTCGGCAGGCCTGCCAGCGCCTGCACCCAGCACTGGTTGCTACGCCACGGATCTGGGGCGCACCCGTCGGCGTGGCGTGGCTCGTCGGCAGACCTGAGGCCACTTGCACGCCCCCTCATCAACGGACGTCGAGGTCTACGGTGAAGGAGTTGGTAGATCACGTGGGAAGGGCCGTCATGTCGTTCACGTTCGCCTCCGTTCATGCCTTCGAGATCCTCGATTCCCGCGGCCGCCCGACCCTGTCGGTCGCCGTGACGCTCGGCGATGGTGCGCGCGGTGTTGCTGGTGTTCCTTCGGGGGCATCGACCGGGTCCAGGGAGGCCGTGGAGCTGCGCGACGGCGACGTCACCCGGTTCTCGGGCGGTGGTGTGCTCACCGCGGTCGGAAACGTCAACACAGAGATCGCCGACCTGCTGATTTCGCGTCCGTTCGACTCCCTCGCCGACGTGGACGCGGCCCTCATCGCACTGGACGGCACACCAAACAAGGCACGGCTAGGCGCGAACGCGATCGTCGGAGTGTCCATGGCGACCGCCCGCGCCATGGCCTCGGCCGCCGGCCAGGAGCTGTTCGAGTGGCTGCCCTCGATCGGCCAGACACCGCGGCTGCCGGTGCCGTGCTTCAACGTGCTCAACGGCGGCGCGCACGCCCCGAACGCCCTGGACTTCCAGGAGTTCATGATCTCCCCGCTCGGCGCCCCGTCGACGGCCGAAGCCGTCCGCGCCGGCGCCGAGGTCTACGCCGCCCTGCGCAAGCGTCTCGCCGCGGGCGGGCACGCGACCGGCCTGGGTGACGAGGGCGGGTTCGCTCCCGACCTGGCCGAGCCGGAGGAGGTCCTGGCGACCATCGTCGCGGCGATCACCGACGCCGGGTACACCCCCGGGCGCGACGGCATCGCGATCGCACTGGACCCGGCCGCCTCCGAGTTCGCCCAGCCCGACGGCACCTACCGTGTCAACGGTCAGACCCTCACCAGCGGCGACATGATCGACCGGTACGACGCGATGATCACCGCGTATCCGATCTGGTCCATCGAGGACGGCCTCGGCGAAGCCGACCACGACGGGTGGCAGAAGATCACCACCCAACTCGGCGACCGCATCCAGCTCGTCGGCGACGACAACTTCTGCACCAACCCCGCGATCATCACCGCGGCCATCGCCGACGGCATCGCGAACGCCGCGCTGATCAAGCTCAACCAGATCGGATCGGTCACGGAGACCCTCGACGCGATGAGCATCTGCCACCGCGCCGGATACGCGCAGATGGTCTCCCACCGCTCGGGCGAGACACCCGACACCTTCATCGCCGACCTCGCAGTCGCCACCGGCTGCGGCCAGCTCAAGACGGGCGCCCCAGCCAGGGGCGAGCGCGTCGCGAAGTACAACCGGCTCATCGAGATCGCGGCGACCCACCCGGAGTTGCCGTACGGCCTCGTGACCTGACCGGCCTGGCCCTCAGGGGTCGCACCGGATCGGAGGCGACCGTGGACGACGTCCTCGATCGAGGGGAGCGCTTCGAGTTCCGCGCCCTTCCGCGCGTCCCGTGGCGGCTCCGCCTGCGCCGGATGACTCCCGCACACAGCGGTGTCACCGTCGACACTGACGCAGTGCGGGTGCGGGCTGGCACCTGGTGGATGACGATTCGGTTCGACGAGATCGCGGGCGCCCGAGTGACCGAGTGGCCGCATGGGGCACGAATCGGGGTGCACTATCTGGGTCGCGGACGCTGGATGGTGGCCTCAGCCGCGGGCGAATTGGTCACGCTGAACTTCGATCCCGCCGTGATGCCAACAACGTTCCCTCGAACGTCGCAGCTCGATCTCGGCCTCACCGACCCCCAGCGGTTCGTCTCCAGCGTCAGATCGCACATCAGCCGGTAAACCGCACGCTCGCTCCGGGCCAAGAGGTCTCCCACGCGACGGGACGATCTCCCCGTAGGTCGCGCCCCCTTCCTCGTCGACTTTCGCGACAGCGAGCGGGTTCATCATCTGCACTCGTCTTGCACCCCAGTGAGGTGCCGCGCCGAGGCGGTGGTCGCCGCGTCGGCTGGTTGTGGGCGTCGGCGCCGTCCAGGCACGTGTTTCTTAGTCCGTTCCCGTGCTTCTTTCCGGATCACTCGGTGTTCGGCGCATTTCTGCACACCTCCTTGTAGGAGGCCGTCGCGATCTGCGCTCGGCCGCGGGTGACCGGGGCGGTGGGCGCGGTGATGTCGGTGCATCGGCTCTCGGCCGGCAACGGGTTCCGGTACCTGCTGCGCGACACCGCGTCCGCCGACGTGCCGCGGGGTCAGCAGACCCTGGTCGACTACTACGTGGAGTCGGGCAACCCGCCCGGTCGATGGATCGGCTCCGGGCTGGCCGGCCTCGCTGACGGGCGCGGCCTGGCGCCGGGGACGGTGGTGTCCGAGGCCGCGATGACGGCTGTGTTCGGTCGGGCCGTCGACCCGGTGACCGGGGTCGCGTTGGGTCGCCCCTTCCCGACCCGCGTCGGTGCCGACGGTGTCGCCCGGCCCGCGGGGGTGGCGGGGTTCGACCTGACGTTCACCGCGGTGAAGTCCGTCAGCGTCCTGTGGGCCCTGGCCGACGACCAGACCCGTGGCGTGGTCCGGGCCGCGCACGACGCCGCCGTGTCCCAGACCCTCGGATTGCTGGAGACCAGGGTCGCAGCGACCAGGGTCGGCCACGGCGGCGCCACCCGAGTCGGCACCCGTGGGGTGATCGCGGCGGCGTTCGACCACCCCGACACCCGGCACGGGGACCCGAACCTGCACACCCACGTCGTGCTCGCCAACCGGGTCCAGGGCCCCGACGGGGCGTGGCGGACCCTGGACGGCCAGGTCCTCTTCGCCGCCGCGGTGGCCATGTCGGAGACCTACGACGCGCTCCTCGCCGATGAGCTGTCGCGCCGGTTGCCGGTGTCGTTCGGGTGGCGCGACCGGGGCCCACGGCGCACGCCGGCCTTCGAGGTCGACGGCATCGACGACCACCTCCTCGCGATGTTCTCGACGCGGTCCCGCGACATCACCACGACGCTGAGCGCCCTGGTCGCGGACTTCCACACCACCCATGGCCGCGGCCCGACCCGGGTGGAGACGATCCGGCTGCGCCAGAGGGCGACCCTGGCGACCCGCCCTGTCAAGCGGGCACACGCGTGGTCGGACCTGCTGACCTCGTGGGCCCAGCGCGCCCGGGAGCTCACCGGGCGTGAGCCCCGCGACCTGCTCGCGGCCGCACTGTCGGGGGAGTACGGGCGCCCGCTCCTCGCGCGTGACATCGGGCCGGACTCGGCCCGTGACCTGGCCGGGCTGGCTGTCGCCGGGGTCGAGGCCCGGCGGTCGACGTGGAACGGGTGGAACCTCGAGGCCGAGATCGCCCGGGTCACCAAACACTGTCCGATGGCGTCCGCCGCCGAACGCGACCGTCTTCATGACAGCCTCATGACAATAGCCACCGGCGCGTGCGTCGCCCTCGACGGCCGCGACCACCAGCTGATGGGCCCGGCCGATCGCCTCGCCGAGGACCTGGCCGACCACGAGCCCGACCTCGACCCCGTGGCCGGCGACCTGGCCGTCGACGAGCCGGCGGACTCGTGGTGGGAGTCGATGGCCCGCCGCTACACCAGCCCCCTACTCCTGTCCGCGGAAGCCCAGCTGCTCGCCTGCGCGACCACCAGCCCCGGGCCGCGCCTGGACGAGGACACCGCGCTCGCCGCCGCGGCCGCCACGGTCCACCCGAACGGGCCCGCGACCCAACGCCACGGCCGTGGCTTGCCGCCGCTCGCACCGGACCAGGCCGCCGCCCTGGTCCACGCCACCACCTCCGGGCGCACCGTGACCGTGCTCGTCGGCCCGGCAGGGTCGGGGAAGACCACCACCCTGGCCGCGATCAAGACCCTGTGGACCCGCGAACAGGGCAGCTCCGGCATGGTCGTCGGCCTCGCCCCGTCCGCGACCGCCGCCGACCAGCTCAGCACCGCGTTGGGAATCCGCTGCGAGACCACCGCGAAATGGCTCTACGAGACCGTCGGACCCGGCGCGCAGAAGCGGGCGGCGGCGTCCGCCGACTTCCACGCCCGCAACGCCGCCGGAGCGATCACCCCCGGAGTGGAGCGCTTCACCCAACGCGCCCAGCTTGTCGGCAGCACCGCGAAGTGGCAGTTCCACGCCGGGCAGCTCGTCATCATCGACGAGGCCACCCTCGCCGGCACGATCGACCTGGCCCGGATCGTGACCCAGGCCCGACGCGACGGAGCCGCGGTCCTGCTCGTCGGGGACCACCACCAGCTCTCCGCCGTCCAAGCCGGCGGCGCCTTCGGCCTCTTGGCTAGACGGACCCAGACCGCGGAGCTCACCGGACTGTGGCGCTTCACCCACCGGTGGGAAGCCCACGCCACCCGCGCCCTGCGCCACGGCGACCCCACCGCCCTGGACGCCTACGCCGCCCACGGGCGCCTGCACGACGGCACCCGCCAAGCGATGCTCGACGCCGCCTACACCGCCTGGCGCACCGACACCAACACCGGGCGGGACTCGATGCTCCTCGCCGCTGACACCGACACCGTCACCGAGCTCAACGCCCGAGCCCGCGCCGACAACATCACCACCGGCCGCGCCGAACCCGACGGCGTCACCCTGCTCGACGGCACCACCGCAGGGGTCGGGGACCGGGTCATCACCCGCCACAACGACCGCAGCCTGCCCGACGGGACCGGCGGGCACATCCGCAACGGCGCCACCTGGACCGTCACCGCGCGCAATCACGACGGCTCCCTCGACGTCACACCCGCCGGCGTCCCGGCGTCAGAGGCGCCCACGGTGCGGCTGCCCGCGGACTACGTCGCCGAGCACCTCGACCTCGGCTACGCCATCACCACCCACCGCATCCAATCCCGGACCCTGGACACCGCGCACGTCATCACCAGCCCCGGGATGACCCGCGAACACCTCTACGTCGCCCTGACCCGAGGCCGCGCCGACAACCACACCTACATCCCCCTCGACGACGACCACGCCGACGACGAGGCACACCGGCACACGGCGACCTCCGCACAGCCCACCGGACGCGAGGTCCTCGAAGACATCCTCGCCACCAGCAGCACCGAAACCTCCGCCACCGAGACCCTCGAAGCCGCCCGCCGATACCTGACCCCGGCGCGTCGTCCACAGAACAAGTCCCGGCGGCTGGACACCCCACGCTCCCGAGTCCCCGATGGACCCGGGCTCACCCGATAACCGCACCACGACCGGAGGAACCGCCATGCCCCGCAGCCCGCGCACCATCCGCGCCACCCGCAACCCCGACCCCGCCTGCCTGCTCCTCACCGTCGAGCAAGCCGCCTACCGGCTCGGCATCGGACGCAGCACCACCTACCAGCTCATCTCCACCGGCCAGCTGACCAGCATCCGCATCGGCCACCTGCGCCGCGTCCCGGTCGAGGCCCTCGCAGCCTTCGTCGACTCGATGAAGAACGGCACCCAGGTCGCCGACGGCCCCTTCGGGACCACGGTCCCGGCGAGAGGATGAGGACATGCCCGAGGGCAGGCGCGGCAGCGTCAAACAGGCCGCCAACGGCACCTGGTACTACGTCGTCGACGTCAGCATCGGGCCATATCGACGCCAAGCGCGGAAGCGCGGCTTCCCCACCCGTCGAGCAGCTCAGTCGGCACTGACGTCGGTCGTGCGCTCGCTCGAGATTGGCCAGTACGTCGAGCCGAGTCGGCTGACGCTGCGCACCTACGTCGAGGAGTTCTGGATTCCGAATGCTCGGATGCGATTGCGCCCATCAACGGTTCACTCCTACGAACGCAATCTGCGCCTGCACGTGCTGCCGACGCTGGGCGCTGTGCTGCTCCAACGACTCAACGGCGCACAGCTCACCCGGCTCTACACCGACCTGCTCGCCGATGGGCTCGTCGACCGCTCCAAGGGAGCTGAGGGTCACCGGGGACTCAGTGTCACGACCACGAGGTACATCCACACCATCCTCGGATCCGTCCTGAAGTCGGCCGTCCGAGCCGACCTCATCCACCGCAACCCCGCGGACTTCGCCGAACCGCCTCGGAAGTCGAGCGTTGCCGTTGGTCGTACGGCGATGCAGGCGTGGTCCGCCGGCGATGTGGCGACCTTCCTGCACTCGCAGCACGGCACCCGGGAGTACCCGCTATGGCTGCTGCTCGCGACCACGGGGTTGCGCCGCGGGGAAGCACTCGGTCTCGGCTGGGCCAACGTCGACCTGACCAACGCCCGGCTGACCATCATCCGCACGTTGATCGACGTCGAAGACAGCAACGATGACAAGCCCGTCTGGTCCGACCCCAAGACGGCGGCCGGGCGTCGATCCGTGGCGATCGACGACGCGACCGTCGCCGCGCTCCGCACCCACAAGGCCCTCATGGCCACGGAGCGACTCGCGATGGGCGGCGCCTACCGCGACTTCGACCTCGTCTTCGCGCGCGCTGATGGCCGGCCCTATCACCCTGAGCGAGTCAGCAGGGCCTTCCGATCACGAGCCAAGAAGGCGGGCGTCCCCGTCATCCGACTGCACGATCTACGACACACCTGGGCCACGCTGGCGCTGACCGCCGGGATCCCCGCGAAGGTGGTCCAGGACCGCCTCGGACACTCGACGGTGGCGATCACGCTGAACATCTACTCGCACGTCACCCCGCAACTGCAGAGTGACGCAGCCGCCAAGGTCGCGGGGCTCATCTTCCAAGGAGACGCGTAGTCGTCCCGACGGGATCGCCCACGTTCGCTGGCGGGCTCGTGACCACTTCTGTGACCACCGGGGTCGCTTGAGGGCAAATGACAATCGCCGCAGGTCGATGACCTGCGGCGATTGCTGTGTCTTTCGGTGCGCGAGGGGGGAGTTGAACCCCCACACCCTTTCGGGTACACGGACCTGAACCGTGCGCGTCTGCCTATTCCGCCACTCGCGCGCGCCGGAGAAGGCTAACACGCACGCGGGACGGGTCCGGAATCCGCCGGTGACCCAACCGGGACCCGCCACCGCGCCTGCGGCGCAGGTCAGCGACGTCCGCACGGTTACGATCAAGGCCGACGGCGTTCGCCCTGGGGCGCGCCGAGGTCACGGTCACGGGAGGCACGGTGGGTCTGCTCGACCGCTTCGAGCAACGGCTCGACCGGATGGTCAACGGTGCCTTCGCGCGTGCGTTCAAGGCTGAGGTGCAGCCGGTGGAGATCGCCGCCGCCCTCCAGCGCGAGATGGACGACCGGGCCGCCGTCGTGAGCCGCGGCCGCACGGTCGTGCCGAACGTCTTCGCCGTCGACCTCAGTCCCCACGACCACGACCGCCTCGCGGTCTACGCGGCGGCCCTCACCGAGGAGCTCGCGGGCATGGTCCGCGAGTACGCCGAGGAGCAGCGCTACACCTTCCTGGGCGGCACCACCGTCGAGCTGACCCTCGACGAGTCCCTCGAGACCGGTCTGTTCCGCGTCACCAGCGAGGCCAGGGCCGAGGTCGCCTCCACCCCTCACGGCCTGCGCACCCCGCCGCTCGCGCCGTCGGACGCCGGTCACCCGCGCCTCGTCGCGGACGACGTCGCGCACCCGCTGACCCGCGCCGTCACGCGCCTCGGTCGCGGCACCGACGTCGACATCCGGGTCGACGACCCCGGCGTCTCGCGCCACCACGCCGAGATCCTGCTCGGCCGCGAGACGGTGCTCCGCGACCTCGGCTCCACCAACGGCACCTACGTCGACGGCGTCCAGGTCGGCGAGACCGTGCTGCACGACGGCGCGGTCGTCCAGCTCGGAGCCACACGGCTGACGTTCCGGGCGGGGTGACGCCGCGGTGTCCGAGCTCGTCCTCACGCTGCTGCGCCTCGGGTTCCTGGCCCTGATCTGGCTGCTGGTGATCGTGACGATCCTCGTGCTGCGCCGCGACCTGCGCGCGCCGCGCGACGCCCGCCCACTCGTCGCCGCACCCGTCCCGCGCTCGACCGTGAAGCCGGCGAAGGCACCGAAGCCGGAGAAGACGCCCAAGGTCAAGATGGGTGCCCGGCAGCTCGTCGTCATCGAGGGCCCGCTCACCGGCACCGTGATCCCGCTCGGGACCGCCGACGTCACCATCGGTCGCGCACCACACTCCACGCTCGTCCTCGACGACGACTACGCCTCGAACAACCACTCGCGTCTGACCCTCACGAACGGCACCTGGATCGTCAGCGACCTCGGCTCGACGAACGGCACCTGGGTCGACCGCAGCCGCATCACCTCGCCGACGCCGCTCGCGGTCGGGCACACCATCAAGGTCGGCCGCACCGTGCTCGAGCTGCGGAAGTAGCGATGGTGCTCAAGCTGCGCTCGGCAGCGCGCTCCGACATCGGCCTCGTGCGCACCGGCAACGAGGACTCCGGCTATGCCGGGGACCAGCTCGTCGTCGTCGCGGACGGCATGGGCGGCCATGCCGCCGGCGAGCTCGCGTCGGCCGCGGCGATCGCGACGATGTCGGAGATGGAGACCACGGGGCTCGGCGACGTCGAGGCCCTCGAACGGCTCTCCGAGGCGGTGGTCACGACCAGCGAGCGGATCGCCGACGTCGTCGCCGCGAACTCCGAGTTCGCCGGGATGGGCACCACCCTGACCGCGCTGGCCTGGCTCGGCGGCGAGCCGGCGCGCGTGGCGGTCCTGCACGTCGGCGACTCGCGCGCCTACCTGCTGCGCGACGGTGTCCTGAGCCAGGTCACCCGCGACCACACCTACGTCCAGACCCTCATCGACTCGGGCCGGATCACCGCCGACGAGGCGCTCACCCACCCCAGGCGCAACCTGCTCATGCGGGCCATCGACGGAGTGCACCCCGCCGAGCCCGACGTCTCCGTGCGCGAGGCGCACGTCGGCGACCGCTTCCTCGTCTGCTCGGACGGGCTGTGCGGCTACGTCTCCGACCAGCGCATCCACGAGCTGCTCGCCATCGCCGACCCGACCGCCGTGGTGACCGCACTCGTCGAGGCGGCGCTCGAGGTCGGGGCGCCGGACAACGTCACGTGCGTCGTGGCCGACGTGGTGGAGAGCGACGAGACCATCGGGGCGGAGACTCCCGTCGTGGTCGGCGCGGCCGGCGAGCCGCGCAACCGCGAACGGCTGCCGGGGTTCGCGTTCCCCGAGGACGCCCAGCTCGACCCGCGCAGCGCCACGGTGGTCCGTGTCTCGACGAGCTCGGGGGACGGCACGGGCGGTGACGTCGGCGCGCTCGCCGGCGTCTACGCCGAGGAGCAGTCCTCGGACCGCCACGGCGTGCGCTGGCCGTGGGTCGCGGTCGTCGTCGCCCTCGTCGTCGCGGTCGTCGCGGTCGTCGGCGTCACGTGGTCATGGGCCGGTCATCAGTACTTCGTCGGCAACGAGGGCGGCTACGTCGCGATCTACCGCGGTCTGCCCGGCTCCCTCGGGCCCGTCGACCTGCACTCGGTCGAGCAGGTGACCACCCTCACCGTCGACTCGCTGCCCGACTTCGAGGCACAGCAGGTCGAGGCGAGCATCACCGTCGACTCGCTGAGCGCAGCCCAGCAGGTCGTCGACGACCTCACGGCGAGCGCCGCGCAGTGCACCTCGGCGCCGACGACACCCGGCTGCCCCGACGTCACGACCGGTGCCACGCCGTCCGCCTCCGCGACCGCGTCGAGCAGCGGATGAGCGTCGTGACCGCCCCCGCAGGCGCGGTGCCGCGCTACCGGCAACCCACCCGCCGGGGGACGGAGGCCGGGCTGCTCGTGCTCGCGTTCGCCGTCGGGGCCGCGGCCTACGTCCAGGTCGACCTCGCGATCCTCGGCCACGTCGCGAACGACACGGTCCTCGTGCTCTCCGCCGTGGCGGCGCTGCTGCTGGTGGCCCACCTCGCCGTGCGCTTCGTCGCGACCTACGCCGACCCGATCATCGTGCCGGTGGTCGCGACCCTCAACCTGCTCGGCCTGTCGATGATCCACCGCCTCGACCTCGCCGAGGTGCAGCGGGCCGCCCGCAACGGCGGAGTGGCACCGCCACCCGACGTCTACAGCCAGCTGACCTGGACGGCGCTGGGCGTCCTGCTGTTCGTCGCGATCCTCGTTGTCGTGCGCGACCACCGCACGCTGCAGCGCTACACCTACACCGCGATGCTCGCCGGCCTCGTGCTCCTGCTGCTGCCTCTCGCACCGGTCATCGGCGCCACCGTGAACGGCGCGACGTTGTGGGTCCGGTTCGCCGGCTTCTCCTTCCAGCCCGGCGAGCTCGCGAAGATCCTGCTCACCATCTTCTTCGCGGGGTACCTCACCGTCACCCGGGACTCGCTCGCCCTCGTGCGCACCAAGGTGATGGGCATGGAGTTCCCGCGCGGGCGCGACCTCGGTCCGCTGTTCGTGGCGTGGTTCATCTCCCTCGCGGTCCTGGTGTTCGAGCGCGACCTCGGCACGTCGCTGCTGTTCTTCGGCCTGTTCGTGTCGCTGCTCTACATCGCCACCCAGCGACGCAGCTGGCTCGTGCTCGGCGCCGTCCTGTTCATCACCGGCGCGATCCTTGCCTATCTCGCCTTCGGGCACGTGCGCCTGCGGGTCGACGTCTGGCTGCACCCGTTCGCCGACGAGGCCGACACCAGCTACCAGATCGCGCAGTCCCTCTACGGCTTCGCCAGCGGCGGCATGTTCGGCTCCGGTCTCGGTCAGGGCTACCCGCAGCTGGTGCCCTACGCGAAGAGCGACTTCATCCTCGCGGCGTTCGGCGAGGAGCTCGGTCTCATCGGGCTCATGGCGATGCTCGTGATGTACGGCATCGTCGTGGAGCGCGGGCTGCGGACCGCCATCGCCTGTCGTGACGTGTTCGGGACGCTGCTCGCGGCCGGACTGTCGATCTCCCTCGGGCTCCAGGTCTTC
>Ga0302262_10000894_pt1 | contig 12637 bp, 9 predicted proteins | sample II_Fen_E3_4_FD_194557 | JGI IMG/M metagenome (GOLD analysis project Ga0302262, IMG submission 194557) | Peat permafrost microbial communities from Stordalen Mire near Abisko, Sweden - II_Fen_E3_4 | ecosystem: Environmental > Terrestrial > Soil > Wetlands > Permafrost | place: Sweden: Abisko...
CACCGGGCGCAGGGCGGTGCGCGCCACGCGGCGGTCGATGTCGGCGTCCACAATGTCATTATACACACAGCCCGCCCCGCGCATGGCAATGCTGCCCAACAACAGCCAGCCCAGCAGCCCCCAGCGCCCTTCCCCGCCCGCCAGCAGCACGCCCCACGCGCAGGGCCAGAACAGCAGCCACCATCCGATCGGCCGATCCATCCGCGCCAGCGAGGCATAATCCCGCCATGTCGCGGGCAGCACCCGCATGATCCCGCGATGCTCTGAATCGGGCACGATCTGAAGAGGCTCAACCATGTCCGCGCCCATAGCCCCCGCCGCCGCAATCGGCTAGAGGCTTGCCCCATGACCGACCATCTGCCCGCAACGCCCGCCTGGCCACCCCGCTCCGCCCCGCGCCTGTTTGTGGCTGATCCGCTGGCCGAGGGGGCCACCATCGCCATCGATGGGCCGCAGGCGCATTACCTCGCCCGCGTGATGCGCGTCGCGGTGGGGGATGCGGTGATCCTGTGCGACAATATCACCGGCGAATGGGCCACGCGCGCGGTATCGGTGGGCAAGCGCGACCTGACGCTCGAATGTGTAACTTTGCTGCGCCCGCGCGAGGATGTGCCCGATTTCACCCTGTGCGCCGCGCTGCTCAAAAAAGACCGCTTCGACCTGATCCTCGAAAAGGCCACCGAGCTAGGGGTTTCCCGCATACAGCCGGTGCTGACCCGCCGCTGCGTGGCAGACAAGCTCAACCTTGATCGCGCCCGCGCCACCCTGATCGAGGCCGCCGAACAATGCGCCCGCACCGCGCTGCCCTCGATCGCCGATCCGGTGAAGCTCGACGCGCTGCTGCGCGACTGGTCTGGCGCCACGCTGTTTTTCGCCGATGAGCAAGGCGGCGCCCCGGCGGCGGCCAGCTTTGCCGCCGCGTCCGGCCCCGCCGCGCTGCTCACCGGCCCCGAAGGCGGCTTTACCGAGGAGGAGCGCGCCACCATCCGCGCCCACACCAGCGCCCGCGCCATCACACTCGGCCCCCGCATCCTGCGCGGCGAAACCGCCGCCATCGCCGCCACCGCGCTCTGGATGGGCACCTGTGGCGACTGGGGCTGAACGCCCCACCCGTCTGAGCAGTTTTTCCCGCTAGCGCAAAGCGCGCCAGCCCACTAGGGAAGCGCGCATGAGCACTCGCGAACTTTCCGACGCCGAAGACCCGATCATCTCCGGCCCCGCCGACCTTATCGCCCCCATGGCCGAGGGCGAAAAGCCGCGCGAGCGTTGGCGTCTGGGCACCGAGCACGAAAAGATCGTCTATCGCGCCGGCGACCACCACGCCCCGTCTTACACCGAGCAAGGCGGCATCCGCGATCTGCTTCTCTCCCTAAAGCCCTATGGCTGGACCGAAATTTTCGAAGGCGACAATGTGATCGCCATGAAGGGCAAGGATGGCAACATCAGCCTTGAACCGGCTGGCCAACTCGAACTCTCCGGCGCCGCCGTCGCCACGCTGCACGAAACCGCCGAGGAAACCGCCCGCCATATCGCGCAGGTGAAGGAAGTCTCCGCCGCCACCGGCAACCGCTTCCTCAGCCTCGGCCTGTGGCCCGACAAGCGCCGCGATGAGCTGCCCATCATGCCCAAGGGCCGGTATGACATCATGCTGCGCCACATGCCCCGCGTGGGGTCGCTCGGCCTCGACATGATGCTGCGCACCTGCACCATCCAGACCAATCTGGATTACAGCAGCGAAGCCGACATGGCGCAAAAATTCCGCGTGTCGCTGGCCCTGCAACCCTTGGCCACCGCCCTTTTCGCCAATTCGCCTTTTCTGGAAGGCAAGCCCAACGGCTACCTCTCCTACCGCAGCCACATCTGGTCCGACACCGATCCCGCGCGCACCGGCATGCTCCCCTTCGTCTTCGAAGAAGGCTTTGGCTACGAGCGCTACGTGGAGTACATGCTCGACGTGCCGATGTATTTCGTCTTCCGCGAAGGCCGCTATATCGACGCTGCTGGCCAATCCTTCCGCGATTTCCTGCGCGGCGAATTGCCCGCCCTCCCCGGTGAATTGCCCACCATCGGCGATTGGCACGATCACCTCTCAACCGCCTTTCCCGAAGTGCGCCTCAAAAGCTTCCTCGAAATGCGCGGCGCCGATGGCGGCCCGCTCGACCGCATCATCGCCCTGCCCGCGCTGTGGGTTGGCCTGCTCTATGATCAGGGCGCGCTTGATGCCGCGTGGGATCTGGTCAAGGGCTGGAGCATGGAAGAACGCGAGACGCTGCGCTCCTCCGTCCCCAAGCTGGCGCTCGATGCCCCCATCGCAGGCGGCAAAAAGCTGCGCGACATCGCGGGCGAAGTTCTGGCTATCGCGCGCAGCGGCCTGAAATCGCGCGGATTGCTCAATGCCGCTGGCGAGGATGAAACCCGCTACCTCGGCCCGCTCGACGAGATCGTCGCGCGCGGCAAGGTGCCCGCCGAGCTGCTGCTGGAGAAATTCCACGGCGAATGGGGCGGGGATATTGCGCGGGTCTATGCCGAGGAAAGCTTCTGAAGTTTTGCGAGGGGCCTCATCGCCCCTCGCACACCCTTCTTCTGAAGCTTGAGCCTTAGCTCACCACAATGTTCAGCGCGCCATCGCCCTCGTCGATGGTCACCGCGCAACCATCGGGCACTTCGCCCGCCAACAGCTTCTCGGCCAACGGATCCTGCACATAGCGCTGCACCGCCCGCTTCAAAGGCCGCGCGCCATACACCGGGTCATAGCCCACCCGGCCCAGCCAGCGCTTGGCCGCCTCGGTCAGATCGAGCGTAATCTTGCGATCCTTGAGCAGCTTCTGCACCCGCGCCACCTGCAATTCCACAATCGGCGCCATGTGATCGAGGCCCAACCGGTGGAACAGGATGATCTCATCGAGCCGGTTCAAAAACTCCGGCCGGAAATGCCCGCGCACGATCTCCATCACCTGCGGCTCAACGCTCTCCACATCCTGCCCATCCTCCAGATTGGCCAGATACTGGCTCCCCAGATTGCTGGTCAGGATGATCAGCGTATTGGTGAAATCCACCACACGCCCCTGCCCATCGGTCAGCCGCCCATCGTCGAGCACCTGCAACAGCACATTGAACACATCCGGGTGGGCCTTCTCCACCTCGTCAAACAACACCACCTGATAAGGCCGCCGCCGCACCGCCTCGGTCAGCACCCCGCCCTCATCATAGCCCACATAGCCCGGCGGCGCACCGATCAGGCGCGACACCGCATGCTTCTCCATGAACTCGCTCATGTCGATGCGCACCATGGCATTGTCATCATCAAACAGAAAACCCGCCAAAGCCTTGGTCAGCTCGGTCTTGCCCACACCCGTCGGCCCAAGGAACAAAAAGCTGCCCAAAGGCCGGTTCGGGTCCTGCAACCCTGCGCGCGCGCGCCGCACCGCCTTGGACACGGCCACCACCGCCTGGCGCTGCCCGATCACCCGCTGCCCAATCGTCTCCTCCATCTTGAGCAACTTATCCCGCTCGCCCTGCAACATCCGATCCACCGGCACCCCGGTCCAGCGCGAGACAACCCCGGCAATATCATCGGCGGTCACCTCCTCGCGCAGCATCGCATTGCCCGCCAAAGCCTGCGCATCGGCCAATTGCTTCTCCAGCTCGGGGATGCGCCCATAGGACAGCTCCCCCGCGCGGGCCAAATCGCCCTTGCGCTGCGCCTGCTCCAGCTCCAGCCGCGCCGCGTCCAGCGCTTCCTTGATCCGCCCTTCCGCGGCTATCTTGTCGCGCTCATTCTGCCAGCGCGTGGTCAGCTCGGCGCTGCGCTGCTCGGCATTGGCCAATTCCTCGCGCAAAGCCTCCAGCCGATCCTTGCTCGCCTGATCGCTCTCCTTGGCCAGCGCCATATCCTCGATCTTGAGCTGGATGATCCGCCGATCCAGATTCTCGATCTCCTCGGGCTTGCTCTCCACCTCCATGCGGATGCGGCTCGCCGCCTCATCCATCAAATCGATCGCCTTGTCCGGCAAAAACCTGTCGGCAATATACCGATTGCTCAGCGTCGCCGCCGCCACAATCGCATTATCCGCAATCCGCACCCCATGGTGCAGCTCATACTTCTCCTTCAGCCCGCGCAGGATGCTGATCGTATCCTCCACCGTCGGCTCGCCCACAAACACCGGCTGGAACCGGCGCTGAAGCGCAGGGTCCTTCTCGACATACTTCTGGTATTCATCCAGCGTCGTCGCGCCAATGCAATGCAGCTCCCCGCGCGCCAGCGCAGGCTTAAGCAAATTGCCCGCATCCATCGCGCCCTCGCCCTTGCCCGCGCCGATCAGCGTGTGCATCTCGTCGATAAACAGGATGATCTCGCCCTCGGCCCCCTTCACCTCGTCGAGCACAGCCTTAAGCCGCTCCTCAAACTCGCCGCGATACTTCGCCCCCGCGATCAAGCTGCCCATATCCAGCGACATCAGCCGCCGATGCTTGAGCGAATCCGGCACATCCCCATTGGCAATCCGCAGCGCCAGCCCCTCGGCAATCGCCGTCTTGCCCACGCCCGGCTCACCAATCAGCGCCGGATTATTCTTGGTCCGCCGCGCCAAAATCTGGATCGTGCGCCGGATCTCCTCGTCGCGCCCAATCACCGGGTCCAGCTTGCCATCGCGGGCCGCCTGCGTCAGATCGCGGGCATATTTCTTCATCGCGTCATAGGCATTCTCGGCGCTGGCGCTATCGGCGGTTCGCCCGCCGCGCAAAGCCGTAATCGCCGCCTCCAGCGCCTGCGGCGTCACATTGGCCGCCTTCAAAGCCTGCCCCGCCACCGTGGTCGTGGCCAGGCTCAGCGCCACCAGAATGCGCTCCACCGTGACAAAGCTGTCGCCAGACTTGCCCGCCACCTGCTCGGCACTATCGAGCACGCGCACCGCATCGCTATCCAGCCCCGGCTGCGCCTGCGCGCCCGAGCCGCTCACCGCCGGGATCTTGCCCAAAGCCTTGTCCACCTCGGCGCTGGCAATCGCCGGGTTCCCCCCCGCGCGCGTCAACAGCCCGCTGGCCATCCCCTCGCCATCCTCCAGCAAGGCCTTCAAAATATGCTCAGGCTTGATGAATTGATGGTTCAGCCGAATGGCCACCACTTGCGCGGCCTGCAAAAAGCCCTTGGCGCGATCAGTAAATTTTTCGAGGTTCATGGGGTCGTCTCCTCCATACCACCCCGAGATAGTGTGGCCAAATCGCCACACAAGCCCCCGCCGCAAACATTATGGCAGCAGCAATCCCGCCCAGCCTATTTCATCCAATCGGCCACCTGCACCGCCACTTTGCCCGCCGCCTGATCCAGCGCCTTGGCCACATCCTGCGGGCGCGGTTTGGCCACGGGCACAGATGCCTCAAACCGCTGCTGGCTCAACCGGCCATCCGCCCCGCGCCGCAAGGCATCATAGCGCACCACCGCCGCATGGCTGCGCGCATCATAGCCAAACGCCACCAATCGCCCGCCCAGCTTTTGCCCGCCCTGCGGCGCATCGGCATCATCGAGCACCACAAGACGGTTGCCGCCCGCGCGGATCGTCTCGGCGATCAGATTGCGAAACAGGCGCGCAGGCCGCTCGGCCCACAGGCCTTCGGGCAAATAGGCCAGCGAATGCGCATCCACCTGCACCGCGATGCGCGTCTGCACCAGCGCGCGGTCGGTCTCCGGCTCGGCCACCACCAGCGCCTCGCCCACACCCGCCGTCACCCCGGCCCCGCCCAGCGTGGGCGCAGACAGGGTAAACAGTTGCGCGGGCGCCACAGCCTTGTTGCCCAGATTAACGCATCCGCTCAGCAGGGCGCTCAGGCCCAGCATGAGGATCACAGGCTTTTTCACGGGCGATACTCCGGCAACTTGGGCGCGCCAATGGCCGCGGCGGCACCTTGATTATCGACCTTCTCGGTCAGATCGCGCAACGCCCGGCTGGTCGCACGCAATTCGCGGATGGATGCCTCAATCTGGGGCAAGGTATCCACGGTCAGGCGGCGCACCGCAGGATCAGCCGCTCCGGCGGTCGCCTTCAGCGCATCGGCGGCGGCCTTGGCGGATTTCAACGTGTCGCTCAATTGGCGCACCAGCGAATCGCTATTGGGGTCAAGCTGCGCATTGGCATTGCCCGCCACCTTCTGAAATTCGCTCAGCGTGTCGCGCGCCTGCACCAGCGTCTGATCCAGATCGGCCATCGCCTGCGCCAATTGCGGCGCCGCATCGGCCAGATTGCCGCTCAACCGCTCGGCATTGGCCAAAGTGCCGCTCATCGCCTTGATGTTGCGATCGGAAAGCAGCGCGTTCATCCGGTCGCCCAATTCGGAAATCTGCGCCATCAAATGCGGCGCATTGGACAGCAATTCGCCCAGCCCGCTGTTTCTGGTGGGGATCACCGGCGCGCCATCGGGGCCTTTGCCCGCGATAGGCGGCTTGCCCGCCACCCCGCCCGCCAACTGGATGTTCGAAACCCCGGTAAAGCTGCCCTGAATCGTCGCGGTCGTGCCGGTCAGGATCGGCACATCGCGGTTGATCTCCACCCGCACGCGCACCATGCTGGGATCATTGTGGGATAGCTCGATCTCGGTGATCTGGCCGGCGGGCACACCGGCATAGGACACCTGCGTGCCCTTGGCCAAGCCATCCACCGATTGATGGAAATAAATGTCATAGGGCTTGCGATTGGCATTGGAGAGATGCGCCAGCCACAGAGCAAAGCCCGCCGCCACCGCCAGCAAAGCCAGCGTGACCACCCCCACCCAAATATTGTTGGCGCGCGTTTCCATGGGGATCTTATGCCTTTGTCAAAGCGGGCGTGTCCAGCGCCTCGCCATAGGAAACAGCAGCCATCCGCCCACGCGGACCGCCAAAATACTCGTGAATCCACGGATGATCGGTGGCCAGCAATTCCGGGATCGTGCCCACCGCGATCACCCTCTTTTCCGCCAGCACCGCCACCCGGTCGCAAATGGCATGCAGCGTATCGAGATCATGGGTGATCATAAATACGGTCAGCCCCAGCGTCTCGTGCAATTCGCGGGTCAGATCATCAAAGGCCGCCGCGCCAATCGGGTCCAGCCCGGCGGTCGGCTCATCCAGAAACAACAGCTCCGGGTCGAGCGCGAGCGCGCGCGCCAACCCGGCCCGCTTCTTCATGCCGCCAGACAATTCCGAAGGATATTTCGCCCCCGCCTCATCAGGCAGCCCGGTCAGCGTCACCTTGTACCGCGCGATTTCATGGCGCAGTTCGACCGCCATGTCGGGGTAGAATTCCTTGATCGGCACCTCGACATTTTCCGCGACGGTCAGCGTGGAAAACAGTGCCCCGCCCTGAAACAACACGCCCCACCGGCTGCGAATATCCACATCGCCCGGCGCGCGCTCGGCCCCGATCTCGTGGCCGAGCACCTCGATCCGCCCTTCGCTAGGCTGCTGCAACCCGATGATGCTGCGCATGAGCACCGATTTGCCAGTGCCCGATCCGCCCACCACGCCCAATATTTCGCCCCGCCGCACCTCAAGGTCCAACCCCTGATGCACGGCATGGCTGCCGAAATGGTTGGCAAGCCCGGTGATGCGGATGGCAATATCGCTCATATCCAGCCCACCATCGAGAAAAACACCGCAAAAAACGCGTCCAGCACAATCACCGCAAAGATCGCCTGCACCACCGCCTGCGTGGTGCGCAGCCCCACCTCCTCGCTGCTGCCCGCAACCTGCATCCCCTGATAGCAGCCCGTCATCGCCACGATCAGGCCAAACACCGGCCCCTTGATCGCCCCCACCCACAAGTCAATCAGCGGCACCACCTCCTGCACGCGCGACAGGAAGTTGAAGAAAGGAATGCCCAGCGTAAAAGCGCTGATTGTCGCGCCCCCCACAATGGCCACCAGCGCGGAATAGATCCCCAGCAAGGGCATCATGAACACCGCCGCCATCACCCGCGGCAAGATCAGCGCCTCCATCGGCGAGACGCCAATGGTGCGCATCGCGTCAATTTCCTCGGTCAGCTTCATCGTGCCGATCTGCGCGGCAAAAGCGCTACCCGATCGCCCCGCCACCATGATCGCGGTCATCAACACGCCCAGCTCGCGCAAGGAAATCCGCCCGGTCAGGTTCACCGTATAAATCTCGGCGCCAAATTGCTGAAGCTGCACCGCCCCCTGCTGCGCGATCACCACGCCCACCAGAAAGCTCATCAACCCCACGATGGGCAACGAATCGATCCCCACCAATTGCATCTGCCGCACCAGCGCGATCCAGCGAATCCGCCCCGGATGCCGCAACACCCCGCCCAGCGCCGACACCATCGCGCCAAAAAAGCTTAAAATCACCAGGCTCTGATGCGCCTGAGACAAAACCGCCGCCCCGGTCGCGCCAAACACGCGGTCCACAAGGCTGGGCACAGGCGGCGCCATGGGCGCCTCGCCGCTGCATTGCTTGACCGTGGCGATCAGCCGCTCGGCCTGCGCATTGCCCCCCACCAGCGCGGCCCCGGCATCGCGCGCCAAGCGCCACGCCAGCCAAGCCCCGGCCGTATCCCATTCCTGCACGCCCGCCACATCCAGCTGGACGAAGGCGGGCGCGGCGCGGCGCATCGCATGATCCAGCCCCCCCACCGTGGCAATGGTAAGCGCCCCCGTCAGCGCCAGTGTGGTGGCGCCATCGGCATCGGTGGCCAAAGAGAAATCGCAGGTCGCGGGCATCTGGGGCCAAGTCATGCGGGAAAATGCCCAGCGGAGCAAGGCCCCCTCACCCTTGCGCGCGAAACCCCATGCTGGCAAAGGCACCAGCATGACCGACCAGACCGCGCCCGAAACCACCCTCGACAAGACCTTCGACCCCGCCGGGATCGAGGCCAAATGGTATGCCCATTGGGAAAGCACCGGCCTGTTCCGCCCGGAACGCCCGGACGCCACGCCCTTCACCATCGTGAACCCGCCGCCCAACGTCACCGGCTCGCTCCACATTGGCCACGCGCTGGATAACACGCTGCAAGACATCGTCGTGCGCTACGAACGCCTGCGCGGCAAGGATGCGCTCTGGGTCGTGGGCACCGATCACGCGGGCATCGCCACGCAAATGGTGGTCGAGCGCCAGATGGAAGCGGCCCAAGACAAGCGCACCAATTACACCCGCGAAGGCTTCATCGAAAAGGTCTGGGAATGGAAAGCCGAATCCGGCGGCACCATCACCGGCCAGCTCCGCCGCCTCGGCTGCTCGATGGATTGGTCGCGCGAACAATTCACCATGGACCCGCATTTCACGCAAGCCGTGGTCAAAGTCTTCGTCGACCTCTACAACGAAGGCCTGATCTACCGCGACAAGCGCCTCGTCAATTGGGACCCCAAGCTCAAGACCGCCATCAGCGACCTTGAGGTGGAAACCCGCGAAGTCCAAGGCGGCTTCTGGCGCTTCCGCTATCCGCTGGCCGCCGATGCAAACGGAAACCCCGTTACACTGGCCGATGGCAGCGATCATATCGTCGTGGCCACCACTCGCCCCGAAACCCTGCTGGCCGACATGGCCGTGGCTGTGCACCCAGAGGATGAGCGCTACGCCAGCGTGGTCGGCCAATTCGTGCGCCTGCCCATCACCGGCCGCCTGATCCCCATCGTCGCCGATGAACACGCCGATCCCGCGCTGGGCACCGGCGCGGTCAAGATCACGCCGGGGCATGATTTCAACGATTTCGAAGTCGCCAAGCGCGCGGGCATCGCCGCCAACCAGATGCTCAACATGCTGGATGCCGAGGCGCAAGCTGTCCAAACGGCGGATGGCTTGGTTCCCGATAAATATCTGGGGCAGGACCGCTTTACCGTGCGCGCCTGGATCGTGGCGGATATGAAAGAGCTTGGCCTCCTCGTCCCCCACATCACCAAGGACAAGGAAGGCAACCCGGTCGAACACGAATTCGAACCACGCACCATCCAGACCCCCTTTGGCGACCGTGGCGGCGTGGTGATCGAGCCTTGGCTGACCGACCAATGGTATGTGAACGCCGCCGAACTGGCCAAGGCCCCCATCGAGGCGGTCAAAACCGGCGCGATCGAAATCGTGCCCAAGTCATGGGAAAAGACCTATTTCAACTGGATGGACAATATCCAGCCCTGGTGCGTGAGCCGCCAACTCTGGTGGGGCCATCGGATTCCGGCTTACTATGGGCCGCTACTTCAGACAGACAAATATGGGATTAGTTCCTATCAGTACGGCCCTCTTGGAGATATGGCTCGCGCAGGCAGATTTATGCCGCCTACGACCGAGGATTTGGCTAATGCCATCGACAATAACGTATTTGGCTACTCCAGTGGGTTGCCGTGGGCCACGTTTGTGTGCGAATCAGAGGATGCCTTAAAGGCTGCCGCCCTAAAATATTATAAATTTGACAACATAAAAATTCACGACAGCATTCTTGAACTAAATAATAATTTCCACGATCAAAATTACATTCATTTTTGGCGCGACCCCGACGTCCTCGACACATGGTTCTCCTCCGCCCTCTGGCCCTTCGCCACGCTGGGCTGGCCGGAGAACACCGAGCTTCTCCAAAAGCATTACCCCAACGATCTGCTGATCTCGGGCTTTGACATCCTGTTCTTCTGGTGCGCCCGCATGGCGATGCAGGGCATGCACTTTATGGGCGATGTTCCGTGGAAGAAGCTCTACCTCCACGGCCTCGTCCGCGCCTCCGATGGCCAGAAAATGTCCAAGTCCAAGGGCAATGTGGTCGATCCGCTCGGCCTGATCGACACCTATGGCGCCGATGCCCTGCGCTTCTTCATGGCCGCCATGGAAAGCCAGGGCCGCGACGTCAAAATGGACGAGCGCCGCGTCGAAGGCTATCGCAACTTCGCCACCAAACTGTGGAACGCGGCCCGCTTCTGCCAGTCGAACGGCATCACCGCCAGCACCAGCGTCGCCGCCCCCGCGGCCACCAGCGCGGTGAACAAGTGGATCATCGGCGAAGTGGTCGAAACCGTCGCCGCGCTCGATAAAGCCATGGCCGACCTGCGCTTTGATGCCGCCGCCCATGCCGTCTACCGCTTTGTGTATGACAGCTTCTGCGACTGGTATATCGAACTCATCAAGGGCAATTTCGACACCGAGACCAAGCTGGTTGCCGGCTGGGTGCTCGATCAGATCCTCGTCATGCTCCACCCCTTCATGCCCTTCGTCACCGAAGAACTGTGGAGCAAGCTGGGCACCCGCGCGCATGAACTGATCATCGCCCAATGGCCCGCCCCGCAGGCCAGCGTCGATGCCGAGGCCAAGGCCGAGGTCGAATGGCTGATCGCGCTGATCGGCAATCTGCGCGCCGCGAAAAACGAGCTTGGCCTCGCCCCCGGCGCCCGCCTCACCGCCTATCTGCCCGAGCCGAGCGCCGCCACCCAAGGCATCATCGCGCGCAATCCCACCGCGATTGATCGTTTGGCCCGCTTGGACGCCATCCACTTCACCCCCGCCCCGGCGGGCGCGGCGATGCAGGTGGGCGCGGGCGATGCGAACCTGATCTTCCCGCTCGAAGGGTTGATCGACATCGCCGCCGAAAAAGCCCGCCTCGCCAAGGCCCTCGCCACCTCCACCAAGGAACGCGATTCCCTCGCCAAGCGCCTGTCCAACCCCGCCTTCGTGGAAAAGGCCAAGCCCGAAGCCATCGACAAGGCCCGCGCCGACCACGCCGCCCATGCGGCCGAAGCCGAACGCCTCGCCGCCGCGTTGGCGCGTTTGGGCTAATGCTGGCTCTCGCCACGATCACCCCCGGCAAGCCCGAAATCTTCGCGGCCTTGCAGGGGGAAGGGGCGTCCATCGGGCGCCCCTCGGTCTTCGTGCGCCTGTCGCGCTGCAATCTGGCCTGCCACTGGTGCGACACGGCCTACACATGGCATTTCGAAGGCGATAACCGCGATCATAAAGACGGCATCGCCTTCACCCGCACCGATAATCAGGTCTCGCTGAGCGAGGAAGATGTCGCCACCCTCATCCACGATCTGGGCCGCGATCTGCCCACGCATCGCCTGGTGATCACCGGGGGCGAGCCGCTGCTGCAAGGCCCCGCGCTCGCCCGCATGCTCACCGCCCTGCGCGCCCGGCATGAAGGCTGGCATGTCGAGGTGGAAACCAATGGCACCGTGGCGCCGCACCCTGCGCTCGACCCGCTGATCCACCAGTATAACGTCAGCCCCAAGCTGGCCCATAGCGGCAATCCGGCCGATCTCGCCCTCATCCCGCAGCGGCTCGACGCCTGGACACAAGACCCGCGCGCCTGCTTCAAATTCGTGATCGCCACACCGCAGGATGCCGAACAGGTCCACGCCCTCGCCCGCGTCCACGCCATCCCCCCCGCCCGCATCTGGCTGATGCCCGAGGGGCGCGATTCCGCCACGATCCACACCCGCCTGCGCTGGCTGGCCGAGATCTGTCTGCACCACGGCTACACGCTGACCGACCGTTTGCACATCCACCTCTCGGGCGATACCAGAGGCACATGACCCAAGCCGCCGCCCCGATGCGTGGAGACCTGACCCAAGGCCCGATCCTGAAAACGCTGCTGCTGTTTTCAATCCCCACCTTGATCGCCAATCTGCTGCAAACGCTGAACGGCACGGTCAATTCGATCTGGGTGGGCAAGCTGAT
>Ga0302262_10000896_pt1 | contig 12622 bp, 8 predicted proteins | sample II_Fen_E3_4_FD_194557 | JGI IMG/M metagenome (GOLD analysis project Ga0302262, IMG submission 194557) | Peat permafrost microbial communities from Stordalen Mire near Abisko, Sweden - II_Fen_E3_4 | ecosystem: Environmental > Terrestrial > Soil > Wetlands > Permafrost | place: Sweden: Abisko...
CTCGCGCGTGTCCGCCGTGACGACGTGCCGGCCGTCGCGGAACACCGTCGCGCGGTCGCACAGCGCGAACACCTCGTCCAGCCGGTGGCTGACGAACAGGATCGCGACGCCGCGGTCGCGGAGCCGGCGGACGATCGCGAACAGCCGCTCGACCTCGTGGCTCGACAGCGACGCCGTCGGCTCGTCGAGGACCAGCACGCCGGCGTCCACGGACAGGGCCTTGGCGATCTCGATGAGCTGCTGGTCCGCCATCGACAGGCCGCGCACCGGGGCGCCGACGTCGAACTGCACGTCGAGCTCCGCGAACAGCCCCTGTGCCGCCCGCCGCATCCCGCGCCAGTCGATGGAGCCCAGGCGTCCCGAGGGGGCATGGCCGATGAACACGTTCTCGGCGACCGTCAGGTCCGGGAACAGCCGCGGCTCCTGGTGGACCACCGCGATCCCGAGCGCACGGGACTGGGCGGGCCCGTGGATCAGCGTCGGCTCACCCTTGAGCAGGATCGTGCCGCTGTCGGGCTGGTGGACACCGGCCAGGATCTTGACCAGGGTGCTCTTGCCGGCGCCGTTCTCGCCGACGAGGGCGTGGATCTCACCCGCCCGCAGGTCCATGGAGACGTCGGTGAGCGCCGCGGTGGCCGCGAAACGCTTGGAGATCCCCCGCAGCTCGACCGGCGGCGGCGTGGCGGGGGCGTCGGAGCCCAGCTCCGGCGGAGCGACCGGCGTCTGCGTCACGCGCCGGTCCCTCGGTCCTGTCCCTGTGCGGCACCGGACGGGGACTTGCCGACCTCGACCACCTCGGTGCCCATGGCACGCAGGGCGTCGATCATGTCCCTGGGCGCCTCGTCGTCCGTGAACACGCCCGTGAGGCGGTCCGTCCGGCAGAACGTGGCGGAGGCGATGCGACCCCACTTCGTGTGGTCCACGACCGCGTAGACGTCCCGGGCGGCGTTGACCATGGAGCGCTTGATCTGGGCCTCCTCCTCCATCGCGTCGGACAGCCCGGCCTCGATCGTGAACCCGGCCGCGCCCAGGAACGCCTTCTGCACGTTCACCCGGCGGAACACGGCGTCCCCCAGGGGCCCGACGACAGAGAGCGCCTCCCACCGGACGCGACCGCCCAGCATGAGGACGGTGATGCCCTGGTGGCCCGCGAGCTCGGAGGCGATGCGGATGCTGTTGGTGACCACCGTCAGCCCGTGCCAGACCTCGCTGGCCTTGAGGTGCCGGGCGATGGACAGGGCCGAGGTGCTCGCGTCGAGGACGATGCTCTCACCGTCGCTGACCCGGGCCGCGGCCGCGGCCCCCATGCGCGTCTTCTCGTCCCGCTGCAGGCGCACGCGGATGTCGAAGGCGGGCTCCGGGCCGGTGCCGCGCGGTGCGATCGCGCCGCCATGGGTGCGGACCACGCGGTCCTGTCCCTCCAGGATCAGGAGGTCCTTCCGGATCGTCACCGCCGACACGCCGAAGCGCACGGAGAGGTCGCCGACGCGGGCTCGCCCGTTGTCCTTGATCAGGCGGGCAATCTCGTCCTGCCGCTCGCGCGCAAAGACGCTTTCGGGTGCACCGGCGACCGGGGCGGTCATGCAATGACTCCGCTCGACGCTGGACTTCGGTTGGTTGCGATTGGGTACACTTTGCATCGCCTGAGGGCGCAAGTCAAGGCAAGATCCAACCAATCAGAACGTTTCGCAGCCGCACGTCCTACGCCTTCCCGGCGGGCGCCAGCAGGACCTTGTGGCCCTCGCGGCGGGCCGCCGTCCCGAACGCCGCGTCGAAGTCCGCGAGAGCGAACCGGTGCGTCACCACGGCCCCGACGTCGACCACGCCGGCTTCCACGAGGGCGATGGCCCGCGGGTAGGTGTGGGCCATCCGCCGCGAGAAGCGCAGGTCCAGGCCCTTGCGACGCGCGACCGAGGCCGAGATCGTGGACTCGTCGCCGGACGGGATCCCGGCCACGACCACGGTGGACGCGGGCCTCGCGAGCGCGATGGCCGCATCGATCGCGTCGTCGTCGCCGGCGATCTCGATCGCGGTGTCCACCCCCCGCCCACCCGTCGCCCGGAGGAGGATGTCGCGCTCCGCGCCGCCGTCGACGAGAGCCGCGATCGCCCCCAGCCCGGTCGCCGCGTCCACGCGGTGCGCCAGGCGATCCGTGGCGACCACGGTCGTCGCGCCCGATGCGCGGGCAAGCTGGATCAGCAGCAGCCCGATCGGCCCGCAGCCGAAGATCCCGACGGTGTCGCCGGGTCGGACCCGCGCCAGCCGCATCGCGTGGATCGCCACGCCCAGTGGCTCCAGCATCGCGCCGGCCGCGTCATCGATGGTGTCGGGCAGGGGAACGAGGTTGGCAAGCGGCCAGGCGATCAGCTCGCGCAGCGCCCCGTCCGTGGTGGAGTGGCCGAGGAACCGGACACTCGGGCAGAGGTGGCCGCGACCATGCTCGCAGGTCTCGCACGCGCCGCACGGGACAGACGGGTCGATGGCGACGCGCTGGCCCGCGCGTGGCCCGTAGGCGATCACGCCCGCCGCCTCGTGGCCGAGGACAAGCGGCCGCGTGAGGGCGACGCCGCCGATCCCGGACTCGTCGTACCAGTGGAGGTCGGAGCCGCAGATCCCGACCTCCGTGACCCGCACCAGGGCCTCGCCCGGGCCGGGGACGGGGTCGGCCTCGTCCGAGAGCCGGAGGTCGCCGGCGCCGTGGAGGCGGAGGGCTCTCACCCTGCCGTCCGCCTTCCTGGCGCGTCACCGGCCGCGGCCAGGTCACCGGCCGCGGCCAGGAGCGCCTCTTCCGCCGCGCGCGTCCAGCGTCCGTCGTGAAGCTGGGCCGCAACGGTCGGGAGGCGGTCGGGGAGCTCGGACAGCCGGACCATCCCCAGCTCGTGGAGCTGCGGATAGACGACGATCTTGCCGCCCGACGTCCGGGCCTCGACCGCCGCGAGCGCGTCCCTGACGCCCTCCATGCCCGTGACCGCGTCGACGGAGAGGTTGGTGTCCAGGTCGCCGCGCTCCAGCTTGTGCAGGACGACCTGCATGTCCGGGATCCCCGACCCGCTCGTCCCGAACAGGTACAGGTGCCCGCCGATCACCGCGTCGAGGTCGAGGGGTGCCCGCGTGCCGGCGGCGAAGCCGGCGAAGATGTTGATCCGGGCGCCGGGGGAAGCGAGCTCGACCGCCTGGGCGACGATCGGCGGTGCAGGGACCATCACCCCGACATAGTCGAAGCCGGGTTCGATCTGCGCCGTGCGGGCGTTCAGGAAGACGGCATGGACGCCCCGCGACGACGCGACGGGGCCCGCGATCCCGCCGAGCTGCGCCAGCCGGGCGTCATCGATGTCCACGGCGGTGAGCGAGACGCCCGGAAGGCCGCACGTGACCGTCCGGATGACGTGCATGAACCCCATCGGCCCGGCCGCCCCGATCACGGCGACCCGGTCGCCGGCCCGGAGCTCGCCGTCTGCGGGCGCGAGGCGATAGCCCTCCGACGCGTCGCCGCCGGGCGTGCCCACCCAGCGGAGGAGGTCGTAGTGGATGCGCCCCACGTCGATGGCGACGGGACGCCCCACGCTCGCGCCCCCGAGGACCAGGTCGATGACGCCCCGCGTCGCGAGCAGGTCCTGGAGGTGCTCGATCCGGGCCGGATCGGCGCCGAAGTAGACGATGTCGTCGAAGGACTGCGGCGCGAGGCCGTCCGGTCCGGCGATGGCCCGGAGCACCGGGGCCGCCGAGCCGAGGGCCGCCTCGAGGGCCGCCTCCACCTCCGCCCGCTGGGGATCCCCGGCGCAGGCGACGACGACCGACGCCGGCGACGCGGCGGCGAGGAGCGGCATCAGCCCGTCAACCTCGTGGCCGGCGTCCGCGACGACCAGCAGCCGTCCGCCGGGGGCGAGGGTGCCGCGCTCGCGGCACGCGTACGAGGCCTCGACGCATGCCCACGGCTCCAGGAGCGCCACCGCGGACCCGCTGGGATCCTCGCCCACGGGGATCAGGAACCGCTCGCCGGTGCCGGGCTCGATGATCATCCGCTCGTCGAGCAGCACGTACTCCTGGAGGCCGCCCTCGAAGTTGTACCCGAAGGCGGCGTTGGACCCGGGCGTGAGCAGATGCCGGTAGTCGGTCTGGACGAGGACGCGCTCGCCCACGGCGTGGCGGGTCACGGCGGCCCCGATCTCGACGATCCGGGCGGCGACCTCGTGGCCGGGGACGGTCGGCAGGTCGCCCGGGACGTAGCTCGGGATCCCGGCCAGCTCGGCGGGCGTGAGCCCGGCGGTCACCTCGGCCTTGCGGAGGTGACCGGTGAACGCGTGGAGGAGCTTGGTGTCCGAGAAGCAGATGCCGACCGCCTCCACCCGCAGCAGGAGCTGCGTCGGTCCCGGGACGTGGACCGCCTTGGCCCGGTTGTGGACCAGCTGGCCCGGCCCGGTGAACTGGATCGCGTGCTGCGTGGCGGGGATGGCGGGCTGTCGGTCGGTGGGGTCAGGCACGGGACGGCTCCTGGTAGCATCGCGGGCGGTTCAATCGCGGGCGGTTCAACTGAGCATCACCTGGCCGCCCGTGACCGGCAGCGCCTGCCCGGTCTCGTACTGCTGGGCCACCAGGTAGTAGATCGCGTGGAGGACGTCATCCGGGCGGCAGCCGCGGCCCATCGGCACCTTGGCCTCGTAGAACGCGCGGACGTCGTCCACGGTCTGCGCCCCGGGGACCTTCCCCTCGCGCAGGTACTGGACGAACAGGCCGTTGGCGGGATCGGACCACAGGGGCCCGTCGAAGAAGTTGCCGGGGCAGATGGCGTTGACCTTGATGCCCTGGTCCACGAGCTCCAGCGCGAACGACTGGGTGAGGCCGATGCCGCCGAACTTGCTGCCGGCGTAGGCGGAGTTGCGGCTGGACCCGGCGAGGCCGGACTTGGAGTTGATCTCGATGACGTCGCCCCGGTAGTCGGGCCGAGCCGCGTGCTGGCGGGCCAGGATCGGGGCCGTGAACCGCACTGCGAGGAAGTAGCCGCGGTAGTTGACGCTGGTGACGAGGTCGAACTCGGCGAGCGGCTGGGCCGTGACGCTCCCGGCGCGGAGCACGCCGGCGTTGGACACGAGCAGGTCCAGGCCGCCGTATCGCTCGACGGTGGCGTGGAGACCACCTGCCACGGACGCCTCGTCCATGACGTTCATCGTCACGGCGGTCGCGCGACCGGGCCCGTACCGGGTCGAGAGGTCCGCTGCATTCGCCTCCGCCAGCGGCCCGTTCACGTCGGCGAGGACGACATGGCCGCCCTGGGCCACGAGGTCCGCCGCGATCGCGAGCCCGAACCCCTGGGCGGCGCCGGTGACGAGCGCGACGCGCCCCTCGAACCGGCCCGCGGCGGCCCCGCCCGCGGCGGAGATGCCGGCCGCGATGCCCCGGCGGTAGACCTCCGCCTCCCACGTCTCGATGAACCGGCGCTCCGGATCCGCGAGCGCCCGCACGCCACCCAGGCGGAGCGCGACCTCGCCGACGCGGAGCGCGTCGAGGTAGATGTGGCGCGCGGTGTCGGCCTCGGCCCACGTGTCACCGGCGGCGAACAGGCCGAGGCCTGCCACGACCACGATGATCGGATCGCCGTGGGCGGCGACGTGCTCCTCGAGGCACGTCCGCAGGAGTGCTGGGACATCCGGTGGGGACACGCTCTCAGGCAGGTCGACCAGCAGCGGCCAGGAGCCCGCGTAGACGATCTGGTCGGGCGTCATCGGCCCGCCCCGGACGAAGCCGCGCCCGGCGGGCGTGGCGGTGAACGCCGCGGCCAGCGGGGCGTCGTCGAACGCCACGACCTTCAGGGTCGGGCCCTCGGCCAGGAGCCCACGCAGGGTCGGACCGACCGCATCGACGAGGGACCGGGCGCGCGCGACATCCAGGGTTGCCGGGGCGGCCGGGAGGGGGGCGGTGGCGTCGACGGCGGCCCGCACGACCGAGACCAGCCAGGCGTATCTCTCCTCGATCTCGGCTGCGGTGTCGGCGGTCACGATCACGCCGTGGTTCTGCATCAGGACGACGGCGGGCGCCGGCATGCCGGTCCGCTCCCCGAAGGCGCGCCTGCGCGTGGCGATGGCCCGGGCGAGAGGGAGCCCCGGGTCCGCGTACGGGACCCACAGTGCCCCGTCGCCGAACAGCCGTTCGGCCAGCGCGGCGCCGTCGGCCGCGCAGGTCACGGCGTTGAGCAGGACCGGGTGCGTGTGCAGGACGAAGCGTCCCGGCAGGAGGGCGTGGAACAGGAGCTCGACCGACGGCCGCCGCCCGCCGGCCTCGGCCAGCCTCGCCGCCCGGGCCGCCCGCAGGACGGGGTCCGCGTCGACCGCGCCATCGGCAGCATCGCCGCCCTCGAGCAGGGCGAGCAGCCGCTCGATGTCGAGCGGGATGAGGTCTCCGGCCTCGAGCGTCGCCAACGGCACGCCGCTGGGCTTGATGTACAGGACGCCGTCGGCCTTGGCCGAGGCGTTCCCGCCTCCACCCCGCGAGAACTCGGGGTCACGCCCGAACCGCTGCGCCAGGGCGATCAGCTCTGCCAGCGTGTCGACCGGGGCAGGGGGCAGGGCCCGCCGGCCGTTCGGTGCCAGCTCGCTCACGGGATCACTGTTCCTTTCGCGGTGCCGATCAGCTCCGAACCGAGCCCGGCGAACCAGCGGATGCGGGCCTGCGCGTCGGGGAAGTCCGCGTTCGGGATCCCGTCGCGGTCCACGAACCCCGGCCGGCCGAGCGATCGCAGGTGCTGGTGCGCGACGATCACGCAGGTTCCCTCCCAGAAGATGTCGCGCGCGGCATCCGAGGGCGGCGATCCGTCCGCGCACCGCGGTTCGAGTGGGATCCGGTCGGGGGTGTTGTGCTCCGTCCCGGCCGTCACGATGATCCCGGCGGACCGGAACGCGGCGACGTACTCGTCGACCACTGCCGGCCTGTTGCGGTTCGGGATGAGCTCCGCGGCGTGGATCCCGCGGGCCAGCACCCGCGCCGCGAGCGTCTCGGACGGCGCCTCCCAGGGACAGACCGGATCGACGCCGTCGGCCAGGGTCGGGTAGCAGGGGATGCCGCCCAGCTCGAGGACGAGGCGATAGGCGTCCACGAACGAGACGGGCGACTCCTCGACGAAGGCCGGCCGTCCCGCCTTCATCAGGCGCGAGCGGATCTCTCCCTGGACGGCAACGGGATCCTCGACTGCCACCGCGGACGGTCCGCCGAAGGCCCGCGCGAGCAGGAAGGCCCGGTCCCGTGGGGCCGTCACCAGGAACAGCGCCTCTTGGAAGGCCCTCGCCACGTGCCGCTCCTGGAGCACCACCCAGTCTCGGGGCACGCCGGCCCGTTCGGCGACCTCCTCGGCGATGGTCTCATCGCTGATCACGGTGGCCAGGCCGGCCTCGGCGAAGCACGCCCGCAGGCGGGCCACCATCTGCCGCATCCGGTCCGCGTCGGTCCGGCGAGCCTCCAGGGCAAGGCGGCTCCAGGTTGCCGTGGGCGGTGCGAACGGGTCGACACCCTTGCCGCACAGGTAGACCCGCCCCGGGTTGGCAGGATCGTTGACCCGCGTGCCGGCCGCCTGCAGCGCGTCGTCGACGGAGATGAACTCGACGCCGAAGAGCGGCACGATCCCTGCCGCACTGGCTTCCTCTGCAAACCGGGAGTAGATCCGCAGGTCGTGGAAGTTGGAGGCGCCCATCACCCGGAGGCCTTCCGCGGCGGCGGTCCGGACCGCGTCCTCGGCCGTCTCGAACGCCGAGAAGTTCGGCGGCAGATGCACGTGCGCGTTGGCCGTGGGACGCCCGACGTTGTCGGCCGTCGCCGCGGCCCGGGGATCGTGTGCGCCGTGCATCTGGCGTCCTGCTCCTCTTTCGCCGGGGCCGTCGCAGCCGCCTCACCAGGCGCCCGGCGGGCGTCTGCCGAATGCGGGCGATCTATTACGACTGTTTGCGATTGGTTGCGCTCGGTGATCTTACGACATTCGATCGGACTTGTGAGCGGTCATCCGTCGCCGTCGTCGCCGGCGCCCATGCACGCCGCTGGCGTCGCCGCCTATTCGGCGGGGTCCTCGTCGAACGGCAGGCGGCGGAAGAGCGCGAGGACCGGCGCCGTGCCCGATGTGGGCTCCTCCAGTGGTTCGCCGACCGACGGCTCGGCGGGGTCCGCCTCCCCCGGGTCCGTCTCGCGCGCGGGCGCCGCCACGATCGACCGCCACAGGGCGCTCCGGACGCCCGGCAGGTACGGGCTCGTCCGCCGTCTCGCCAGGACGCCGGCGATTCCCTGGGCGGCCACCGCCTCGTACAGCGCGCGGCCCTCGCCCTCGACCGCCGGGACCATCACCACCTCGTCACCCGGCCGCAGCACCCGCCGCAGGAGGTCGCGCCGCTTGTCCAACGGCTGGTTGAGGAGCCACCGTCCGTCGATGTGGAGCAGGTCGAACACCAGGAGGGCGACCGGCCGACCCGGGTGCCCGGCCAGGCGCTCACGCAGCGCCCCGTCGTCCGCCCGTCCCCGCCCGTCCACGACGACCAGCTCCCCGTCGAGCACGGCGGACCGGGCGGCGACCCGGACCCCCAGCCCTGCCAGCTCCGGGAGACGGGCGGCCAGCTCCCGCCCGGCCCCGTCGACCAGCCGCACCTCGCCGTCGCCGGCATGCTCCGCGGGCTCCACGAACACGAGGACGCGGTGGCCGCCCCAGGTGGGCTCGAACAGGAAGTCCGACGAATCGAACGGCTCGGGGTACGGCGTCGGCCACATCGGCGCAATGCCGCCCGGACGTGGCAGCGCCGGCTCGAGCCGGAAGGAGAGCTGCTCGGCCATCGCGCCCCGATGGTAGCCCCTTGCCCCGGGCTAGACTTCGGGCAACACCCTCAGTCCGCCGAATGGCGCGGACGCCCAACGTGCCCACCCGGAGGACCCACGTGCCCAGGCCCGCACGCCCCGACGACCTGTACCGCATCCTGGTCCCGTTCGATCCGTGCCTCTCGCCCGACGGCCGGAGCGTCGCCTTCACCGTGAAACGGAACGCCGTCGGGTTCGACGGATACCGCCACGCGATCTGGGTGGCACCGGTGGACGGGTCCGCCGAGGCCCGCCAGGTGACCATCGGAGCGCGCACGGACCGCCACGCGCGGTTCTCGCCGGACGGCCGGACGCTCGCGTTCCTGTCGGATCGCCGGCTGCAGGTCGAGGAGGAGCCGGACAGGCCGACGGAGCCGAAGGAGCGCCAGGACGCCGTCCAGGTCCACCTGCTGCCACTCGGCGGCGGCGAGGCGCGGCGCCTCACCGACCTCCCGCGCGGGGTGAACGAGTTCGCCTGGTCGCCGGATGGCCGGATGCTCGCCGTGCTGACCTCGTCCCTGGGGGCCACGATGGAGGCCGATGAGAAGCGGCGCGGCCGGCCCGCGAAGCCGAAGCCCGGCGAGCCTCCGCTGTCCGACTACCGCTACCTCGACAAGCTGGGCTACCAGTACAACGGCGCCGGGTTCATCGACGACCAGGACGCACACCTGTGGCTGGTGGACGTCGCCACCGGCGAGGCCCGCCCGCTGGTCGCGGGGCCGACGCCGGAGGCGGCGCCCGCCTGGTCCCCGGACGGGACGCGGATCGCGTTCACGGCCAACCGCCGCCGGGACCCGGACCTGGCCTACCGCTCCATGGTGTTCACCGTCGACGTGGCCACCGGTGTCGTGACCGCCGTGGCATCCGGAGACGACGCGGGCTTCGACGCACCCGCATGGACCCGCGACGGCGCCGCGATCGTGGCGATCGGCGAGCGGTTCCCGCGGGGCGGGTACCGGACCGGGATCTGGCGGTTCGCCGCCGACGGGTCGGACGCGGGCAAGGGCGGCGGGACGGACCTGCTCGCCTCGAGCGAGCTCAAGCCGGACGCCGCGATGAACAGCGACCTGACCCTCGGCGAGGGCGCGCACATCGCGATGTCCGCCGACGGCGCCTCCGTCCTGTTCACTGCCCCGATCGACGGGAGCTGCGAGCTGTGGCGGGTCCCGCTGGCCGGCGGAGCGGAGCCGGCGCGGCTGACGACGGGCCGCCAATACCTCTCGGGCTGGGACGCGCTGGCGGTGGACGGCCTCGATGTGGTGGTGGCGGTCCGGTCCGCGGCCACCGCGCTGCCCGAGGTGGTCTCGTTCGACGTTGCCGGTGCAGGGGCCAACGCCGTGGCCGGCGAGCGGCGCTCGCTCACCGCGCTCAACGCGGCCCTGGCGGCCGAGATCGCGTTCATCGAGCCCGTCGAGCGCCGATGGATGAGCGGCGGGTGGGAGATCCAGGGTTGGCTGTATCCGGCGGGGCCGGGTGCGCAGCCGCTGGCGGTCGAGATCCACGGCGGTCCGCATACGCTGTACGGCTGGTCGCCGATCCTGGAGTGGCAGGTCCTCGCGGGCGCAGGCGTGTCCGTCCTTGCGTGCAACCCGCGCGGCTCCGAGGGCTACGGCGAGGCGTTCAACCGGGCCAACCTGGGCGACTGGGGCGACGGCCCGATGGCAGACGTCATCGCGGGGGTCGACGCGGCGGTGGCCGACGGACTGGCCAGTCCCGACCGCCTCGGCGTGACCGGTGGCTCGTACGGCGGCTATCTCACCAACTGGATCGTCGGTCGGACGGACCGCTTCAAGGCGGCCGTCACGTGCCGGTCCGTGGTGGACATGGGCATGCTGTTCATGACCGGCGACATCTCCGGTGGTGAGTGGGCGCAGATCGAGTTCGGCCGCTCGCCGTGGGACGACCCGGCCTACTTCGACTCGATCTCGCCGATCTCGCTGGCGGCCAACGTCCACACGCCGCTGCTGATCCAGCATGCGGAGCGGGACCTGCGCTGCACCGTCGGCCAGGCCGAGGCCCTGTTCACGGTGCTCCGCACGCTGAAGCGTCCAGTCCGGTTCATGCGTGTCCCGGACGAGAGCCACGAGCTCACCCGCGGCGGGAGCCCGTTCCGGCGCGCGGAGAACCTGGTCCAGGTCCGTGACTGGTTCGTGCACTTCCTGGTTCGCGGCGAGCGGCGCATGCCGGCGCCGCCGAAGGCACGCGCGGGGCGGTAGGTCCCGTGGCGGGCGAGCTTCCCGGCGGGTACGACGGTCCCATGACGGGAGGGATTCCGCTTCTCGCCGTGTCGGGCTCGCACCGCGAGGTCGGGCGCCAGGTCGGCCTCGCCACGGCGGAGGTCCTGCGGGAGGCGGTCGCGTTCGATACGGCGCTGCCCCCTCGTCGCTCCCGGTCCGAGCAGCTCGCCCTGGCGGCCCGCTACCGGGATGCCACGCTCGCGGCCACCCCGTGGCTGGTGGAGGAGCTTGACGGGGTCGCGGACGGCGCGGGCGTGGACCCGATGGCCCTGTTCGCGGCCTCGATCGAGGAGATCTGGACGGTTCGCCCGTCGCAGGCCACCGCCGGGTCCCTGGTGGACGGCCGGTGCAGCGACATCGTCGCGGTGCCGCCCGCGACCCCCGACGGTCACGTATGGGTTGCCCACACCAACGACCTGTCGCCGGCGTCCGAGGCCGAGGTGATCGCCATCGAGTGGCGGGTTCCGGACGAGCCTGTCGTGTTCTCCCTCGGGATCGGGCCGTGGATCAGCGTGGGCTGGAATGCCGCCGGCCTGTCCTTGACGGGCAACGAGCTCTCGCCCAACGACGAGCGCGTGGGCGTCCCGCGGCTCCTCATGGTCCGGGAGCAGCTGACCGCGCGGTCCCTCGACGAGGCCGTGTCGATGGCGCTCCGGCCCGACCGGGCATCGTCGTACAACACGGTGTTCGCGCACCGTGACGGCCGCGTGGTGAACGTCGAGGGGTCCGCCACGGACGCCGAGGTCACGGGGCCGTCGCCCGCCGGGACGCTCGCCCACACCAACCACTACGCCTGCGAACGGATGCGGCAGTACGAGGGGGATCGCGCCTACGCGCGCCGGTCGGCGGTCAGGCTGGCGCGGGCGCTGGAGCTGCTGGACGGTGCCGCGGGCGCCGGACCGGCGCCGGGATCGCTCGGCCCGGACCAGCTGCTGGCCGCGCTCTCGGATCACGCGACCTCGCCCGCGATCTGCCGGCACGACGATGGCTCGGAGACGTCCGTCACCGTCTTCTGGTGCCTGGCGGACGTCACCGCCGGCGAGATCCGCTACGGACGCGGTCCGCGGTGCCGGGGGCAGGAGGCGCGCTACCGGTTCGGATGATGGCTCGAGTCATTGCGGCGATGAGCCCCCTCCGGCGCCACCGTCGTCCAGGGAGGACGAGCACGACGCGGTCGGGCGTGGCCGGGGCGTCGCCTGCCGCAGGGATCCGCCCCGTGCAACGTGCCGCAGCCCGAGAGCGCATGCGAGGCGCCTCACCGGCGTCGCCCGGCCCGGTTCCGTGGCCGGCTGTTCCTTCCTGGGCTGGGCGAGAGCCAGCTCGGGCTGGGCGAATGTCAGGCCGTGCTCAGCCGGCGGCGCTCGCGATGCCCGCTGCCACCAGGTGCGCATCCAGGCCCTCGAGCCGCGTGGCGCCCGGCACAGACCGTGCCAGGAAGTCCAGCACGATCGCCGTCTGGCGGATCCGCTCGTCCACGTCGAACGAGGCGTGCCCCGTTCCGTACGTGTAGACCTGCGGGTCCAGCCCGCGCTCGCGGAGGCGCCCGACGTAGTTCCAGACCTGGC
>Ga0302262_10000898_pt1 | contig 12603 bp, 9 predicted proteins | sample II_Fen_E3_4_FD_194557 | JGI IMG/M metagenome (GOLD analysis project Ga0302262, IMG submission 194557) | Peat permafrost microbial communities from Stordalen Mire near Abisko, Sweden - II_Fen_E3_4 | ecosystem: Environmental > Terrestrial > Soil > Wetlands > Permafrost | place: Sweden: Abisko...
CAGATAGGCACGCTCCATGAACTGCTCTTCATCCACCATCATCACGCTGACCAGGTACATCTCGGCAGCCATTTCCGGCGTGCTGGCAGCGCGGGCGACGCTGGCCGGGTCCAGCACCATGTTCAGTTGCCCATGCAGCCAGCCCTGCAGGGATGAGCCGCCGTTCAATTGCGCGAATTGCCTTTCGATGAGTTCGCGCTCACGGGCATCGACATGACCGTCAGCCTTGGCCGCAGCGACCAGTGCCTGAAGCACTGCCTGACTGTGCGCCTCAACTTCAGTCGCGGACAACCGATCCAGGGTCAGTGGTTCGGGTTGCAGAACAATGCCCTGACTGGCCTGCCAGTTGCCATAGGCCTTGTAGGCCAGCACACCCAATGCCGCCAAGCCACCATAGGTCAGGGCCTTACCGCCCAGCTTGCGCACCTTTTTATTACCCAGCAGCAGGCCCATGGCCCCCGCCGCCAACGCACCACCGCCCGCGCCGGACAACAGACCGCCCAACTGGCCACTGGCCGCTGACGGGTGACCCGCCTTGTTCTGGAGCAGGTCTTGACCGGATTTAAGCAACTGATCGAGCAAACCTCGTGTGTTCATGAAAAACCTCCTCGAGCCCGTTGGCTCATGACCGACCGCAGCAGGTTAAAACCCGTTGTTGCGCCGCTGGAGGCAAGGTGTTTTACCGAATGTTGCCAAGGGTTGAGGCGCGCGCCCGCTACCCATCGTTAAAAACGATATACACTCGAAAAATTCAATAAAACTCACATGAGCTGCGCTTGCCATGATGACACTGCGCCAGATCCGTCACTTCATCGCTGTCGCCGAAACCGGCTCCATCTCCGCCGCCGCCCAGGCAGTGTTCATCTCCCAGTCGACACTGACCCTGGCGATCCAGCAACTGGAACAGGAAATCGGCGTCAGCCTGTTCAACCGCCATGCCAAAGGCATGAGCCTGACCCACCAGGGCCATCAGTTTTTGCGCCAGGCGCACTTGATCCTGGCGACCGTGGACAACGCCAAACGTAGCCTGCAACAGAGCACCGACCAGGTCGCGGGGCAGTTGATCATTGGCGTCACCAGCCTGGTTGCCGGCTATTACCTGGCGGACCTGCTGACCCGCTTCCAGCGCGCCTGCCCCAATGTCGATATCCGGGTCATGGAAGACGAACGGCCTTATATCGAGCACCTGCTGATCAGTGGCGAAATCGATGTCGGCGTATTGATCCTGTCCAACCTTGAAGACCGCCATGCCTTGCAGACCGAAGTGCTGACCCACTCGCCTCATCGCCTGTGGCTGCCTGCCCAGCACCCGCTGCTGGAGCATGACAGCATCAGCCTGGCCGACGTGGCCGGCGAGCCGCTGATCCAACTCAACGTCGACGAGATGGATGTCAATGCCCAACGCATCTGGTCCGGCGCCGGCCTGCAACCCCATGTCACGCTGCGTACCGCATCGACCGAGGCCGTGCGCAGTCTGGTCGCGGCAGGCCTGGGCCTGTCGATCCAGGCGGACATGACGTACCGGCCATGGTCGCTTGAGGGCGACATCATCGAAGCCCGCCCGCTGGTCGACCTGACTCGCACCCTCGACGTCGGCCTGGCCTGGCGCCGGGGAACCGCACGGCCGTCATTGGTGGATCCGTTCCTGACGGTGGCCCGGGAGCATCACCACACCCAGCGCAGGCTATCGATTTAATCGAACGCTGCTTTCAGTATTTGGTATTTGTTGTCTACCGAAGCGCGCACTAGTCTCAGGGGCTTACGATTTTCCCGCGTTCAATACAAGGCCTTGGACCATGACGGATTTCTGCACCGCCCTGCTTATCGATGGTGAGTTGATCACCGGCCAGGGCTTTGTCGAACCGATCCTCAACCCGGCAACCGGGGAGGTGCTGACCCATATCGCCGAAGCCAGTACCGAACAGGTCGAAAACGCGATTCTCGCCGCCCATCGCGCGTTCTCGGGGTGGGCCCGCACGACGCCGCAGCAACGCTCACACATCCTGTTGGCCATTGCCGACGCCATCGAACAGCGCACTGACCTGCTCGCCCGCCTCGAATCCCTGAACTGCGGCAAACCCTTGCACCTGGCCCGTCAGGATGACTTGAGCGCCACAGTGGATGTTTTCCGCTTTTTTGCCGGGGCGGTGCGCTGCCAGACCGGGCAACTGTCCGGCGAATACCTGCCGGGCTATACCAGCATGGTGCGGCGCGACCCGATTGGCGTGGTCGCCTCCATTGCGCCATGGAATTACCCGATCATGATGGCCGCGTGGAAAATCGCCCCGGCGTTGGCCGCTGGCAACACCTTGGTATTCAAGCCCTCGGAACATACCCCGCTGTCGATCCTGGCCTTGGCCCCGGTGCTCGCCGAACTGCTGCCACGCGGCGTTATCAATATCATTTGCGGGGGAGGTGAAGGCGTCGGCAGCCATCTGGTCAGCCACCCGAAAGTGCGCATGGTGTCGCTGACCGGCGATATCGTCACCGGCCAGAAAATCCTCCAGGCCGCTGCCAAGACCCTCAAGCGCACCCATCTGGAACTCGGCGGCAAGGCACCGGTGATCGTCTGCGATGATGCCGACCTGCAAGCCGTGGTCGATGGCATCCGCACTTATGGCTATTACAACGCCGGACAGGACTGCACGGCTGCTTGTCGCATCTATGCCCAGGCCGGGATTCACGACCGCCTGGTGGCTGAGCTCGGCGCGGCCGTGAGCAGCCTGCGTTTTGCCGGCAAGCGTGACGCCGACAACGAGATCGGCCCGTTGATCAGCACGCGCCAGCGTGATCGCGTGGCCAGTTTCGTCGAGCGCGCCCTGAGCCAGCCGCATATTGAACGGGTTACCGGCGCGGCGGTGCATTCCGGCGCCGGTTTTTTCTATCAGCCAACCCTGCTGGCCGGTTGCAAGCAGAGCGATGAAATCGTCCAGCGCGAAGTGTTTGGCCCGGTGGTCACCGTGACCCGCTTCGATCAACTGGAACAGGCCGTGGACTGGGCCAACGATTCGGAATACGGCCTGGCGTCATCGGTGTGGACGCAGAATCTGGACAAAGCCCTGCAAGTGGCGGCGCGCCTGCAATACGGCTGCACCTGGATCAACAGCCATTTCATGCTGGTCAGCGAAATGCCCCATGGCGGCCTGAAACGCTCCGGTTATGGCAAGGACCTGTCCAGCGATTCGCTACAGGACTACAGCGTGGTGCGCCATATTATGGCCCGCCATGGCGGGCAGCTATGAAGCAGTTGTAAGCGGCAAGCTTCAAGCTGCAAGCTGCAAGTAAACGCAAAAGCAAAAGCAAAACCAATAAGAAAGGGTACATCCGCAACTTCTGACTGAATGCGCTCGCGAAGGCGACACCCGCTTGCAGCTTGAAGCTTGCCGCTTAGAACTGCTCCCAGATAATTAAAGAAGAGGGAAAAATCATGTCAGCACCCAAGACCGCACTGCTCAGCGCCGTCGTCACCACGTTGATCGCCAGTGCCAGTTTGCAGGCCGCCGAAACGCTCAAGAGTGTGGGCGCGGGCGAAGGCCAGCTCGATATCGTCGCCTGGCCGGGCTACATCGAGCGGGGCGAGAGTGACAAAGCGTATGACTGGGTGACTGGCTTCGAGCAGGAGACTGGCTGCAAGGTCAACGTCAAGACGGCCGCCACATCCGACGAAATGGTCAGCCTGATGGCCAAGGGCGGCTATGACCTGGTGACAGCGTCGGGCGATGCCTCGTTGCGCTTGATCGCCGGTAAACGCGTGCAGCCCATCGACACCACGTTGATCCCCAACTGGAAGAATCTCGACCCGCGACTGAAAGACGGCCCTTGGTACGTGGTCGATAAAAAGACCTATGGCACGCCTTATCAATGGGGCCCCAACGTGCTGATGTACAACACCACCACCTTCAAGACGCCACCGGTCAGCTGGAGCGTGGTGTTTGAACCCCAGGACCTGCCCGATGGCAAACCGAACAAGGGCCGCGTGCAGGCCTATGACGGCCCGATCTACATCGCCGATGCCGCGCTGTACCTCAAATCAGCCAAGCCCGAACTGGGCATCGTCGACCCTTATCAACTGACCGAAACCCAGTACAAGGCCGTCCTTGACCTGCTGCGCAAGCAACACCCGCTGGTGCATCGCTACTGGCATGACGCTACGGTGCAGATGAGTGATGTCAAGAACGAAGGCGTGGTCGCCAGCAGCTCATGGGGCTACATGGTCAATGGCCTGCAGGCCGATAAACAGCCGGTAGCCTCGACCATCCCGCAGGAAGGCGCCACCGGCTGGGCCGACACCACCATGCTGCACGCCGAAGCCCAGCATCCGAACTGTGCCTATAAATGGATGGACTGGTCGTTGACGCCGAAAGTCCAGGGTGACGTCGCCGCCTGGTTCGGCTCGCTGCCGGCCGTACCAGCTGCATGCAAGGCCAGTGAGCTGCTCGGCGCACAAGGCTGTACCACCAACGGCTTCGATCTGTTCGACAAGATCGCCTTCTGGAAAACCCCACAGGCCGAAGGCGGCAAGTACGTGCCTTACAGCCGCTGGACCCAGGATTACATCGCGATCATGGGCGGGCGCTGAGGCCTGATGCCGAAATAGCTTTAGCTGCAACTGACGTCTTCCCGGCTGAAGCCGGTCCCACAGGGCCAGGTACAGCTGTGGGGCTGGCTTCAGCCGGGAAGACGGTCTATTGGCTAGCCCATAACGCAGGGCTCGCTTCCATCTTGAGGTTTCACCATGACGCTTGCAGTCCAGTTCACCCATGTTTCCCGGCAGTTCGGCGAGGTCAAGGCCGTTGACCGGGTCTCCATCGATATCCAGGACGGTGAGTTCTTTTCCATGCTCGGCCCATCGGGTTCGGGCAAAACCACCTGCCTGCGGCTGATTGCCGGTTTCGAGCAGCCCAGCTCAGGTTCCATCCGCATTCATGGCGAAGAGGCCGCCGGCCTGCCGCCGTATCAGCGTGACGTCAACACGGTGTTTCAGGATTACGCGCTGTTCCCGCACATGAGCGTGTTGGAAAACGTCGCTTATGGCTTGAAGGTCAAAGGCGTGGGCAAAAGCGAACGTCTGGCTCGTGCCGAGGATGGCGCGCGCAAGCCGGTGCAGTTGTCCGGCGGCCAGCGCCAGCGTGTGGCCCTGGCCCGCGCCCTGGTCAATCGCCCACGGGTGCTGCTGCTCGACGAGCCCCTCGGCGCCCTCGACCTGAAACTGCGCGAGCAAATGCAAAGCGAGCTGAAGAAGCTGCAACGCCAGCTCGGCATCACCTTTATTTTCGTCACCCATGACCAGACCGAAGCGCTGTCCATGTCGGACCGGGTCGCAGTCTTCAATAAAGGCCGCATCGAACAGGTCGATACCCCGCGCAACCTGTACATGAACCCGGCGACCCGTTTCGTTGCCGAATTCGTCGGCACTTCCAACGTGCTCGGCGGCCAACTGGCGCACTACCTCAACGGTACGCCGCAAGCGTTTTCCATTCGCCCGGAACATATCCGCTTCAGCAATGGCCCGGTGGGCGCCGATGAGCTTCAGGTCAGCGGCCTGTTGCATGACATCCAGTATCAGGGCAGCGCCACCCGCTACGAGCTGACCCTGGACAACGGCCAGACCCTCAGCGTCAGCCAGGCCAATAATCAGTGGTTGGACAACCGCGCTGAGCACAGCATCGGCCAACGCCTGCAAGTCTGCTGGTCGCGCCGGGCCATGACCCTCTTGCAAGAAACCGTCACGCCGGGCGAGGGCTTGTAGGCATGATCCAGACCCTCACTCAACCGCCAGCGCTTTCGGCCACGCCGTCGCCCTTGCGGCGTTTCGCCAACCTGCTGTATCGCCGGCCGAACCTGTACCTGTCGCTGCTGCTGATCCCGCCGCTGTTGTGGTTCGGGGCAATCTACCTCGGTTCATTGCTGGGCCTGCTGTGGCAAGGTTTCTATACCTTCGATGATTTCAGCATGACGGTCACGCCGGACCTGACCATGGCCAACTTCGCCGCCCTGTTCAACCCGGCGAATTTCGACGTCATCCAGCGCACCGTGTTGATGGCCATTGCCGTGTCGATTGCCAGCGCCGTCGTGGCCTTTCCCATCGCCTACTACATGGCGCGCTACACCACGGGCAAGACCAAGGCGTTCTTCTATATCGCGGTGATGATGCCGATGTGGGCCAGTTACATCGTCAAGGCTTACGCCTGGACCCTGCTGCTGGCCAAGGGTGGCGTGGCGCAGTGGTTTGTCCAGCACTTGGGGCTGGAGCCGCTGCTGCAATGGCTGCTCGGTATGCCCGGCATTGGCGGCAGCACATTGTCGACCTCGGCGCTGGGGCGTTTTCTGGTGTTCGTCTACATCTGGTTGCCGTTTATGATCCTGCCGATCCAGGCGTCCCTGGAGCGCCTGCCGCCGTCGCTGCTGCAAGCCTCGGCCGACCTCGGTGCCAAACCGCGCCAGACCTTTATGCAGGTGACCCTGCCGCTATCCATTCCGGGTATTGCCGCCGGTTCGATCTTCACGTTTTCCCTGACGCTGGGCGACTTCATCGTGCCGCAGCTGATCGGCCCGCCCGGTTACTTCATCGGCAGCATGGTCTACGCCCAGCAAGGCGCCATCGGCAATATGCCCATGGCCGCGGCCTTCACCCTGGTGCCCATCGTGCTGATCGCCATTTACCTGTCCATCGTCAAACGCCTGGGGGCCTTCGATGCACTCTGAAAAAGCCTCCATAGGCCTAAAGCTCGCCGCCTGGGGCGGGTTGGTGTTCCTGCACTTCCCGATCCTGATCATCTTCCTCTACGCCTTTAACACCCAGGACGCCGCGTTCAGCTTCCCGCCCCAGGGTTTTACCCTGAAGTGGTTCAGCGTGGCCTTTTCCCGCGCCGACGTGCTGGAGTCGATCAAGCTGTCCCTGGAAATCGCCTGCGTCGCGACGCTGATCGCCTTATTCCTTGGCACTCTGGCATCAGCGGCGCTGTACCGGCGCGATTTCTTCGGCAAGGACGGCATCTCGCTGATGCTGATCCTGCCCATCGCCCTGCCCGGCATCGTCACCGGCCTGGCGCTGCTGGCAGCGTTCAAGGCCTTGGGGATCGAGCCGGGGATGTTCACCATCATCGTCGGCCATGCGACCTTCTGCGTGGTGATCGTCTATAACAACGTCATCGCCCGCCTGCGCCGCACCTCCCATAGCCTGATCGAGGCCTCGATGGACCTGGGCGCCGACGGTTGGCAGACCTTCCGCTACATCATCCTGCCCAACCTCGGTTCGGCCTTGCTGGCAGGCGGCATGCTGGCGTTTGCCCTGTCGTTCGACGAAATCATCGTCACCACCTTTACCGCCGGCCACGAACGCACGTTGCCGATCTGGCTGCTTAACCAGCTCAGCCGACCGCGTGACGTGCCGGTGACCAATGTGGTGGCCATGTTGGTGATGCTGGTGACCATGCTGCCGATTCTCGGCGCCTATTACCTGACCCGTGGCGGCGAAAGCGTTGCGGGCAGTGGCGGAAAATAAATCCAACCTGTAGGGCCAGCTTTAGCCGGGAGCGCCTCGCGGCTAAAGCCGCTCCTACAAGAAAATCATCGCATCAAGAGGACAGAATTATGCAAACCAAACTGCTGATCAACGGTCATCTGGTCGCCGGTGAAGGTCCGGCCCAGGCGGTGTTCAATCCGGCCACGGGGCAGGTACTGGTGGAGATCAACGAAGCCAGCGAAGCTCAGGTCGATGCCGCCGTACGTGCGGCCGATGGCGCTTTCGAGAGCTGGTCGCAAACCACACCGAAAGACCGCTCGCTGCTGTTGCTGAAACTCGCCGACGCCATCGAAAGTCATGGCGAAGAGCTGGCCAGACTGGAATCGGACAACTGCGGCAAGCCCTACAGCGCCGCGCTCAACGACGAAATCCCGGCAATTGCCGATGTGTTCCGTTTCTTCGCCGGGGCCAGCCGCGTGCTCAGTGGTTCGGCGGCGGGCGAATACCTGCCGGGGCACACCTCGATGATCCGCCGCGATCCAATTGGCGTTGTCGCCTCCATCGCACCGTGGAACTACCCGCTGATGATGGTCGCCTGGAAAATCGCCCCGGCCCTGGCAGCGGGCAATACCGTGGTGCTCAAGCCGTCTGAGCAAACCCCGCTGACCGCCTTGCGCCTGATCGAGCTGATCAATGACATTTTCCCGGCCGGCGTGCTCAACCTGGTGTTCGGCCGCGGGCAGACCGTTGGCAATCCGCTGGTGACCCATCCCAAGGTGCGCATGGTGTCCCTGACCGGATCGATTGCCACGGGTTCGCACATCATTTCCAGCACCAGTGACAGCGTAAAGCGCATGCACATGGAGTTGGGCGGCAAGGCACCGGTGATCATCTTCGATGACGCCGATATCGACGCCGCCGTCGAAGGCATCCGCACGTTCGGTTTCTACAACGCTGGCCAGGATTGCACGGCGGCGTGCCGGATCTATGCCCAGGATGGCATCTACGAGCAGTTCGTCAGCAAGCTCGGCGAAGCCGTGAGCACGATCAAGGTTGGCCTGCAAAACGATCCGGACACCGAACTCGGCCCGCTGATTACAGCGCAGCATCGCGACCGCGTCACTGGGTTCGTCGAACGCGCCCTGGCGCAGCCGCATATACGCCTGATCACTGGCGGCAAGGCCATTGAAGGCAGCGGCTACTTCTTCGAGCCGACGGTCCTCGCCGACGCCCAGCAAGACGATGAAATCGTCCGTCGTGAAGTGTTCGGCCCCGTGGTCTCCGTCACCCGCTTCCAGGATGAGGCTCAAGTACTGGCGTGGGCCAACGAATCCGATTACGGCCTGGCTTCGTCACTCTGGACCCGCGACGTCGGCCGCGCCCACCGCCTCTCAGCCCGCCTGCAATACGGCTGCACCTGGGTCAACACCCACTTCATGCTGGTCAGCGAAATGCCCCATGGCGGTCAGAAGTTGTCCGGCTACGGCAAGGACATGTCCATGTATGGGCTGGAGGACTACACCACGGTGCGGCATGTGATGTTCAAGCACTGAATCGGTGCTGAATGGAAATTGACTGGCCTCTTGGCAAACAACGCGTCTGATATTTTCGTGGGGCCGGCGTTATCCGGGAAGGCGTCGGTAGAGACAATAGATATGTACCGGCAGCATCGCCCCTTTCCCGGCTAAAGCCGGTCCCACGGTATTTATTGTGCTAGTCGCGCAAATCCGACTCATGGATCGGTTGATCGCGATGGGTGGCGCGCTGGTATTGCGCCGGCCAGGTTGCCAGGCGGCCACCCAGATCATCATCGGCATGCAATGGCCAGTAAGGATCGCGCAGCAGTTCCCGGGCCAGCAGGATAATGTCCGACTGGCCGGTGCGCAGGATATGTTCAGCCTGTGCAGGTTCGGTGATCATGCCGACGGTGCCGGTGGCGATACCGGACTCCTTGCGCACCCGTTCGGCAAAGCGCGTCTGGTAGCCGGGGCCGACCGGGATTTCCGCGTTGGCTGCCGTGCCGCCCGACGATACATCGATCAGGTCTACGCCCAAGTCTCTCAGGCGGCGCGCCAGCTCCACGGTTTCGTCAGGGTTCCAGCCGTCTTCGACCCAGTCCGTCGCCGACACGCGCACGAACAGTGGCAGTTCTTCCGGCCAGACGTCACGGATGGCCTGGGTCACTTGCAGGGTCAGACGAATGCGATTTTCGAAGGTGCCACCGTATTGGTCCTGACGCTGGTTGCTGATCGGCGAGAGAAACTGGTGCAGCAGGTAGCCATGGGCGGCATGCACTTCGACGACCTTGAAGCCGGCAATCAACGCGCGTTTGGCGGCGGCGACAAAGGCCGCGATCACTTCCTGGATCTGGCTTTCGTTCAGTTGCACCGGTTTGGTGTAGGTGGGGTCGAAGGCAATCGGCGACGGCGCCCACGGCGTCCAGCCGCCCTCGTTTTCCGGGACACTGCCATGTTTACCCAGCCACGGCCGCCACGTACTGGCTTTGCGCCCGGCGTGGGCCAGCTGGATACCGGCGACAGCGCCCTGGGCGGTGATGAAGCGGGTAATGCGTTGCAGCGGCTCGATCTGATCGTCGCTCCACAGGCCCAGGTCTTCCGGGGTAATCCGGCCATCGCGGGTCACCGCCGTGGCCTCGGTGATCACCAGCCCCGCCCCGCCAACCGCGCGGCTGCCGAGATGGACCAGATGCCAGTCATTGGCCAGACCATCGACGCTGGAGTACTGACACATCGGCGATACCGCAATACGGTTGCGCAGGGTCAATTGGCGAAAGGTGCAAGGTTCAAGCAGCAGGCTCATGGGGACCTCTCAAGGTGGGTAATCGGACTGTTCTGACAATGTCTAGTGTCCTGTCTTCGAAATACGTTCTCTTTTGGCGAGTGGCTGTTGTTGCCAGGCAAGGCGCGGCGACGAGTCATAGCAGGGCTATGGCGAGGAGTCGCAACGCCGCCTGGCGACAACAGACGCCGCCAAAGGTGAACAGCTTATTTCGGAAACAGGACACTAGAGATTAGTCGACAATCCGATTGCCACTGGGGTTCCTGCCTTGATCCGTATCAACGCGGCGAGATATGCACGACCATCAATTGCACGGTTTCATTGCCACGGAACTCGTTGACGTCCAGCTTGTAGGCCAGCTCGACCCAACGAATGTTCGGGTTGGGCCAGATATCCCGGTCGACGCCGAATGCGATGCCATCGAGCTTGAGGCTGCCGCACTCGCTCTTGAGCACCATCTTCAGGTGACGCTCGCCCACGACCCGCTGCTCCACCAGCTGGAACACGCCGTGAAACAGCGGCTCGGGGAAATGCTGCCCCCAGGGGCCGGCATTGCGCAGCGCGCGGGCCAGTTCAAGATGAAACTCTTCTACGGCCAGGGCACCATCGGAAAGCAAACGCCCGGTCAGGTCGTCTTCGCCAAGGTGACGGCGCACCTCGTCATCGAACGCCTTGGCAAAGGCCGGGAAGTTGGCCTCTGTCAGGGTCAGGCCGGCGGCCATGGCATGGCCGCCGAACTTGATGATCAATTCCGGATGGCGGGCGTTCACCGCTTCCAGCGCATCACGTATATGGAAGCCCTGCACCGAGCGCGCCGAGCCCTTGAGCTGACCGTCTCCGGCATCGGCAAAAGCGATGGTCGGACGGTGATAACGCTCCTTGAGGCGCGATGCAAGAATACCGATCACGCCCTGGTGCCAATCGGCATCGAACAGGCACAGGCCGAACGGCATCGACTCCAGCGGCAAATCCTTGAGCTGGGCAAGGGCTTCGTGCTGCATGCCCTGCTCGATGCTCTTGCGGTCCTGGTTCATGCCGTCCAGTTGCACCGCCATTTCACGGGCATCGTCGGGGTCCAGGCTAAGCAGGCATTCGATGCCCAGGCTCATATCATCCAGGCGCCCGGCCGCGTTGAGCCGCGGGCCGATGATAAAGCCCAGGTCGGTGGAGGTAATCCGCGCCGCGTCACGCTTGGCCACTTCGAGGATCGCCTTGATGCCGGGGCGGGCGCGACCGTCGCGGATACGCTTCAGGCCCTGATGGACCAGGATGCGGTTATTGGCGTCCAGCGGCACCACGTCAGCGACGCTGCCAAGGGCGACCAGATCGAGCAATTCACCGAGGTTCGGCTGCGGCGTGCTGGCATACCTGCCCATTGCGCGCAAGCGTGCGCGCAGGGCCATGAGCACGTAGAACATCACGCCAACCCCGGCCAGCGCCTTGCTCGGAAACTCACAGCCGGGCTGATTGGGGTTGACGATGGCATCGGCGGCCGGCAGCTCGGCGCCGGGCAAGTGGTGGTCGGTGACCAGTACCCGCAGACCCGCGGCCTTGGCAGCTGCCACGCCGTCGATGCTGGAAATGCCATTATCGACCGTCACCAGCAGCTGCGGCTGACGCTGCAGCGCCACGGCGACGATCTCCGGGGTCAGGCCGTAGCCGAACTTGAACCGGCTGGGCACCAGAAAGTCGACATGCGCCGCACCGAGCAAGCGTAACCCCAGCACACCGACCGCACTGGCGGTAGCACCGTCGGCATCGAAGTCGCCGACAATCAGGATGCGCTGGCGCTGCTCAATTGCCGTTACCAGCAGATCAACCGCAGCGTCGATCCCCTTGAGTTGCTCAAACGGAATCAGCCGCGTCAGGCTTTTATCCAGCTCAGCCTCGCTGCTGACGCCTCGGGCGGCGTACAAGCGCGTCAACAGCGGTGGCAGATCGCCTAGAAGTGGCAGGGTGGCGGGCAACGCACGGGGTTCAATACGCATCGATCAGCCACGCTCGCCCGCAAGCCATTGCAACTGCACTTCATGCTGGCCGCGATCATCGGTGACGAAGATGGTGCCTTCACTGATCATGACGTCCCACTTGATGACCCGTGGCATGTCCTTGGCGAGGATTTCCAGCACGTCCTGAGGCACAGCGGCAATATTGACGTTTTTCAGGGTCTTGATCGCCGGGATCACCTTGCCCTCCCAGACCCGCAAGCTACCGTAAGCCAGCAGGCTGGTGCGTTCGGTGCGACGCGAACACCAGGTCAGGCGGTCGGCATCCGGCTGGCCGACTTCGATCCAGTGCAGTACGCGATCATCCAGGCTCTTTTCCCACAGGGCCGGCTC
>Ga0302262_10000900_pt1 | contig 12589 bp, 8 predicted proteins | sample II_Fen_E3_4_FD_194557 | JGI IMG/M metagenome (GOLD analysis project Ga0302262, IMG submission 194557) | Peat permafrost microbial communities from Stordalen Mire near Abisko, Sweden - II_Fen_E3_4 | ecosystem: Environmental > Terrestrial > Soil > Wetlands > Permafrost | place: Sweden: Abisko...
CGCCGCCGCCGGTGATCGTGCCATAGATATTCGCGCCCACTACCACTAGCAGGGCGAAACAGGCACTGTAAAAACCAAAGGCATAAGGGTCTTTCATTATTGTTCTTATCCGATCAGTTAAGGAGTGGAGCTGATCTAACTGACGTCAGGCTGGATAAGAGATTAGTTCAGGGGAAGTGCGAACGAGGGCCCGTTTGTCTCGGGCCCTCGTTGCACGGTTATGTCTTCAGACCGCAGCGGGCGCGGCAGCGCTGGTGACCGGTTGCGTGGTTTGCCCTTCGGTTAATGGCTCGGCATCCGCGCGGGTATAGACGGCGGTGAACCGACGGCTGATGGTGCCATAGAGGGTCCAGCCCATCATGGTGACGATACCGCCCAGCAGCATGGCGTCGGCACCGGCGCTATACAGGGCGTAGTAGCTGTAAGCGGCGGCGATGTAGGCCACGGCATTGGTCAGCCTGGCGTCGCGCGGCTTCACCCCGGCGGATTTTTGAATGGTCATCATGGCCGCCATGGACATCAGGTAGGGCACCAGATTGGTGACCACCGCCAGGTTGACGATCATGTCGAATTGTTTGCTCAGGTTCGGGCTGACGGTCAGCATCGTCAACGCAATCTGGCAAACCAGCAGCACCACCATGCCAATGATCGGCACATCGTTGCGTGTGGTCTTGCCAAACAGCTTCAGGAAGTAGCCCACATCCGCCGAACTCTTGAACACCTGGGCAATGGTGAATTGCCAGCCGAGCAGCGAGCCGATGCAGGCGATGACCATCAGGCCCATGATGATGCTGCCGACCAGCGGCGTGAACATGGTGGCGAACGCGAGCCCGAACGGGGCGTTGGAGGCGGCCAGGTCCATGTTCGGCACAATCCCGGCAATCACGTTGGTGGAGACGATGTAGATCAGCGCCGAACCCAGTGTCCCGCCCATCACCGCGATAGGCACGTTACGTTCCGGGTTCTCGACGGCGTCGGTGTTGGCGCACGCCGATTCCAGCCCCAGGAAGGCCCACAGGGTGATCGAGATCGATGCCCCGATGGCCTGGAACAACGGCATATTGTGGGGGTTCCAGGCTGCGACATAGAGCGACTTGTCGAACCAGAACCAGCCCACCAGCGAGACCCCGACCACGGGCACGATGACGCCCCAAATGGTGACGTTGCCGATGCGCCCGGTGATGTGCGCGCCGCCAAAGTTGGCCACGGTGGTCAGGATCAGCAGCACCACGGTGGCCAGCGCGACTTCGACCGGGGTGAGGGTGATATGAAACAGCACCGTCGCGTAACCCACGGCCGTAATGGCGATGGCCACGTTGGCGATCAACAGTGAAACGCCATAGGTGTAGTTGGACATGAAGTTACCGGAGCGACCGAAAGCATATTCGGCATAGCCGCCCATGCCGCCGGGCTTGCGACTGAAGCGCCCGCACTTGGCAAATGCATAGGCCAGCGCCAGTGACCCCAGGGCCGTGACCAGCCACGAGAAAATCGAGATGGTACCCACCTGCGCCAGCTTGGCGGGCAACAGGACAATCCCGGAACCGAGCATATTGATCGCGGTAAGCACGGTCAGCTGGACCACGTTCATTTTCTTGGCGGTGTTACTCATACTGAACTCCTGCGCTTGTTATTAAAACGCGGCATTGGCCATTCAAATCTCCGGACAGCGTGTCCGGATATCCCTTGAAAATCATTCAGCGCTTAAGCACATAGCCATAGGCACGGGTGCGTCCATCGCTTTCCTGGCGCAGGTAGACACCCTGCAATTCGGGGGTAAATCCGGGAAATTGGTTGATTGCATCCTGCAACGCGAGGAAGTAATCCAGCACCGGGCCCTGCCAGACTTCGCCCGGCACCACGCACAACAAGCCGGGCGGATACGGCAAGGCGCCTTCGGCGGCGATGCGGCCCTTGGCGTCCTCCAGGGCGATCAGCTCACAGTGGCCACGAACGAACTCAAGGTGGGCGTCGCGCGGATTCATCAGGATCGGCGGCATGCTCGCTTGGCGGAACATGTCCTTCTGCAACTGCTTGACGTTGTATCCGACGTACAGCTGATGCATCTCCCGGCACAACTGGCCGAGGGTGTAATCGGCGTAGCGCAGCTGATGCGTGGCAAAGAGGTCCGGCAGCACGTCGCACAGCGGCGCATCGTCATGGATGAAGCGCTCGAAACGGGCAATCTGCGCCACCAGTTGATGCATCTTGGCCTTGCCTTCGGCGGGCGTGAGCAGGAACAGGATCGAGTTCAGGTCGCTCTTTTCCGGGACGATGCCGTACTGGCGCAGGAAGGTCGCGAGAATCCCGGCGTGGATGCCGTGCTCGGCATACTCGCCCGTGGCGGCATCGATGCCGGGCGTGGTGAACAGCAATTTGCACGGGTCGATGAAGTACTGGTCCTCGGTGTAACCCTCGAACGAATGCCAGCGTTCCTCTGGGTGGAACCTGAAAAAGCGCAGGTCATTGGCGATCTGCTCGGTGGGATAACTCTGCCAGTTGCGCCCGTCGATGGTCGGCGGCACAAAAGGTTTGATCAGGGTGCAGTTGTCCATCACCAGCTTGCGTGCCTCAATCCCGGCCTGCACGCATTCACTCCACAAGCGATGGCCGCTGCGCCCGCTGTGCATGCGTGCATTGACGTCCAGCGAGGCGAAGATCGGATAGAACGGGCTGGTCGAGGCCTGGGCCATGAAGGCGTTGTTCAGGCGATGATGATTGCAGTAGCGATCCTGCCCCTTGATGTGCCGATCCTTCTTGTGGATCTGCGACGCTTGCGAGAACCCGGCCTGTTGCTTGTGAATCGACTGGGTAACGAAAATGCCAGGATCCTCCGGGCCCAATTCGAGCAACATCGGCGAGCAGTCTTTCATCATCGGGATGAACTGCTCATAACCGACCCAGGCAGAGTCGAACAGGATGTAGTCACACAAGTGACCAATGCGGTCGACCACCTGCCGGGCGTTGTAGACCGTGCCGTCGTAGGTGCCCAACTGGATCACCGCCAGGCGGAACGGACGCGGCTCGTCGGCTTTGTCTGGGGCCACTGTGCGCAACTGTTCGCGCAGGTAGGTTTCATCGAAACAATGCGCGTCGATGCCACCGATAAAGCCGTACGGGTTGCGCGCGGTTTCCAGATAGAGCGGCGTGGCCCCGGCCTGAAACAACGCGCCCTGATGCACCGACTTGTGGTTGTTGCGATCAAACAGCACCACATCGCCAGGGGTGAGCAGGGCGTTGGTCACTACCTTGTTTGAGGCGGAGGTGCCGTTAAGCACGAAGTAGGTTTTATCGGCGTTGTAAATTTTCGCCGCGCGCTTTTGCGCCAGCAGCGGCGCGCCCTCGTGAATCAGCAGGTCGCCCATTTCCACATCGGCATTGCAGCGGTCGGCGCGAAACAGCGTCTGGCCGAAGAAGTCGAAAAACTGCCGGCCGGCCGGGTGCTTGCGAAAGAACTGCCCGCCCTGATGGCCCGGGCAGGCGAAGGTGGAGTTGCCGCGCTCGACATAGTGCTTGAGTGCGCCAAAGAACGGCGGCAGCAACGCCTCTTCATACTGCTTGGCGGCGGTTTCCAGTTCGTCGCCATAGAACTGCGCGTCGTCTGCACCGAGGTCGAACACCCCGCTGATTTGCAGCAGCACCTGCTCGATCTCCGGCAGGTTTTGCGCGTTCAGTTCATCGGCGGCGGCAACCGCAAAAAAGATCGGAATATCGAAGCCCGACGTGCTGATTTGCTCCAGCAAGCCATTGCGCACATCGTCGGCGGTGAGGACGGCGGCGGCGATATCGGTCAGGTCGGTATCGGCAAACGCCACCACGGTACGTGAGGTGGCGAAGCTGCTGCGCGCGGCGAGGCTGGCTGCGACTTTTAGCTGATTCATTGTGTGATCCCTGCTGTGGCGGGCACTTTCAGGCAGCAGACGTTGTAGAAACCGTCGCGCACTTCGACGCCATGGGTGTCATGGGCAAAACCGGGGAATTGGCGGTCGAAGGCTTCCAGGGCCTTGAGGTAATTGAGCAACGGCCCATCTGCGGCACCGGCGTTTTCACCCGGCATCAGCAGCGGGATACCCGGCGGATAGGGCACGACGCCCGTGGCCACGGTGCGCCCGGCCATTTGCGCCAGCGGCAGCACCTCGACGTTGTTGCGCACCAGTTGTTCATAGGCCCTGACCGGGCTCAAGTCCGGCACGGGCAGGGTCGAGAACGCGCGGGACAAGGCTTCGGTGGTATGCAATTGGGCCATGGTGCTGAACATGCTGTCGCACAAGTCGCGCAGGCCCATGCCCCGGTAACGTTGTGGCTGGGCGTCGAGGAGCGCGGGCAACACGCTATGCAGTGCGGCGTTGTTGTCGTAATCGCGTTTGAAGTCCAGCAGGGTGTTGACCAGCGTGCCCCATTTGCCTTTGGTCACGCCGATGGAGAACAGGAACAGGATCGTGAAGTCGGTGGTTTTCTCGACCACGATGCCCTGACGGTCCAGATAAGCCGTGAGGATCTGCGCCGGAATCCCTTTTGCGCTCATGCCGCCATCCGGCTGGATACCGGGCGTGGTGATCGACACCTTGATCGGGTCGAGCAGGCAATAGCCGTCTTCGATATTGCCGAAGCCGTGCCAGGCCGCATTGGGCTTGAGTACCCAGCAGGACGGCTCGGTGGCCAGAAGCGTCTCGCTGGCCAGATGGAACGGCGTCTGCTCGCCGCTCTGTGGGTCAACCACGCTATCGGGCTGCCAGACGTCGAAGAACCATTCGGTTTTGGCCAGAAACTCGCGGTTCAAGCGTGCCAGCATGCGGCGGAAGGAAATGGCCTCGGCAATCGCATCGCCGGTCAGCGCCTTGCCGCCCGGGCCATCCATCATGGCCGCACTGATATCGTTGGAGGCGATGATGGCGTAATTGGGCGAGGTCGAGGCATGCATCATGAAGGCTTCATTGAAGCGTGCATGTTCGATGGGCCGACGGCCGTCGCGGACGTGGATCATCGACGCCTGCGACAGCGCCGCGAGCAGCTTGTGAGTCGATTGGGTGGCGAACACGGTAGGGCGCTCGGCCTTATGCTCGGCCGGCTCGCCATGCATGGCGAAGCGCTCATGGTAGAGCGGGTTGAAGCGCGCATAACCGAACCACGCCTCGTCGAAATGCAGGCGGTCGACACTGTCGCCGAGCAACTCCTCGACGCGGCGCACGTTGTAGCACAGGCCATCGTAGGTCGAGTTGGTGATGATCGCGTGCATCGGTGTGGCGTCGATGCCTTCGTGTACCAGCGGATTGTCGACGATGGCCTTGGCCACCGCAGCGGCCGTCAGTCGCTGTGGCGGGATCGGCCCGATCAGGCCGTAATGGTTGCGCGAGGGAATCAGCCAGGCGGGAATCGCGCCGGACATGGTCATGGCGTGCTCGACCGACTTGTGGCAATTGCGGTCGCACAGCGTGACCTGGTCACGGGTCACGCTGGCCATCAGGATCACCCGGTTGGAGGTCGAGGAACCGTTGGTTACGTGGTAGCTGCGATGCGCGCCAAACACCTTGGCGACGTACACCTCGCTGGCGCCGATGGGCCCCGAATGGTCGAGCAGCGAGCCCATTTCAACGACCGAAATCGACAGGTCGGAGCGGAACAGGTTCTCGCCGAAGAAATCGAAAAACACCCGGCCGGGTGTCGATTTCAGAAAGGCCGTGCCGCCGGTATGGCCGGGTGTGTGCCAGGAGTATTCGTAGACTCTGGAGAACTTGACCAACGCCTTGAACATTGGCGGCAGAACGTCTTCGTGGTAGCGCTGGATGGCCGCGACGATGCGCCCGCCAACGAAGTGGCTGGTGTCTTCCAGCAGCCAGATGAAGTCATCGGCTTTCTGCATTGCTGCCAGCGGAATGCTATCGGCGCGGCTGCGCTCGGCGAGCAGAAAAACCGGCACCGATTCGCTACGCTCGCGTATGGCATCGAGCACTTGCATGGCCTTGGTGTGACTGGCGTCAAGGGCCAGGTCCCAGTCCAGCAACACGCACTGCACCAAAGGGTCGGCATGGATAATGGCGACGGCATCGAGCACATCGACAGTCGGGATAACCTCGACCTCATGCTCATTCAACGTTTCGATCAGGGCTCTGACGGCACGGCCGGCCGCCGTCTGCGCATTGAGTTCATCGTGAATAAGTAACGCTTTCATGCCAAGGCGTGGTTGCTGGTGGGCAGTCATGTAATTCTCCTGATTTCAAATAATAATGACGAGTCGCAGTAAGCTAACTAAACGTATTTGTTATTTTGCTAATGAGGAGTGGACTCCTTGTCCGGTTTTTCAGCTGGGATTATTGCCTGAATAGTCGCGCTGTAAGATGAATAAATAGTGCTTTTCATTAAATTCGACAAGTTGTACAGAAGTGGTCGCGCTTGTAGAGCTAAAGTACAGATTTATTTATTGTTAATTTAATCGGCCCCCTCGTTTGAGGGTATTTTCCGGATAATGGCCAGGGATTTATCCGCAGAAATAAAAAAGCCCGACGCGGTGCCGGGCTTTGGACTTTTGCCTGAGCTGAAAGTTACGCAGCCATGCCTTGGGAAGTCAGTGTTTTTTTGTAATCCGCTTTCATCGCCTGCATTTGCTCACCCAGTTCTTCCAGCCTGGCCTTGCCTAACAGCTTTTTCGCCTGCGGAAACATCTCGCTTTCCTCTTCTTCAATATGGTGTTCCAGCAGTTCCTTGACCACTTTCACCCGGCCGGCAAATTCCAGGCTTGACGGGTCTGTTTGCTTGAGGTCCGGCAGTACCAGCGAATCCACCGTGCGGTGCTCCTCCTTGGCCTCGTAATACATCACATCCTGTTCTTTACCGCCGGCTTCCCTAAACGCCGGATAGAGAATTTCTTCCTCGATTTGCGTATGGATAGTGATCTCCATGTCGAGTTTGGCCAGCAGTTCGGTGCGCTTCTTGATGGCGCGCTCGGTGGACTCGCTGAGTTGGCTCAGAATCGCTTTTACCCGTTCGTGGTCTGCTTGCAAAAGTTCGATGGCGTTCATTTTATAGTTCCTCGGCTATCACGGATGTTCAATCCACAGGTCGATTCGACTGCTGCCAGAGAGTGATTGCAGCCGCTGTGCCAATCTCAACTAATTTAATAAAGCGATATAAATCATTGGTTTGGATAAATGGTCAGGATTTTGTTTCGTGCATCCTGCATGAATGTGGTCGAACGGACATTGCAGGAAACGAGAGGCGACCCGGAAGTTGCCGGCACTGATCTGAGCTTTGGTTAATCCATACCGGCAATCAACGTTTGCGGAACGACGCTTGCTTGTATTGAGGGTGTGAGCTGAGCTTTTATAGCTGGCCAGAAGGAGTGCCTTACCATGCTGGAGCGATATTTCGGACCCTTTGAGAGTGGCCGAGGCCTGCAAGAACAACTGCGTGAACGCTTGCTCAATGCCATTCTCGATGGCGCCATTGCGCCCAGCGAAGCCATGCCGTCGTCGCGCAAACTCAGCGAGTTCCTGAAGGTTTCGCGCAATACGGTGGTGCTGGTGTATGAGCAATTGGTGCAAGACGGCTATTTGACTCCGTCCGACCGACGCGGCTATTTCATCAACGAGAAGTACCTGCGCCAACAATTACGGGTGAGCCTGCGCCCTTCGGCCCAGGCTCTTTTCGAGCGGCCCGATCATGCGCCTGACTGGGAGCGTCGCCTGCAGACCCGCACGGCGAAGATGAGCGCGATCGTCAAGCCGCGTAACTGGCGCGAATATCGCTATCCCTTTATCTATGGTCAGATCGAACCGGACGAACAGACCGCTGCACGCTGGCGCGACTGCGCGCGCATCACGGCTACCGGCGCACACATGCGCAATTGGGTCGATGACCAGGTGGCTCAGGATGATCCGTTGCTGGTGGAACAGGTCATTCAGCGCGTGTTGCCCAAGCGCGGTATCAAGGCGCGCCCGGAAGAGATTCTGGTCACCATCGGCACCCAGAACTCGTTGTACCTGCTGGCGCGCTTGCTCGGCCGCCAAGGGCTGGTGGTGGGGCTTGAGGAGCCTGGTTATGTCGATGCCCGCAATATTTTCGAGCTCAATCATTGCGCCCTGCGGCCCTTGCGCATTGATGGCCAGGGTTTGGTGGTGGATGAACAATTGCAGGGCTGCGACATGCTCTTCTGCACGCCCAGCCATCAGTCACCCACTGGCGTCACCATGCCGGTGTATCGGCGCCTGGAGTTATTGGCCGCCGCTCGTGCCCAGGATTTTTTGATTATCGAGGACGACTACGAGAGTGAGCAGAACTACCTGGGCAGCAATCACCCCTCGCTCAAGAGTTTCGACGACAGCGGGCGAGTGATTTACCTGGGAAGCCTGACCAAAAGCCTGTTGCCGGGCGTGCGTCTGGGGTTTATTGCCGCCGACGAAGAATTGATTCATGAACTGCGTGCGCTTAGGCGCTACATGTACCGCCATCCCCCTTCCAATAACCAGCGCACCCTGGCGCTGTTTCTGTCATCGGGGCATTACGATGCCCACGCGCGGCGGGTGCGTGATCGGCTGGCCCGCAAGTGGCGGATTATCAGCCTGGCGATGAGCAAGCACCTGCCGGATTGCCAGGTCAGCGGGTTGGCCGGTGGCTCTTCCTTGTGGGTACGCTGCCCGCCGCAAACCGATGCCTGGGTCTTGCAGCGCCTGGTGGCCAAGCGCGGCGTGTTGATCGAACCCGGCGATATCCACTTTCTGGCACCAGAGCGGCCGCAATGTTATTTCCGGCTGGGCTTCGGCGCCATTGCCGAAGACCTCATCGAACCGGGCATCGCGGCCTTGGGTGAGGCCTGGCAAGAGATGTGCGGATTACCGGCGTAGCGGTCCTGGCGTTTACACAACGTCCTGGCTCAAGGTCGTGCTGAGGATCTCCAGCATCGCATTGACTTCGTCAGGTTTGGCCACCAGCGCAGGGGCAAAGATAATCGCGTCGCCGGTGGTTTTGACATGCAGCCCGGCGTCAAACAGCGCGCGCTGCACTCGACTGCCCTTCGCCCCTGGTGTGGCGTCTGCGGTCAATTGGATGCCGCTAAGCAAACCATAACCTCGTACATCGCACACCTGGGGTAAGCCGTGCAGCTTGCGCAGGCCCGCCTGTAGCACCGGGGCGAGTTCTTTGCCTTTGCCGAATACCTGTTCATCACGATAGATATCCAGCGCTGCCAATGCCGCCGCGCATGCAGCCGGGTGCCCGGAGTAGGTGTAGCCGTGGAACAGCTCCGGCCCGGCGCCTTTGCTGGCCTCGACCACCTGATCATAGATACGTTGATCGACGGCCACCGCGCCCATGGGAATGGCGCCGTTGGTCAGGGCCTTGGCCATGGTGATCATGTCTGGCTGGACCGCGAAGCTCTGCGCGGCAAAGGCCTCTCCGGTACGACCGAAACCGGTGATCACCTCGTCGAAGACCAGCAAGATGCCATGGGCATCGCAAATCGTGCGCAGCCGCTCGAGATAGCCTGCCGGAGGTACGTAGACGCCAATGGAACCGGCAATCGGCTCGACAAAACAGGCGGCGATGCTGTCGGCGCCGTGCATCGCGATAATTCGCTCCAGGTCACTGGCCAGGTCGGCGCCGCAGTCGGGTTCACCCCACTGGTAGCGCTGTGCCTCTTGCCAGGTGTGACGCATATGGCTGACATGGGGCAGCCCGCCCGCCGCGAAGGCCTGGCGATTGCGCATCATTCCAGACAACGCGACACCGCCGAAATTGACCCCGTGATAAGCCCATTCCCGTGACACAAAACGCGTGCGCTGGCCTTCACCACGGGCCCGATGGTAGGCGAGGGCAATCTTCATGGCACTGTCCACTGACTCGGAGCCGGAATTGGTGAAAAACAGCTTGTTCAGCCCCGCTGGCAGCAACTCGCTCAGGCGTTCGGCCAGTTGGAATGACAGGGATGAGGCGCGCTGGAAATGCGGGGTGTAGTCCAGCGTCAACAGTTGTTGGTAAACCGATTCGGCGATTTCCGCCCGGCCGTGCCCGGCGGCGCAGCAAAACAGGCCTGAACTGCCGTCCAGCAACGGGCGACCTTCCTCGGTCCAGTAATGCACGCCCTCGGCCCGTGCAAAGAGTTGCGGGGCACGCTGGAATTCACGGTTGTCGGTGAACGGCATCCATTGATGATCAAGGTTCATTGCCACGGGTTCACTCCTGAAGGGGTAGAGGTATGCGTTCCAGCCTAACCCTGTGACGACCGGCCGATTAGATCCAGCGCTGGCTTTCAATGAGTCCAGATTCCGGCGACTGGCTCCATCGAAATCGTCATCTGGCTCTAAGCCACCTCGGCGGCGCTGGCTATTGTGCGGGCTGTCCGCTAGTGAGGTGCGCCGTGAGTCCAGTGTCGAATATGGCCTTGAGTCTGTTATGCGTCATGACGGCTGCCGTGGTGCGTGGCCTGACCGGCTTTGGCTTTGCGGCGATCGCGGTGATCGGTTTGACCCTGCTTGGCTCACTGCCTGAAGCGGTCCCGCTGGTGTTGTGTCTGGAGGTGCTGTCGAGCCTGATGTTGCTGCGCGGCACCTGGCGCGTGGCCAGCCACGTCCACCTCAAGCGTTTGCTGCTGGCCGGCGCCTGCGGTGTGCCCTTGGGGGTGTGGTTGTTAACCGGGCTCGATAGCGCCAGTTTGAGCATCGGTGTCTATTTGCTGATCGGGGCATTAGCGATTGTCGGGTTGGCCCGCCTTGAGATTCCCATGGGCAATAACCGTGTTGGCGGCTGGCTGGTCGGCAGTTGCTGCGGCGCCTTGATCAGTGCGTTTTCCATGGGTGGCCCCTTGGTCGTGGCCTGGCTCAGCCACTGTGGCCTGCGCGCCGAGAGCTTGCGGGCCACCTTGATCCTGTTTTTTTGGGTCATCGATCTGGTCGCGCTAGGCAGCCTGGCGGCGGTCGATGCGATACCCGGTGGCACCGCGCTTCATGCCCTTTACCTGCTGCCGGCGCTGTTGCTGGGCTTGTGGCTGGGGCAGCGATTGTTCCTGCGCCTGTCAGCGGAGCGCGCCGTGCGCCTCACGCAGTGGCTGCTGTTACTGCTGGCGGGTGTGGGCCTGTCGAAGCGGGCATGGTCATGATGGCTTTTGCCCATGCAGGGTCTTATGCAAGGATTGATGCGCCCTATCGGTGCATCGCCGCTCCGGTATTGCTCGCGAACGGGCATCGACAAAGGCCCGCAGCGGTCGGATTGAACCGGAGTCATGAGCTCATGCACAGCGGACCCTTATTGCTGTGGGAAGCTGCTCTGGATCTATCGAAACTCCAATCTGGCACCACGCTTTGGTCGGCAACTTGCATCGTTACCTGCCAATAGTGGGGCATTGGTTCGCTCACATTTGAATCCATCGTCTAGGAACTGCCATGCAAGAAAAACCCTTTGCTCCTGCTACCGGGACTGTCATCCCTCGCTATGCCGGGATCGCCACCCTGATGCGCCTGCCTTACACCGAACTGTCAGACCCTCGTCTGCAGCAAGTCGATATCGGTCTGATCGGTGTGCCATGGGACGGCGGCACGACCAATCGCCCCGGCGCGCGGCATGGCCCACGGCAAGTGCGCGACATTTCCACCATGGTGCGCAATATCAACCGGGCCAGCGGCATCAACCCGTTCGAGTTGTGTGCTTGTGCGGACCTGGGCGACACGCCGGTCAACCCGATTGATCTGGTCGACTCCCTTGAGCGCATCGCCGGTTTCTACCATCAGGTCGTGCAGGCCGGGATTGCGCCACTGTCGGTTGGCGGTGATCACTTGGTCACGCTGCCTATCATGCGCGCCCTGGCCAAGGACGGGCCTATCGGCATGGTCCATTTCGATGCCCACACCGATACCTGGGACCGTTATTTCGGCGACTGCAAATACACCCATGGCACGCCATTCCGCAGGGCCATCGAAGAAGGCTTGCTGGACCCCAAGCGCACCGTGCAAATCGGCATCCGCGGCGCCTTGTACAGCGACGCCGATAACGACTGGGGCGAACGCCAGGGCATCCGGGTCATCGACATCGACGAGTTCCACCACATGGGCGTGGAGAACGTCATCAAGGAAGCGCGTCGGGTCGTCGGCGATGGCCAGACCTACGTGTCCTTTGATGTCGACGCTCTCGACCCGGTCTACGCGCCCGGTACCGGCACCCCGGAAATCGGCGGTTTGACCACGCTGGAGGCTCAACACCTGATTCGTGGGCTCAGGGGCCTGAACCTGATCGGCGGCGATGTCGTCGAGGTTTCTCCGCCCTTTGACATGAGCGGCAATACCGCTCTGGTCGCGGCCACGATGCTGTTTGAAATTCTCTGTGTGCTCGCGGACAGCCTCGCCAGCCGCAGGGTGTCCTGAGCAAGAACCGTTATTCATCAAGCGTCTTACATCACCCCGTGGAGCTCCAATGAAAGCACTCTTTCGCGTCACCGCTCTGTCCCTGATGGGCGCCATCAGCCTCGGTCTCTGCGCCCAAAGCTATGCGCAATCGCCGGATCTGCTTGAACGCATCAAAGCCAAGAAAGAAATCGTGATTGCCACGGAAGCCCGCTATGCGCCGTTCGAGTACATCGAGAACGGCAAGATCGTGGGCTATGACGCTG
>Ga0302262_10000902_pt1 | contig 12583 bp, 8 predicted proteins | sample II_Fen_E3_4_FD_194557 | JGI IMG/M metagenome (GOLD analysis project Ga0302262, IMG submission 194557) | Peat permafrost microbial communities from Stordalen Mire near Abisko, Sweden - II_Fen_E3_4 | ecosystem: Environmental > Terrestrial > Soil > Wetlands > Permafrost | place: Sweden: Abisko...
GCGAAACAAACACTTTACCATCTGCTTTGCGACGGCGAAAAACTAAATTACCGACCTGACCACTTAGTCCTTCGGTTGCCAAATTGTTTTTTGATTCTCCCATTTTGGTTCTTTTTAAAAATGTTTATAATATGTATTTACAAACACCTTAATGGTGTCCTTTTTTTCTAAAAAATAGCCTATTTATCTATACTGATAGTATATTCATCCTATACTCATCCTATACTCATCCTATACTCATCCTATACTCATCCTATACTCATCCTATACTTCCAAAAGTTCCGATGTTTAATATAGGTTTCTATTCAAGAACAGACTAAGCTGCAATCGCACTTTCGGATAGTTTGAAGCCTTTTACCAGTGCATTGACAATCTGGTCAAGCACAAATTCGATAATTGCTGCTTCGATAGCTTCGGACAGAATAGGGATATCAATTAGTTTATTGATCAAAGGTGTTAACCTACGGATTAGCTCTTTGGCTTCGTCGGACGAAATGCCATCCGAAAGGTTACGAACCAATTCGTAATACTCATTGGGCAATAGTTTATACAACTCCCTATCAATCTTCCGAACGTTTTTAAACAGAATGGTTAACACCGTTTGATCCGATAAAAAAGGAATCTTAAATGGAATTTTAGCTTTTACATTTTCTGCAATTGCAAGTACCTCTTCATCTTTCAAAAACTCTTTGTCTGTTCCCAAATCTTCTTTTATTTGTGCAATTTGGGTTGAATTTAATGCGCTCATAAATAGAATATTTTAAAATTGTTCCTACTCGTATGGCTTTTCGGATTCCGCCTATATATAAATTTTGATTTGAATTGCCCTAAAATAAAACAACCGGTACAGGAGTTTATCCCCGACCGGTTGTTATTGAAATTTGCATGTGACCCTTATTAGTTCGTATACAAGCGCAAGTATCTCCACCGATCATTGAAATGGCAATGATAGCAACACATACACATATACATAACTAATGAACTCATAAAATAACTAATTGATTTTTTTTCTTTGATGTTGCAAATATAATGGATGACATTTAAATTAGAAATACCTTGTAATGGGTATTTTTAGTACTCAATATTAGGTATTTTGTAATCTCATACAATACAGCCCATACCTGAAAAACAACGAAAATTCGTTGATCTATTTATATCTGATAATCATAAAATACATCTTCAACCTGCCCAATTACCGTTGCCTTGCCACCACAATATCTTTTTATAAGAGATACTAATTCCGATACAGCATCTTCGAGGTATGGAAAAGGAGTAATTGCATTACCCTGTACAACCAGAAAAATATTTTTAGTGTCAAGTGTTACTTTGGTTTTTTCAATCTGCCGGACATCCAAATAGCAGATTATTTCATTACTATCATCGATATACGAATACTCGCCGGCATGAATGGGTTTTTGCTCCGTTTCGCCTAGAGGAATAAATTTTTCCGTTCCTGTCGTAAATCTCAAATTGACATTTCCTTCTATTTTATCCCAGTCGTGAGCACCGAGTGCCAGCTTATATTTCACTGAAATGGTATTGTAAATATCTACCAATAAGTTTATATGAGGAATATCACCGGTTTTGGTCAATAGCTTATACAAATTTTCTGGAGCTGACAGGTTCTTCCGGTTGGGTGCACCAACCGCTTCGTGCAATTGTCGGAAGCCACGGATTAATGGATCATCTTTCATATCGCCAATTTGCTTTCCGTAATTATATGCCTGATAAAGAATTTGTTTTCGAAACTGTTCAAAACAAAGATCTGTTTCTTTGTTTTGAATATTTTCTATCGTCAGGTAAATCCCCGTCAAACCAATGTCTTTTATTTCGGGATGAATGATAAGTTGTTTCTGTGTGGGCATATTAATCTGATTATTTTGTTCTTGTAAATAGTAATACGAACATTGCGTTATATCCGAGTTACCGGATCTTTCTGGCTATTTGGATAGCTGAATTCAAGGCAGCATTCAGTCGGTCGACTGCCTCCGCTGCTATTTGAATCTGTTCACGAGCTTCTTGCCAATGGCCTTCTTCTATAGCTTCACGAATACCGGGCAAGGTTTTTACCCCGTAACCTGTATAAAATCCAGGAGCATAGATAGCATGTTTGTACCAGGCGCGACGCGGGAGTCCATCCGGAATCAATAATTGTTTTTCAGCCTGAAATAATGCAGTGTTCAGCTTTTCATTTTTCGTCCCGGGGGTGTTATTCAGCTTTTTCTGCCATTCATAAAGCTCATTGGCAGACTTTTGAAGAGAATCAAGTGATACTTTCAGCTTACTGAAATCGAGAACAGGAACAGCTTCTTTTTCCTTAGGAGTTATAAATATTTTCTGAGGATCGGCAGCCAACCGGTATACATTAGCTTTGACCAATTGATTTTCCACTATATTATCTTCCCGTAACTGATCACTTAAGCGACTTACTTCTTCTAAATATTTAGAAATTGTTTTTTGTAAACTCCGAAAATCAAAAGGTAATATATCGACATCTGCCAACCTCAACACAGTTCGCCCAACTACTTGTGAAAGTGCAACTCCATATACAAACCCGGGATCTTTGAAGCGCACATAATTGTCGTATGAATCATAAATAGAATGGTACTCACCTCCTGGATCCTCACCTCCGAATCCGAAAGACAGAGTCGGGATGCCCAAGTGTTGCAAAAATGCCGAATAATCGGAGCCGGTTCCCAATGCACCCAACGAATAACCGGTTTTTGCAAGAGCCTCTTTTTGCAATTTGGAAGAACCTGCCTTAGCAGCATCTGCAGCCCATCTACGTTTAAAGACACTGGTTCCCGTTTGCGGATCTTTCACATCATTGGCAATTTCAGTAACAAAATTCTCAAAAGCATGTGATCCTTCGGCTCCAAAGAACCCCCGGCCATTACCATCTGTATTAATATAAGTAACCGCCTTTTGTGCTAACTCTTTCTGATGATCTTCCGCCCATTCGGTTGAGCCTAACAGCGATTGTTCTTCGCCATCCCATGCACAATAAACCAACGTCCGCTTGGGCTTATATCCCGATTTGACCAACTGTCCGATAGCTTTGGCCTCTTCCAGTAGAGCCGCTTGTCCGCTAACCGGATCGGATGCCCCGTTTACCCAGGCATCATGATGATTACCCCGAATTACCCATTCATCAGGAAATTCCGATCCTTTAATTTTGGCAATGACATCATAAGCCGGAACAATGTCCCAGTTGAATTCTGTTTTTAAATGTATACTGGTTTTGCCATTTCCACCTACTTTGTAAGTAATTGGCAAAGCACCTCTCCAATCTTGTGGGGCTACCGGGCCTTCGAGAGCCGATAATAAAGGCAGGGCATCATGATAACTGATTGGTAAAACGGGTATTTTCAGAATGGTCGTTGCCTCTTCCCTAGTCAGGCGTTTAGCCTTTAAGGTTGACCCGATCCCGGGTGTCAACGGATCACCCGGATATACCACCATATCCATAACCGATCCACGCTGAACGGTATATTCATTTTTAAAAGCTCCTTTCGGGTATTCGTCTCCCTGAGAATAGCCATCTTCTTTCGGGTCGGAATAGATGATACATCCTATAGCTCCATGTTCATACGCTATTTTGGGCTTTATTCCCCGCCACGAACGACCATAACGTGCAATCACAATTTTTCCCTTAACGTCTATATTAAGTTTTTCTAATTGCTTATAGTCATCAGGCAATCCAAAATTCACATAAACCAAGTCTCCTGTCACATCGCCATCGGCACTCCATGCCACGTAAGTTGGCAATTGACCTTCCTGACCGGAAGTAGCATCTTCCGGCACAGCCAGTTCTTTCAGTGTGGCCGAAAACAGGGTAGGCGCTAATAATTCCAGCACACGTGTTTTGGGAGTAGGAAACAGTACGTGATAAGTTTCTATTTTTGCATCCCAACCGTATTCCTTGAATTTCTTCAAAATAGCATCAGCCACCCTTTTTCCTCCCGGTGAACCCAACTGATGTGGTTCTGCTGAAAGCTCTTTGATAGTTGCTCCAATAGAGCTACTTTGGAGTAAGTGATCAAACCGTTGTTCAAGACCGGCTTGTTGCTGAACAGAGACTTCGGAAAAGCCTTCAAGCTGTTTGAGTTGGGCATATCCCTGTTGAACAAAACATACTCCACACACACACATTCCCAGTAAATAATTTATCTTTCTCATTTATCTATAATTTATTATAAAACGAAATACAAATACGCTTCATTATTTTTTAGGGGAGACCAAGTAGTTACAAGTAAATAGCTACGAGTTACAAGTCCATTGATGTGAATATTGCCGACAAGAAATATATCATTAATTATTATTGATCACTTAGAATAATAATTCTATATAAACAATATCATTCTATTTTTTTTTCATCCAAAACAACAGAAATAAACCCTGCCCGACAGCAATAGCCAAAGTAATAATGAACAATGTTTTATCCTGATTCCAACCAATAGTTTGTTGAGCCCACAGGCCTACAACGATTAGCAAAAAAGCAAGTACTAAACCAACTATTTTAAAAATACGAAAATCAGACAGCGACAAAGATTGTGTTTGCAACCTACTGTTTTTAAAACCATAAATAATATATACATCCAGTCCTATAATCATCCAAATCAGCAAACGAATCCAGGTGTCGGCTGGTAAAAATGCCATCATAAACAAACAGGTAGTAATACCTAGAACGGGAATCAGCGGGACAAAAGGAGTTTTGAAGGCTCGTGGAATATGAGGCATGGTTTTTCTCATTACCAGCACACCTACGCACACCAGAATAAAAGCTAAAAGCGTACCGATACTGGTCATTTCGCCGGCTACGCGTGCAGGCACCAATGCAGAAAAAGTACCTACTACTATTAGCAACAAAATATTACTTTTGGCCGGTGTACGATAAACCGGATGAAGTTGCGAGAACAATTTGGGTAACAGACCATCTTTACTCATACTATAAAAAACACGGCTTTGCCCCAACAGCATGACAAGAATAACAGAAGTGTAGCCTGCCAGAATTGCCAATATAATAGCTTTGTTGAGCCAAGGATAATCAGGGATAATTAGTCCTGCTCCGTTTACTTTTCCCATATGATCGATAACAATGGCAACCGGAGCAATTCCGTCATGGCCTTTAAACGCAGTGTAATTTACCACACCAGTCATAACATGAGCAAATAGAATATAAAGTACCGTACAAATAAGCAATGATACAAGAATTCCGATAGGCATATTCCGTTTCGGATTCTTTGCTTCTTGAGCCGCAGTGCTTACAGCATCGAAACCTATAAAAGCAAAAAAGACCACCGCCGCCGCTCTGATTATTCCACTAAACCCATATTCTCCAAAAGTACCTGTATTGGTCGGAATATAGGGTGTATAATTCGCAGTATTGATATACTTCCACCCTAAAACAATGAATATAAGTACGACTACTATTTTAAGGATCACAATAAACAAATTGAACTTTGAACTTCCTTCAGTACCTCTGATAAGCAACAGGCTGGTAACAATAACAATGAAGGCGGCCGGAAGATTCAAAACACCACCATCCCACGGACACAATACCAGTTCGGGAGGAAGGTGAATCCCAAACCCCTCAATGAATTTCACCAAATAACGACTCCAACTAATACTCACCGTGGCTGCAGCAATAGCATATTCCAACACCAAATCCCAGCCAATAATCCAAGCGATAAACTCGCCCATGGTGGCATAAGAATAGGTATAGGCACTTCCTGCAACAGGAATCATGGAGGCAAACTCGGCATAACACAAGCCGGCAAAACCGCAACCCAGTGCAGCAATGACAAATGAAATGGTAATAGCCGGACCCGCCTGATAAGCAGCTGCCCCTCCGGTTATGGAAAACAACCCGGCTCCAATGATGGCACCAATTCCTAAGGCAACCAGTCTGGTGGGACCTAATGTTTTTTTTAAAGAATGATTATCGGAAGAATCTGACTCGACCAATAAACTTTCAATAGATTTTCTTACAAATAAACTCATCGTTATGTTTTTATAATTATAGAAGATTAATTCTTTCTGAATCAATTTGTGTACAGAAAGAAATAGATAGAAGACATTGCTTCATCCTCTTTGGTGGGCACCTACACTCATACTCGTTTCAGTATATTTTACTAGAGATTAAATCTTAATTCTGAAAAAATATCCTCAACAACCACTCTGTAACAAGTGGCATTGAGGATACTTTAGTTATAAAATGATTAATTAATATCCGGGGTTCTGTGTAAGTCCAAGATCATTACCAGACAATCCTTTTGGAATAGGAAAACGATAGAATTTTCCACTTACATTCGTTGTTTTAGAATGAAGATGTTTGTATATCTTAGCAAAAAATGGATAATTAGTGGTACTTGATGCTGCACCAAACTTAGCTGCAATAGCATCTGCACTTTTATAATCATCCTTATAATACTCATACGTAGGGACGTTTGTCAAAACAGTGCTAACTAATTTATGCCAGCGAGTGAGGTTAATCCAGCGGTGTTGTTCAAAGAATAACTCCAGATTCCATTCGTTTTCCAATTGAACCTGAGTTAACGTTGTATAAGTACTTTGACCTGCTCTTGTGCGCAACAAATTAATAACTGCCGCAGCATCTGTTGGTTTATTCTGATAAAACAAAGCTTCCGCTTTTATAAGCAGCACCTCTGCATAACGAATTTCGATACGGTTAATATCATTAGGCTGTCCTGCTGCTGAGCCAGGAGCCACTTCAGGATAAGTTGCATCTCGATGAATCCATTTTCCAATACGTGGTGAAGTGACAGGAAAAACAAAATCATATTCTTTATAATCGCTTGCCTTTGTTGGTGATGCAACAAGCGGTTCATCTTGATTATACAAGCGATTCAAAATTGAGAAGCGCTTACGTTTGTCTGTATCCGGGAAAAGATTCAGCAAAGTTACGTCAGCCGGTCCGATATGATTGTCCTGATAGAGGTCAAAACGGAATGTAAACGGACAGTGAGTTTGGTGATTACCTTGCACATCAACATCATCTCCGTCATGATGGATCGTAAATATATGTTCTATCGATTTATCTTCGGCAGCTACTCCGAAATTACTTTCAAAATTGTTTTCTAATGCAAAATTACCGCTATCAATTACCTTGTTGGCATAATCAATCGCCTTTTGTAATTTGGTTTGATCCCAGCTTGTAGCCGAAGGATCAGTCTGACTAGTAGCAATAGCCGCTACCTGACTTTGCGAAAGCGGATTGCTAGCCCAACTCAAGTAAGCACGTGCAAGTATTGCATCGGCCGAACCCTTGCTTGGGTTTGAACGAGTCTGGTCATAACCAGGCAAAGCAGCTTCCGCCTCAGTCAAATCCTTTACTATTTGAGTATAGACATCATCGATAGATCTACGTGTAGTTTGCTCTGAAGTGCTAGGCTTAGTACTTAAAATGAGAGGAGCCTCACCCCAAAGCTGTGTCAGATACAGATAACCCAAACCACGAATAAACTTAGCACGCCCTCTGGCCAAATCAATTCCTGACTGAGATAGATTGTTGGAAACAGAACTTGAATCTGCTTTTTCAATAGTGCTGTTAGCCGCACCGATGCTTACATAGAGATAATTGAAGATCTTGGTAGGATACCAGTTGTTTACGTCTGTTTTAAACAAACTCACCAAAGGTCCATCAGCATCATCGGCACCCTCAAAACTTATGGTAGCATCGGTTTGAGATTCAATCAAAAACGAAAATGATGAACTCAAACGCTGCCATGGAGAAAATGCAGCACTGGCTGATGCCAGAGCCTGCTGGTCGGTTTTCCACACGGAATTACCTGAAATTACCTGAGTCTCGTCCTTGCTGCAGGAGGAGAGTGTAACCGCACTAATTGCTATAGCAACGAAAGCTATAGGTTTAAAAAATTGCTTCATTCTTTTTTAAATTAGATTATTAATAATAAATTGGATTATATTGAATTTTGATTGCTTTTTCAGAAAGTAATGTTTGCTCCAACCAATAAGGTACGTGCCATTGGATAAGACCCAAGATCCACCCCTTTTGCCACTTCTGGATCATACCCCTTGTAACCTGTTATTGTGAATAGATTCTCCACTGTTGAGAATAACCTTATCTTCAAAGGCAGTCTGGTGGTAGAATGAGAGAACTTATCAAAAGTGTAACCCAAAGTAATTGTTTTGAGTCTCAAATAAGAAGCATCTTCAACGTAACGGCTGTCAAGCTCGGTAGAGATAGGCGAACTGGTGATGCGTGGTACAGTGTTGGAGGGATTGGTTTCCGTCCATGCATTCAACAACACGGCTGAAGCATTATAAGCATCATTGGGGCTTTCGAGGTAACGACGCAACAAATTATACACTTTGTTTCCATGCGAACCCTGACACAAGACAAACAAGTCGAAATTACGATATTTGAACGTTGATGAGAATCCGTAGGTAAAGTCCGGCTGTATGCTACCCAATACAACGCGGTCGTTAGAATCGATATGCCCATCATCACTTACGTCGACAAACTTAGGGTCTCCTGCTTTGAGCGTTGTATAAGCTGGTGAAGTGGGCAATTTTGAAACGTCCTCTCCTTTTTGAACAACTCCGGCAAACTTCAATCCGTAAAATGATCCCAACGATTCTCCTACACGTAGAATATTTACACCATCTATAATATCACCATTATTATTCAGCTGAGTTATTTCATTGTGATTTTTGGCAATGTTGGCTGTAGCCAACCACTTGATCTTTTTTGTATCCAGTATAGTAGCATTGACTGATAATTCCAATCCCTTATTAACCACACTACCTACGTTTACCAACTTTTCATATTCATTCGACAAAGTAGCAGGAATATCCAATAATAAATCAGATGTTTTTTTGTAATAAGCATCAACAGTAGCAGTGATTCGGTTATTTAAAATTCCGGCATCCAATCCTATATTATATTGTTTGGTAGTTTCCCATTTCAGATCTTCGTAACCCGAATTTCCAACTTTATAGCCCGTTGATCCATTGTATTTTATTACAGTCAAATAAGTCTTATAGTCAAAGTCTCCAATTTCCTGATTTCCGACACTTCCGACACTCGCACGCAGCTTTAAATTGCTAACATCAGAAACATTCTTTAAAAACTTCTCATCATTTATATTCCATGATAAGCCGAGAGATGGAAAAATACCCCAACGATGTACAAAACGGGTAGAATAGTCGCTACGAAATGTTGCTGTTAGATTATAGCGTTTTAATAAAGAATAATTTAGTCTTCCCAAAATTGAATAGAGGCTACTATTACTGGCACCACTATAGGGTGTAATACCATAAGGGGTTCCATCCTGAAGATTGTTTACACCTAAAGACTCATCCGTAAACTTTGAACACATAGTAGTCAGGTAATTTGTTTTGGACTCCTGATCGGTAAAACCTGTTAGAATGTCAAACGAATGAATTCCAATTTGCTTTGCATAAGTCAATGTAAATTCGGATAAAAGAATCTCTACACTTTTATTTCCAATACCTCCGATACCAATAGGTTCCAACCCGATAGCTGTATAGTTTGGCGAGAAATAATTTTGGGTGGTATGACTGATATTACTTCCAAGGTTTATTTTCGCAGTCAAACCATCTGTGATTTTGTACTGAGCATAAAAATTGCCCAGAAAAGCTGTATTGATGGCTTGAGCCGTACTATTTTTTAGATCCGATACCGGATTTGCAGTTTTGCTTCCGTTACGTAGATAAGCATACTCGTAAGGGTTGCTATAATTATAGCTACCATTAGTATTGTAAATAGGCACAACAGGTGGAATATATAATGCATAAGTCAAAGAATTAGCAATACCTTTTGAATAGGGCGAACTGTTGTAGTTTACACCTTCAAAAGTAGTAAGGCTATTTTGCGTGCTTTTTGTTCCTGTCAGATTGACTCCAATTTTAAATCCGGGGAACACTTCTTTATCATAATTGAACTTGCCGGAAAAGCGTTTAAAACCAGAGTTCAGAATGATTCCATCCTGATTGAGGTAATTTCCTGAAACGAAATATTGCGACTTTTCATCTCCCCCACTAATGGAAAGAGAATGATTCTGTGTCGTACCGGTTTGCAAAACGGCGTCCTGCCAGTCATAGCCTTTACCTAGTTGCTCAATTTGCGCATCGGTGTATCCTGGTTTATTCAAAAAATAATCTTTTTCCATTCGAGCCCACTGCGAAGCGTCGAGTAGGTCTAGTTTTTTTGCAGACTTACTCCAACCCGTAGAGAATTGGTAGTTAACCGAGTTCCTTCCTCTTTTTCCTTTTTTGGTCGTAACCAGAATTACTCCGTTTGATCCCCGCGACCCATAAATAGCCGTAGCAGATACATCTTTCAATACTTCAATGGATTCTATGTCTGAAGGATTGAGCAGATTGAGTGGATTAGATTCGCCCTCTACTGCCCCAAAACCAACTTTGGTTGTTGATTTATCGCTGAAATACAGGAAGCCATCGATAACATACAATGGATCATTACTGGCGTTAATAGAATTACCTCCACGGATACGTATACTGGCAGGTGATCCAGGTTGCCCGGAGCTCTGCGTGACATTAACTCCCGCTACAGCACCACCCAGCAATGCATCCACCGAAGAAGCTACATTGTACTCTAAATGTGACTTTGAGACAGAGGCAACTGACCCGGTTAGCTCTTTCCGCTTTTGGGTACCATAACCAACAACCACCACTTCATTTAACCGTTCGATATTTTCGACTAAACGAATATCAATAGATCCGCCTTCGTACACATTGAGTTCTTGTTTTTTATAACCGGTACTTGTGATAGATAAAACAGCCGGAAAGGATTTTGTTTTTAATGTAAACACTCCATTAATATCAGTAACTGTAGCTGTTTGCGTATTTTTCAATCGCACAGTGGCACCAATAATCGGTTCATTTGTATTTTCATCAGTGATTTTACCTTTGACATCAATCTGCTGGCTAAACAATTGAAGTACGGGAATAATTACAAGTATGAAACTTATTCCAAATTTACGTAAACAGAATGCTGGGAACCTTTTGTAGATTCCCCTAAAAAATAGTAGTTTTGTCATGCAATTTCTAAAATTGTAGCGGGCGCATCCTCAACTTGTTTTCCAGACGGAGTAGAGGGTCGCTCGCTTCTTGTTTATTGTTATTTTCGTTTGTAGTTTGTTATCGCTATATGAACTAATTTTTATATTTAAATCAATAGATTGAATTCATATTTTATGTTGCAAAATATGATATCCAATTCAGTTTCTGGTAAACAGTCTACCAAAGTAATTAAGTTGAATGTTATGTGTTGGGAAGATTACAGTATCATTTTATTTTGTATCATAAAAAACAAAATACATGACACATGTGGTATTAGATCAATTTGAATTCAGTATAATAGCATGCAGCAACGCATTCGCATTGAATTTGGAATGGGGGTGTAAAATAGCATAGAAAAAGAAGCTGTTTTATATAAATAAACCATCAGACTATTTGTGAACAGAGAATTGTGCTGTTGTATAAATAAGTCAGAAAAAATATCCTGCATAATGCAATAAATACTCTTTTTCATGCTATCCTTAATTTCATTATAGTTCATATCACTTGACATAAATCTATTTCTTATAAAGTTATTCCTTTTTACTTTGCAAAAGTAATTAAACCGAACAACAGCCAAAATACCTTTATAAGGGTATCTTAATACCTATTTCTAGGTATTTTATATGCTTACTAAGGCCAATTCATCGATATTATCTAAATTATCAGAGTCAACTACGATTGCAAAATATATTAGTAAAAAAGATACTCGTCAAATTATAAACCTGTAGAAATGGTTTGCCTACTATCATCAGCTCAATAATCTGTTATATTTTAAATACCAAATCGTTGATCAATTATCTTTTTTAATCTTCTCGCAAGTATAGTCCAGATTTTCAAAAGCTTTTTTCAGTTTCTCCTCATTCGTTTTACGTGGATCATAAATGACTTTTACAGTTTTATGCTCCAAATCAACGGTAAGATCTTTCACTCCTTTTTCAAAAGGAATAATGCGTTCAATTTTTTCCTGACAACTTTTACAATGCATGCTTACATTAAAAGTTATATCAGCTATTTTCTTCTCGGTTGATTGCTTCTGCGCATTCAACACAAATACACTTGCTATCAGAAATAAAACTGATAGCAATAGAGCTTTTGTCGTTTTCATTTTATAATAATTTTATTAGTGAACATCATGTATAACTCTCAATGTTTGTGATACAGTCGGAGCAGCATTGTATAAATAGTTGCCAGCCTGACTGGCTGTAATTACAACTAAAACACCATCATTATTACCTACTATTGCTCCAGAACTAACCTCCAATAAGTTCCCTGTAATAGCTGCATAAGCAATATTGCTCGACGTAAAAGTAACCGGCAGGCCCGAAGAAGCTGTAGCTTTCAGGGTGAGGTAACCCTTACTAACCTTCCAAACTGTATCATTGAGAGCAAAGGTTATAGTTTGGTCTTTTTTTACCGCATTATTGTCTTCATTCACTGTTAAGGATCTGGTAACTGAACCCGCTGCATAATACTTTGCATTTCCCGATTGCGT
>Ga0302262_10000908_pt1 | contig 12525 bp, 13 predicted proteins | sample II_Fen_E3_4_FD_194557 | JGI IMG/M metagenome (GOLD analysis project Ga0302262, IMG submission 194557) | Peat permafrost microbial communities from Stordalen Mire near Abisko, Sweden - II_Fen_E3_4 | ecosystem: Environmental > Terrestrial > Soil > Wetlands > Permafrost | place: Sweden: Abisko...
CAGCGCGCCCCCGATCAGGGCGAGGCAGATTACCCCGAGCAAGACCAGAAAGCGTTTCTCGCGTTTTAGGTACAACGTGTTGTCGCTCATTCCCATACCTTCCGAGGCGTTTTCATTGTAGGTGCCGGGAGCCCCCCGACAGCCGCTGATGATCACGGGCGACTGCCGACAACTCAAGCACGAAACCGCCGTACGGATACATTTGATCACCCGATGGCGGCCGCCGCGCGAGTAAACCCCGGACAGCCGAAAACCGCATCCTTCTATATATATAGAAGGATGCGGCTTTTTGTCGCATGCGACACCTCTATAAATAGAAGGATGCGGCCATTTGTCGCAGCAGGATCACGCCAAGGCAGAAGCCGGGCCAAAAAACTCGAAGCGACTTTGCGCTTCAGGTACACCCGCCGCCTTGAGCTGACGCTTGACGAGCGCCATGAAACCTTTGGGTCCGAGGAAGTAGGCGTCCAGATCACGCTCCTGCGGCAACCACTGCTCCAGCTGTTGCTGGTCGAGCAGGCCAATCGCATCGGCCCGAGGGCTGACACCGTCGTCCTCGTCGTAGAGGTAGAAACGCTTGAGGCGCGAATGCTGTGCCGCCAACTGGTCCACCCGGTCACGGAACGCATGCACGCCGCCGTTGCGGGCGCAGTGGATGAAATGAATATCACGCCCGGATTCCAGCGCCTTCTCCAGCATCGCCAAGGTCGGCGTAATCCCGACACCGCCACTGATCAGCACCAGCGGCTTGTCGCCGGGGGCCAGGGTGAACTCGCCCGCAGGGGTGAACAGTTGCAGACTGTCGCCGACCTGCACCCGATCATGCAAATAGTTCGAGGCTTTACCGGAGGGCTCGCGTTTGACGCTGATCCGGTACTGCCGGCCATTTGCCGCCGCCGACAGTGAGTAATTGCGCCGCATCTCGACACCATCGATCAGCAGTTGCAAACCGATGTACTGGCCCGCCACGAAATCGATGATCGGCCCGCCGTCGGCCGGGGCCAGGTAGAACGAGACGATTTCGGCACTTTCCCGGACTTTGTCGACCAGCTTGAATTCACGCGCGCCGCGCCAGCCGCCATTGGCCTCGGCCTTGGCGGCGTAGATGGCGCCTTCAGCGTTGATCAGGATATCGGCCAATTGCTGATAAGCATTGCCCCAGGCAGCGATAACCTGCGGTGTAGCGATGTCTTCGCCGAGCACCTCGACAATCGCCTGTAACAGGCAGGTACCGACAATCGGGTAATGCTCTGGAAGGATTTGCAGGGCGACATGCTTGTTGATGATTTTCGCCAACAGATCACCCAGTTGCTCCAGCTCGTCGATGTGCCGGGCGTACATCAGCAGGCCGTTGGCCAGTGCGCGGGGCTGGGCGCCGCTGGATTGGTGCGCCGGATTGAACAGCGGGCGAACCTGCGGATATTCGTCGAACATTTTTCGGTAGAAATGAGTGGTCAGTGCTTCGCCCCCACTTTCGAGTAGAGGTACGGTAGCTTTGACAATGGCACGGTCGGCAGCGTTGAGCATGAATGTCTCCTGCATCGGGTTGTGTACGGTTAAGCTGTCCGTATCAGAATCCATGCCATTTATATTTTTGTTTTAAATCAATTACTTATTAAGCCAATGTCGAAATGACCCAACAAGAAAAATAGTCATTTAGACAACACGAAGTCCTTATGACCACAAACCCAAAGAATCCTGTACGTGCGTTTTTTTGCATGGCCGCCGATGAAAAATCTAAAGCCTGCCCCCACTGAGTCGATAACCCGTCATCGAAAGCTGTTTGCAGCCGCATAATGCCGCGCGACAACTCATGCCAGAAGGTTTTTATGTCCTCCAAGAACGCCCGAGCAGACTCACTCTCTCTGCTGCTGTTCACATTGCGCAGCGGCAAACTGATGGCGATCAACCTGCTCAAGGTCAGCGAGATCATCCCCTGCCCGCCCCTGACCCACTTGCCGGAATCACACCCCCACGTCAAAGGGGTCGCGACATTGCGCGGCGCCTCGCTGTCGGTCATAGACCTGAGCCGCGCCATTGGCGAACAGCCGCTGCTGGACCCTGACGGTGGCTGCCTGATCGTGACGGATGTCAGCCGTTCAAAGCAGGGCCTGCATGTTCAGGCCGTCAGCAAGATCATTCATTGCCTGACCACCGACATTCGCCCGCCGCCCTTCGGCTCCGGCGGCGTCAGGTCCTATATCACCGGCGTGACCCAGGTCGACGGCACCTTGGTGCAAGTGCTCGATATTGAAAAGGTCATCCACTTCATCACCCCGACCCAGGTCGAAGTCGCCGAAGAAGAATTGACCATGGAGGAAGCCGACCTGCTGGGCATGACCCGCATCCTGGTGGTCGATGACAGCCAGGTAGCCCTGCAACAATCGCTGCACACCTTGCGCAACCTCGGTCTCGAAGCGCATACCGCGCGCAGTGCCAGAGAAGCCATCGATGTGCTTTTGGAGTTGCAGGGAACGGCGCGGGAAATCAATCTCATCGTTTCCGATATCGAGATGTCCGAGATGGATGGCTACGCCCTGACCCGTACCTTGCGTGAAACCCCGGACTTCAAGGACATGTACGTCTTGCTGCACACCTCCCTGGACAGCGCGATGAATAGCGAAAAAGCCAAGGCGGCCGGCGCCAACGCGGTACTGACCAAATTCTCCTCACCCGAGCTGACCAAATGCTTGATCACCGCCGCCCGGGCCGTGAAAGCCCAAGGTCGTTAACACCGGCCAATGCATCGGCCAGTCACTACTGGCTGATGCGCCGCACGCTTCAGTCCATCCCCGCGCCAGCCTGGCCAAAGCCGCTGCAACTGACGACATTAAGTCGCGAAAATGCCGCCAGCGTCCACGAACTACTGAAATTGTGCGAACGCGACGGTGGCGGTCCTGTAAGCGATTTCAGCAGTTGGTGGCAAGGTTTCAAACAGGATCCGGAATGCGATCCAGCCCTTTGCCTGATCGTCGTGGATCACGATGGCATCCTCGCCGTGGCGCAGGGCTGGACCAGCGCGTTCATCCGCTATCTGGCCGTTCACCCGCGAGCTCGACGCCAAGGCATCGGCCGGCTGTTGCTGCAACAGGCCTTTGCCGTGTTTGCCTGGCGCAATGAAGGCTGGCTGGATCTCAACGTGATGGAAAACAACCTGCCCGCTCGGCGCCTCTATGAACAGGCGGGCATGCACTATGTCCGGCGCTCGGCACTCAGCGCGGACTGATCTGGCATAATCACCGACCGACTTTACGTCCTCGGAGATTCGACATGAAAGCATCCACCGTGTTGCTGGTTGCCCTGGCAGCCTGTGCAACCCACGCCAACGCCTCCACACCTGAAGCCTGGAGCGCGCTGGACAAAGCCATGATCGACAGCTGCCTCAAGGCCAGCCAACTGAAAAACGCCAAGCCCGCCGGCGCCAGCACCATGTTCGATGACAGCGTGGGCTACAGTGCGCTGCTGCTCAAAGGCCACTATCCGCAACCCCATATGAAGAATCAGGCGGGCACCGAGCTGTGCCTCTATCAGCGCCAGAGCAAGAAAGCGACTGTCACCGAGTGGGATAACATCACCAACGTGCCGAAGAAGTAAGCAGCGCGCCACCTGTCTGGTGGCGCATAACTTGCTTCAGCCCCCTTCCCAGTCAGGGTTTTGGCGGATTTCCAGCACCATGAATACTCGATTTTCCTGCGTCGGCTGCGGCGGTTGCTGCACCGACCATCATGTGCCCCTGACCCTCGATGAAGCCCGCCAATGGGCTGGCGATGGCGGCAATCTGATCATTCTCACCGAAGCCTTTCTCGACAATGGCTATGGCCTGCCCGCCGAGCAACGGACCCACGCCACGCGCCGCTCCCTCGCGGTCAACAGTGGCCAGGCCAGCGCCCACGTCGCGATTACCTTTGCGGCCTACAATGTCGGTCCTTGCCGGAATCTTGACGAAGAAAAGCTCTGCCGCATCTACGAGCGCCGCCCACTGGTGTGTCGGATTTATCCGATGGAGATCAATCCACACATCCCCCTGCGCCCGGAAAACAAAGGTTGCCCACCACACTCCTGGGAACAGGGCCCCGACCTGATCATCGGCGACCAGCTCGTGGATACCCAACTCGTGGCGCTGATCGAACAATCCCGTCAGGCAGACCGTGATGACATCGCCACCAAGGAAGCGATCTGCCAATTACTGGGCATCTGCACCACGGCGCTCAAGGGCAATGGCTTCGTCGCCTATCTGCCGGATATGAATGCCTTCACGACCGCCCTGCAACAAGTGACCGACGCCCCGCGCGACCGCGCCACCCCGGCCGACTGGACCTTCCATGTCGCCGGTGACAGCGCCCATCAAGCCTTGCGACACGCCGGCGCAGCAATGGTCAGCGAAGCGGCGTCGAGCTACCTGTTCATTCCTTTGCAAGCCGGCTGAGCCGCCCGGTGAAGAGCGTGGCCATCGTGATTTTCCCCGGCGTGCAGGCGCTGGATGTTGCCGGGCCGCTGGATGTATTCGCCGAAGCCAATCGCTTTGTGCCGTCGGGCAGCGGCTACCGGATCGTCACCCTGAGTACCGCGCCCTACCCGATCACCGCCTCCAATGGCATGCCCCTTGGCGCGCATTTCGACATCGACAACGCCGCCGGGCCCTTCGATATCGTCCTGGTGCCTGGCGGCCCGGAGCTGCCGGTGAGCGATCCGGACCCGCGGCTGAATGGGTGGCTGTACAAGGCTGTCGCACAGGCTGGGCGCTATGGTTCGATCTGCACTGGCGCGTTCATTCTCGGGCATGCCGGCCTGCTTGATGGCAAGCAGGCCACCACGCACTGGAGCCACGCCGGGCAACTGGCCGAGCAATTTCCCCTGGCCCGGGTCGAGCCTGACCGGATTTACGTGCGAGATGGCGCACTGATGACGTCGGCGGGGGTGACCGCTGGTATCGACATGGCGCTGGCATTGGTGGCCGACGATCACGGCACCGCGATCGCCCTGAAGGTCGCCAAGCGTTTGTTGGTGGTTGCTCAGCGTCAGGGCGGCCAGTCGCAGTTCAGCCCCTACCTGAACGCCGCCACGGATGACAGCTCACCGGTGGCGAAAATCCAGCGCTACGTGATGGAGCACATTGCCGAGTCGTTTAGCGTCGAACGCCTGGCCGAAGTCGTGAGCATGAGCCCGCGCTCATTTGCCCGCATCTTTGCTCGCGAGGCCGGGGTCACCCCGGCAGAATTCGTCCTGCGCGCACGCATCGACGCCGCGCGCAGCCTGCTCGAAGGCAGCGAAATGGCCATCAAGGCCGTGGCTTGGCATTGCGGGTTCGGCAGCGCCAGTCGTATGCGGGTGATTTTCAGCCAGCGCCTGGGAGTAACGCCCACGCAGTACCGCGAGCGTTTCCAGAAAAGCTAGTGTCCTGTCTGCGAAATAAGCTGTTCCATTTTGACGGCACCTGTGGCTGCCCGACTGCGTTGCCGCTCCTCGCCATAGCGCGGCTATGACTCGTCACGGCGCCTTGCCGAACAACCACAGGCACTCGTCAAAAAGAAACGTATTTCGAAGACAGGACACTAGCGTTTGCCCATGGAGCGGCGAGTGCCCGACGGCGCAGCGCCCGGACGGCTATCGTGACGCGACTTGTTGGACTTCTGATACCACGGCTGACTGTCCTTGGACTGGGCAAAGTCGGCCGGCTTGAAGGGGAAAGAGAATGCCGGGACAGGCGCTTTGCTGTCCGTGGCCGGCTTGACCGCATCGACCGTTTCGGCAGCGGCTTCTGGAGCTGGGGTATGTTCGGGGGTGGTCATGAAAGCTCCGGGATGCGTGCATCGGTCAAGGGAAGGACAAGAACGGCGCAGCATACCTGAATCGTTCATGCCCTGCCCACGGGGCCTCACTTGTAGAACAGATCCACCATCACCTCGGCCTCGAACGGCCCTGCCTTGGGTTGGTTGGTCTGCCACACCAGCTCGGCATTGAAGTCGATGCTCGACTGCGTGGTCTCGCCCAGCAGGTCGGCGAGATGAAACGGTTCGTTGTAACGCAGCTTCGTACCGTCACGGGCATTGACCAGGCGAATGCCCACGCCGCTATTGGCCATCGGGATCAAAAACTCATTCTTGAGCCAGCCAGTCACGGGTTTGAAACGCGCATTGAGGCTGAACGGCGAGTCACAGCTGCGGCTGGTGTGCAGGGAAAATGGTCGACTCTCGATCACCTTGCCGACCACCACTTTCTGGATACCGATCGTGCCGAATTCGACCGTCTCCGGGACAATTTGCAGCTCGGCATCACACGCCACGAAACGCAGGCCGCGCAGGCTGTCGATCTGGTAACTCAGGCTCTGCCCCGACGACGCACTGCGCGCAATGCCATCGAGCTGAAACAACCGGTAGTCGAGCAGATCGCTGGCAACGCCCGAGGGCGGGGTCATGCCGAACTTCTGGATGAACACGGAAAAGGCCAAAGGGAAGCCGACCTTCGGGCAGGCGCCGATATTGGCGTCGCTTTCATGGCAAACCGGCAAAAAATGCCCGGTGCCAATCTTTCCGCCGCTTTGCAAATAATCCATGCCATTGAGGCTCAGACCGGCGCGGATGCCCTGGCCGATGGGCAGATTGTCCGGGTTCAGATAGATAAAGATCTCCTCGCGCTGGGCTTGCTGACCGTCCTTGACGCATTCGACCTGAAGGTTAAAACGCTCGGAGCGCCAGACCACATCGCCGTCCGGCACAGAGGCGGGAATCGCTACCGTGCTGCCCAATTCGCTGCGGACCACCGTTTCACCCGCCCCTTGAGTCTTGCAGATCAAGGCAAACGAGGTTGCCGGGCTGAGCGTCAATGCCAGCAACAGCGAGCGCATCCATCGGGTAGTTAAAGAAAGACTCATGATCAGCAATGCTCCTTGTCGCGCTGAACGGATGGAGTGGGCGCTGCCGATACGGCCAGGCGAGCGCAATAACCGCGCTGGCCGCCGTAATCGGTCAGCGCCTTGAATGACAGCTGCGCTACGGCCGGGGTGGCTGGCAGCGGCCAATCATGACCGGCACCCGGCGCCAGCAACAGGTAGTCGCCAAGCAGCACGCCATCCAAGCGCACGTCCTGCAACGCGGCATAGAACGGCGTCGGATTGCTCAGGCGTAACGCGCGATTGCCCTTGCGCTCCCAGAGCAATGATTCCGGCGCCAGGGCGGGATCGCCCGGCAACTGTTGCGGGCGATAGAACACGTTGATGCGCTGACGCAGGGCGATGCTCAGTTGTTGCACACCCTCGACCCGTCGCGGAATTTCCAGCACATAGAGATGCAGCAGGGACTCGCGATCCGTCGGCATGCCCTGCCCTTGATACAGCAGACGCAATTGCTCACGTCCTCGCGCGGGCAACCGCACCAGGTGCGGTGTCACCACGAAGGGTAACGCCCCACTGACGGTGTCATCGTCATTGCCACCCTCCTTGAGCCAGACCTGCAACAAGACCTCATGGTCACCGCGATTGCGCACCTCGATACTCGCTTGCGGGAATCGTCCGTCGAACACCAGTCGGGTACCGGACAGCGATACCGCACCGGCAGCCGCCATCATCCAGCCCGACAGCGCGACCAGCATGGCTACTTTCAATGCGCTCATTGGCAGACCGCCCGAATTCGCTCGTAGGTTCGGCTCGGGTCCTTCGGCGGCAGGTTAAAGGACGCCTGACAATGCTCATCGGACCAATGCACGCGCAACTGCCCCTGCTCCTTGTCGGTGAGCACCAGCGCGCGGCTGGTCGGGTCGACCACCGCCAGCAGCTTGCCGTCAGCGTCTTCAACACTGGCGCCCATGGGCAGCTTGCTGCCATCGCCACGTACCAACTCGAATTGCACCCGACGCCCGACCGACGCCTTGAAATGCACCACCGACATGGCGCCACGGCGCGGCACGATCTGGGTAATGGCACTGTCCAGCTCGACGTCGGCGCCCAGGGTACGGGTGTCGAGGCCGACCCAGTTGGCGCGATACGGCTGGGCATAGGGCAAGATGGCGTAACCGTTGCCCGAGGTCTGCACGTTGCTGAAGTTGTTCAGGCGAGCACCGGCCACTTTCGGCACCTCGACCAGGGCGAAGGTCTCGCCCAGCGGTTGTCCGGCGTTGATGCCACCACGGTGTGCCACTAACGATCCGGCCGCACCGACGTTCAGGTTGCGGTAATCACTGCCCTGGCCGTAACCGGCATTGAAGCGACCGAACGCCGTGGTGGTATCGAGCTTGCCCGCCCCCGAACTGCCGGAGTAGCTGTCATGCCCGACCTGTACGTTGTAGGCGGTGTCGCGATCATCCAGCACTTGGCCGCTGAGGCCCGCCTGAGCGGCATACTCGCCACCGCTGTCACGCACGGTATTGAGCCAGGCCCGGGATGATCCCGGACTCGTGCCCAATGGAAAGCTCAGGGTCATGGCGATCTGATTGTCCGATTGCAACTCGCCATTAGCACTGGATTGCTGATTACGCTCAACCGACAGGCTGTAATTCAGCGACCGCCAGGCCGCGTTGTAGGAGAGAAACAATTGCCGGGTCTTGCCGGCCAGGTTCCAGTGGCGTTGCTCCGAGGCAGTGAGGCTGAGATAGCCCGATTGCTCGGGCAATGCCTGGGAAAGCGTCAGCTCCAGGCGATCCTTGGCCAGCCCTGCCAACGACAGCCCATTGCGCAGCCCGCTCTCCTCGACATGATCATTCAAGGTCCGATAGTGCTCGGTCGAATAGCGATAACCGGCCACCGCCAGGGTGGTATTGGTCAGGTCCAGGGTGTTGGCGTAGCGCACACGCAGGCTCTCGCCCACACGGTCCTGCCCACGGAAGGTGCTGATGGACTGGGTCAGATCGACAGAAACCGCGCCGACGCCGGTATTGACCCCCACGCCCGCGTTGGCCGCCTGATAATCCTCGGCCACTTGCACCCCGCCATAACCGGTGAAGCGCTCCGTCAGGCCGTAGACCAGCGTGCCGCTGACAAAGCCAGGCGAGGCCCGGTCAGAATCGTAGTTATCGACCTGCCCCGCCGCCACGCCATAACGCCATGCACCGGCAGGCAACATGATCGGCAGGGAGGCATAGGCCTGGGTAAACGACCGGCGGCGGCCATCGGCCTCGATCACCATCACCTCCAGGTCACCATTGGAGCCGCTGGGGTAGATATCGGTGATTTCGAAGGGGCCAGGCGAGACGTTACCGCTGTACAGCAGAAAGCCGTTTTGCCGCACTTCCACCAAGGCATTGGTTTCTGCAATACCGCGGATGACCGGCGCGAAAACGCGTTCACTGTCCGGCAGCATGCCGTCGTCAGAGGCAATGGACGCCCCTTTGAAACGCACGCTGTCGAAAACCTGCGAATCGGTGTAGGTCTCGCCCAGGCTCAACTGGCTGCGCCACTGCGTGAGATCGCGCTGGACGTAAGTGCGATTGCTGTTGAAGCGATAAGGCCGGTTGTTGCCGTAGACCAGCGTTGATTCATTGCGCAGCCGCCAAGCCCCCAGATTCAGGCCATTGCGCAGCCCCAGGTAATACTGGTCGCTGTTCTGTTGCTGATTGCGGCGCTGGTTAGCGTTGAAGTTGTAATTGATAAAACCGGCCGTCTCGCCAAGGTCCCAAAGCTCAGGCGGCACATAGCCTCTGGCGCTGCGCAACATGTAGACCTGCGGCACGCTGATGTTCAGGCGCAAGACATTCGGTTGGTATTCGATATGGGCGAACTGCACCCGCCCGGCCAGGTCAAAACAGCCCTGCGGATCATCCGCGGCCGCGTCGCCTTGCAGACGCCCCAGATCCATGCCGAACGCCTGCAGCATCTCCAGGCTCAGGCATGGCTCGACCCGGGTGGATCCGCTCCTCTGCCGGAAAGTAATATCCCGACGCCCGCTCAATGTGCGATTGACATAGACATCCACCCGGTAGGTGCCGGGCACCACACTGTTACCGCGAATGAATTCGCTCAGGTCTGCCGGTTGGTCACTGCCCTGGATAAATGCAGTGTTGAATTTCACCTCTGCCGCTTGCTCCGCCCCGGCCTTCAGCGGCAGGCTCAACAGTGCGCACACGATGATCAGGCCAAGCCTGGGCGAGCTGCCCGGTTCTGAAGGTCCTCTGATTATTCTCAGGGACAGAACGGATACGCAGATCAATCTCTTGCTGTTCTTAACACGCCATTCCATTAGCAACCTTCACTCGATTTCGAAATCCTGACGCAACGCGGAATCCTTTCGCGCGCGCACAAAATCCGAGCTCACGCACGAAGCGGAGCTCGAACCAATAAATGGCAACCATTGCCCTATAGGAGAAAGACCGCGGCTAAGGCTCCAGCCTGTCCGCGTGGGTGACGAGTTCACCTTTCATGCTGGCGCGGTAGCGCACCTGCGCACCAAAGTCGTCAATGCTGGAAAACAGCAGATTCAAGGCTCCATTACCCGCCCCCGGTTTGAGTGGCCATTGCAGGCCTTGGCGGGGCGCGAGCATCTGGCTGTCCTTCTTCAGCAACGCATGCGCGCCCTGATTCAACTCGATACCGACCATGGAGACATGAAAAGCCCCAGGGTTCTCGACATGCAGGACATTATTCTGCACACGCCATTGCAGCCCTTCGGCTGCCTTGAACGAGTCCCCCTCAAGCCCCTTGGGGCGGAAAAATACTTTGATGCGCTGACGAATCGCAATTTGCAGGGCATTTTCCGAGGCTTCCTGAGGAATTTCCTGCACATTGAGCCAGAACACCGACTCGCGATCCTGAGGCATCTCGGCCCCAGCGTAGATAATGCGCAGCAGTTGCCGCCCCTCTGCGTCCATACGCACCAGCGGTGGCGTGACCACGAAAGGCAAACTGGACGGTTGCGCCGCTGCGTCCCCGGACTCAAGCCAGGACTGCAGCAGGATCTCGCCGCGACCACTGTTGTAAACACCCAGGCTGACTTCTTTATCAGTAGCCGGATAAATCACACGTGTGGTGTTGAGAACGATACCCGCCTGGACGCTGAAAGCCAGCAACATGCCCGGCACGAACAAGCATGCCGAGCGGAATAAGCTGAAGAACATGAGGGCATTCGCCTTGAATTCGAAACGTGGATTCATATCGGGGCTGTGAGAAGCGGAGTGGGCTTACACCCACCCCGCCGAGGTATTACTCGTAATCCAGCACGAACGGCATGAAGCCGTCGGCACGACCTGGACGGGTCGTTGAGCCGTTGAGGACATACACCGCGCCAAAGTTCAGCTCTGCGGTTGCGCCACCAAGGCCATCCTTGACCAGTGGTTTGTCGATGGTTTCCGTGCCCCCAAGATCCATCAGGGTGTTGGAGGCATTGAGCAGGCCGATACCCACACCTTGCGCAGAACCGGTGGTGCGCAACAGTTTCAGATCATTCTGGTCCTGACCGGAACCATCGATGGCCGCAAAGCGCATTTTCACCAGGTTGTATTGATCGACACCGGCGGTGCAGTTGACCAGCAACTGGATCGGCGTAGCCGCTTGTAGCTTGCTTTCGGCGAATGTGCCGATATCAGAGAAAGACACGTTACCCAGGTCGACATTGATATCGCCCGGATTGCGGCCAGGGCTGGAGCCCACACCAGCACCGACATCGCAGGTGATATTGGTTAACGTCCCTTTAAAGACCAGTGTGCCACCGTTGGCCGCTGAAGCAGTACCCGTCGTACCCAGAACCATTGCACCTACTACTGCCAAAGTAAGAGAAATCTTCTTCATGCTAACAACCTTCCTTGTGTTATTTCGTGTGTGCCCTCAATAGGACGGCGAGCACTATAGGCTGAGCAACTCTCGGCCGCTGTCAGGATAATTACTTTGACGCAGAGGTTTTAACGATTCCTGAAGAACGATAAAGCTGTAGGAAAATTCCCCACACAGCTACAGCCCATATATTTAAAGACTTTCAAGAAATACCAGACTAAAAACATCAACCAAATATTTTCTTTACCATTTTCAACCCATAACTAAATATTTCCTTTTTTTGGCAACAGCCAAAAGCAGCGACCCCATCATTCATAGAGGGGTCGCATACTCAAAAGCATCGTCCTGCCCTGCTACTCGTAGGTCACTATCACCACGCCGCGCCTGCCGCTACCGACGGTGGCGACGCTGCTGGAGAGTGCCCGGTAACCGAGGCTGATGACCGCTGCCGGCCCGCTGCACACGTTGCTCTGGGTGTCGACGATCAGCGTGACGCCCGTCGACATCTGGACCACTCGCCCTGCACGCTCACCCAGTGAGGATGGGTGTACTTCGCAGCTGGCCTGAGTCAGAACACCGTGAAACCTGATAACAGCATTTGTGGCGTAAGCCGATTCAACGCAAAACACACTTAAAATAAACATTGCCAAGGCAATGGGTATACGGTTGTTTAAAGGCCGATAATCAATACGCTTCCAGCATGGCACTTTGCTCTTCATAGCGGCACTCCGACGTGATAGATCACTGAAATGAGTTAAGCTGATGGCCGCGTCACTTGCCAGACTATCTAGGAATATATGTAGGAAAGTTCCATATATTATGACAACGCTATG
>Ga0302262_10000911_pt1 | contig 12522 bp, 10 predicted proteins | sample II_Fen_E3_4_FD_194557 | JGI IMG/M metagenome (GOLD analysis project Ga0302262, IMG submission 194557) | Peat permafrost microbial communities from Stordalen Mire near Abisko, Sweden - II_Fen_E3_4 | ecosystem: Environmental > Terrestrial > Soil > Wetlands > Permafrost | place: Sweden: Abisko...
TCGCGGGCTGGTCTATGCCCAGATCTGGGAAGACCCGGTGGTCGATATGGAAGCGCTGGATATTCAGCCCGACAACCGCATCGTCACCATCGCCAGCGGCTCGTGCAACGCGCTGTCCTATCTGGTTGCCGATCCCGCGCAGATCACCGCGGTCGATCTCAACACCGCGCATATCGCGCTGGGCAAGCTGAAATTTGCCGCCATCCGCCATCTGCCCGATTACGAAGCCCTGCGCCGCTTCTTTGTCGAAGCGGATAACAAGGCCAATGTCGCCGCCTACAAACAGATCCTCGCCCCCCATCTCGATGATGCCACCCGCCGCTATTGGGAAGGCCGCGATCTGGTCGGGCGCAAGCGCATCGGCGGCTTTGCCAGCGGCATTTACAAGCGCGGGTTGCTGGGTAACTTCATCGGCGTGGCGCATTTCATCGCCCGGCTTTACCGCGTCGATCTGCGCGCCATCCTCACCGCGCAAAGCATCGAGGAACAGCGCCGCATCTTTGATGAAAAGATCGCCCCGGTCTTCGACAAGAGATTCATCCGCTGGCTCACCAACCAGCCCGCCAGCCTGTTTGGCCTTGGCATTCCCCCCGCGCAGTTCGACGCGCTGGCCGGTGATCAGCGCATGGCCCATGTCCTGCGCGCGCGGCTGGAAAAGCTCGCCTGCGATTTCGCCGTGGGCGAAAATTACTTCGCCTGGCAAGCCTTCAATCGCGGCTATGGCAAAGGCCCAGATGCCCCGCTGCCCCCCTATCTTCAGCCCGCCAAGTATGATCTGGTCAAATCGCGCATTGATCGCATCGAATGGCGCCACACCAATTTCACCCACCACCTCGCCACCCAGCCCGATGCCAGCCTCGATCGCTACATCCTGCTTGATGCGCAGGATTGGATGAGCGACGCGCAACTCACCGAACTGTGGAGCGAAATCACCCGCACCGCGCGCCCCGGCGCCCGCGTCCTGTTCCGCACGGCGGCGGAAGAAACCCTGCTGCCCGGCCGCGTCCCGCAAGCCATCCTCGATCGCTGGGATTATAACGAATCGCATGCACGCGACCTGATCCGCGCCGATCGCTCCTCGATCTATGGCGGCCTCCACCTCTATCGCTTCAAGGGATAAGTCATGATGGCCAGCCTCACCCCCACCATCGAACATGGCGAACTGATGGACAGCGTCTACCGCTGGCAGCGGCACATCTATGATGCCACGCGCAAATATTTCCTGTTCGGGCGTGATCGCCTGATCCGGTCGCTGCGCGTGCCCTATGGCGGCGCGGTGCTGGAAATCGGCTGCGGCACCGGGCGCAATCTGGCCATGGTCGGGCAATTGTGGCCCAAGGCGCAGCTTTACGGGCTGGATATTTCGCCGCTCATGCTCGAATCCGCCTCCGCTCGCCTCGGCATGCGCGGGCGCCTCGCGGTGGGCGATGCCTGCGCCTTCGATGCCCAAACCCTGTTTGGCCGCGCGGATTTTCAGCGGGTGATCATCTCCTTCGCCCTCTCGATGATCCCCGATTGGCAAGCCGCCCTCGCCCAAGGCATGGCCGCGCTGGCGCCGGGCGGCGAATTGCATGTGGTGGATTTCGGCTCAGCGCGCGGCCTTCCCCTGCCCTTGCGCGCCCTGCTCAACGCCTGGCTGCGCCACTTCCATGTTTCGCCCCGCCTTGATCTGGCAGAAACCGCCGAGCGCCTCGCGCCACAAGGCGCCACCGTCGAAATCCTCAACGGCCCGCTCGGCTATTACCGCCTGATCATCATCCGCCGCGCGAAATAAGCCTTAATCGCGCACAAACAGACTGGCCAGTTCCACATGGCTCGACCAGCGGAACTGGCCCACCGGCCGCAATTCCACCAACCGATACCCCCCCGCCACGAGGCTAGCGGCATCGCGCGCCCAGCTTGACGGGTTGCACGAAATATACACCACGCGCTTGACCGTGCTCTCGGCCAAACGCCCCACCTGCTCCTTAGCCCCCGCACGCGGCGGATCGAGCACCACCGCGCCAAACCGGTTCAACTCATCGGGCAGCAGCGGATTGCGAAACAGATCGCGGTGCATCGCCTGCACGATCAAACCGCTGCGCCCCGCCGCCTGCTTGCAAGCCAAATGCGCCGCCCGGTCGGCCTCTGCCGCCAAGACCTTCGCCCCCGCCTTGGCCAGCGCAAAAGTCAGCGTCCCCAGCCCCGAAAACAGATCCGCCACCGGCGACACGCCGCGCAGCCATTCCACCGCCGCCCCGGCCAGTGCCTGCTCGCCATCCAGCGTCGCCTGCAAAAACGCCCCCGGCGGCAAAGGCACCGACACGCCCGACATGCCCACGCTCACCCCATCCGGCTCCCACAGGCTCTCCGGCCCATAACCCTGATCGAGCGACAGCCGCGCCAGCTTGTGCTCACGCGCAAAATCCAGCATCGCCTCGGTCTGCGTCAGCCCCTCCACGGCGAGGCCCTTGATCGACAGGTCCACCCCCTGCTCAGCCACCGCCAGCGTGATCTCGACCGAAACCCGCCCATCGCGCCGCGCCAACAGCTTGCGCAATGGCCCAATCAGCGCGGCCAATTCCGGCGCCAACACCGGGCATTCCTTCAAATCGACAATCTTGTGCGATCCGGCCTCGCTAAAGCCCAGCACCATCGCCCCGCCAATCCGCCCGCCATGCAAAGCCGCCCGCCGCCGCGCGCCACTGGGCGACAAATGCGTCGGCGCCAAAACCTCGGGCACCAACCCCTGCCCCGCCGCCGTATGCACCACCCGGTCGCGCACAAAATCGGCCAAAGCCCCGTCGGCCACATGCTGCAACTGACACCCGCCGCAAGCGCCAAAATGACGACATGCAGGCGCCGCGTAATTCTCGCCGCGCCGGATCGTCCCATCGCTCAACACCACATCCCCCGGCGCCCCGCCCGCCACAAAGGCACCGCTCGCGGTCACGCCATCGCCCTTGGCGGCAATGCGGATGATGGGATCTTCGCTCACTCTATGTCTCCTGTCAGAGACAGGCCCGATAGGCGCTTGCCACCGCTTTTGCCAGTTCCCCCGCAGAAAAAGGCGGCAAGGTCCTGCGCGCGGCCTCCCCATGCAGCCAAACCCCCTCGCAAGCCGCCGTAAACGCCTCCACCCCGCAGGCCAGCCGACTGGCGATAGTGCCTGCCAGCACATCCCCCGTCCCCGCCGTGGATAGCCAAGTCGAAGCCCGCTCCGCCGCCGCCCAGCGCCCATCGGGCGCGGCCACCACCGTGTCCGGCCCCTTGGCCACGATCACCATCCCGCTCACCCCCGCCAGAGCCAGCGCCCGCGCCACCTTGTCACCCGCGCCGCTCAGCCCATAATGCCGCTCCAGCGCGGCCAGTTCCCCCTCATGCGGCGTCGCAATCGCGGCCTGCGCGCCCTTGGGCAACACCATTAAGGCATCGGCATCCACCACCGCCGCCCGCCCCGCGCCCAAGGCCTCCACAACAGCAAAATGCGCCTCCGCATCGCGCCCCAGCCCCGGCCCGATCAACAGCGCCCTCAGCCGATCATCGGAAAAATCCGCCCGCGCCACCACCACATCAGGCGGCGCCGCCAAAGGCCCATGGCTCAAAATCTTCACATAACCCGCGCCCGCGCCTTGCGCCGCCCGCGCCGCCAGCAAAGCCGCCCCCGGCATCGCGCCTGCCACAATGCCCAGCATCCCCCGCCGATACTTGTGCGCATCCGCCGCTGGCGCGCGCAACACAGGCCGCCCTATCACCGCCCCCGCGCCCATCACCGCCCCGCAGCCGATCTCCACCAGCCGCAAGGCCCCCATCCGCGCCGCCGCAGGCATCAGAACATGCGCCCGCTTCCAAGCCCCCAGCGCGATCGTCAACTGATACTCCGGCAAACCCTCGCTCAGCATCGCCCCCGTATCGGTCTCCACCCCGCTGGGCAAATCCACCGCCACGCGATACCCATGCCGCTCCGCAAGACCCCGCAGCAAAGCCAGATCCCCCGCCTCCAGCCCGCGCGTCAGCCCCGTGCCAAACAGGCAATCCACCAACACCTCGCCAGCCGCCTCCGCCCCAGCCACCTCGCCCAAATACAAATCCCGCGCCCGCACCGCCGCCGCAGATTTGGGCGCACAAGCAGGCACCACCACCACCCGCCCCCCACGCCGCCGGATCGCCTCGGCAATCACCCAGCCATCGCCGCCATTATTGCCCGGCCCGGTCAACACCGTCACACGGCGAAGCGGGCCAGCCACGCGCCAGATATAATCCGCCGCGCCCTGACCCGCCCGCTGCATCAGCTCATCCACGCCAATCCCGCCCGCCATCAGGGCCTCCTCGGCCCCGCGCATCTGCGCAACGGTCAGGATCTGGCGCGAAGCCGTCATTTCAACTGCGACAGATCGCGCACCGCCCCGCGCGCCGCACTGGTCGTCATCGCCGCATAAGCCTTGAGCGCGGTCGAAACCACACGCTTGCGCGGCTTGGCCGGCACCCAACCCTTGGCCTCCTGCTCAGCCCGGCGCGCCGCCAAGACCTCATCCGACACCAACAGGTTGATCGTGCGCCCCGGAATGTCGATCTCGATCACATCCCCAGTCTGCACCAAGCCAATCGCGCCCCCTTCCGCCGCCTCAGGCGAAGCATGGCCAATCGACAGGCCCGAGGTCCCCCCCGAAAAGCGCCCATCGGTAATCAACGCGCAAGCCTTGCCCAGCCCCTTGGATTTCAAGTAGCTGGTGGGATAGAGCATCTCCTGCATCCCCGGCCCGCCCTTCGGCCCCTCATAGCGGATCACCACCACATCACCGGCCACAACCTGCCCGGTCAGGATCGCGGCCACGCTATCGTCCTGGCTCTCATAAACCTTCGCCGGACCCGTAAACTTCAGGATGCTCTCATCCACACCCGCCGTCTTCACGATGCAGCCATCCAGCGCGATATTGCCATACAGCACCGCAATCCCGCCATCCTTCGAGAAAGCATACTCGACCGACCGGATCACCCCATGCTCGCGATCGGTATCGAGGCTCTCCCACCGCCGCGCCTGCGAAAAGGCCACCTGCGTCGGCACCCCACCCGGCGCGGCCAGATAGAATTCCTGCACCGCCGGATCATTGCTGCGGCCAATATCCCACTGGTTGATTGCATCGCGCAAGGTTGGCGCATGCACCGTCGGCAAATCGCCATGCAGCAGCCCCGCCCGCTCCAACTCGCCCAGAATGGCAAAAATACCGCCCGCGCGATGCACATCTTCCATGTGCACATCATTCTTGGCCGGCGCCACCTTGCTCAGACACGGCACCCGGCGCGACAGGCGATCAATATCGGCCATGGTGAAATCCACCCCAGCCTCCTGCGCCGCCGCCAACAGATGTAGCACCGTGTTGCTCGACCCGCCCATGGCAATGTCCAGGCTCATCGCATTCTCAAACGCCTCAAACGTAGCGATAGAACGCGGCAAGACGCTGGCATCATCCTGCTCATAATACCGGCGGCACAGATCCACCGCCACACGCCCCGCCCGCAAAAACAGTTCCTTGCGATCCGCATGCGTGGCCAGCATCGACCCATTGCCCGGCAACGAAAGCCCAAGCGCCTCGGTCAGACAATTCATCGAATTGGCGGTAAACATGCCCGAACACGACCCGCAGGTCGGGCAAGCCGACCGCTCGATGCTCTTGACCTCCTCGTCGGAATAGCTCTCGTCCGCCGCCGACACCATAGCATCGACCAGATCGAGCGCCACCTCCTTGCCGCGCAAGACCACCTTGCCCGCCTCCATCGGCCCGCCCGACACAAACACCGCCGGAATATTCAGCCGCATCGCCGCCATCAGCATCCCCGGCGTGATCTTGTCACAATTGCTGATGCACACCATCGCATCCGCGCAATGGCCATTGACCATATATTCCACACTATCGGCGATCAGATCACGGCTGGGCAGCGAATAGAGCATCCCATCATGCCCCATCGCAATGCCATCATCGATGGCAATCGTGTTGAATTCCTTGGCCACACCGCCCGCCGCCTCGATCTCGCGCGCGACCATCTGGCCCAGATCTTTCAGATGCACATGCCCCGGCACGAACTGGGTAAACGAATTGACCACCGCAATGATCGGCTTGCCAAAATCGCTATCCTTCATCCCCGTGGCGCGCCACAGCCCGCGGGCGCCCGCCATATTGCGGCCATGGGTGGATGTGCGCGAACGATAGGCAGGCATGGGTGCTCTCCGGCAGACTCAATCAGGAAAGCCGCCCCCTACTACCCCTCGCCCGCGCAGAAAAGAAAAATTGCGCCTATCCCAGCGCCAGCGCAACCTTGTTGCAAATCCGCGCCATCCGCTCGGCCCATTCGGCCTGCCCCGCCGGGTCCGAAATCAAGTCCTGCCGGATCTCCACCCCCAGATGCGGCCGCCCCTCGGCCTCGGCATGGCGGTTCATCGTCGCATTCAAGGTCGTGCCCGAATAGGGCAACTGATCCCCCACGATCAGCCCCTCCGCCTCAAGCAAAGGTATCGCAATCCGCGCCGCCCGGTCATCCTGATTATACAACACGCCAATCTGCCAAGGCCGCGCCTCATCGCTCGTCGCCAAACGCGGCGTAAAACTGTGCAAAGACAGGATCAACGCAGGCGGCACATCATCGAGCAAGCGCGCCAAAGCCGCATGATAAGGCCGGAAAAACCGCGCATAGCGCTCCTCATACCCGGCCTCATCACGCAGATCATTGCCCGGTATCACATGCCCATCGCTGATCAGCGGCACGATCGTATGGCATCCCTCCTCGCGGTTGAAATCACACACCAACCGGCTGACCCGCGCGCAAAAGGCCGCAATCCCCGCCCGCTGCGCCATGATCTGCGCCACCGCATCCACACCAATATCCACCGCAATATGCAAATCGAGCAATTCGGGCGCGATCCCCAGATCCACCCCCTCGGGCACACGGTTGCTGGCATGATCGCACACGATCTGGATGCCGCCAAACCGCGGCTCACCCACCAATCGCCAGCTCTCTCCCTCGCGCGCGATCACCGCAACAGCCCCGCCAGTTGCCACCAACCGGGCTGCTCCGCCGCCACCACAGCCGCCGCCGCATCGCGCCCCGCCACATCGTCAAACAACGCAAAACAGGTCGCCCCGCTGCCCGACATGCGCGACAGCCAAGCCCCCGTCCGCCCCAACACCGCCAAGACATCGGCCACCGCCGGGCAAATGCTGATCGCGGGCGCCTCCAGATCATTGCGCCCATACAGCGCGATCTCCCGCGCGCTCCCCTCGGGCATCGCCCCCCGGTCCACCCGGTCCCACGCCTTGAACACCGGCCCCGTCGGCAAAGGCACACGCGGGTTCACCAAGAGCACCGGGCATCCGGCCAGATCATCAGGCGCCGGAAACAGCTCCGTCCCCGTCCCCCGCCCGACCATCGCCACGCTCTCGACACAAGCGGGCACATCGGCCCCCAGCCCCGCCGCGAGCGTCGCCCAATTCTCCGGCAAAACGCCCGCCCGGCGCGCCATGCGAAACACCGCGCCCACATCCGCCGATCCGCCGCCCAGCCCCGCCGCCACCGGCAAAGCCTTGTCCAGCGCCACCGCCCAGCCGGTCTCGCGCGGGATCAGCCCCAGCGCATCAAGCACCAGATTGCCCTCTTCCCCCGCCAACAGCGGCGCAAACTCGCCAGTAATCGCCAGCGAATCCCTCTCCGCCGCCACCGCGCTCAACGCATCGCCCCCATCCACAAAGGCAAACAGCGTCTCCAGCTCATGATAGCCATCCTCCCGCCGCGCGCGCACATGCAACGCAAGGTTGATCTTGGCATAAGCGGTTTCGTTCAGGGCGATCGTGGTCAGCGCATCAGACATGCCGGCAGCCATGGCGTGACCTCGCGCGGCAAACAAGCCCCCATGACTTGAAATGCACAGCCGAACAGGCCAAGACCATCCCCGTGTCCACCTCCCCCGCCCCCTTTGCCCCAGACAGCCTCGCCGCAGGCCTGTCCGCCGCGCTCGATTGGTGGCGCGAGGCGGGGGTAGACTGCGATTACCTCGACGATCCGCGCGACTGGCTCCCCCCGCCTCCGCCCGAACCCGGCGCCCGCCCTGCCCCAATGGTGGTGGCCGCCGCCCCCGCCGAGCCGGAAAAGGAAAAGCCCCCCTTCGGCGGCCCGCCCGCCCAATGGCCACAAACGCTGGAAGCCTTCGCCCCCTGGTGGCTTACCGAACCCCTGCTTGATGCGGGCGGCACCAGCGATCGCATCCCCCCGCGCGGCCCTGCCAACCCCGCGCTGATGATCCTCGTGCCCGAACCCGAACCCGGCGACACCGAAACCGCCCGCCTGCTCTCGGGCCGCCAGGGCAAGCTCATCTCCGCCATGCTCGCCGCCATGGGCCTGCGCGAAGACCAGATCTACCTCGCCTCGGCTCTCCCCCGCATCACCCCCGCCGCCGATTGGGCCGCGCTCAAGGCGGCGGGCCTTGGCGCCATCCTCGCCCATCACATCGCGCTGGTCGCCCCCGCGCGTCTTTTGGCGCTGGGGGGCAACATCCTGCCGCTGCTGGGCCACGAACCACCGCAAAGTCCTGCCATTATACCCATTGTTAACCAACAAGAGGCAGGGCAAGAGCCGCAAGGTATACAAGCCCTCGCCGCACCCGATCCGGCAACCCTGCTCGATCGGCCCGGCAGCAAGGCTGGCCTGTGGCAAAAATGGCTACGCTGGACCGCATAAGGCCCGCGCAGATTTCAGGGGTACACAGTGGTGCAAGGGTTACGGCTATCTGGCAAGGCGTGGAAGAGCATGGGGCTGATGCTCTGCGCGCTCATCACCACCCCGGCCCACGCCAATTCCGCCGCCGCCGATTATTTCATGAGCCGCGTGGGCCGCTCCGCCGTCCCCAAACTGCTGACCGAGGATGAGCGCGGCTTTTACAAAGACCTGCTCTCCGCCATCAAGCGTCAGGATTGGCCCAAAGCGCAGACGATGTTCGCCGCCCGACCCGATGGCCCGCTCCATGGCTTTGCCCGCGCCGAATATTTCCTCGCCGCTGGCTCTCCCCGCATTGATCTGGCCAGCCTGACCCAATGGCTGTTGGCCAATCCCACCCTGCCGCAAGCCGACCAGATCGCCGCCTTGGCTCTCAAACGCGGCGCGACCGCCCTGCCCGCGCTGCCTCTTGCGCAAGCGCTCTATACCCAGCCCAACGCCCCACGCCGCACCCGCCCGCGCAGCGCCAACGATGGCACCATGCCCGCCGCAATCGCGCAGGGCATCAATGATCACATCAAGGCCAATGACCCGCTGGGCGCCCACCTGCTGCTCGATGGCATAGACGCCACGCTCAGCCCCGAGGCCCGCACCGAATGGCGCCAAAAGGTCGCTTGGGCCTATTACATCAACAATCAGGATTCCGACGCCTTCGCGCTCGCCGCATCCATCGGCGATGGCAGCGCCCCGATGTCCGGGCCTTGGCTCGCCGAAGGCGCATGGGTGGCGGGCCTTGCCGCATGGCGACAGGGCGATTGCCAAAGCGCCGCCGAGGCCTTCGCCCGCGTCGCCCAATCGGCCAACAATGCCGAATTGATGGCCGCGGGCTATTTCTGGCAATCGCGCGCGCTCGTCCGCTGCCGCCAGCCGGAAGGCGCCGCCATCCCCCTGCGCGCGGCCGCCCGGCTGGATGAAACGCTCTATGGCATGATGGCGGCCGAACAACTCGGCCTCAAATTGCCCACCACCCATAGCGCGCCCGATTTCACCCCCGCCGATTGGCAGGCCCTGCGCGAAAACACCAATATCCGCACCGCCGTCGCGCTGGCCGAAATCGGCGAGGATGGCTACGCGGATGACATGCTGCGCCACCAAGCCCGCCTCGGCGGCCCAGACCAATATCAGCCCCTCTCGCGCCTCGCCCGCGATCTGGGCCTGCCCAGCACCCAACTCTGGATGGCCTATAACGCCCCCAGCGGCGCCGCCCCCGCCCCCGCCAGCCGCTTCCCCACCCCCAAATGGACCCCGGCCACCGGCTGGCAAGTCGATCCCGCGCTGGTGCTGGCCCACACATTGCAAGAATCCGCCTTCCGTGCCAATGCCGTGTCGAGCGCGGGCGCACGCGGCCTGATGCAGATCATGCCCGCCGCCGCCCATGATCACGCCGCCACACTGGGCGTCTCCGGCTCGGTCGCCGATCTCACCCGCCCCGATGTGAACCTCGCCTTCGGCCAGCAACACCTTCAGGCCCTCAAAAACGCCCCCGCCACCCAAGGCCTGCTGCCCAAAGTGATGGCCGCCTATAATGCCGGCCCGCTCCCCGTCGCCCGCTGGAACACGCAAATCCACGATGGCGGCGATCCGCTGCTCTGGATGGAATCGGTCCCCTATTGGGAAACGCGCGGCTATGTCGCCACTGTCCTGCGCAATTACTGGATGTATGAGCGTCAGGCGGGCGGACCCTCGGAAAGCCGCATGGCGCTGGCGCAAGGCCTGTGGCCCACCTTCCCCGGCCTCGATGGCGGTCGCGCCGTCCGCATCGCCGCCAATGGCATCGTTGCCCCGGGCGCACCAGCAGGCTACTAAGCCACCCCATGGCCATTGACGAATCCCGCCCGTTCCAGCCGATCCGCATCGCGCTGCTCACCCTGTCCGATACGCGCACGCTGGAAAACGACACCAGCGGCGCCATTCTGGCCGAACGGATCACCACCAAAGGCCATACGCTGGCCGCCCGCGCCATCCTGCGCGAAGATGTCCCCACGCTGGTGGCGCAATTTGATCGCTGGATCGCAGACCCCACCCTTGATTGCATCATCACCACCGGCGGCACGGGCCTAACGGGCCGCGATGTCACCCCCGAGGCGCTCGACCAATTGCTCACCGCGCACAGCGGCAAATTGATCCCCGGCTTTGGCGAATTGTTCCGCTGGCTCTCCTTCAAGACCATCGGCACCAGCACCATCCAATCGCGCGCCATGGCCATCCTCGCGGGCGGCACCTACATCTTCGCCCTGCCCGGTTCCAACGGCGCGGTGAAAGACGGCTGGGATGGCATCCTGAACGAACAGCTCGACAGCCGCAACCGCCCCTGCAATTTCGTGGAATTGATGCCAAGGCTGCGCGAGGCATGATCCAGCCTCGCTAAGTGGCCCTTAACCCCCTCTTATCGACATCCTAAAACACCCCCAGCGCGTCCACCTCCTCCGCGCTCAACTCCACCCGAAACAAATCGGCCAACACCGTGCGCCAATCCTGCGCGCGCGAGATCTCCATCACATCCCCGCGCCCACCGGCATACATCGACAGCCGCCGCCCATTCAAAGACGCAAACCCATCCTCCAGCACAATCGATGCGATACAAGCCGTGGTAAACCGGGTGTCAGGCTTGGTGCTGGTCCAATGGTTGGAAAGCGCCAGATCCGCCGGATCAACCTCACCCAAATCAAAGCTATACTGCGGCTGCCAATCCTCATGCGGCGCCGCGCGGCCATCGGTGGCGCTGGCAGGCCCGGCCCGCTCCAGCAACCATTGCCCACTCGCCTTCCCCAAGGCGCCAATCAGCCGCAAGCGATGGCGCGCGCCATCATTGGTCGTCGCCTGCGCCCCATCGACAAGCGGCAGGACGGGCACATAGGATCCGCCAAACCCGGCATCGGCAATCCACAAGCCCCCCTCCACGCTCACCAGCCGCAACGTATGCGTGCGCGGCGGCATCACGCCAGGGGCCAGCCCCAGCCACACCCGCCCCAACAGCGGCCTGCTGGCCATCCCCATCACCGAGAGCATTTGGCCAAACAACAGATTCTGCTCGAAACAATATCCCCCGCGCGTATGCCCCACCAATTTGGCAAACACCGCATCCGGCTCCACCGATATGCCACGCCCCAGCATGACATCCATGTTCTCAAACCCAATCGCCATCCGGTGCGCGCGCTGCACCATCTCCAGCCCGGCGGCGGTGGGGTCGGGCTGCTTGTCCAAAGCAATGCGATCCAGATAGGCGAAGAGACGATCAGCGGCGAGCATGTTACCTGTTCCAGACAAAAAACGTGCCCGTTCCCTATCGCGCGCAATCCTCAATGACCAGCGCCTTGCGCAAATGTTCCTTCTATGTTCTATACGTCTTCATGCCCATTCACCCCCCTCCCCCGCGCGGTCGCGGTGCGCCCTCCTCGGCACTTTCCACCCGTTTTGCCCTGCCCGCGCGCGAGATTGATGGCGATTGGCTGGATGCGCGCGAGGATATGGATGGCCCCGCCCCCCTGCGCACCACCGTCACCGAAGAAGCCGCCCGCCGCATCCTCACCCGCAACACTTCACCAGACATCCCGTTTGACCGCTCGATCAACGCCTATCGCGGCTGTGAGCATGGCTGCATCTATTGCTATGCCCGCCCCACCCACGCTTACCTCGATCTCTCCCCCGGCCTAGATTTCGAATCGCGCCTGTTTGCCAAGCCCGATGCCGCCCGCCTGCTCCGTCGCGAGTTGGGCGCCAAATCCTATCGCCCCGCCCCGATCGCCATGGGCACCAACACCGATCCCTATCAACCTATCG
>Ga0302262_10000912_pt1 | contig 12521 bp, 10 predicted proteins | sample II_Fen_E3_4_FD_194557 | JGI IMG/M metagenome (GOLD analysis project Ga0302262, IMG submission 194557) | Peat permafrost microbial communities from Stordalen Mire near Abisko, Sweden - II_Fen_E3_4 | ecosystem: Environmental > Terrestrial > Soil > Wetlands > Permafrost | place: Sweden: Abisko...
ATAATCGATGCCATGAAACGGCGCGAACAGATTGCCGGGCGATCGCCACCCCCCGCTGGCGATCAGGATCGCGGCGGTAATGGCCAGAAACAGCGGCTGCTCCGGGCGGCTCCACACCAGCAGCAGGGGCAAGACGCCAAAGCCCATCAGCGATGCGCCGATCACCGCCAGAATATTGCGCTCGCCCTCGCTGCGCCCGATCCGCCCCACAAGCCGCAGCAGAAGCCACAGAAACACCAGCGCATAGGCAACACCCGAGATCCGCACAAACAGGGGATCGGGAAAACGCAGGTTAAACGTGGCCGAATACCAGCGCACCGGCCACATGAACCACGGCGGCACCGCCAGAGTGTTGGGCCCGCAATTTTCGGAATAGAGCTTGTCTACCCCGTCGATCCACGCGCGCTCTTGCAGGCGCCAGCCCACCTCATCGGTGTAAATCGGCAAAAACAGGCCAGCCAACAGGCCAAGCACCAGCGCGGCCACAACCGCCCGGCGCAGGTATAGAAACAGCCTGCCCTCAACCCAATTCATGGAAACCCGCGCTCGCCCCGTGTGATCTGCCGGGCCGCCTTGGCCCAGCATCGGCGCGGGCGCAAGCGCCCGATCGCCGATCTGTCGCGCTTAACGCACGCGCGGGTTGCCAAAGGGCAGCGGCGGCGGCGGCTTGCGATGGCCGCGCGGCAATTGCGCCTGATAGGCGCGGCCGCAATGGTCCACGCAATAGGGAAAACCGGGGTTCACCTTCTCGCCGCAGAAATGGAAATCCGGCTCGCCCGGATGCCCCATCGGCCAGCGGCAGATGCGGTCGTTCAAATCCAGCAGGCTGGTCTTGTCGGCAATCTCGGGGCTGGGCTTGGCGGGCACCAGGCGGCGCGGCGGCGCGGGCGGGATCGGCGCCTGCTGATCGCCGGGGCCTTGGCGCAAAAAGCCGCCCGGCCCGACCGAGACGATGCGCGGCTGGGGCGGCGCCACCGGGGCATCGCCCTCTGTGGCGGCCACAGGGGCAGGCGTGGGCGCGGCCACAGGGGCGGGTGCCACCGGGCGCGGCGCGGGGGCCGGGGCCACCACACGGGGCGCAGGCGGCTCCACCGGCGCGGCCACAGGCGGCGGGGGCGGGGGAGGCGGCGGCGCGGCGCGCACCGGGCGCGGCGCGGGGGCCGGTTCTTCCACACGCTCTGCCGCCTTCACCGGGCTGGGGCGCGATTTCAGACCAAGGCGATGCGCCTTGCCGATCACGGCATTGCGGCTGACCCCGCCCAATTCCTCGGCGATCTGGCTGGCGGTAGAGCCACCTTCCCACATCCGGGTCAGTTTCTCGATGCGTTCTTCGGTCCAACTCATGGGCGTTAGCCTGCTTTCTTTTCAACCTGTGGCGCGAGGGGGATTGCCCGCGCGGACTTGCCAGCCGCTTTCCCGCCCGATAGTCCTGCGGGCATGGCCAATCAACCCCACATTGCCGCCCCTTCTGTCCCTGCCGCGATCACGGCTGAACGCTTGCGCGCTTTCCCCGCTCCGGGGGTGCCGGTGATCCATGGCATAAACCGTCTGGGGCTGTGGACCCTCTATATTAAGGAGGTCCGCCGTTTCATCAAGGTGCAGACCCAAACAATCTGGGCACCAGCGGTCACAACCCTGCTCTTTTTGGTGATTTTCACCGTGGCGATGGGCGGCGGGCACCGCGAAGTGCTCGGCGTGAACTTCGCCACCTTCGTGGCGCCGGGGCTGATCATGATGGGCATGATGAACAATGCGTTCCAGAATGCCTCGTTCAGTTTCCTTGCGGGCAAGATTCAGGGCACGATCGTCGATTATCTGATGCCCCCGCTCTCCACCGGTGAAATGATGGCCGGGCTGATCGCCGGCGCGATGACGCGCGGCGTGCTGGTGGGCCTCGCGCTGGCGGGGGCGATGGCGCTGTGGCCGGGCGTGTCGCTGGGCGTGGCGCATCCGTGGGCGGTGGTGTGGTTCGGCCTGATGGGCACACTGCTGCTCTCGCTGATCGGCTTGCTGTCGAGCATCTGGGCCGAAAAATTCGACCATAACGCTGCCGTCACCAATTTCGTGGTTCAGCCGCTCGCGCTGCTCTCGGGCACGTTTTACGTGATCGACAATCTCTCCCCCGCGTTTCAGGCGGTGAGCCGCGCCAACCCGTTTTTCTACATCATCTCCGGCTTCCGCTTCGGCTTTCTGAGCCAGAGCGACATTGGCGCGACCAATGCAGTGGCGCTGCATGGCGCGGCGGGGCTGGGGGTGCTCAACGCGGTGCTGGTGCTGATCACCTATCGCGTGCTCAAGTCTGGCTGGAAGCTGAAGGGCTAACCCCACGCTAAGGGGGCCTTAATGCCCCCTTATTGGCTCAACCTCTGGCGCAATTGATAGCGCCCGCCATCAAACCGATCGAACACCTGCGGCAGGCCGGGATGCTCCAGCGGGCTGGCATCGGTATCGCGGACCAGATTTTGCTGGCTGACATAGGCGATATAGCTCTCGTCCTCGCTCTCGGCGAAAAGGTGGTAATAGGGCTGATCGCGCTCAGGGCGCCGCTCTAAAGGTATGGATTGATACCATTCCTCGCTATTGGCAAACACCGGATCGACATCAAACACCACCCCGCGAAAATCAAACTCACGGTGGCGCACCATGTCGCCAATGGCAAAGCGGGCGCGGGCAGCACGGGGCACATCAAGGTGCCGACCTGCTTGCGGCGAGAAGAAACTCGTCCTGTCCATAGCTTGGAATATAAGGCTGTTGCGCCAAGGCACAAGCAAGGCATCGCATAAAAATCACGAGCTTGGTGCAAAAAGCCCTTGGCAAGGCGAGAATCATTGGCTAGGGGCGCGCTTCCCGACCAACGGTGCTGCTTCAAACAGCCCCGTACCCCTCGCGGAGAGGTGGCAGAGTGGTCGAATGCACCGCACTCGAAATGCGGCATACTCGCAAGGGTATCCAGGGTTCGAATCCCTGCCTCTCCGCCAATTCCTTCGCCACAGTGAACTATGCAGGGTAAAAGCCCTTGGATTATCGTCATTTTTATGACTTCAGTTTTCACTGTTACCCAAATTAACCAGTTTTGACCTGGGCATGAAAATGGGCGAAGCTGGCCGTCGCCAATGTCAAGGCACTCAAGGCCCCCGGGCGCTATGGGGCGGCAGTTGCCTTTCTCTCTAAATCCCTCCTTCTGGCACCAAGAATTGGATTGCGCGTGTTCAGCGTAATGGCCTCGCCTTTCTGGATAGATTTGCGGCCAAGTTAAACTCATGCTGATGTTGTGGTTCGTCTGGAAGAGGAACCTGCGCGCCAATTCCCGGAACCAGCCATAGACCGTCTGCCATGCCCGAAATGGATTGGCAAAATCCGCCAGCCACAGCCTGAACGCACAAGATAGCGCACTGCATTGATCACCTCGCGAGGGTGTGGCCACGGCGCCCCGGCTCTGCCGCGCCCTTATCCAGAGCCTGAATTAGACCAACGCCACCGTGGCAACCCTATCAACCGATTTTTCAAACGGACTCGGAGTAACTTCTGGCGAGCTCTTCATCACTTTTTGTGCCATCAAGAACGTATGGATTTTCATCCGTTGAATATAACAAGGTTTTATGAATACACTTTATTTCATAATAATTAAAATTTCAATATTGCCTGCATTTAAAATGCAGAATAACTTTCAAAGTTAACGGACTTTGTGGCGGTGATAGCTCTATCCAGCACTCAGAAATTTTCAAACAGGTGAAGCCCATGATTTACGCGCATTCTCTCGAATTTCAGAGTGAAGAAAATTGGGAGCCGCTTGGGCATCATCTTGGTGCCGTTGGCGCAAGGGCGGCGCGCTATGCCGAGCCATTTGGGGCAGGCATGATGGCGCTGGCGATGGGCTTACTGCATGATATCGGTAAATGCTCGGCCATGTATCAGGCCTATATTCGCCGACCCACGGTGCAAGGTGGCCCGAAAGGCCCGGATCACAGCACCGCGGGAGCAAAGCAGGCCTTTGAAATCTTTGGACCTGCCGGGCGCCTGATGGGCTTTGGCATCGCCGGGCATCACGGCGGGTTGATGAATGGGGATGGTTTCAGGGTGCGCCTCGGCAAGGAGATCGAGGAGTATGATGGCTGGGAGGCGCACGCTCTTGGTCTGCCATCGCCGGCAGACCTGACGGCATCGCTGCAAAAGCCCAAGCAAAACCAGATCGAGAAGCATTTTTCTACACCATTTCTGGCGCGAATGCTGTTTTCTTGTCTTGTGGACGCCGATTTTCTGGAAACGGAGGCCTTCTACGCCAAGGACGATCCACCGGCGCGTGGCGGGCGTTTGCAGCCTGAGCATCTGGTGAAATTGCGCGCGTTTCTGGCTCGCCATCGCAAGGTGGATTCACAAGTCAACCAGTTGCGATCCCATATTCTCGACCACGCCAATGCCAAGGCAGCGCTTGCGCCGGGCCTGTTTACGCTGACCGTGCCGACAGGCGGCGGCAAGACGCTGACCTCGCTCAGCTTTGCGATGGAACATGCGGCCCGGCATGGTTTGCGCCGGGTGATCTATGTGATCCCGTTTACCTCGATTATCGAGCAGACGGCGGCGGTGTTTCGCGAGGATGTCGGGCTGGGCGATGCCGTGCTGGAGCATCATGCCAGCTTTGACTGGGACCAGCGGCGCCCGCCCAGCAATGACTTCGAGGAGGAAGGCTCGAACGGCCTTGCCAAATTGCGGCGCGATGCGGAAAATTGGGATGCCCCGATCGTGGTGACCACGGCGGTGCAGTTTTTCGAGAGCTTGTTTGCCGCGCGCACCAGCAAGGCGCGCAAGCTGCACAATCTGGCGCAAAGTGTGATCGTGCTGGATGAGGCGCAATCGATCCCGGTGCATTTGCTGCGCCCCTGCATGGCGGCGATCGAGGAATTGGCCCGCAATTATGGGGCCAGCGTGATCTTGTGCACCGCCACTCAGCCCGCGCTGCGCCAGCAGGATGCGGCATTGCCGCGGCGCAAGGATGACGCGGTGGATGGGTTGCACATCCCCGACGAGCGCGAATTGGCGCCCGATCCGGCAGCGCTTTATCAGCAATTGAAGCGGGTGAGGGTGGAATGGCTGCGCGATCCGGTGGACGATGCGGTGATCGCCGCGCGTTTTGCCGAGCAGTCGCAGATGCTGTGCATTGTGAACAGCCGCGCTCATGCCCAAGCGCTGTTTGAGCAGATGCGCAGCGATGGCATGGCGGGCGCGGCGCAGCTCACCACTTTGATGTGCGCGCAGCATCGGCGCGAGGTTCTGGCGGATTTGCGAGAGGCCTTGAAGGCAGGCAAGCCCGTGCGCTTGGTCTCGACCAGCCTGATCGAGGCCGGGGTGGACATCAGCTTTCCCGAAGTGTGGCGTGCGGCGGCGGGCTTGTTCAGCGTGGCGCAGGCGGCGGGGCGTTGCAATCGCAGCGGGGAGTTGGGCGCGCTGGGTGAGGCCTTTGGGCGCACGGTGCTGTTTGAATCGGCTCAGCACAAGACCCCGCGGATCATCGAAAGCTTTTACGAGCCAGCACGGCAAGTGTTGCGCCAAAATTGGGATGACCCGCTGGGGCTGGAGGCGGTGCGTGCCTATTATCAGGAACTGTATTGTCGAAAGGGGCCTGAGGCGCTGGATGCGGGCAAGCTGTTGAGCGGTGATCGCTATCCCATTCTTCCCGCACTGGCTCAAACATGGCGGGATATGCTTTGGCCTTTCGCCGACATTGCCGAGGCCTTTCGCATGATTGATGATGTGATGGATCCGGTGATCATCCCCTTTGATGATGGGGTGAGGGCAGACATTGATGCGTTGTATGGGGCGCCGGTTCCGCCCGCCGGGGTGACGCGGCGGTTGCAGCGCTATGTGGTGCCGGTGCCATCGCGGGTGCGCTCGGCGATGATTGCGCTGGGCGCGGTGCAATTGATCAAGCCCGAGGAGCATGGCGACCGCTTTGCCGCGCTGGTCAACGAGAGCTTGTATGATGCGCAGGCAGGCTTGCGGTTGGATGATCCGACATGGCGCACGTCGGAAAGCAACGTGTTCGGCTGAGACTTCATCGGTGCGAAATTTGTTATTTTTGCGTTAAATCAGAAAGACAACACGACAATGCTCGTTATGTAGGAAAGACATACATATTAACCCGAATCAAAGTCGGGTTGCTTGATGAGGGGCCGTGATGAGCGTTCGATTGCATGTCTGGGGGGAACGTGCCTGCTTCACTCGTCCCGAGCTCAAGGTTGAGCGCGTCAGTTATGATGTGATCACGCCTTCTGCGGCGCGCGGTATTCTGGAGGCGGTTCATTGGAAGCCGGCTATCCGCTGGCATATTGATCGCATTCATGTGCTGCGGCCCATCCGCTTTCAATCTTTTCGTCGCAACGAGGTGGGCGCCAAGGCCAGCGCGGCCAATGCCGCCAGCGCGATGAAGCGGGGTGACACTAACGGGCTGGGGCTAATCGTGGATGAGAACCGCCAGCAGCGCGCCACGCTGGCGTTGGTGGATGTCGCCTATGTGATCGAGGCCCATTTCACCATGACCGACCGCGCCGGGCCAGAAGATAGCGCGGCAAAGCACATTTCCATGTTCAACCGTCGCGCCGAGCAAGGGCAGTGTTTCCACCGCCCTTGCCTTGGCACGCGGGAATTCGATGCGGAGTTCGCGCTGCTGCCCGATGGCGCTCCGCTGCCGGTTTATGATCCGCCCTTGGTGAAGCGCGATGTCGATTTCGGCTGGATGCTGCATGATATTGATTTTGCCCATGGCAACACCTCGCGGTTTTTTCGCGCGGTGATGGAAGATGGTGTGATCGACGTGAACGCCTGCCTGGAGCAGGGGGCGGCGCGATGAGCATCTTGCAGGCGCTGGATGGCTATTACCACCGCCTTGCCGCGCGCGGCGAGGTGACGGCGCCGGGATGGAGCCCGGAAAAATTCGGCTGGTGCGTGGTGCTGAATTCGGCTGGTGAGCCGGTGGATGTGTATGATCTCCACGATGTTTCGGGCAAGAAGCCCAAGCCGAGGCTGTATCGGGTGCCTGCATCGTTTGCTCGCCCCGGCGTAACGCCTCGTGCCTTCTTCCTTTGGGACAAGACGGCCTTTACGCTCGGTGTCACCAAATCTTCGGATGGGAAGGCTTGGGTAGCCAGCGACAAGCAGCACGCCGCCTTCATCACGCTGCATCAGGAGCGTCTGGCGGGGCAGGACGATGAAGGCCTGCTTGCGCTCCTGCGCTTTCTCGAAAGCTGGTGGCCCGAGCGTTTCGATGCGGCGCCTTTCAAGCCAGAGATGCTGGATGCCAATATCCTGTTTCGGCTAGAGGGCGAACGCGGCTTCATCCATGAGCGCCCCGCCGCCCGCGCGCTGGTAGAGGGGCGCAAGAAGCAGGCGGGGGATGATGACATCACCTGTCTGATCACGGGCGAACAGGCACCCGTCGCGCGGTTGCACCCCACGATCAAGGGAGTTGAGGGCGCGCAATCATCGGGTGCTTCTTTGGTGTCGTTCAACCTCGATGCTTTTACATCATTAGGCAAGACGCAAGGCGACAATGCCCCGACCAGCGAGGCCGCCGCGTTTCGCTATGGCACCGCGCTCAACCATATGCTCACCCGCGATGGGCCAAACCGGGTCCGGCGCCCGATTGGCGATGCCACTGTGGTGTTCTGGGCCGATGCCAGCCAGGCCGAAGTGGCGGATGCGGCGGAAAGCCTGTTTGGCGAGACATTTGACCCGCCAGAGGATGCCGAGGAGGCCTACAAGCTTGGGCTGGAATTGGCCGCCATCGCCAAGGGCAGTGTCCCGCCCGAATCCCGCGCAGGCCTCGCCAAGGGGACGCGCTTTCATGTGCTGGGCCTTTCGCCCAATGCGGCGCGGCTGTCGGTGCGGTTTTGGCTGAGCGATGATTTCGAGTTTTTCGCCAAGCATTTGGCCGATCATTTCGACGATCTGCATATCGAGCCGCGCCCGCTTGGCTGGTCTGGCGCGCCCAGTGTCAATTTGCTTTTGGCGCGCACGACAGCGCTTCAGGGTGATTTTAAAAACATCCCGCCTTTGCTGGCTGGCGAGGTGATGCGCGCGGTGCTCACTGGCGCGCGCTATCCGCAAAGCCTGCTGGCGGCGGTCATCATTCGCTTGCGGGCAGGTGATCCCAAAATGTCTGATGGGAAATCGGGCAGCATCGGTTGGCACGCGGCGGTAATCCGCGCTGTGCTGGTGCGTGATCACCGTTTGAAATTCTACAAGGAGAAAGTGCCCATGAGCCTCGACAGGGAGCACAGGACGCCGGGCTATCAGCTCGGTCGTTTGTTTGCTATGTATGAATTGGCGCAGAAAAGGGCGCTGGAGGGTCTGAATACCACGATCCGTGATCGTTATTTCGGAGCTGCTTCTGCCACGCCTGCCAGTGTTTTTCCACTCCTTGTGCGTGGAGGGCAAAACCACTTGGCTAAACTAAGTAAGACAAAGCCGGGCTTGGCGAAGCTGATCGAGCGAGAGCTTGATGAGATTTATGGCAATTTGGAGGCCACCTTGCCGCGTTCGCTGAGCCTGCAACAGCAGGCCGAATTCGCCATCGGCTATTACCACCAACGCAGCGCCAAGTTGAAGAGCGACAAGGGCGAAGAGATCAGTCTGGCCGATCACGAAGCATCCGCCAGCGAAGAAGGGGACGAAGCATGAGCACGCCAGTAACCAACCGCTATGAATTCGTCCTGTTTTTCGATGTGGCGAATGGCAACCCCAATGGCGACCCGGATGCGGGCAATATGCCGCGGCTGGACCCGGAAACCAATCAGGGGCTGGTGTCGGATGTGGCGCTCAAGCGCAAGGTGCGCAATTTTGTGGCGCTGGTCGGCGAAGATCAACCGGGGCTTGAGATTTACATGAGCGAGGGTGCCACGCTCAACAAGCAGCATAAGAAGGCTTGGGCAGCCTTGCAGCCGGAAGTGACCAAGGATAGCGAATTCGAGAAGCTGCCCAAGGACGAGCAGAAGGCGCGGGAGCTAACAAAGTGGATGTGTGCAAATTTCTGGGACATCCGCACTTTTGGCGCGGTGATGACTACCAAGGTTAATGCCGGGCAGGTGCGCGGGCCTGTGCAGTTCTCCTTCGCCCGCTCGGTTGAGCCGATCCTGCCGCTGGAAATCTCCATCACGCGCATGGCTGCCACCACGGAAAAGGACGCCGACGAAAAAGGCGGACGCACCATGGGCCGCAAGCATATCGTGCCCTATGGTCTCTATCGTGCGCATGGCTATGTGTCCGCGCCGTTGGCCTCGCATGCCACCAAGGGCACTGGCTTTTCCGAGGATGATCTGGAGCTGCTGTGGCAGGCGCTTGATCAGATGTTCGATCATGACCGCTCTGCCGCGCGCGGCGAAATGGCCACGCGCAAGCTGATCCTGTTCCGTCACGAGAGCAAATTGGGCAATGCCCGCGCGCAAAGCCTGTTTGACCGGGTGAGTGTGCAGCGGGTTCACCAAGGCTCGGTGCAGCCGGTGGGCAGCCCCGCCACCGACAATTGGCCCTCTGCGCGCAAGTGGGAAGACTATCAGGTGTCCGTCAATCACGATGGCCTGCCCGCTGGGGTGGAGATCATCGAGCGATGATCGAAGTGGGCTTCGGACTGTGCGCCCGAAGCCCCTTCATTTTCATCCCATAGGTAAAGGGAGTTTCAATCCACGCCTAAAGTATAGGCGACAGCTATATGGGTTCCCACTCGAGGCTGATGTCAAAGTTTCCGATCGAAAGTTTGAACTTCCACCCGCGTTTTCTCATTTCTCTAATCCATGCCGTGAGAGCCGCTTACAAAGTTATAGGGAGAAGGTTTGATTGTCAACGCCACCCCCTGACCCCGCCGCCGAGGACGGGTTGATCCCGCTCTCGGCGTTGCAGCACTATCTCTATTGCCCGCGCCAATGCGCCCTGATCCATGTGGAGCAGGTGTGGGCGGAAGATGGCGCCACGGCCGAGGGCAGGTTGATGCATGATCGGGTGGACAATGGGCCGCCTGACCGGCGGGCCGGGGTGCGCACGGTGAGGGGGATGGCGATCCGCTCCTTTGCGCTGGGCGTGGCGGGCAAGGCCGATGCGGTGGAGTTTCATGGCAGCGGGCCGGAGGCGGTGGCCTATCCGGTGGAATACAAGCGCGGGCGCCCCAAGGCACACCGTGCCGATGAAGTGCAGCTTTGCGCACAGGCGCTGTGTCTGGAGGAAATGCAGGGGCAGCGTGTGCCAGAAGGGGCACTGTTCTATGGCGAGACGCGGCGGCGGTTGGTTGTTGATTTCGATGATGAACTGCGTGCGCTGACCGCGCAAGTGGCGCGTGATGCGCGCGCCATGATCACCGCCGGGGAAACGCCCAAGCCGCATTATACGCCCGGCTGCAAGAAATGCTCGCTTCAGGATCTGTGCGCGCCGCAGGTGTTTGAAAAATCGCGCAAGGTGGCTGCTTGGCTGACCACGCAGATCGGCGCCAGTCTGGGGGAAGAGTGATGCGCCGCCTGTTCAACACCATTTATGTGACCAGTGAAGACGCCTGGCTGCGCAAGGATCGCGAGAATATCGTGATCGAGGTGGAGGGCGCCGAGCGCGGGCGTGTGCCGCTGCATATGCTGGAAGGAGTGGTGTGCTTCAGCCGTGTGGGCGCGTCGCCCGCTGTGATGGCAGCTTGCGCCGAAAATGGCATCGCGCTGTCGTTCCTTTCGCCCAATGGCCGGTTCATGGCGCGGGTGGAGGGGCAGCGGTCCGGCAATGTCCTGCTGCGCCGCGCGCAATATCGGGTGGCCGACGATCCAGAGCGCGCCTTGCCGGTGGTGCGGGGCATTGTAGCCGGCAAGGCGGCAAACCAGCGCACCGTCATCATGCGGGCGCTGCGCGACCATGGGGCGGGGATGGGCAGTGAGGCGAAGGAAGCCTTGCAAGCTGCTGGTCTGCAACTGTCTCATGCTGCACGGCGCACCTTGGCGGCCAGCACTGTGGCCGAGTTGCGCGGGATCGAGGGGGATTGCGCGCGGCTCTATTTCGCCGCTTTCAACCATCTTATCCGCCACGATGATGCGGCCTTTGCCTTTACCACCCGGTCGCGCCGCCCTCCGTTGGACCGGGTCAATGCTTTGCTGTCTTTTCTCTATGCGATGCTGGGCCATGATTGCCGCTCCGCACTGGAAGGTGTGGGGCTCGATCCTCAGGTGGGCCTGCTCCATGCGGATCGGCCGGGTCGCGCCAGTCTTGCCCTTGATCTGATGGAAGAGATGCGGCCGGTCCTGGCGGACCGTCTTGCTCTCAGCCTGATCAATCGCCGCCAGATCGGGGTGCGGGATTTCATTGTGGAAGATGCAGGCGCGGTGCGGATGAGCGATGATGCCCGCAAGACGGTGCTGGTCGCCTGGCAGGAACGCAAGAAAGAAGAGTTGCGGCATCCCTTTCTGGGCGAGGCGCTTTCGATGGGCTTGGTCATTCACGTGCAGGCCCAATTGCTGGCGCGGCACTTGCGCGGTGATCTCGACGGTTATCCGCCCTTCATCTGGAAATAAGCATGCTGGTTCTGGTAACCTATGACGTGAACACGCAGGATGCGGAAGGTCGCCGACGGCTCAGGCGCGTGGCCAAGGCCTGCCAGGACTTTGGACAGCGCGTGCAGAATTCCGTCTTTGAATGTGAAGTCGATCCCGCCAGATGGGCGTTGCTTCGCGCGACCCTGATTGCGGAAATCGAAGCCGACAAGGACAGTTTGCGCTTTTACCAGCTAGGCGCATCAGGCAAGCGGCGCGTTGAGCATGTTGGCGCCAAAGCTGCCTTGGACCTTGATGGGCCCTTGCTGTTTTAGATTGCGCGAACCCCCAGCAGTTGCGAAAATCCCGCAAGTTTCGCGCAAAAATAAACGTATGATAAAAAAGAAAAATTCATCCGCAGGATGAAGGCCTGTCGGGCTGGATGGCTTTTTTGCCGCTGTTCGCGCAAAATGGGGATTTTATCGTTCTTTCTCATTGTGTAACAAGAAGGCCGTCGCCCCTCACACGGGGGCGTGGATCGAAACCTGCGCATAGGCCTCCAGATCATCGGTATTGGTTGTCGCCCCTCACACGGGGGCGTGGATCGAAACCCCGCCAAGCGGTGGAGGCTTGGCTGGACAATTTGTCGCCCCTCACACGGGGGCGTGGATCGAAACAACTGTATCCTTTGGCGAAATTCCCGCCACCACGGTCGCCCCTCACACGGGGGCGTGGATCGAAACCATTGGGTTACCCGGTGCCGCCGGGCGCGGATCAGTCGCCCCTCACACGGGGGCGTGGATCGAAACATGTTTAGGCCCCCTTTCCGGTCGCAATCCAAAAGTCGCCCCTCACACGGGGGCGTGGATCGAAACGCACCAACGCCCGCCGCATCAACAGCCACGAGGCTGTCGCCCCTCACACGGGGGCGTGGATCGAAACAGGGCCAGCGCGATCCACGTGCCTAGGCTCTCCTGTCGCCCCTCACACGGGGGCGTGGATCGAAACCTCTGTGGGGCCTCGCGCCTAGCAAGA
>Ga0302262_10000913_pt1 | contig 12516 bp, 12 predicted proteins | sample II_Fen_E3_4_FD_194557 | JGI IMG/M metagenome (GOLD analysis project Ga0302262, IMG submission 194557) | Peat permafrost microbial communities from Stordalen Mire near Abisko, Sweden - II_Fen_E3_4 | ecosystem: Environmental > Terrestrial > Soil > Wetlands > Permafrost | place: Sweden: Abisko...
GCCCACGGAGAGGACGAGCCCGCCGACTTTGCGGGTACCCACCGATTCGCTGATGGTCTTTCTGAAAAAGATAATGAATAAATACGTCGAGAGTTTGGCTTGTCCACCGAATAACCCGCCGATCATTCCTACTGGGATGAAGAGGATATAGCCAAACAGACGCCTGATCGCTGAGGGCGGTGTTTCGCCGCTACGCGGTTTTTTTATAAGGGAGAGTGCCACCAGCAACAATGTCAGCCCGCCAATTATTTTATGCAGCAGCGCGGGATCTATTTGAAGAAGAAGGCTCGCTCCTCCCAGAGCCCCGGCGAGCCCCAGTGCCGCAGCCGGCACGGCAAGCGCATAATCGACCTTTCCCTGATTATGGAAGTGCCGCAGTCCGGCAACCATGGTGCCTACCGAGGCCAGGCGCGCGGTGGCGATCGACGACTGAGGCGCAATTCCCAGCCAGATCATCACCGGGACGGTTAAAAACACACTCCCACCGGTGTTGGTCCCGACGAATCCAGTTATTAATCCGAGGAAAACCAGGCCGGCGCCAGTCAACCACTCATGACCCATCATGTTGAGATGCTCGCATAGGATTAACGTGCACGGTTTATTCGCTTAAGTAAGCAGGGTCTACCCGGCGATAGCAATTTCTGTTTTGGGAATTGGCGGTCACGTTCATCACCTTAAATGGCGAAGGCCGCCACGCCACGGGCTAGCGCGTCCGCTAAATGATCTGAGCGCATAATTTTGGCGTTCGGAAGGCGTGTTTGCCGTTCGCTGACAAATCGTCAAAGAGCGCGGCCGGACAGTGTTCGAGCTAGGCTTTGCCTGTGCGATTCGTAAGTTGCCGGGAGACTGACCTCACATCCTCTCCAGGGAGTGGGCATGAGGACCGTGCTATGAATGGGGGCTAACGCGCAGCTTAGAGCTTATGCCACGAACGAATCGGATAATGAGAAAAGCACCACCCGTGTCGCCGGCGCTTAGAAGCTACGATGCAATCCGATGTGTCTATATATCGCAAGGCTTTTAGACTCAAAAGCCTGCGCCCATTAGGCGTTATGCTCGCTCACGCACGAATTATGTACGCTAGGTATAACGCCTTAACGGGCCTTTTTATTGGGCAGCGGCGCTGTCAGCGCTCGAGATCTTTGATCTTGCCTTTCACACCATCCCACTCTTCCGCATCCGGCATCGACTCTTTCTTCTCCGTGATGTTCGGCCAGATTTCCGCCAGTTCGACGTTCAACTGGATAAATTCCTGCATATCTTCCGGGACCTCGTCCTCGGAGAAAATAGCGACGGCCGGGCATTCAGGCTCACACAGGGCGCAGTCAATGCACTCGTCCGGGTGGATGACCAGGAAATTCGGGCCTTCGTAGAAGCAGTCCACCGGACAGACTTCTACGCAGTCGGTGTATTTGCACTTGATGCAGTTGTCGGTGACGACGAAGGTCATTTCTAATTCTCTCCTCAGGCGGCGGCAGCAAGGCCCCGACGAATGGGGCTGCTAGATTCGGGCGTTCCCGTACCGTATGAAAATGGGCTTTTGGCTTGCGGTATCCCGCTCGGCCCTTGGTTCGCCCTATCATCACGCGGCCAGGATCATCTGTCAGCCAGGCTAAAAGCTGCCAGCTTCCCAAACCGCGCGGGATTCTAACAGTTTGTTATCAATCGCGTCACAGGCGTGTTTGCAATGTGTACAACAACTCCAGTGCCTGGCGTGGCGTGAGGTCGTCGACTTTGACCTTCGACAGCTCCTCCAGCACTGGATGCGGCAGGCTGGCGAAGAGGTCACTTTGCTGTGGAATCGATGGCTTTCCTGACTTGGCTCGTGGCTGTTCGTGGGGCAGGCTGGTGGTCTCCAGACGCTGCAAATGTTCTTTGGCCCGGCCGATGACCTTGGCTGGAACCCCCGCAAGCTGTGCCACTGCCAGTCCGTAGCTCTGGCTGGCCGGACCTGGCAGTACGCGGTGCAGGAAGACGATGCGCTCATTATGCTCGGTGGCATTGAGGTGAACGTTACTGACCAGTGGCTCGCTTTCCGGCAACACAGTCAGCTCAAAGTAGTGCGTGGCGAACAGCGTATAGGCGCGCAACTGGGCGAGACATTCGGCCGCAGCCCAGGCGAGGGATAAACCATCGAAAGTGCTGGTTCCGCGCCCGACTTCGTCCATCAGGACCAGGCTTTTATCGGTGGCGTTGTGCAGGATGTTTGCCGTTTCGCTCATTTCCACCATGAAGGTCGAGCGGCCACCGGCCAGATCGTCGCTGGAGCCGATACGGGTAAAAATGCGATCCACCAGCGACAGTTCGCAATGGGCTGCCGGAACGAAACTGCCGATGTGGGCCAGCAGCACGATCAATGCCGTCTGGCGCATGTAGGTCGATTTACCGCCCATGTTCGGCCCGGTAATGACCAGCATCCGCGTGTTGTCATCGAGCGCCAGATCATTGGCCACGAATGGCGTCGTCAGCACTTGCTCGACCACGGGGTGACGCCCCTGGTCGATGCGCATGCAGGGTTCGTCGACGAAGCGTGGGCAGTTGAGGTCCAGGTTCAATGCGCGCTCGGCAAGGTTGCCCAGGACATCAAGCTCGGCCAGTGCCGCAGCAGTGTCCTGCAAGGGCGCCAGATGACCGATGAGGTCTTCCAGCAGCGCCTCGTAGAGCATCTTTTCCCGAGCCAGGGCACGGCTCTTGGCCGACAGGGCCTTGTCTTCGAACTCTTTCAGCTCCGGGGTGATGAAGCGCTCGGCGCCCTTGAGGGTCTGGCGCCGAATGTAGTCTGCCGGGGCCTGTTCGGCCTGTTTGCTGGGCAGTTCGATAAAGTAGCCGTGAATCCGGTTATAGCCGACTTTTAGATTAGCCAGGCCGGTGCGGGCTTTTTCCCGGGTTTCCAGATCGATGAGGAACTGCCCAGCGTTTTCACTCAGGGACTGCAATTCGTCCAGTTCGGTGTCGTAGCCGGTCTTCAATACGCCGCCGTCACGAATCACAGCGGGCGGATTGTCGATCACTGCCCGTTGCAGCAGGTCTGCCAGCTCCGGGTAAGTGCTGGTGGTTTGTGCGAGGTGTTGTAGGTGCGGCGCTTCCAGATCGGTCATCGCCTGTTGCAGTTCCGGCAATGCGCTGAGGGCGTCGCGCAGGCGGGCAAGGTCTCTCGGGCGCGCGTTGCGCAGGCCGATCCGCGCCAGAATCCGCTCGATGTCGCCGATTTCCTTGAGCTGCGGTTGCAGGTTTTCGAAGCGATAGCGTTCCAGCAGGCAGGTGATCGAATCCTGGCGCGCCCGCAGTACCTTAAGGTCGCGCAACGGGCGATTCAACCAGCGCGTCAGCAGGCGCGAGCCCATGGCGGTCTGGCAGCGATCCATTACCGATTGCAGGGTATTGTCGCGTCCGCCCGCCAGGTTGGTGTCCAGTTCCAGATTGCGGCGGCTTGCACCGTCCAGTATGACCGTGTCGTCAAGGCGCTCATGGCGCAGGCTGCGCAGATGCGGCAAGGCAGTGCGCTGAGTTTCCTTGGCGTAGCCCAGTAGGCAACCGGCTGCGCCGATGGCAAGGGTCAGGTTCTCACAGCCGAAGCCCTTGAGGTCCTGGGTGGAGAATTGCTGGCACAGGCTTTTGAGCGCTGAATCGCGTTCAAAGTCCCACGGCGCGCGGCGACGTGAGCCACGACGCTTTTCTGCAGGCAGGCCTTGTGGCCAATCGTCCGGGATCAACAGCTCGACCGGGTTGATACGTTCAAGCTCGGCCAGCAGGTTTTCCCAACCCTTGATCTCCAGCACGCTGAAATTGCCACTGGTGATGTCCAGCACGGCCAGACCGAACAAGCGTTCGTCACCCAGAACGGCAGCGATCAGATTATCGCGACGCTCATCGAGCAGGGCTTCATCGCTGACCGTGCCCGGCGTGATGATCCGCACCACCTGGCGCTCGACCGGACCTTTGCTGGTCGCGGGATCACCGATTTGTTCGCAGATCACCACGGACTCACCGAGCTTGACCAGCTTGGCGAGGTAACCCTCGGCTGCATGGTAAGGAATGCCGCACATGGGGATGCTTTGCCCGGCAGACTGGCCGCGCGCGGTCAGCGTAATATCCAGCAGCTTGGCGGCCTTCTTCGCGTCTTCATAGAAGATCTCGTAGAAGTCACCCATGCGATAGAACATCAGCTGATCGGGATGCTGATTCTTCAGTCTCCAGTACTGCTGCATCATGGGGGTGTGCGAAGAAAGGTCAGAAATTGCTTTATTCATCAGATACTTATTAAGTTTCGTTAGAAAGGTGGGGCAAATTTTCCAGACAGCCCGAGTGACCTCATCGAGGTGATGAGTGCGGGTTGTCCAATTGCGATGGGCGCAAGGTTACCATGCACACCTGGCCCACGCAGGCCCGCTTGTAGTGCTGCTTTTTCATGACCGGATTTTTCCCGGCGATTTCATGGCGCTTGTCTCTGTATAGACTCCGGATTGCCGTTCAATATCGAGTCGGTCATCGAAAAAGGAGTTTTTTATGGCGAATAAACGAGGAAGGGATTCGGCTAGCGGGCGCTTCATTCCCATAGAGGAAGCCAAGCGACGGCCCCGGGAAACAACGGTCGAAACGATCAAGAAACCTCATTGCCCAAAAAAGAAAGAGCAATAGTCGTCTTTTTACCGGCGGCTGTATGAACAGCCGCCTCTATAAGCCGCTCAGGGAGCAGACCGTGGATGAAATCACTCAGCTTGCCGCCTCGCTCGGTAAGCGTTTGCATTCGTTACAGGCCCAAGTGACTACCGCCGAGTCTTGCACCGGTGGCGGTATTGCCGAAGCCATTACGCGTATTCCGGGTAGTTCGGCCTGGTTCGAGGCAGGTTATGTCACGTACTCCAATGCGCAGAAGACCCGTCAGCTGCAAGTGCCCGAAGAACTGTTTGCCCGTGTTGGCGCCGTCAGTCGGGAGGTGGTTGAGGCGATGGTGATCGGCGCGCAGCAAAACAGCGTAGCGCGTTTTGCCGTTGCCGTCAGTGGCGTCGCCGGGCCGGACGGTGGCTCGGCAGAGAAACCGGTCGGTACGGTGTGGGTATGCTGGGGGGCTGGAGATCAGCTGTTTGCCCGTAGACATCAGTTTGCCGGGGGGCGCGATGACGTCCGCCGACAAACGGTGAAGGCCGCGCTAGAGGGGCTGATACAGCTCTGTGCTGGAGAAATCCCGATTCAGGGGTAGGCGTGCGCTCGGCGCTGTGGAATAATACTGTCTACTTATACAGTGTGGCCGCCAGGCCCTTAAATGAATTCGATTACGTGAGGACTTCAATGGACGACAACAAGAAGAAAGCCTTGGCTGCGGCCTTGGGTCAGATCGAGCGTCAATTCGGCAAGGGTGCCGTAATGCGCATGGGTGACCATGACCGCCAGGCGATTCCTGCTATTTCTACCGGTTCCCTCGGCCTGGATATCGCGCTCGGCATTGGCGGCCTGCCAAAAGGCCGGATCGTTGAAATCTACGGTCCTGAATCTTCCGGTAAAACCACGCTGACCCTTTCGGTTATCGCTCAAGCACAAAAGATGGGTGCCACCTGTGCATTCGTCGATGCCGAGCACGCACTCGATCCCGAGTACGCCGGCAAGCTGGGCGTCAATGTCGATGACCTGCTGGTTTCGCAGCCGGACACCGGCGAGCAGGCCCTGGAAATCACCGACATGCTGGTGCGTTCCAATGCCATCGACGTCATCGTCGTCGACTCCGTGGCGGCCCTGGTGCCAAAGGCCGAGATCGAAGGCGAAATGGGTGACATGCACGTGGGCCTTCAGGCTCGCCTGATGTCCCAGGCTCTGCGCAAAATTACCGGCAACATCAAGAATGCCAACTGTCTGGTGATCTTCATCAACCAGATCCGGATGAAAATCGGCGTGATGTTCGGTAGCCCGGAAACCACCACCGGTGGTAACGCCCTCAAGTTCTACGCTTCTGTACGCCTGGATATCCGTCGTACTGGCGCAGTGAAAGAAGGTGATGAAGTCGTGGGCAGCGAAACCCGCGTCAAGGTCGTCAAGAACAAGGTAGCACCGCCATTCCGCCAGGCCGAGTTCCAGATTCTCTACGGTAAGGGCATTTACCTGAACGGTGAGATTATCGATCTGGCAGTCCTGCACGGTTTCGTCGAGAAGTCCGGTGCCTGGTACAGCTATCAGGGCAGCAAGATCGGCCAGGGTAAAGCCAACTCGGCCAAGTTCCTGGCAGATAACCCGGAAATCGGTGCAACGCTTGAGAAGCAGATTCGTGACAAGCTTCTGACGCCGGGTGTCGATACCAAGGCTGAAGGTTCGCGACCTGCCGTCGTCGTGTCGGCTGATCAGGCTGAAGTCGAAGCCGACGCTGACTTCTGATCGCCGCTATGTCCGTCGTACTCGATACCCCTGTCGCCGTACGGCGCACCGCAATGGATCTGCTCGCGCGACGCGAGCACGGTCGAGTCGAGCTGACGCGCAAGTTGCGTCAGCGCGGCGCCACTCCCGAGCTTATAGACCCCGTCCTCGATCGTCTGACCGAAGAAGGGCTCTTGTCTGAATCCCGATATCTGGAAAGCTTCGTCTCCTACCGTGCGCGTTCCGGCTATGGCCCTTTGCGTATTCGCGAAGAACTGGGGCAGCGCGGATTGCAGCGCAGTGATATCGAACAGGCATTGCGTGAAAGTGGCATCGATTGGCGTGAGCAGATGCTGGCAACCTGGCAAACCAAGTTCGCCGGACAGCTTCCTGCGGATGCCCGCGAGAGAGCCCGACAAGGGCGTTTCCTCAGTTATCGCGGGTATTCATTGGAGATGATCGGCCGCTTGTTAAGCGGCCGTGGCGGCGATGATTAGCTGACGCCCAGCGGTTCAAGGCTGTTGGAGAGGGGCTGTTGTGAACGGGTGGCCCAGTTTTCCGGCAGATTGATGTAGTCCACCAATTCACGCAGGCGCCCATTGCTGCGCCCATTGAATGCAAAGGCAAGACGGTTCAGGTGGCTGAACTGCGCCTCGTCGTGTTCTTCCCCTGCATAGGTGTGCTGATGAAAGTCGTCGCTCAGGCGCAGGTCGGCGAAGGCTTCGCGCATGTGTTCCAGCGCGCTTTCGCTGAGCGGGTGATGCATGCGGATCACGAATTGATTCTTCAGCCAGCGACTTGAGTGAAAGTTGCTGTAGAACCGATTGATCTCCTCAACGGCTTCGTCGCTGCTGTAGACCAATCGCAGCAATTTCATGTCGGCTGGCAGGATGTAGTGATTGTCTTCCAGTTGGTTCTGAATGAAGTCGAGCGCGCTTTGCCAGAAGCGACCGCCCGGTACATCGAGCAGCACGATGGGCACCAGCGGGCTTTTGCCGGTTTGAACCAGCGTCAGGACTTCCAGCGCTTCATCCAGCGTGCCGAAGCCGCCAGGGCAGAGCACCAATGCGTCGGCCTCTTTGACAAAGAACAGCTTGCGGGTAAAGAAGAAGTGGAAGGGCAGCAGGTGTTCGGTACCGTTTACGGTAGCGTTGGCGTGCTGCTCGAAAGGCAGGGAAATATTGAATCCCAGGCTGTGCTCGCGACCGGCGCCCTCGTGGGCGGCTGCCATGATGCCACCACCGCCGCCTGTAATGACCATCAGGTCGGCACCGGCGAGGTGGGCGCCGAGTTGTTGGGCCAGGGCGTATAGCGGATGTTCCTTGGGTGTCCGTGCCGAACCAAACACCGTGACTTTGCGTCGTCCCTTGAAGCGATCCAGCGCGCGGAAGGTATTGTCCAGTTCGCGCAAGGTCTGCAAGGTGATTTTGGCGTTCCAGCGATTGCGGTCATCCTGGGCCATGCGCAGGACGGTCAGCATCATGTCGCGATAAAGTGCAAGGTTTGGGCTGTCGGCCGAGACTCGATGGAGCAGCTCTTCGACCTTGGCGATGAAATCGACCCCTTCGTCCTGAAAATGACGAGACAAGACATCACTGGGTTTGTACGGCATTCAAACTCTCCTTGAGCGGCATCGTCTCCCGATTCTGCCGTGTCCTTGGACTAAGTCAAAATGAAAGGAGCGGCCAGGTATCGAGCTGGGTACCGGCGTTTACTTTTTCACCTGGCAATCGCTGGCCTTGAAGGTCTGCGCGATGATGGCGCGATTGGTCTTGTACTCGGTGAATGAGTATTTGAGGGTCGCGCCCTTGTCCATCAACTGACGAAAACCAGTGTTGTGACAAACGCTGGCGCCTAACTGGTTGCGCACGGCGTCCGGGTTGGCGCGCATCTGCTGGGCCTGGCTTTCGCGCACACTGAGATGGTTGATCAGCTCCTTGCCGTTTACGGTATAGCCTTGGTCCAGAATGTCTTCGTTGATCGCGCGAGGAGTGCCGACGCTGCTTTCCTTCGCGACTTTTTCCAGTATTTGGCTCAGTTCATAATCCTGTTTCGAGGCCGCCTGGGCGCAGAATGGTGCAATGAGCAGCAAGCTAAGGGTCGGGGCGATGAGGCGCAGCATTAATCTCTCCTGATTCGATGGCCTGATTCGATGACTGGCCGTTGGACCAGCGACGTGGATAGGCGTTCACCGCCTGCACGAGCATCAATGGCGGCGAAGTATACAGGACCCGGCGTGTATTCAGGCGGGCTCTGATAAACTGCGCGGCTTTTCACTCTGCCGAGTCCATGCTGTGTCCCTGTTTTCTCAATGCTGGCGTCGTGTGCAATGACCCATGCCGTTTCCCGCCTGCGCGATCAGCGCCTGGCTCGCAGTACCAAACCCTTTATTGCGCGCGGCTCGCGGGCGCCACGCTGCCCGGATTGCCGGGTGATTTTCAGCTATTGCCTGTGCGCCTGGCGACCGAGCGTCGAAGCGGATTCTGCAATGTGCCTGCTGATGTACGACACCGAGCCCTTGAAACCGACCAACACCGGCTGGCTGATTGCCGATGTGCTGAAGGACACTTATGCCTTCGGCTGGTCGCGCCTGGAGGTCGATCCGGCGCTTCTGGCGTTGCTCGACGATCCGCAATGGCAGCCTTATATCGTGTTTCCGGGCGAATTCGTCGCCAAAGAGCGCGTGGTGACCGAGGTCCGGCGTGACACTGGCAAGCGGCCGTTGTTTATCCTGCTCGACGCGACCTGGACTGAAGCACGCAAGATGTTTCGTAAAAGCCCGTATCTGGAGCGCTTTCCGGTGTTGAGTCTGGAGCCGGAGCAGATTTCCCGCTATCGCTTGCGACGCTCGCGGCGCGATGATCATTTCTGCACGGCAGAAGTGGCTGCGCTGTGCCTGGAGTTGGCGGATGACATTCAGGCCAGTAGCGTGCTCGATGCCTACCTGGATGTATTCAGTGCCCATTATCTCGGCGCCAAGTTTCAGAATCCGATTGACCCGGATGATAAAGCCCATACCCAACTCAAGGCTTTTCTGTAGTCGACGTCGGCAATGGCCCTGTAGTATTGCGCGGGCTGCAAAGGTATTTGTCTGTAAGACTTCAGGTATCGCCGCTTGACCACTCCGGCTTCGCTCGGCATGCTTGGCGCCGCTCAGGCGTTGGTCGCGGGGTCGTTGCGCGTGCAGCAGTGGCGCACCGTGAATCTGCCGGCGCTTGATGAGTGCTCGATCGGATTGACGCTCACTTATAGAAACAGGATCAAGAAATGACCTATGAAATCCTGATAGCCGATGATCACCCACTGTTTCGCAGTGCCTTGCATCAAGCCCTTACTTTGGGGCTGGGACCGGATGTGCGGTTAGTCGAGGCGGACAGTATCGCTCAGCTTGAGACTCACCTGACTGCCAAGGCGGATTGGGACCTGGTGTTACTGGACCTGAACATGCCCGGGGCCTACGGTTTTTCCGGATTGGTGCTGTTGCGTGGTCAATACCCGCAAATCCCCGTGGTGATGGTGTCGGCTCAGGAGGAGGCATCCATTGTTGTCCGCTCCCGCGAGTTCGGCGCCAGTGGCTTCATTCCCAAATCCAGTTCTCTGGAAACCATTCAGCAAGCCGTCCGCACGGTGCTTGATGGCGATGTCTGGTGGCCGCCTCAGGTCAACGAAGCCGTGAGCGTTTCGGCGGATGCCAAGGCCGCCAGTGCCGGGTTGGCCAGCCTGACGCCTCAGCAGTTCCGTGTGTTGACCATGGTCTGCGAGGGGTTGTTGAACAAGCAGATTGCCTATGAACTGAGCGTGTCGGAAGCCACGATCAAAGCGCACGTGACCGCCATTTTCCGCAAGCTGGGCGTACGTACCCGGACCCAGGCGGCGCTGCTGCTGCAACAATTGGAATCGATTTCTTCCACCTGACTGGATTAAAGCTGCTGATATTTCACGCTTTTTTGACTCGTTTTGAATTAGCTTCCTTTTTCTTTTTACCAACAGCAGCTCATCTATGTCTCCTTTCAAAGGCCAGACCGGTCTGAAACGTATTCTCAACGCCGCCGGCTATTCTCTGGACGGTCTCAAGGCTGCATTCAAGGGCGAAGCCGCTTTTCGCCAGCTGGTGCTGCTCAATGTGATCCTGATCCCGTTGTCCTTCGTGTTTCATGTCAGTCGTGGCGAGCGTGCGATGCTGATCGCGGTCTGCTTGCTGGCGCTGATCGTCGAGCTGCTCAACTCGGCCGTGGAAGCGGCCATCGACCGGATCTCCCTGGATCTGCATCCCTTGTCAAAGAATGCCAAGGACATGGGCAGCGCCGCGCAATTCGTCGCCCTGAGCATGATTGGCGTGGTGTGGGCATTGATCCTGTTGGGCTAAGGCTCAATAAACGCTCGGCAGGACAATTTCATCGCTGCGCTGCACGCCTTGGGTAAAAGAGCGGCACAGGTCGAGGAACTCGCGAATGGCCGAGGTCTGGTATTTCTGTTTGTGCCAGATGAAGTAAAACTGGCGCACCAGATCCAGCTCCGGGGTTTCCACGGCCACCAGGCTGCCACGGCGGAACGCATCGCGCAGGGCCAGCCGGGAAATGCAGCCGATACCCAACCCTGATTCCACGGCACGTTTGATCGCCTCGGTGTGCTCCAGCTCCAGGCGTACATTCAACACATTGCGGTGATGGCGCATAGCCTGATCAAAGGTCAGGCGCGTGCCGGAACCCTGCTCGCGCAATATCCAGGCCTCGCGAGTCAGCTCATCCATGCTGGCGTGACCGCGCTTGGCCAACGGATGCTGGGGTGCGCAAAAAACGACCAATTCGTCCTCGACCCAGGTCTGTACTTCGATGTCGGGGTGGCTGCAATCGCCTTCGATCAGACCCAGATCAATTTCGTAGTGCGCCACTTGCTGCACGATATGCGCCGTATTCTGGACATGCAGTTTGACCTGGCTTTCCGGGTGGCGCTGCATGAAGCTGCCGATCAGCAGCGTGGCCAGGTAGTTGCCGATGGTCAGCGTCGCTCCGACAGCCAGGGAGCCGAAGCCCGACTTGCCATTGAGCAGGTCCTCGATTTCCTTGGCCTGATCGAGCAGGGCGACGGCCTGGGGCAGCAACTGGCGACCGGTCGCGTTGAGGCTCAGGCGTTTGCCTGCGCGGTCGAACAATTGGCAGCTGGATTGCCGCTCCAGTTCGGTGATGGAGGTGCTGGCCGCCGATTGTGAAAGCGCCAGCTGCACGGCAGCACGGGAAACGCTTTCTTGCTGGGCGACGGCGACGAAGACCTGGAGTTGACGAAGAGTAAATCGCATATCTATATAACCGATAACCTATATCTTGATAATCCATTTAACAGATATTGTGTCTGCCACTAGAATGTCGCGCAATAGCGCTTTCATATCAGGCGCAGGCGATATTTTCAGGAGTCTCCACTTACATGAGCAACATGAACCACGAGCGTGTCCTCAGCGTCCATCACTGGAACGACACCCTCTTCAGTTTCAAGTGCACCCGTGATCCAGGTCTGCGTTTCGAGAACGGTCAGTTTGTCATGATCGGTCTGCAGCAGCCCAACGGGCGCCCGCTCATGCGTGCCTATTCCATCGCCAGCCCGAACTGGGAAGAGCATCTCGAATTCTTCAGCATCAAAGTGCCTGACGGCCCGCTGACTTCGCAGTTGCAGCACCTTAAGGAAGGCGACGAGATCATTATCAGCAAGAAGCCCACGGGCACGCTGGTACTCGACGACCTCAAGCCGGGCAAGCATTTGTACCTGCTCAGCACCGGTACGGGCCTGGCGCCTTTCATGAGCATCATCCAGGATCCGGAAACCTACGAGCGTTTCGAAAAAGTAATCCTCTGCCACGGCGTGCGTTACGTGAACGAAATCGCCTACCACGACTTCATCACCAAGCACCTGCCGCAGAACGAGTTCTTTGGCGAAGCGCTGCGGGAAAAACTGATCTACTACCCCACCGTGACTCGCGAGCCGTTCGAGCACCAGGGTCGCCTGACCGATCTGATGCGCAGCGGCAAACTGTTCCGCGATATCGGCCTGCCGCCGATCAACCCGCAGGACGATCGCGCCATGTTGTGTGGCAGCCCGAGCATGCTCGACGAGACCAGCGAAGTGCTGAACAGCTTCGGCCTGATCGTATCGCCGCGTATGCGTGAGCCGGGGGATTATCTG
>Ga0302262_10000916_pt1 | contig 12469 bp, 8 predicted proteins | sample II_Fen_E3_4_FD_194557 | JGI IMG/M metagenome (GOLD analysis project Ga0302262, IMG submission 194557) | Peat permafrost microbial communities from Stordalen Mire near Abisko, Sweden - II_Fen_E3_4 | ecosystem: Environmental > Terrestrial > Soil > Wetlands > Permafrost | place: Sweden: Abisko...
GGCGACAGCGGGACGGACACGCCTGCTGTACCTGCATGGCGGCATGCATCTGGTGAAGAACCTCGACGGCACCACGCGCAAACTGCCCTCTTCCGGCAGCACCCTGCTCGGCAGCTTCGCCATCAATGCCCTGGATGATGTTCCGACGTTTATCAACGAAGGTCGCAGCGAAGAAAAACTGAAGATCATTCGTCACTCCGAATACCTGTCGTACTGCCATGGCCAACTGGCGGCGCATCAAGGTGCCTTGTGCATTTTCGGCCAGGCCCTGGCGGCCCAGGACCAGCACATTGTCGCCGCCATTCGCCAGGCCAGGCCCCAAGTCCTGGCCATATCCATCTACCCGCGCAGTGCTGCGTTTATTCAGCATCAGAAAAAACATTACCGCGAACTGTTTGCCGGACTGGAATTAAACATAGTGTTCTTCGATGCCAAGACTCATCCACTGGGCAATCCAGACTTGAACGTGCCAGTCGAACATTTAAAACTCAAATGATCCAATCCACAGACGGCGTGTTTAATTTCACGCCTCTTTGTCGTTTCGTTAAGCAATCCGGCCAATCTGCGCTAATCGTTTGACGTCAAAAAAACCTATCTTCCCTAAGCACATGACAGGCCTCTAGAATCAAGGGCGGCTTTTGTGGTTGCTGGCGAATAGCTATTAATTTATTGAGTTATGCAGGCCACTTGGCAAGACCAGAACACCAAACGTGCACATCTGTAAAAATTGCCTATCTTTGGGTGATTCGGGTGTATTAGAAAAAAAGGGTGACGTCTCAATGAACACAATGAAAATTGAAGATCTATTTCGTGATTTGCACAGTCTTCCGAGCATTCCCAAGGTCGCCCAGGACCTGATCCTGCAATTCGATAACCCTTCGTCCAGTCTGGAAAGCGTCGCCCGTAATATCGAGAAAGACCCGGTTATTTCCGCGAAGATCCTGCGCCTGGCCAACTCGGCACGCTTCCGTGGTTCCCGCGAGTCCTCCAGCATCGAAGACGCGGCCATGCGTCTTGGCTTCAACACCCTGCGCACATTGGTTCTGGCGTCGGCCGTGACCGGTGCATTCAAGGCCAGCCCCAGCTTCGACCTCAAGGCCTTCTGGCTCAAGAGTTTCCAGGTGGCGGGTATCTGCCGCATGATCGCCCGACAAACCGGCGCCGACGCCGAAATCGCCTTTACCTGCGGTGTCATGCACAACATCGGTGAACTGCTGATCCAGACCGGCGCCCCCGACGTAGCGGAACGCATCAACGCCGCCGCCAAGTCCGGCACCGTCGGCCATGTCGCCAACGAAACCCTGCAACTGGGCTTCGGTTACCCCGAGGTTGGTGCCAAGCTGGCCCAGCTCTGGCACCTGCCGAACGTGATCGTCGAAGCCATCGCCCATCAGGCGCATCCATCACAGGCCGCGGAAAACTCCTCGCAGCCATTGATCATCGCCCAGGCCACGACGATCTCGGACGCCATCGAAAACCACGGCGGCGCGACACCAGAAGCCCAGCAAGCCGTGACTGGACCACTGATGGAAGGCATTGATCTGGATATCCTGTTCCAGGGCTTGCCAGCCGTGCTGGAAGCAGACAAGGCGTTTGCCGACCTGCTGAACTGATCACTCCCGCAAACGGAGCGAACCTGGTGGGAGCGAGCTTGCCCGCGAAGACTGTCAGTCAAACGCAGAAGATGTATCGACTGCACAGACCTCTTCGCAAGCAAGCTTGCTCGCACAATAAGCCACTTACTTCACCAACCCGGCAATCAGCGCCTTATTGAACACTTCGGGCTCGTCCATCTGCGGCGCATGCCCCATACCGGGGAACTCCATCAGTTCCGCGCCCGGGATCATTGCGACCACCTGCTTGCCCAAGACCTGATAATGACCGAGCTTCGCCTTGACGTCGGGCGGGGCAATGCCGATCTGGTCAGGTACCACCACGCGATAACCCGCATCGCTGAGGGCCTTGATGCTGTCCTCCCACGTCGCGGCCCAGAAGTTCTTGCTGTGTAGCAATACCGCCACACGACCATTGGCACTGCCGGTGGCGGCAATGTCCATTTGCCCCATTTCCAGGGCCTGGCCCTGGGGCCGGAAGCTGAACTTATGCAGCGGATACGGGTATGGCCGGTGCTACGCAGGCCAGCAACAGGCCAGCGATGAGGGGTCTTGAACACGGGCGGCGCTCTCCAAAACAGTAATGCCTGCCGGATCGAACCGCCCTTCAGGCGGCCTTGTCAGGCACCCGGCCGGCAGCTGCGGAAAATATCCAGCTTGGGCTGATAAACCGACGTCTGTACACCGAACAGACCGAGCACCGAGTGGAACATATAGTCGTGGCTCAAGTCCTTGTCGTCGCGCTTGGCTTGCAGGCAACCACGGTCCACGGCGGCATCGCCCAGGGTCGAGTTGCCAAACCACATCACCATCGGCACGTGAATCTGCGCCTCAGGGGCAATCGCATAAGGCGCGGCATGCAGGTAGACACCGTTCTCGCCCAGGGATTCGCCATGGTCAGAGACATAGATCATCGAGGTGTCGTACTTGTCCTGGTTCTGCTGCAACAAGCCGATCACTTTCGACAGGAAATGGTCGGTGTAGAGAATGGTGTTGTCGTAGACATTGACCAACTCATCCTTGCTGCAACTGCCCAACTGATTGGTGTGACAAACCGGCTGGAAGCGCTCCAGGGCTTTGGGGTAACGGTCGAAATATTCGGGGCCATGACTGCCGTCCGAATGCAGGACGATGATGGCGTTGTCCTTGAGGCTGTCGATGTAGTCCTGCAGTCCCACCAGCAGGGATTCGTCCAGGCAGTTGCTGCCGTCACAGAACTCGCTGGGCTGGGTCTTGGGGATGTCCTTGTGCGGCACGCGCAGGCAGGTGCCCTTGCAGTCGCTGTTGTTCTCCAGCCACAACACTTGCACCCCGGCACGTTGCAACACATCCAGCAGGCCCTCGTAGGTCTTGCCTTTCTTGTCGCTGTAGTCGGTGCGCGGGAACATCGAGAACATGCATGGCACCGACACCGCCGTCGATGTACCGCAGGAGTGCACCTGGGTGAAATTGAGGATGTCGAGTTTCTTCAGTTCAGGGTTGGTTTCCCGCGCGTAGCCATTCAACGAGAAGTGATCGGCCCGGGCCGTTTCACCGACGACGAAGACCATCAGGTTTTTCTTTGCTCGGGCACGGGTGGCAGCGCTCAGGGTCGCGTCTTCACCGATGGCCTGGATCTTGATGTTTTCCTTGATGGCGTAGCGCTGCTTGGTCAGCTTGCTGGCCGCGTAGATATAGTTGGTCGGGTTAATGAAATGGGTCAGTTTGTCTTCCTCGCGGAAGATCGGCGCATAGGTCGAATAGAACGTCCCCACCGAGGCCGCAACCACGACCACGCAGCCAAGGCAGACCAGCAGCTTATTCAGCAAACCACGAAAAAACGGTCGATAGGTCACCGGGGTCAGCCAGATGGCAATCACCGGCAGCACGCCCAATACCAACACATAGCCGAACAGTTTGGCACTGAGCAATGCCGTGGCTTCGCCGGGGTTGGTTTCCAGTACGTTCTGCATCATTACCGTATCAATGGCGATGCCGTAGTCGTTCATGAAGTAGGCCGCCGCCGCCGAGCACAGCGCGATAATGCTCAACACCGGCTTGAGCAACGGGCGAAATGACACCAGGGTCAACAACAACGTGAACATGGCCCAGAGGAACAGGCCAAAGGACAATTGAAATGCCAGCGCCTTCAGCCCCTGCAACTGCATCAGCCCGGTCAGGGCTTTCCAGCTTGCCAGGTTGTACAAGACCACCAGCGCCAACGAAAACAACAGGACCATGCGGGTGGACGTAATGCGCTTGAACATTCAAATCTCCAGTACCGGAATACGAGCGGACACATGTCCCTGTGCCTCACCAACGATCAAATGCGTCGGCGAACACCCTCCCCTTACCACGCAAGACACAGACAAACGCCCCCGTCGACAGCGATCAGGGGAGTGATCGGATCGAAAGGGGCGACGCCAGGGCAATGTGGCGAAACAGATGATGAGTGAACGCCGACGGAAGCGGCGTAATTTACAGGAGATTTTGTAAAAAATATGTCATGGCGAATGGGCATCAGCGCTGCGACAGCGGCGTGTTCCAGGCAAACCGCCAGGCCCGCGCCGCCGGGGTCGGGTTGCACTGCCCGTTATCCGCATCGGCCCCGACCAGAAACCATTCGGCCCGCGACGTATGCCCCACCTGACGAGCTTTTTGCGGCACAAAGCAGCGGCTCAGATCACTGGCCGGCACCAGGGCAAACGCCTGGGGATGAGTACGCAGCCACAAGGCCGCCTGATCAGTCGTCGAACCCTGCATGAAACCGAAATGCACGATGGGTTGGCGAGCAAACAACCAGTGCCCTTCGCGCCAGCCGGCCAGCGCCAGATCAGCGCCACCGGACAGCTGCGCGGCCTCCTCCATCAGCTCGTCGTGGGGATTGCGACCGTCTTTGATCGGCTCGATAAAGCCCCGGGCGAACCAGGCGCAAAACCACGCCACCACCAATACCCTAAAGACCGCACGCGCCCTTGGCCGTCCGGCGAACCAGCGTTGCAGCAACCAGGGCAGCAACGGCGCTGCCACCAGCACCAGGGCGGGCAAGGCCGGGAAGATATAGATCTTGCGCTTGCCGCTGCTCAGCGCGAAAAACACCAACACCAGCACGACCCAGCCCAGCAGCACCAATACCCGGCCATCATGCTTGAGCAATTGCCTGCGCCAAGCCGGGATTAGCCAGGGCAAGGCCAGCACCAGCGGCATCCAATACTGCGGGATGACATTGGTGAGGAAATACCAGAACGGCTCCTTGTGCTCCCAGGCCCCGGCATAACGGTCAGCGGTCTGGTGTAGCAGGATATTTTTCAGGTAAGCAATGGCATCGGCATCACCGCTCAAGGCGACGCTCACGGCCAATGGCAACAGCCAGACCGCCACGGCAGCCAGCAATGCCAGCAGCCCCAACGCCCAGCGGCGCGCCTGCCCCGGCATCGCCACCACGCCAGGCCAACCCTTGCGCACGGCGTAGGCATAGGGAATCAGCATCAGGATCGGCAAAAAACCCACACCCTTGCTGATAATGCCCAGCCCCATGGCCGCACAGGCCAGGTAAAACCAGCCCCAAGCCGGACCGAGCAGCAGGTGGCGAACCATGCCGTACAGCCCCAGGGCGATCCACAAGCACAGGAGGCTGTCGATCTGCCCGACCCGCAAGATGCTGTAGGTCTGGTAGGTCGCCAAAAACAACAGCGCGGCAATCACCCCAACCCGGCGATTCCACAGGCGCCGGCCCAGGTCGTGCAGACAGGCAGTGGTCACCACCGCCGAGAGCAGCCCCGGGATGAACAGGGCGATCTTCGGTAGCCCGGTCAGCCAGGTACACAGCATGACCAACCATATAAATAGCGGCGGCTTGTCCGGGTAAATCTCCGCCGCGCGATGCGGAATAAACCACGAACCATCCTGCAACATCTCCAGCGCCACGCCGAGAAAACGCTCTTCATCAACGTTGTACGGTTCACGCAGGCCAAGCCCCGCTGCGATCAACAATAACGCCAACAGCATCAGCCCCCAACGTTCCATGCTCAACGAATACTTAGGCACCAGGTTCTTCCTGCCGGGATTTCTGACGGGCGATCAATTGCAGATTGCGCAGATAAACAATAAAGCCGAACGACTGCCCGACGATAAAGACCGGGTCCTGGCGATAGATGGCATAGGCCAGCAATAAAGCGCTGCCAATAATACTCAAGTACCAGAAACTGACCGGGATAATGCTGCGCTTCTTGTATTCGCTGTACAGCCATTGCAGGACGAAACGCCCGGTAAAGGCCAACTGCCCGACAAAGCCCAAGGCCAGCCACAGACTCTCACGCGTGAAATTCATCCCTGCACCTCCTGCGCGACCGCATCCAGTCGCGTGCGACGAATCAGCCACCAGACCCCGACCAGATCAAGAATCCCCACCAACGCCCGATCGAGGTTGCCGTATTTCGACACCCCGGCGGTACGGTGCCGATGATTGACCGGATGCACCCGCATCGCGCCGTGATGACGGCGGATAAGGGCTGGAATAAAGCGGTGCATATGATCGAAATACGGCAGACGCAAAAAGGCCTCGCGCTCGATCAGTTTTAGACCGCAGCCGGTGTCGGGGGTCGCATCCTTGAGCAGACGACTGCGCAGGCCATTGGCAAAGCGCGAAGCCCAGCGCTTGCTCGCGGTATCCCGGCGATTGACCCGATGCCCGGCCACCAGTTTGATCCCGCCAGCCTTGCCCTCACTGCCACGCACCAGTGCAAGCATGCCGGGAATATCCGCCGGATCGTTCTGTCCGTCGCCGTCCAGCGTCGCCAGCCAATGGCCGCAGGCGGCGGACGCAGCGTGATAGATGGACGTGCTCTGCCCGAGAGAGTGCTCATGAGTGAGGATGCGCAATTGGGTAAACCCAGCAGCTTTTAGGGCGCGAAGCTCTGCCAGCGTGCTATCGCTACTGCCATCGTCGACAACAATGACTTCGTACACTTCATTGGCCAGCGCATTACGCACTTCCTGCAATAGCGGCGGCAGATTACCTGCTTCGTTTTTTGCCGGGATCAACACGGAAACATAAATAGCGTCGTTCATGGGTTACCTGAATAGTTCTTCTGACAGTCGTCGGCGGGCAAACTCAGACGTTATAAAAATCCCGATACCACTCGACAAAACGGCCGACGCCCACCTCAACACTGACGCAGGGACGAAAATCAATTAACTGCGCCAGTTCGCTGACATCGGCCCACGTCCGCAACACTTCACCCGGCTGCATGGGCAACACGTTTTTCTGCGCCTCAATACCCAGGGCACCTTCGATACATTCAATGAAGTGCGATAACTTTACCGGCTCGCCGCGTCCAATGTTGTACAGCCGGCTCGGAGCACCATGCTCAGCACACGCGACCGGAGGCCGCGTGCGCAGACGCACGATGCCTTCGACAATATCGTCGATATAGGTGAAGTCGCGGGACATCTGGCCACCGTTGTACACATCGATGGGCTGCCCTTTGAGCATCGCCTTGGTGAACTTGAACAGCGCCATGTCCGGCCGCCCCCAAGGCCCATAGACCGTAAAAAAACGCAGGCCGGTCATGGCAATGCCATATAGATGCGAATAAGTGAACGCCATCAGCTCATTGGCCCGCTTGGTCGCGGCATACAACGAAGCCGGGCGATCGACCGCATCGGCGGTGCGGAATGGCATGCGCTCATTCAGGCCATACACTGAACTGCTGGAGGCATAGATCAGATGCTCCGGCGGGTACTGGCGACAGGCCTCAAGCACATTGAGAAAACCGCTCAGGTTGGACTCGGCGTACACCTGAGGCTGCTCCAGGGAATAACGCACCCCCGCCTGGGCAGCCAGATGAATCACGTGACTAAAGGCGTTGGACTTGAACAGGGTCGACAAGGCGTCCTTATCAACAATATCCAGTCGCTTGAAACTGAAGTTCGGATAAATCGCCAACTGCTGCAGGCGGGCCTGTTTAAGTTCAACGCTGTAATAGTCATTAAGGTTATCTATACCGACAACACTCAGGCCTTCTTCACATAAGCGTCGGGCCAGATGAAAACCGATAAACCCTGCAGCGCCGGTGATTAATACCGTCATGCCTTCCCCGCCGGCACGCCAGGGCGTCCGCTATAGAAACTGATCAATAAAAAGAAAGACAACCACTCGATAACGGAACAAGACCGCTGAAACAACTGTGTAAAATTGTGTCACCGATTTATGACGCTTCGGTGAAGGTTAAAGAGTCTTAAGATGACAAAGCAGCCCACTCAGGTGAGAGCTATTGCGGGAGATTGTATGTTGGGGCGGCATATCCTGAACTTCCAGTGCGCAGCAGCACTGGAAGTTCAGGATACACGCTGGAAAATCAGGATATACGCCGAAAACCTACTACTTCTGCCAAGCAATCAACCCCACCTCCAACGGCACCCCCAACCCGGAACTGGCATCGGCAATCACCCGCCCGGTGTAGTCCCCGGCCGGCCGGTCGTCCGGCACCTCCCCGCGATAAATGAACAGTCCGTCCGCCTGGGCCACCGGATCCAGCCGCAGGTCCCAGACGCCCGACTCGGCATACAACTGTACGCGCAGATACACCGGCGACAAGCCGCCCAGATCCATGCTCAATGTCGCCCGGTAACGCCCAATGCCGGCGGACATCTCCAGTGCATTGAAGCGAATCGCCGACCAGCGCGCCTGTAACTCCTCGCGCGCATGGGTCAATTGCCGGGCCAGGCGGCTGTGCTCCTGGGAACGCTGGCGGTAGGCCGCTGCCGCGGGCAAGTAGTAATGCTCGGTGTATTCGCGCACTACGCGGTCGGCCGAATATTGGGTCACCAAAGTGGCCATGCTCTGGCGCATGCGCCGAATCCATTGCGACGGTATACCCTCGGCGTCGCGCTCGTAGAACGCCGGGACCACCTGCTGCTCCAACAGCATGTACAGTTGATCGGCATCCACGGCGTCGTATTCCGGACCATGTTCGGCACCGTCGCCAATGCCCCAGCCGACCTCTTCGGTACACGCCTCGGCCCACCAACCGTCAAGCTGGGACAGGTTCAAGCCACCATTGGCGAGGATCTTCATGCCGCTGGTGCCGCTGGCTTCCCAAGGCCGACGCGGGGTGTTGACCCAGACGTCCACGCCCTGCACCAGATGCCGTGCCACGTGCATGTCGTAGTCTTCCAGGAAGGCGACCTTGCCGCGCACATCCGGTCGTTCGATAAACGCCTGCCAGTCGACAATCATCTGCTGGCCAACGGTGTCCGCCGGGTGCGCCTTACCCGCGATCAGCAACTGCACCGGGCGGCCCGGATGGTTGAGCAGGCGCACCAGACGCTCAGGGTCGCTGAGCAGCAGGTTGGGCCGTTTGTAGGAGGCAAAGCGGCGAGCGAAACCCAGGGTCAGCACATCGGCATTGAACAAGCTGCCCACCGCTTCAATATCGGCCAGGGCCGCGCCATGCACAGCAGCGCTGCGCGCCAGGTGGGTGCGGACGAACTCGATCAACCAGCCGCGCGCCTGCTGGCGCAAGCGCCAGAGATAGGCATCGTCGACCTGTCCCAGCGTTTCACTGACGCGCAACTCATTCATCCCCAGCCAGGGCAACTGTTCGCCGTGCAGGGCCTGCCAATGCTCCTCGGCCTCCCGGGAGATCCAGGTCGGCAGGTGGATGCCGTTGGTGACATGGCCGATGGGCACCGCGCTCAGCGGCCAGCGCGGGAACAGGTTATGGAAAATTTGCCGACTGGTCGCCCCATGCAAGCGGCTGACGGCATTGACCGCTCCGGCACAGCGGGTGGCGAGGAAGGCCATATTGAAGGGCTCGTAGTCATCCTCGGGATTTTGCCGCCCCAGGTCCAGGATCGCTGCCAGCGGTTGGCGCAATTCCTTTTCGATAAAACGTTCCAGATACTTGCCGATCAACTCTGCCGGGAAGCGGTCGAACCCCGCTGCCACCGGCGTATGGGTGGTGAACAGGTTGCCGGCGCGGGTCGCCGTGAGGGCTACGGCGAAATCGACCTGGTGGGCCTGCATGTAGCTACGCGCCCGTTCCAGCACGGCAAATGCGGCGTGACCGTCGTTAAGGTGACAGACCTGCGGCTCATACCCCGCCGCCTCCAGCAGGCGCCAGCCACCAATGCCGAGGACCATTTCCTGACGCAGACGCATTTCCACATCGCCGCCGTATAGCTCGCCGGTGATCAGGCGTACCGGCGGCGGATTGGCCGGGTCGTTGCTGTCGAGCAATAACAAACGATTACGTCCGACGATGGCCTGCCAGCCGCGCAGCCAAACCGTTAGCCCGGGCATTTCGACGGACAGGCGCACGAGGCTGCCGTCAGGACGCAGCAGCGGCTCCACCGGTAGCTGGCGGCTGTCATTGACCGGATACAGTGCCTGCTGCACGCCGTGCAAACCGATTTCCTGGCGGAAGTAACCGTGCTGCCACAACATGCCCACCGCAACCACCGGCACACCTAGATCGCTGGCCGCCTTGAGTTGGTCACCGGCGACATTACCCAGCCCGCCGGAGTAGATCGGCAGTGCCTCGCTAAGCATGTACTCCATGGAGAAGTACGCCACCTGGATCAGATCAAACGCCGGGCGGCGGGTTTCAAACCAGGTCGGCCGGGCGAGCAGTTGGCGATGTTCCTCGGCCACCTGCCGTACCCGTGCATGGAAATGGCTGTCGGTGAGCAACACGCCAATACGCTGCTCGGAGACTGCGTTGAACACCAGACACGGGTTATGGGTCAGCTCCCATAGCGGGTTGTCGAGGCTACGCCAGAGATCGTCGTTGAGGCTGGACCAGCGAATGGATTGATCGAAGGCCAACTGGCGCAAGGTCAGGTAGCCGGGATCACTGTGATTGTTCTGTTTTGACATACGCGGCCTCACACACATCAGAATGGGAACAAACCCGTTACTCAAGCATCGGTAAACGTCTGCCCGCGACTGTGCCCCTTGGCCAACGGCGGTGGGCTGTCCGGTTGGCTGAAGTCATCGGTCCAGTGCCAGTTGCGAATCTCCGGCATGTCCTCGAAGTGCTCACGGATATAAGCGTCGTGGCGGCGCAATTGGCCTTCAAAATAGCTGATCGCTTCCAGCCCTTGCTGACGCAGGCGTGGCACATGACCAAGCGCATCGATGGCCAGCTGATAACGGCTCATGCGATTGAGCACCACCATGTCGAACGGCGTCGTGGTCGTGCCGCGATCGGAAAAACCGCGCACATGAAAACGCGCTTCGTTGGCCCTGCCATGGACCATGGAATGGATCACCCAGGTCGAGCCATGGAAGGCGAACATCACCGGCACGTCGCGGGTGAACAAGGCCTCGAAGGAGGCGTGGTCCATGCCGTGGGGACGATCCTGAGGACTGGCGAGAATGCCCAGGTCAACCACATTGACCAGGCGCACACGAATGCCCGGCACATGTTTCTGCAACAGCCAGGCCGCCGCCACCGCCTCGGTGGTCGGCACATCACCTGCACAGCCCAGCACCACATCCGGTTCATCCGCGTCATTGCTGGCGAAGTCCCAGATCGAGGCGCCTTGCGAGCAATGCTTGAGGGCGGCATTGAAGTCCAGCCACTGGAAGTCCGGCTGCTTGCCACAGGTCACCACGTTGACGTAGTTGCGGCTGCGCAGGCAGTGGTCAAACACATTGACCAGGCAGTTGGAGTCCGGCGGATAGTAAACCCGCACCACATCCGCCCGACGCTGCAGCACGTTATCGACGAAACCGGTGGACTGATGGCTGAAACCGTTGTGATCGTTGCGCCAGGCATGGCTGGTCAGGAGGATATTCAGCGAAGCCAACGGCCGCCGCCAAGGAAACTCGCGGGCCTGCTGCAACCACTTGGCATGCTGGGTGACCATGGAGTCCACTACCTGGGCAAAGGCCTCATAGGTCGACCACATGCCGTGCCGACCGCTGAGCAGATAGCCCTCCAGCCAGCCTTCGCACAGGTGCTCGCTGAGCACTTCCATGACCCGGCCATCGCGGGCAATGTGTTCGTCGATTTCCAGCAACGGCCCGCTGGCCGTGCGTTCAGTGGCCTCGAATACGGCATTGAGGCGGTTGGAGTTGGTTTCGTCCGGGCCAAACAGGCGGAAATTGCGCGGGTTGGCGCGAATCACATCACGCAGGTACTCACCCAGTTTGCGCGGCGCCTCGGCAATCACCTGGCCGGGGCCGGGCACTTCCAGGCCATAGTGGGCGAAGTCCGGCAGGTCCAGGGCGGTCAACAGCCGTCCACCATTGACGTGGGGCACCGCGCCCATACGCAAGGCTGACGGCGGCGTCAGGGCTTGCAGCTCGGGGACCAGAGCGCCGTTGTCGTCAAACAGGGTGTCGGGCGCATAACTGCGCATCCAGCTTTCAAGCTGGGCCAAGTGCTGCGGATTTTCGACCACATTGGCCAGTGGCACCTGATGGGCGCGGAACGTGCCTTCCACCGGCACGCCATCGACCTCCTTCGGCCCGGTCCAGCCCTTGGGGCTGCGCAGGATGATCATTGGCCAGCGCACCCTGGCAACGTTGCCGTAGTCGCGGGCCGAACGCTGGATGCCACGAATATCGTCATAGGCGCTGTCGAGGGCGGCGGCAAAGCGTTGATGCATGCCCGGCAGGTCATCCCCCGCGACAATGATCGGCTCGTAGCCTCGCCCCCGATAGAGCTCGATCAGGTCGTTGTCGTCCATCCGCGCTTCGACCGTCGGCCCGGAAATCTTGTAGCCATTGAGGTGCAGGATCGGCAACACCGCACCGTCGCGCAGCGGGTTAAGGAAGCGAATGCTCTTCCAGCTGCCTTCCAGCGGGCAGGTTTCGGCCTCACCATCGCCAATCACACAGGCGACCAACAGGTTCGGGTTGTCGA
>Ga0302262_10000919_pt1 | contig 12467 bp, 9 predicted proteins | sample II_Fen_E3_4_FD_194557 | JGI IMG/M metagenome (GOLD analysis project Ga0302262, IMG submission 194557) | Peat permafrost microbial communities from Stordalen Mire near Abisko, Sweden - II_Fen_E3_4 | ecosystem: Environmental > Terrestrial > Soil > Wetlands > Permafrost | place: Sweden: Abisko...
CAGCCAGCGTTACTCTCGACCAGTCGTGGGCCGTCCGCGACGATCGCCACATCCCAGCCAAGAAAGGCGAAACGCGCAAATGCACGACAATGAGCAGCGCAGGCTAATTCAAGGCACGCTCGCCAATGCGGGACCCACATACCGACCATGGCCTGGCCCGAGGCCGGCTGAGGATTTGTTGCAAGACCACCCAGTTGCAGGGTCCGGGTGATTCGGCAGGTCTCGTTGTCGACGAGGCATAAAGTCGGTCGGCGCGAGCCATCGGGAATGTTCAGCATGCAGGCAACCGTATGAACATCACCGGTGGGCAGCAGCCCCGTAACGACACGTACCACAATCAATGGCTCATTGGCCTCGGCCGCAAGTGCCGGGTGACTGCTTAACCAAGGCTGCACAATACAGTCACGTTGCGCCAGATGTTGTGCCAATTGTGCTGGCGTCAGGCTGCGGCCAGCCAGATCGCGATAGTGCCCATCGGCCAATTGCCACTGCTGCATGCCACTGCCCTGTTTGCCAGCCAGATCCTTTACCCATAATCGTGGCTCGTCCGCTGGCAAGCCGGGATACTCATCCTCGCGCATGCCCCGGCGGAAGACGGCCAGTGTGGGAATGCAGGGCAAACCATGGCGAGCACAAATCTCGGCGAAACGCGCCTTATCCTGCACATCCTCGTTATTGGCACCGCGCCTACTGTTCAGCGCACGCAACAGGTCACTTTCGCACCAGTAAAAATAGTCGCCGGCTACCGCTCGTTGGCGCTTGCGCATCAGGTGATAACTGTTGAACTCCAGCGGCGGAACGTTGTGCAGCATGGCCAGCGCCCACATCTGCATACCCCGACGCACAGTCGACCAGACGCCAGGAGGGCGACTGCCCGCAGGTGCTTGAAGCAGGCAGCGGCGGGTTTCCAGCAATGCCCCCAAAGGCCAGAGCAAGGTCATGGCGCAACGCAAGGACCAGCGTTGCAGCACAGGCCGATGAGCGAACATCGCCGCACGAGCCGCCGCACGCACACGCCCCATGGGCGTGCGCCTGGAGCGCAGGACCATAAAGGGAAACCCTCGGTTGCCGAGCCTGCGGATCCATGTGTGTATCGCCAGCAGAGAGATACCTGGCATTGGGTGCTTCCTTTCGATAATCGCGGCGATCGTAGCCATTTGCCTTGAGATTGAATAGCGACAGACTTGCGCTGTTCAGTAATGCAGCAGAATCCCGCCTGCATGCTCCTGGATCGCAATTCGTGGCGGGTGCTGCGCCACATACTCGTCGACCGCCTGGCTCGCGCCGGGGAAATGACTGGAGCCGTAATCATCGCTCACCATTATGCCGCCCTCGGCCACGTCGCCCTCGACCCTGCGTGTCAGCACATGCTCTACAGCCTGCATGAGGGTATGGAAGCGCAGTTGCTTGGCCAGATCGTCGGTCGATCCCGACAGACGTCGGGCGTGCTGATAAGCCTGCAGATAGCGATCGCCGGAGCGTGGGTAACGCCAATAACGATCGATCTCGTCGAGATTGAGCCGCGTACTGATGCCGCCTGTGAATCGTTGCAACATATAGCGCAGCTTGCCTGTAATCCCGACGGCCATGACACTTGCTCACTGTCCATGATGATCGTTTGTCAGTATAAAGCGGCGATCGCTGAAAAGCAGGCAACACCTGCTGCAAACCAAGTGTTCGATACCCTTGACGAGCTGATCAACGGCCGATCGCAGGAGTTACCCGGTGATTCCAGAGCGCCCGTTGCGCCACTGGGACTAATCAAATCTCATATCCGGATACTTATTTGAAAGCACTTGCACATGACTCATAAGCTGCCTCTCTACAGTCGCTACCTTTTTAAGTTCAACTTTATTATCCGGGGAAAAATAACTCTCAATTTGCATCCGTTCAGTCGGGAAATTCTTAGTGTGAGCAACCTCAACTGCGGCGTTTTTGTATGTCGGCTCACCAATGACTACCGACATACTAATATGCCGCTCCGGCATCTTCACCCAGAACCCTTTACTTTCAACCACGACCTCCAGGTCAGCCTCTGTCAACGGCAAGCCCGCGTTAGCGATCTCACCCAATGGATACAAGTTGCCTGATTTCAACTCTCTAACCGTTTTATGGCTCGTCTGCAAAACAAATTCAAAATCTGCCGTGTATTTATCAGATCTACGCCTATCAGTATCAGTCCACTCAGCCGCACCCGGATCGTCCTTGTTTTTTACAGAGAGTTTGTAACCAGGGACAGATTGCAATGCCATCTGAATCTGAGCCTCGACAGTCTTGATGCCTTCCAGTTGGCTCAGTGCTCTGAGCACATCTTCAGATTTACCTGCGGATTTGGCGGCTGCGATGAGATCTCTCAGCGACATCTTGTCTTCAACCTTGTTGTTTAAAACTATTTTCAGGCTGTTCCATAAAACCCACGTGTCGTGAGGAATAGTAATGAATGCATCACTATCAAATTTAAGCAGGTCAATGCGCTGCGCCTTGTTCTGGTCTGACTTCTTTGCATTCCGCCATCCTGTTGCCAGGCTGCCTCGATACGCTATCGAAATACCTTGAACCCATGCCTTGACCCCTGCTTCCGCACGGGCAAGAACATCACTTACAAGATTTCTGGTTTTTTCCAGTTCTTTACGATGCTCGGCAGTTGCTTCGGGGTCATAAACCTTGTCCTTAAGCGTCGTTAATCCGGCACGAAGCTGTTGAATAAGCTCCATCTCATTAAATTTCATGCTCAGCGTGTTAGCTTTAACTGTAAAAGATTCCAGCGTCGCACTTGTTGCTCTTCTGGCTTCTTCAATTTTTAGATGCACCTCATCATTTTCAGGCCCTAACGCCCGGCGAGCGATGTCCAGGAGTATCGTTTCCAGTCTGGCTCTATGAATGGCGACCGTCTCAAGCCTGGCGGCTACGAGTAATTGATTTTTTCTCGCAGTGCAAACTATCTGGTGCTCTCGAGAAAGCGCTGCCATATCGACATTGGCCAACGTTGTTGCGTCAACAGTAGTTGACTCAAATATCAGAGGAGCCCCACTCACCTTGTACTTAGCAATAATTTGCATTACGAAAATCCTCAAATAATTGAGCCGATGCCGATTTTGGTGCCTGTGCGATTGCTGACCCAATGTTTCTTGAGCGACGTTGATCGAATAGCGTAGGACATCATAGGCACAATGCCATTAATACTTGGCGGTCGGTTGCAAGACCGGCTACGGCCCCATGACGCTCCTGGCCAGCCCAATACGAAAGCTAGTGTCCTGTCTTCGAAATACGTTTCTTTTTGACGAGTGACTGTGGTTGTTCGGCAAGGCGCCGCGACGAGTCATAGCCGGGCTATGGCGAGGAGCGGCAACGCAGTCGGGCAGCCACAGGTGCCGTCAAAATGGAACAGCTTATTTCGCAGACAGGACACTAGTGTCCTTGCGCCCTACTGATCCTGTGCTCTGATCGCGGTGCGGTTCAGGAGTGAATACTTGCAGTGTGCCGTCGATCATCAGCAGTTGACGCTCGGTGTAACGCAAGGCACTCAGTCGATGGGTAATCAGCAACACGGCGAGGTCATGCCGTGTGGTTCTATGGGGCACCAGAGGTCGGGGGTCTGAATAAAGTAACGCCCGGCCACTCGCTTGAGTTCAAGGGCAATGAACCAGAGTGAAGCGCGAATGCACAGGACCAGGGCGCACCGGCTCGATATTGACCAAAGTGATCGAGACGCGACGAGCAGCCAGATATCCGGCCTGTAGCAACACGGGCAGGTTGCACTCTAACGTGCCCCAGCCATTGGCGTCTGGCAGGGTTGCGAGCAAAACCGCCCTGGGTTTTACCCCATCTTCCAGGCATGGCCCGCGACGCAGTAACAGTCGGGTATCGCGCAGTAACGCCAGCTTGACCGCCGCGCTGTGCGCAAACCCGCAGGTTGCCTTCATAGATCCCATATGCTTCACGATGGACGTGGTGAACAGTGAAACCGTTGTTGCGCAATCGGGGACTGTCCAGCAGGAATCATGGCTTAGCCCTTTGCTGTTCTGCTTTGCCCAGCGACATACTGGCCAATTGCAAGGCGTTGCCGTCTGTGGCAAATTCGCGCCCCATCGACAGTATGGATGTTCGACCGGTTAGCGGACGGACGACAGAAAGTCACCCGTTCCCCTTCAGGTTTGGATACATGTACTCGACAGCGGCAGGAGGCCCTCAGGAATCTCAGGACGAGATTGCTCTCAGTGAGTTGTTCCTGCGCGCTCTGCGCTTTTATCAACGCTTCTGCCGATTGCTTTTCATACCCGCCCTTATCTTGGCCGTCGCCGCAGCCTGGTGGGTTTCCGACCGCCCGCTCTATGACGTGTCAGCGCTGCTGGAAGTCCCTGATGCGACGCTCGAAGAGTGGCGGCAAAGCCAGTCTTTCCTCTGGGATCAACGCTGGGTAGCCAGGAGCTTTGGCGACCTGAGCGGCGAGTCCGCGCCTGTTCAGCTCAAGCGCCAGGCACTGACTCCGACATTCTGGACCAACACAGTGCGTTATCGCTCGGCACTCAATAGAGATGATATACGCGACGTCCCCATCTCCGAGGTACAGAAAACTCGCGGCCTGGGCTTGGACCTCGTGCTGCGCAGCCCCGACGAAAAGCAGGCCGCGCAAACGTTCGAGCTGCTGACCCGCCACGTTCGCCAGGCTTTGCTGGCCAACAGCTTGATCAGCCTGACCCGCGATGGTCAGCAGGCACTGGCTCGCCGCCCACAATTGACCATCGACCTCTTACAGACCGAGTTCGAAATCAGCCAGCTACGCCAACGCATCGAGGACATGCGTCAGTTATTGGAGCGTTATCCGAAGCTGCGCCAGATGGAGGCCAACACGGTGGTTTCAGTCAGCGACGGTGGCGGCAAATACCTGGCCCCTCTGGCCCAGATCGTTGCGCTGGAGACTACGGTTTCCGAGCTCCAGGCCCGCTCTCGCAAAACCCGGCACGAGCTGGAGAAACTCGACTGGACCGCGCAATTGCTCAGCGGTATGGACCTGACCATTCGCAGCGCTGCTTCCGGGGACGATATCGCCGACAAATTGCGCGAAAACCGCGACAAACTGCTCGCCGCTCACCCTCAGTTGCCGGTCGTGGCCCAAGAGGCAGTTCAGGACATGAACCTCAAACTCGCGCTGGCTGATGCACGCCAACAAGCCATCGGCATCAAGACTCGTTCGGCCTTGGGCACTGCCCCCGTGATCGCACGCAATCCGATCGTGATCGGGCTGATGACTTTCTTCGTGATATTTGTCGGGCTATCCCTGCTGCTGGCGACTCACGCATGGCTTCGCCGGGATGCTGAAGTGCTGGGCTGGTTACCACGGCCGTTACGCAGATGGCTGATCGTTGAGGTGCACCCGTGATGCGCCTGCTGGTCACCGGCGGCGCCGGTATGCTGGGCCGGCGGGTAACCCGGCAATGGCGCGAAGCGGGTGGCGAAGTCGCGGTGCTGGATAACCTTTCCAGCGGTTTGTCGATGCCGGAACATGCCAGCCTTACGGTGTGTGGCGATTTGTGCGACAGCGCGACGCTGACGGCGCTGCTCAACGACTTCCGCCCGGATGCCATCATTCACCTTGCCGCAGTCCATCACATACCGACCTGTGAAAACCGTCGAGCACATTGCCTGAATGTCAACGTGGTCGGCACCGAGCGCTTGCTGGTGGCCGCAGAAGAGGCAGATGTCTCCCGAATTGTGATCGCTTCCAGCGGCGCGGTGTACGCCTGGCAGGAAGCCGCACTGGCAGAACTCACCAGCCCGTTGGCGCCCTGCGACAACTATGCCCTGAGCAAGTACAGCAACGAACAGCAATTGCGCTTCTGGGCCGGGCGCGGCCCCCGCATCGGACGCGCCGCCCGGATCTTCAATGCTATCGGCCACGACGATCCCAACGGCCACTTGATCCCGGAAGTATTGAAGCAACTGCGCAGCGCCAGCGGTGGCCGCGTCCGCCTGGGCAACCTGACGCCCCGGCGCGACTACTTGCACGCCGACGATATTGCGCGCGGCCTGATCGCCATGCTCAACGATCCGCGCAAAGATGTTGCGTTCGACACCTTGAATCTGTGCTCCGGGATCGAGTATTCCGTAGAACAGCTGGTACAGGAACTGGGCCGGATTCTCGAGGTGCAGGTTGACGTGGAAATCGATCCTGCCCGACAACGAAAGGTCGATCGCCCCAGCCAGCTCGGCGACCCAAGCAGAACCCTGGAACTGCTCGGCTGGCAGCCACGGCTGCGCTTCGACGAAGCCTTGCGCAGAGTCGTGTTTCCGGACGGTGCGCAGTGAAACCAGGCGTTGCTGCGTCGCGCACCTTGCTACGTCCACCTACGTTATATCGGCCCCTCTCAATGAACCCGGCGGAGTACGAGCCATGTGCGGCCTGATCGCAGTGCGCGCGCTGCGTGCCCGGGGCGACCTTGAGCAAAGGATCCGACAGGCATTGTCGACCCTCTCCCGCCGCGGCCCGAATGCCGAAGGATTAGTCGCTGTCGACCAGGCCCCCACCACGCCTCTCGGCCATCGTCACCTGGCTATTCTTGATCCCCGCAGTGCGGCCGAACAGCCTATGCGCTGCCCGGTATTCAATGGCGCGATCTACAACTTCGTCAAACTGCGTGAAGAACTTTGCGCGCTGGGCTGCGTGTTCATCACCGATGGCGACACCGAGGTGCTGCTGCATTTCACCTATGGCTATCAGAGTGGCGACCACGCGCAGTTCGACGAGTCCGCCAGAGCTGCTTTGCTGATGACCTCCAGCGGCCAGTCCACGCGGCACCACGTGTTGCGGTTCTCACCAATACCTTCTGCCGATGAGTGGATGAGCCGGGTCAGTGCCCAAGGCGAACCCTTCAGCACGTTGTCAGCGATTGCGGGCTTTCAGATCGTATCCTGCGGCCCTCATTCCCTGACTGCACTGGTCGGAACGTTGTGGCTGCACGCCAGACGTCCGCCATCCCTCGCCTGCTCACCGATCAGTCCGGCTGCCCCGGCAACAGTGACGACAGTCGACCAGTGGATCGAGCGAGTCGGCTGGGGCCGCAGGGACCGCGTAAAGGCTTTGCTCAAGCGCTTGGTAAGCGGCCTGCTGGGGCCTGGGCTGATCGAAGAGTTGCAACGCTGGCGTCAATATCGGGCACGCACCCGGACTGATCATGGGCCACATCCATGAGATTCGTCCTGTTGTTGATCATCGTTCTGTGGGTGCACCTGGGTGACCTTGGCAGTGCCTGGCTGTATGACGGCGGAGCCTGGCGTGACGTCGGTATACTGCGCAACGTCCGCGATCTGCTGGTTATCCTCCTCGCTGCGACCTGCCTGCTGACGGTACGTATACCATCGCGCCTGTTGCTACCAATATTGGCCTATGGCGGACTTGCAGGGCTCTATTTGCTGTTCAATCGCAGTGACGTGCTATTCAGCACGCTACTCGCCTCCCTCGGCACCTTGATCATCCCCGTGCTGTTTTTCCTGGTGGGCTTCTATTGCGTCCGCCTGCGCTGGCAATTGCGCGGCTGCGTCTATTTGCTCCTGGCTATCGGCATTGCCAGTACAGCATTCGGTGCCTGGGAAGAGCAGCACACCGACTTCTGGATCAACACCCTGGACTTCCCGGGCTACATGCTCAACGTCAAAGGCCTGCTCATTGGTGCCAACCCGGACACCGGCATGCCCTGGAACTTCTACGCCAATACTGATCTGGATCGCCGAGCCGCCGGCCTGCTGGCGTCGCCACTGGCCCAGGGCATGTTCCTGGCGGTCATGGCGCTGGTGAGTGTGGCCTGTCTTGAGCGGCATGCACGCTGGCTGGGTTTTACGTTGTGCCTGTTCCTGTTCATGGGCATCTGGATGTCCGGCACCCGTGGCGGCATGCTGGCTGCCAGTGTGGCGTTGGTCGGCTACCTGGCCACCGGATCGACGTTGTTTCGCGGCAGCTCGGTACGCCTGCTGGTAGTGGTCCTGGCCTGCGTGATTCTAACGTTTGCCTCTTACAGAACCGTGCTGTTCAGCTTGCAACTGAAGGACGGTTCTACGGTGGGTCACTGGATGGCCCTGCAAAAAAACCTGCAAGACCTGCCCAGGGTCATCCTGTTCGGCGCGGGCTTGGGTCAGCAGGGTTCCATCGCCGCGCAACTGGGCGTCACCACAATTGGTGGAGGCGAAGGCGCAATTTTCAGTATTGCCTTTCAACTGGGGCTGCCCGCCGCCCTGCTGTTTCTGTGGTTCTATGGCAACCTGGCGCGGACACTCTGGCACGGCCACAGTCAGCATCAAGATGCGATGTCGCTGGCCATGTTCTGGCTGGCGCTCGGCATCACGCCGACACTGATCAGCTCCGAACACATGTTGGCGGTATCCGGCACGGGAGCCTTCTGGCTGCTGTGCGGTGCCACCCTGCGTAGCCTGCCGCGCGCATCCCATTCCGTAGTAGGGACCCCGATATGAATAATTTGCACGACCCACGGCGCATCGACTTTCTCGGCAGCCCGCTGGACCTGCTCACCCCGCCAGAGCTGCTCGACGAGGCAAAAAACGCCTTGCTCGGTGGGCAACGCCTGCGCCTGGAAGGGTTGAACGTCGCCAAATTGGTAGACGCCCGCAGCACTCCCGTCTTGATGAGCGCGCTGGAGGATGCGGAAAGAGTGCATATCGACGGTGCCGGAATTTCGCTGGGGCTCAAGCTGCTGGGTCTACCGGTGCCGCCCCGGCGTGCCGGTATCAACCTGCTGGGTGACCTGTGTGCCCTGGCCGCAGATACCGGCACGTCAGTCTATCTGCTCGGCGCACGACCCGACGTGGTCGAGCTGACCGCGCAACACTTGCGGGGCCGCTACCCGACACTGAACATCGCCGGCATCCGCGATGGTTACTACAGCGATGCGCAAGAAGACGCTGTCGTCGAAACGATTCGTGCCAGTGGTGCCGACATGTTGTTTATCGGCATGAGTTCGCCGAAAAAAGAACGGTTGCTGCAAAAGCACTGGGCCCATCTTGGTGTGAAGGTCGGCATGGGCGTCGGCGGCTCGTTCGACGTGCTGTCCGGCAAGCTGCCGCGTGCGCCACGCTGGATGCAGGTGATTGCCATGGAATGGTTCTTCCGCCTGATGATGGAGCCGCGTCGTTTGCTGTGGCGCTATGTGAAGACCAACAGCGCCTTTGTGTTCCTGCTGATATTCGCCAGGGTCAAACAAGTCCTTCAGCATCGGGGAGCATCGCGTAGCAATGCGTGAGACCACTGTCAGGGCGCAGTTGCCTTCCACTGCGTTGGTGCTGTTCTGTGTCTGCATGAACCTGGGATTTTCCCTGCAACAAGTAGTCATTGGCCATGGCCTGGGCATGAATCTGTCGCTGGGTTCCATGCTGCTGCGCGGTTTCGTCCTGGTCACGGCCGTGTGGATGTTCTGGCATCACCGGGTTCCCGGGGTTTTGCGCTGGCCTGGGGCAGCCATCGCCCTGTGCCTGGCGGCGCTGGCGGCGTCCATGTTTGCGTCAGACCATCGCGCGATCGCTCTGCCCTTTGGCACCCGCTATGCCCTGGAGCTGCTGTTGCTCTGGTGCTTGCTCAACCTGTCCGTGGCTTTTCCGACATTTGCCCGTGCCGCCGCCCGCGCCACACTGTTCACCCTGTGGCTAGGCGTATTTCTCGCCGTCAGCCTGAAACTGGACGTGCCAGGGGCCAGAACACTTTCGTTGTTGTTTTTCCCGCAGGAAACACTGGATCAGTATTTGCCCCGGGTCTCCGGGCTCTACTCGCATCCGGCATTGTTCGGCGCCACTGCGGTCATGACATTGGCAATGACCCTGCAACTGTACGACCAAGGATTCTACGGCAGACGGTCCGTGGCATGGGCCGTCGCGGGCTGCCTGATTGCCCTGCTGCTCAGTGGCGCCCGTAACCCGCTGCTCGGCCTGTTGGTGGTGGCGGCTGCCGGACTGTGGCATTTGCGTAACAATCGCCATATACGCAGGCTGGCCCTGCTGGCGCTCCTGATATTCCTGGCCCTGACTGCGTTCGCCGTGGTCAGCCGCTACGCTGAATTGACCAGTGCCACCCAGGAAAACCTGTTCAGTGCATTCTCACTGGGGCGCCCGCATATCTGGCTCGCTGCGTGGAAAGCCTGGCAGAGCGCACCATGGTTCGGTCTGGGCCCCAGCGTATTCCAGTTCGTCATCCCGGACTTCGCCGAAGGGCGCTTCCTGCGCGGCGAACTGCATGCCCACAATGTGCTGCTGGGCCTGCTATCGGAGTTGGGACTGTCTGGCGCCTTGAGCTTCGTGATCCTGGCGTTTGCTCTCTGGCAACCCTGGTTGCCTCGCCAGGCGGCCGGCCGAGATCACGCGCTGACGGTGCTGCTGATCCTGCTGAGTTTCGGCCTGTTCGACTACTACCAGCCTTTCTATGGCTTCGCGCTGCACGGCGCGGTAATGGTTGGCCTGCTTTACGCCAATCACGTACAGCCGCTGCCGAGCCCGCCAGCCGCCTCTGTCCGCCTGACCCGCAGGCTCAAGCATGCCTTGGCCTTTGGCCTGGACAAACGCGGCTTTCCTTTTATGGTTCTGGGCTCACGCACGCCCATGGGGCGGGTTCGTTGCGCGGCGCGCCGTGGTTTTTTTGCCCATCACCCACGCTGGCAACGCTGGACCTTGCAGGCAATCATGACCTTCAGCCTGTATCACCAGGTAGTCAACGACCAGAGCATTGGCCAACGCGCATTCACTGATATAGCTCTGCACGATCTGGAACCTTCTCGATGCGCATGATTTGTGGCGTTGTTTACCTGGATGGCCGCCTGGCTGAAGCCGAGCCCTTGCAACGCATGCTGGATGCCATGATCGCAACTGGCCTGAGTGCGCACTGCGCACGACTGGTGAGAGGCTCTGCAGCATTGGCCGTGGTCGATTTCAACGGCATTGAGCCAACGCTGATACAAGCCGGTAGCCCTCTGGTCATGGCCGCCGACGCGCAAATCCATGAGCCCCGTGACAAAGGTGAAGCTTGCCTGTTGGCAGGCCTGGAAGCAGACGGGACACAAGCGCTGGGGCAGGTACTTGGCGAGTTCGCGGCCGCCGCCTGGGACGAGCGCTCGGCCACCCTGACCTGCGCCCGGGATGGCATGGGCGTAAGGCCGCTGTTCTTCACCTGCCAGCCCGGCCGCCTGTTCGCTTTTGCCAGCGCGCCGCGGGCCTTGCATGCGGGCGGCATGGTCACCCGCGAAGTCGACCGGGACTATCTCCTTGGCGATCTGCTCGGTGCCCCGTTGGGACCGCAGCGTTCACTCTTCAAAGGCATCGAACAGGTGGCCCCGGGCGAGCGCTTGCGAGTTTCGCCCCGGGGCCTTGAGCGCCGACAGCATTGGCAACTGGACCGAAGCCTCGGTGGACAGCGTATCTGCAGCCCGGAGCAGGCTGCCGAAGAAATGGCCGCCCTGGTCAGTGAAGCCGTGCGCTGCCGCATGCCGAAGGGGCGACCGCTGGGGGCACACCTGAGCGGCGGTCTGGACTCTTCATCCCTGGCCATCCTGGCAGCACGCATGCAGCACCAGAGTGGTCAACCGATGCTGGCCTATTCATTTTTGCCCGGCCACATACCAGGGCTGGACCTGCACGGTGAAGGTGCCTACGTCAGAGCGGTACTGGATCAGGAACCGGGCATCACCTGGCAACCGATCCGCATCGAGGACCATGCAGCATTCCTGTTCCCGCGCATGGATGCCGACCTGTTGATACCCCAGGATCTGGCGTTTCCGGATATCCAGGTCTGCGCCCATGCTGCGGCCCATGGTGCAACAACCTTGCTGTCGGGCTGGGGCGGCGATGAAGGCGCTACCTACAATGGCCGCGGTGCGCTGGCAGAAGCATTGTTAAGCGGGCAGTGGCGGTACCTGGCGAAGGAGTTGCGCGCCCTGCACGACGTACATGGCCAGTCACGGCTCAGAACCTTTCGCGGCGAATTGCTGCACTATCTGTTGCCAGACGCCGCCCATAATCTGTGGCACCGGTGGCGTGGGCGAGGGACGAACGCCGACAGCGTACAGAGGATGTTTCGCAACAGGCGATACATTGCACAGGGACAAGGCGTCACCATCGGACCGGATGCCGTGGAAAATCGCTGGCAACTGCTGGCGGCCCAGCCCCACCTGTCACGCCGGACCGGATCCTGGGCGCGGATGGGCGCGCATCACGGGGTTGCCTTTACTTTCCCGTTGCTGGATCGGCGGGTAGTCGAGCTCGCCTGGGCACTGCCCAGCACACTGTTCTGCCGTGGCGGATGGAAGCGGCGCCTGTACCGCGACGCGATGATCAACGTACTACCGGACTTAATCCGCTGGCGCCGCAACAAGCTCAGCCCGTTTCCCGAGGTTCTGTTGATCCAGGCCATTCATCGCGACCAGTTGCTAAATCACATTGAAGAATTGCGTGGGCATCGCCTCGTAGCTGATTTATTCGAC
>Ga0302262_10000921_pt1 | contig 12464 bp, 9 predicted proteins | sample II_Fen_E3_4_FD_194557 | JGI IMG/M metagenome (GOLD analysis project Ga0302262, IMG submission 194557) | Peat permafrost microbial communities from Stordalen Mire near Abisko, Sweden - II_Fen_E3_4 | ecosystem: Environmental > Terrestrial > Soil > Wetlands > Permafrost | place: Sweden: Abisko...
GTATTCAGCACTTCAAAGATATTGATCACGATCCGAAAGTGCATGACGTGGTGTACGAAAACACGCAGGCTCGCGAACGCACACAAATACTGATGGATATTGCCAATCAACGAAACGGATTGGTGATTGGCACCGGGGACTTATCGGAATCGGCTCTGGGCTGGGCAACCTATAACGGCGACCATATGTCGATGTATGCTGTAAACTCTGGCGTTCCTAAAACATTGGTTCGCTACCTGGTCGACTGGGCATCAAATCAACTGGACGCCATTTCAAAAGAAATCCTGCGGGATATACTGGACACACCGGTTAGTCCAGAGTTACTTCCGGCCGACGAACACGGCGACATTGCACAAAAAACCGAAGACATTGTGGGCCCATACGAGTTACATGATTTCTTTCTGTATTATCTGGTTCGGTTCGGATTTAGTCCGGCTAAAATACTTTTTCTGGCAAAAAATGCTTTTGCAGAGACTTATGCTGACGAAGTAATTGAGAAATGGTTGAAGATATTTATTCGTAGATTCTTTGCCCAACAATTCAAACGCTCATGCATCCCCGATGGACCGAAAGTAGGATCTATCAATCTATCACCCCGAGGTGACTGGCGTATGCCTAGTGATGCAATAGCCTTTTCGGTGGACAGCGAACTATAAACAGTGGAGAGTGGACAGTTGATAGTTGATAGTTAACAAGTAAAAGTTACTTGAGAAGTATGAAAGTTTACTTGATAAACGCGGAAGCTTACTCAACTAATGCGGAAGCCTATTTTAGGAACACGGAAGCTTACTTAACTAATGCGGAAGCTTATTTTAGGAACAGGGAAGCTTATTCAACTAATGCGGAAGCCTACTTTATAAACACGGAAGCTTATTCAACTAATGCGGAAGCCTACTTTAGAAACACGGAAGATGACTTCACTAACGCGGAAGATGACTTGTGAAGCGCAGAAGCTTACTTGGAGAATTGGCTCTTTCAAAGCATATGCTCTACAGTGTAAAAAGAAGTAGAAAAAAAAGAGATTAACAATTAGCAATCAATAATTCATCACCCTATCATCATATCAACATATCATCATATCATCATATCAACACATTATCATCACATCAACATATCAACACATCATCACATCATCATATCATCATATCATCATATCAACACATTATCATCACATTAACTCATGCTTGAACAACTATTTTACGGGAATACCTTACGCAATTGGTTAATATCGATTCTTATTATCGTGGGGGCCATGTTGCTCAACAAAGCTATTGATTTGTTGAACAAACATATTATTCGGAAATTTACCGCTAAAACAAAGAACCGTCTTGATGATATTCTTTTCAAGATGCTTGAAGCACCTGTTTTATTGGGAATTGCACTTGCTGCTATTTGGTTTGCTGCGCGACGTTTAGAGCTGGGCGCTCCGGTAGAAACTGTGATTTTAAAAGCTTACAGGGTACTAACCGTTATCAATATAACATGGTTTATTGTACGCTTTGTAAATGCTTTGCTCGAAGAGTATCTGGCTCCAAAAGCTGCCGATCAGAATTCTCATAAACATTTGGATATTCATCTGCTATCCATTCTCCGACGTGCAGTTTTGACTGTTATTTGGTCACTCGGCATTGTAATGGCATTAAATAATGTTGGTGTAAACGTTGGTACTCTTATTGCCGGACTGAGTATTGGTGGTTTGGCATTTGCGTTGGCCGCACAAGATACCATTAAAAATGTATATGGAGGCTTTACCATACTTACCGACCGACCATTTCGCATCGGCGACCGTATTAAAGTAGACGGATTCGATGGCTTTGTCGAAAATATAGGCATTCGTAGTACCCGCCTCCGCACGTTGGAAAAACGCATGGTGACAATCCCGAATTTCAAATTAGTAGAAGCCTCTGTAGAAAACATTTCGGAAGAACCTAAGCGCAGAATACTGATGAAACTGGGCCTGACTTACAACACCGCCCCTGAAAAGATGGATCAGGCCATGAGCATTCTAAGAAATATACCCAACATAATTGCTGAAGTTGATCCCAAAGATATTACAGTAGCCTTTACCGACTTCACCGATTATTCACTGGTTATCACTTTCGTCTATTTCATACTCAAACCTGCCGATGTAATGGAGATACCTTCCAGAGTCAACTCTGAGATACTTCGCTCATTCAATGCAGCTGGATTACAGTTTGCCTTCCCTACACAAACTATTTATATGGAAAAAGAGTAATCTACCGACCAGATTACTCTTTTTCTATACTCTACAGCTTAAGCTACTTTACTTTATTGCAATATCCGAAGATTTAATCTTCTTCTCTTTTGCGATAATAATGGTTCCTACATTAGGCACTGCGTCAAACTGAATATATTGGATCGAATTCTGCTCAACAAGTTGCGAGTTTAATTTTACCTTCCCTTGTTTTACCGAGGCATTCACCCAGCCTGTAGGTAATGGACGGCGAATGGAAACCGGATAATTGTAAATGCTATTATCCAACGAATCGGTAAGTTGGACGACTACTTTTTTCGAGTCTGAACTGACTACAACAAGCGACACTGCATCACGTTCTTTAATATAGCGTGCCACATTGCCAAAAGTTTCCACCCAAAATTTATCCCTGTTAGCATATACATATTCCAGATGGGCATTAAGTTCAGTAGCTTTCACCGGCGAATAGCCACCATCGTTATCAATGGAATGCATCATAAACACACACCAACCTTTTATTTTTGTCGCCCAATCAACTTTAGAATTAAACTGAGGCATTGTAGTCACTTCACCTTCTGTACCACAAATAATAGCCTGTACGTTCATAAAATCGGCTGGAGTAGTCGCTTCAACATATCCATTACAACCACGCGCAGCAATATAATAGTTATTACACAATTTAGGATTTCCGGGGATACAAAACGGATAAGCAATAGTCAAACAGCTTTGTCCGCTGATCTTACTGTTTATTATTTTTTTAGCGCCTTCATACTCTGCAGCCTGTTTTGCATCATCGATACTATCCAAAGAAGGATGAGTAATGGTGTGACTAGCTATCTCGTGCCCGTTATTAGCAGCCGCCTGCAATCCTGCCCAATTAGGAGCCCAGGCTGTTGTAGTAAATAACGTCATTTTAAACCCAAGCTTATCAAACATGGGTACTCCAACAGCCAATTGATTTGTACAGTTATCGTCAAAAGTATAACTTACTGCAGCCGGTTTAAATGATTTCCAGGTTCCCACTTCGAATGGAGCCGCTACCTTTTGCCCTAAAACAATATGGCCCATCGTTAGACAGGCCATCAATAGAATAATCTTATTTAAATTTCTCATAAATGAATAAATGATAGTTGTCAGGAATTTCGAGTATTAGGAAGGACGAAAAACGAATAATCAGACCCGGGCATTTTATTCAGTATAAGCAACCGAATCAATAAATCACTCAGATTCTAAAATTGTTTTAAGGAGGCGCAAAGTTCGTAAAAAAAATTGAATTGGCGAGATATCATTCTAAAAAATCTAATCCTCTAACAGCTATTGATCATTCTTTTTAAAGAACAGAAGCAATCAGAAATTCGAAAAATTTGAGGACTAATAAATCAATTCTCCGGCTCCCGCACGCACAATTTCAGGTTCATCTTCGGTACAATCTACGATAGTAGAATGAATCAATCCACCCATACCACCATCTACCACCAAATCCACCTGATTACCGTATTTCTCTTCAATCAGTTCGGGATCGGTGATGTATTCGGTTGTTTTTTCGTCAGTAAAAATGGAACTGGTCATCATCGGATTACCCAATTCACGGACTATCGAGAGAGCTATATCATTATTTGGCATACGAATACCAACGGTTTTCTTATTCTTGAAAAGCTTGGGAAGCTTACTGCTACCGTTCAGAATAAAAGTAAACGGACCGGGAAGATTCTTTTTCATCAACTTAAATGCCACGTCATCCATCTTGGCATACTCACTTATCTGACTCATCTCATGACAGACAAACGAGAGATTAGCTTTCCGCAAATCGTGGTTTTTCAATTTTGCGATAAACTCCACCCCTGCTCCATTGAATATATTGCAGCCAAAAGCATATACACCATCAGTAGGAAAAATAATTATCCCGCCTTTGCGCAACACTTCCACCACACGGCGTACCTCGGCAGGATTCGGATTAGTATCGTAAATTTTGAGTAACAAGTTAGTTAATTGGATTAATGATTGATTAGTCGATCAGTTGATTTTCAGTGCAAAGGTACAAAAAAAACCTGCAAAGAATCTTCGCAGGATTTTTATTATTTTCAGAAACAGATAACTGATAGACCAATTAATCTGTCAATCACAATTTAAAATGCGTCAATAATAGCTTTGAAGTCGGCTACTTTCAACGAAGCACCACCAATTAAACCACCATCGATATCCGGTTGAGCGAATAATTCAGGAGCATTTTTAGCGTTACAGCTACCACCGTAAAGAATAGAAGTTCCTTCAGCGATTTCTTTACCGAATTTTTCGGCAATAGCAGAACGGATAAATGCCAAAGTATCTTGAGCTTGTTCAGTAGAAGCAGTTACGCCTGTTCCGATAGCCCAGATTGGTTCGTAAGCGATTACGATTTTTTTGAAATCATCTGCACTCAGGTTGAATACTGTTTCGTCCAACTGATTTTTCACATAAGCGTTTTGTTTGTTAGCGTTACGTACTTCCAACGCTTCACCGCAGCAATAAATCGGAGTCAAACCGTTAGCCAAAGCCAAAGCTACTTTATCATTTAAAATAGCACTTGTTTCGCCATAATACTCACGACGTTCAGAGTGACCAAGAATAACATATTCGGCACCTGTAGATTTCACCATAGCAGCACTGATTTCGCCGGTATAAGCACCTGATTCTTTGTTAGCACAGTTTTGAGCAGCCACAGCAATTACTTTTGTGTCGACAGCAGCAGCTACACTTGCAAGGTGAATAAACGGAGTTCCGATTACTACATCACACTTCAATTTTGCACCAGCCAATGCTTTGTTCAATTCAGTTGCCAATGCCAACCCTTCCTGCAGGGTTTTGTTCATTTTCCAGTTTCCTGCAACAATGTTTTTTCTCATCTTTTTTATTTTATGTTTAGTTTGATAATCTTTTGTACATTCACGGTTGTAATAAACTACTTAATACCTGCCGGTGACGATTTAAAGTCACGCCAGTTCCATTTTCCCACAACGGTACCTTGCTTAAGCAACACCAAACCCGGATTAGCCCGAATAATTGTTTTCAAGGTAGTAGGGTCAGTTTTCCAGAAAGGATAAGCGAGACCGTTTTTTTTGATGAATCTCTTCACGTCTTCATCATTCGAACCGGTTAAAGCATAAAACTTAATTCCGCTCCTTACTGCTTTTTTATAAATCGCATTCGCTTTTTTAGCACCCTCAACTGAAGCTTCAGTTACATCGTACATAATCAGCAAATAAGTTTGCCCGGGATGATTTAAGACCTGCTGAGTTATATCATCAAATTGCGCATTCATTATATTGAAGTCATGTATAGGAGCGTGATAACCTTTTGAGACTAATACCGATTTTTGGTCTACAAACACCCAACTTGAATCACCTTTAGGATAATTGTCAAGTGTAAATTCCTTTTGCTCGCCATTCTTTTCATAAATGAAAGTTGTTTTGTATTCGTCAGCCGGAGCATTGTCGGGCACTGCCATAGCCTTTGGAATATTCACACCGACTTTATAAGGTAGAAAATCTATCATAGGAAGATGTCGATAACTATACAACGACAAAGAGACACCTATCACAATAAACAAGAAGAATGCAACAAACTGGCTTCTGTTGGTGAGAAAAGGATGAAACCTATAATGATAAATAAGCATTAGAATCACAATAGCAATCAAAACCACATTTTTAAAAAAAGTAGCCCAGTTACTTATAATCAACGCATCGCCAAAACAGCCACAGTCGGTTACCGGATTTTTAATGGCAATGTATAAGGTAAGAGGAGTCATTACCAGCATAAAAAGCAACGCCAACACATTGGTAAGATCAATATGAATATTAAAAAGCATATTGAGACCGATAATAAGCTCAATGGTAGAAAGCGCAATGGCAAGAGGAAAAGCATAGTCGGCCATCGATTCAAAAAAGCCTCCGAAAGTATGCAAATAATCCTCAATTTTATACGTAGATCCAAGCGGATCAATTGCTTTCACAAAACCGGAAAAGACAAATACAAGACCAAAAAGTTTACGTCCTATTTCCAATGAAATATTTCCAGCAGTTTGCAATGTTTTATTCATTCCTTTTGTTTTTAGTTTGTAATTAATAAATTTAAGTCAGGCATCAGTTACTGAGTGACTCTTCCATTTTAATTAATCCAAAAACAGCATAATTTATCATATCGAAATAATTCGCATCGATTCCTTCCGAAATTAAGGTTTTTCCCTTATTATCCTCAATTTGTTTAGTACGGTAAATCTTCATCAATATCAAATCGGTATATGATTCGAGACGCATACTACGCCAGGCTTCATCGTAATCATGATTTTTGTCCATCATCAATTTCTTTGCTTCCGATATATATTTTGTATAAAGATCAACCCCACGATCGTAAGTAAGATCATCGGTTTCGGAACAGCCCAATTCAAGTTGGATTAGTCCGATAATGCCATAATTTACAATGGCTATCAACTCCGGGCGAATTCCTTCGTTTACTTTTGATACACCTTTGGTTTCAATACTGCGTATACGATTAGCCTTGATAAATATCTGGTCAGTAACCGATTTTGGACGTAAAATTCGCCACGAAGCACCGTAGTCTTTCATCTTCTTAGTAAAAATATCACGGCAAATAGTAGCAACTTGGTCGAATTGTTGATCGGTGTGGCTCATAATGATAAGCTGTTTTTTAGGAACAACAAAGGTACTGTTTTTTGTTTAAACGACCAATCAATGAAAATCTAAATTTCCGCTATAAATTCTTATTATAAATATTGCATATTTATAATAATACTATTCATTTCAGAGCCTTTACTTTCGTTTATTAGCCCATTAAAAGGTTAAAACATCCAGCTTTTATAGTAGGAATGCGATATTTTTTCCTATATTTGTGACAGAAACAATAAAACTTATGAGAATATCAAGCCTATTGACCCTTCTTTTTCTGTGTATAGCCCTAACATCGATTTATGCTCAACAACGTGGAAATGCCTCGTTCTACAGCTCAAGGATGCACGGCAGACACACATCAGACGGGGGAAAATATCACACCGACAGTCTCACATGTGCTCACCGGACCTATCCTTTTGGAACCTTATTAAAAGTCCGGAATCCCAAAAATGACAAACAGGTAATAGTTAAAGTAACCGACCGCGGTCCGCACCGAAAAAGGTTACTCATAGATTTATCCTATTCGGCGGCCAAAGAACTCGACATTGTGCGCGCGGGAGTTGCTCAGGTTGAAATTACCAAAATGGATTCTGTTCCAGCGAAACAATTTATTCTACCTTCTGAATCGGTACTTGCCCAGGTTAGCGGCAAAACAAACAGCAACAAATAAATTCAGCAACCCTTTTAGTCTTTAAATTGGAGTATCTTAACTTCAGTCCGACTTTCTATTTCTAATAATCGTTGTATCTTTGCGCCTGATTTTTTCAAAATTATTTTTAATCAGAACAATAAACGACATATGGGTATAGAAAAAGCCATCTTCCAACGCACGGAACTGCTTTTAGGGAAAAGTTTTATAGAACGTACAGCAGAAAAGCGGGTTATTATTTTCGGCATAGGAGGTGTTGGTAGTTGGTGCGCCGAAAGTCTGGTTCGCTCAGGGATACGTCACCTAACCATAGTCGATTCTGATCGGGTTTGCATAACCAATATCAACCGGCAACTTATGGCTACCACCAAAACGGTAGGCAAAGTGAAAACCGAGGTATTGAAGGAGCGTTTACTCGAAATAAATCCTACGGCCGAAATTACTGCCCTGCAAAAGATATATAGCCCCGAAAACTACGAATCCTTTGAACTGGATAGCTACGATTTCATTATTGACGGAATCGACAGCCTGGCAAACAAAGTTCATTTAATACAGCAAGCCACAAAAACCAATGCTACTTTCTTTTCGTCGATGGGCGCAGCCTTAAAGATGGATCCGACACGCATCAAGGTGACTGAATTCTGGAAAGTGCAAGGTTGTCCGCTAGGAGCAGCACTCAGAGGAAGACTCCGGAAACTTGGTGGGACAAGCAAGAAGTTTATGTGCGTATACAGCGACGAATTATTGCAAAATAAGGGCGAAAACGCCTCATGCGGAACCGAAAAATGCATGTGCCCCAAAGCCATTGCCGGACCCGGCGATCCGGATTTGGTAAACCACGAGTGGTGCAGCCTGAAAGCCAAAATAAACGGAACAACATCATACATGCCGGCCATGTTTGGGATGACTATTGCAGCACTGGTAGTGCAGGCAATAGAAAAAGAAAAAGAGTAAACCGCTTTATTGGTCCGGCAACCCACATAGCCGGACCAATAAGCAGTTGTTTTTGCACCTATTCAATCGTAGCAAACCGGAATTTTACCAACCAACTCCCGGCATCATTTTACCGAAAGCTTTTCGCCTCCTGTATGAGCCAAAAACTCCGGTGCATACTGACACTGAACCGAAGCTATCCCACTGCTATAATCTCCGGCTGCATTTACCCACATTTCATATTCGAACACATACGTGCCTTTGGGCAAAAAGGAGAAAAAGAATTGCGTAGAAGCATCTTTCGTCGTCTGATAGTAACAAACTCCTTCTTTCCACTCACTGCCGGAACGTTGATTCACCGGTTCGAAGCACGAAGCCCTCAAATCTTTCAACGCCACAAACTCCAGGTTGCGATCGGTGGTAATAACCAAACGCGACACCACCTTATCGCCTTTATGCAAGCCCACTTGCTCAACCGGAACCAATCCATTGAGAGTGTTACCAGATGCAGAGCCTTTGACTGACGGTTTCACAACAAATAAATTTCGCGTAATCTTCAGCGGACCGCCCTGTCCGGTCACTTTATCCAATGTCTGATAATATTGCCAGTACATAGCTCCCCAACCGATTCCCGAATGGTTGGTATTTGAAACCGTAACCTTCCCCATTTCCGGCCGGACATCAGCAAGAGCAATGGTTTGTTTGAAATAAGAAGTTCCCGCTTCTACATTTTCGGGTTTCAACACAGCAGACCCAAGCTTAATCTGTGCCACTCCGTCGTTGGCCAGCCAATCCGACCCCTGATGCAACAAAGCGTAAACAGCATCGACGGTAGACAGAGGCGAATCCCAACGCTGAGTTTGCTTTTGCTTCAACAACCAGATCTTCATTTCGTCCAGGTCGGTCTGACTACCCGACAACTCAGAGAAAGCCCCGATCAGAGCAGCCTGAACAGCTATCGGACGTTCATTCCAATAATAACCCGGCTTGTTCTTTGCCCAGTACATCCCCAACTCATCGGTTTTCATTGCATTTTCTTTCAACGATTTCAGAATGTCCGCTGCCAACTGAGACTGACCATTGCGCTGTGCCAACACCGCCGTCATAGCTTTACCATAAAGCGTAAAACTTGTCCAGTATTTTTCGGACTGTGCCGTGTAAAACTTCAGCGCTTCGCGTGCCGACTCTGCGACAGGAATATCCGGATACTCAGACCGCATGTGCAAATAGAATAATTGCATATTATCGATACACATTTCCTTTTGATAAGCCTTGTTTGACTTCTTCAGCATATCAAAATCGTGCGCAAGTTCCAAATCGAGATAAGTCAGTGCAGCAGTAAGCGGCGTGCGGTAAGCGGCAAGCACATTTCCTCCCACCATTTTGTTTAACCGTGCCAGATTCAATACAACTTCTTGCGTAATATAGCGATTATCGCCCATTCCGCTAAACCAGGCGAAAGCTCCCGAAGGTAATTGGAGCGAAATTAGCTTATCAAGATACTGCTGAGCCTGATTTTTCCTGCTATTTAAATCAAACAGCAAAGCAATTTGTCGTTTCTGCTCGGTTTCATCTTTAGCAGCCATCACCCAAGGAGTTTCTTCGAGCAACATATTCTTCAGCTCGGTATTTTTTTGCAGGTTCGACAGTAAAGTTTCGCGCGTACCACCCGCATTTTTCCACCGGTCGAACACAGCAGCAATCTTAGGATTAGAATTGACAATATACGTAGCCAGCGTATTGGCATAATAGGCACTGAGATAATCCAACGCATTGTCATTTTCAGGAGTAGCAATAGCAGGTAAGGCCTGCACAGCATACCAAGCCGGATTGGACGAAAATTCTACCGACAAATTGCGGGTATCTACCGTCGAACCATGCTTCAACAGGCTTTCGAAGCTGAATGTGCGGGTTTCATTGCCCCTTACCGTCAGCGGCATGCTTTCGGTTACCAACACTTTGTCGGGCAGCACCGGCAGATACTTCTGTTCTCCGTCGTTAAAGCTTCCGGCATGCGCCACCACCTTGCAAACCACCAACTCATAAGGCGAAAATTCGGTTAGCTCCCACTCCACTGCCTTCGTTTCATTGGCTGCCAGCGTCAGCGCTTTCGGAGCAGCGTCTTTCAGACGTATTGATTTTTCCGTGGCCGGATCAATCAGCTCCAACTGAACGGTTGACTTCAACTCTTTATCGGTAAGATTAATCACATTGGCACTTAAAATAAGCTTATCCGACCGCCGTACAAATCGTGGAAGATTCATCTGCACCATCAGATCCTTTTGTGTAACTACCTGCGCATCGGCCTGCCCAAAATATAAATCGGGCGTATGAGCCAGCATCTTTACATTCCAACGCGTCAGACTTTCGGGGGCTGTAAACGTAAACTTCACATTACCTTGTGAATCAGTTCTTAGTTGAGGATAAAAAAAGGCCGTTTCGTTGAAGTTAGTGCGGATTTTCACAGGAGTTTTTTCTCCCACTGCCTCAGCATTAACCTTCATATCGGCCACAGCTCCGGTAAAATTGTTCTTTTTCCGGGCACCATACCCCACAACAACTGTTTCGGACAAAACAGCACTGTCCATTCCTTTCTCAACCATATTTGCCATTCCCCTTATCCGAAGATGGCCCATATTAGAACCCGAAATATTTAGTCCAAACCAATTAAAATCATTAAAATCCAACTCTGTAAATTGCTCCAAGTGCACAGGAAAAGACGCACCGCCCACTCCCCGGTTATTTTCAGAGAAAGACCACTGCGGAGAAGATGGAATCATGGCCCGATAAGACGGATCGAAACTCCAGCTATGCGGAGAAATGGCATCCAGCGATGCATCATACATAGCCACCAGCAGTTCGGCCTGCTTTTTTCCGTTTGCACTATCGGGCACGGTTACTGTCCATTCCGCTTTTTCGCCGGGCAGCAACTTATTGCGAAAAACACTCAGCACCGGACTCAGTTTTTTGGTTGCCACTTTATGTCGGAGCTCAACGACTTCATGATAAAGCTGCCCATCTTTCATAAATGTAAACTGAACCGAAACACCAGCTCCGTAACTTTCTTTAAACGGAATGTCAAAGTTTTTTATCTCGTCGGAAAACTGAATCCAACGACTCTCAAGCACCACATTGCCCTGCATAATTTCATATAAAACATAGCTGTTCACCATAGAAGTACCAAATACGATCTGTGCTTTATCGCCTACCTCACATTCGGTTTTAGGCGAAAGCATCCACACTGCACTTTTCACCGGAGGGCGTTTATCTGCCGTATCGTACAGCACAAATACTTTCTCCGTTTTTACCTCCTGGCCGTGCGAATCGGTAGTGGTCAGCGTAAGTTTATACCTTCCGGAGTTCAACTTGCTAAAATCCACCGCCAGTTTTTTATCGCGGGTATCAAAACTGCCCGACAAAACCACTCCGACCTCTTTCAGCACCACCGATTCATCCAGCTTTTCGGCATACACATTCGTGTCGGCCAGCTGCGACACCGTATATTTCAATGTAGTGTAAACCACTTCGTCATTGATGGTACGGGTGCTGACGTCCAACAGTTGTTTTTCCTTTTTATTGATTTTTTCCGGCATTTCAGCCAAAATAAACAACGATTTATCGCCCACTGACAGCCCTTGTTCGCCCTGTTGGGTTTCTCCTTTGAGGTCGGTAACATCGGCATAGAGCGTGTAGGTATAAAATTGCCCGTCGCGATACAGACCCGGAACATTGGAAGCCGTTTTAACCGGAACAAACGAAACATCAAACGACCCGTTGAGTTTAGTGGCAGCAGTTCCGGTTGCTATTTCTTTATCGGGCTCGCTAAACCACCAGCAATAGCGATGCGGTCGCCGAACCACGCGATATTTTACCCCCGCACCGGCCACTGCATAACCCGCGTAGGCTTTTACATGCCCCGTCAGAGTTACATGATCGCCAAAACTCACTTCCGCCTTAGGCTTGTCTATGCTTACTTCAAAAGTCGGACGTTTATACTCTTCCA
>Ga0302262_10000924_pt1 | contig 12453 bp, 11 predicted proteins | sample II_Fen_E3_4_FD_194557 | JGI IMG/M metagenome (GOLD analysis project Ga0302262, IMG submission 194557) | Peat permafrost microbial communities from Stordalen Mire near Abisko, Sweden - II_Fen_E3_4 | ecosystem: Environmental > Terrestrial > Soil > Wetlands > Permafrost | place: Sweden: Abisko...
GTCGGCCCGATGGTCACCAAGTCCTTCATCGACTACAGCAAGGCCGATTCCGGGTTCAAGGTCTGGCAGAAGGCGGACGCCGCGTGGCAGGCCCGGGCCGCGCGCGGGGTCGGCGTGGCGGGCGGTCCCAAGCGCACCCATACCGCCTACTTCTACGGCTCCGGCAGTGGCATCTCATGGTTCCCCTACGGGCGCAACTGGGGCGGTTCGTTTGCCCCCACCAAGAAGTGCCCGATCGGCCCTCCGCCGCCGACCGTGTGCGTCTCCACGGACCCGCTCTCGCCGTGCCCCACGGCCCCGCCCCAGGCATCCCTCCCGCCGGGGCCGGTGGTGACGCCCAAGCCGTAGGCGGCCCGTCCAGGCGGCCCGTCCAGGGGGCCGCGACTCCCCGTCCACGCGGCGCGCCTCAGAGCCTGACGATCGTCGCGCCGTCCCCGCCCTCGCCGCGCTCGCCCGCGCGGAAGCTCTTCACCAACGGGTGGGATGCCGCCTGCTGGCGCACCGCGTCGCGCAAGGCGCCAGTGCCCAGGCCGTGGATGATCAGCACCTGCTCGAGGCCCGCGAGCGACGCGTCGTCGAGGTAGCGGCTCAGGGCCTCGAGCGCCTCGTCCACGCGGGCCCCGCGCAGGTCCAGCGACGACGCCACCGATCGGGCGCGCGACAGGCGCAGGTTGGAGATCCCGGTGCTGCTGTCCGCACGCGGGCCGGCGCCCGGGCCCCGGGCGGCCGCCCGAGCCGCCTCGGCCTCAGTCTGGGGTCCCCCGCCACCCGCGGCGCCTACGGCGGGCTCCAGGTCCGCTACGGCGACCGAGACCCGCATCCCGCCGGCCTCCAGCGTCGCGCGGGTGCCGCCCTTCTCCAGCGCCGCGATCCGGCCCTCCCAACCGCCGCTCCGGCTGCGGGCCCGCTCGCCCAGGCGCCACGTGTGCGGCTCGACCGGGGCCTTGCGCTCACGCTCCCTGGGCGCCTCCGGGAGGCGCTCAAGGGTCTGCTCCGCCCGGGCCAGGGCGGCGTCGATGGCCGGCGCCGTCACGGTCTCGCGCTCGAGGCGGCGTCGCACGCCGGCCACGTCGTCCTTGAGCGCGTCCACGAGTCGCTGCGCCTCGTCGCGGGCCGCCTTGACCGCCTCGTCGCGCTCGCGACGGGCCTTGCGGCGCTCCTCGTCGGCGGACCGGAGGGCCTCGGCCGCCTTGGCCTCGGCCACACGGGCCCGTTCCACGGCGACCGCGATCTCGCCCTCCTGCTTGCGGATGGACGCGAGCGTGGCCTCGAACGCTGCCTGGTTCTCCGAGAGACGGCTGCGCGCGTCGGCGACGATGGCGTCCGGCAGCCCGAGGCGCTCCGCGATGGCGAAGGCCTGCGACCCGCCCGGCAGCCCGATCGTGAGGCGATACGTGGGCGAGAGCGTCTCCAGGTTGAACTCCACCGACGCGTTGCGGGCCGCCGGCGTCTCGTGGGCGTAGACCTTGATCTCCGCGTAGTGCGTCGTGGCCGCCACGAGCGCCCCGGAGCGGATGAAGTGGTCCAGGAGCGCCTGGGCCAGCGCTGAGCCCTCCGTGGGGTCCGTGCCCGCACCGAGCTCGTCGAGGAGCACCAGGGTGTCCGGTCCGGCGTGCTCCACGATCCGCGTGATGGACCGCAGGTGACCGGAGAACGTCGACAGCGACTGGGCGATGGACTGCTCGTCGCCGATGTCCGCGAACACGTCGCGAAAGATCGGCAGGCGAGAGCCCGCCTCTGCCGGGATGTGCAGCCCGCTCTGGTGCATGAGGGACAGCAGGCCCAGGGTGCGCAGCGCGACGGTCTTGCCGCCCGTGTTGGGGCCGGTGATGACGAGGGCCGTGTAGCCGTCGCCGAGGCGCAGGTCGATCGGGACCACCCGCCCCGTGAGGCCCGGGTGGCGCGCGGACAGGAGGATCACCTCGGACCGGTCCGCCGCCTCCGGACGGACGCCGTCCAGCTCGGCTGCCAGCTGGGCCTTCGCCGCCCAGAAGTCGAACTGGGCGAGGGCCTCGAGCGTCTCGTGGAGCAGCGTGGCATTCGCGGCCACGAGCGCGGAGAGCTCATCGAGGATTCGGCCCTCCTCCTCCTCCACGGCCGCCTGCGCCTCGCGCCACGCGTTGCCCAGCTCCACGACGACCAGCGGCTCCACGAACAGCGTCTGGCCGCTCCCCGACGCGTCGTGGACGATGCCCTTGACCTTCGCCCGGGCCTCGGCGCGGACCGGGACCACGTAGCGGCCGTTGCGCATCGTGATGAGCGGCTCCTGGAGCGCCCCGCCCAGCTCCGAGCCCACCAGCGAATCCAGGCGGCGGCGGAGCCGGTCGTAGGCGATCCGGACCGTTCCGCGCAGGGCGCCCAGGCGCGGCGAGGCGGTGTCCAGGAGCTCGCCCGACGGGTCGAAGCTGCGCAGCAGCGTGCTCCGCAGCGCGGGCAGCGGATGGAGCCGCCGGCCGAGGTCGCGCAGGAGCGCCCGGCGCTCCTCGGCGAGCGACGCGGCCAGCCGTGCGGCGGCGTCGAGGGTGTCGGCGATCCCGATGAACTGTTGCGCGTCGAGCCGGCCGCCGCGCGCCGCACGACCCACCCACGGATCGATGTCGTGGGCGGCACCGATGCCCACGCCGGCCCGTTCCTGGAGCAGGGCCCGGGCCTGGTCCGTCTCGTCGAGCCCGCGGCGGACGATGACCTCGTCGCTGGACGGGACGAGGGCCTCCGCGAGGCGCCGGGACGGGTCGAAGGAGGTCTTTTCCGCCAGCCGGGCGCGGACGGCCGGGAACTCGAGCAGGGCGATGGATCGGGCGTCCATCAGCGGGGCCTCGGGGCGGGCCCGGTCATGACGTTCGGACGGCGGATCCCATGCGCGAAGGAGTGCCGGCACGGTGTGCCTGCAGGGAGCGGTTCAGGAGGGAGGGCCACGAGGAGAGGGTAGCTGAGATGGACACGGCACCCGGCGCGGAGGTCGCGCGGACGAACCCGGTGGTTCAGGCTCCCCCGCGGAACGCCGGGCCGTCGATGCCCGGGGATGGCGACGGGCCGCTCGGAGGCGAGCCTTCGGCCTCCCTCAGGCCGCCTCCAGGAGCGGGCACGTCAGCCGGCCGAAGCCTCGCTCCCGCGCGCCATAGGCGCGGACCGCCGCCCGCGGGTCACTCCCCTCGACGAGGGCAAGGGTCGCCTCCGAGAGGAGGTCGTCGTAGAGGGGGTCATAGAGCGTGACGAGGGAGGTGGGACGGGGCCCGACGATCCGGCGGGCCAGGGCGAACAGGTCGTGGCCGCGGTGGAGTCCCGGCAGAGGCGGAAGCGCACGGCTCCTGCGCGCTGCGTACTCAGCGGATCGGTCGCCCCGGCCGGCGCGCAGCCGGCGCTCGTTGCGGAGCTGGTTCTGGCGGGCCCGGCACTCCGGGTGGGCGGCTCGCCAGGCTTGGTGGCAGGCGGAATCTGCCACGGTTCACCCCTCCCATTCGGCGGCGCGGCCGAGCGATCGGCGAGCTTGGACTGACGCCCGTTGGGCGCCTTGGTGGAACCCGGTCGATGGGAGCTCCTCTCTACCTGGGCGTCGCGGGACGACCGCGACGAGTGGCGATTGGCCGGGACGGCCGGGTGGCCGCGCGCGGCGAAACGACGGGCGACGAGCGCCCGTCGAGGGTCTGAAGGCGTCGGACGCGGCGCTCGACGCCATCTCCAGGCGAGGCGGGCGGTCCGTCCTGGGGAACGGACAGACTCCACCTGGCTGTCGGGAGGACGGTCTCGGGTCCTCCACTCCGGCGCACACGGCTGCAGCGACCGGAGGCAGCGATCCCCAGCGGCGCCGCACCTGTGGTGGGCACCCCTGGCGGATCGACGGGTGGGATCATACGATCGGTTCGCCCGGCCGGCCTCCCCCAGAAGACGCACGGAGATGACATGGCGGTGGTCTACGAATGCCTCATGACGGAGGACTGCCCCGGCTACGACCGCGACCGCCGCGTCTGCCTCATCCGCCCGGACGACTGCGAGTTCGCGCCCGCCGACGACGAGGCCGCCCCGCGGCCCGGGGCGCCCGATGCGCCGACGCCCGACCCTTCGGGCGATGTCGAGGCGCGATAGGTCGGGGCGATCGCCGCGCCCGTTCCCTGGGGCGGCCCCCGGGCCGACTAGCGCCGCACGGCCTCGGGGTCCCGCAAGCGCCACGGCCTGTCCGCCCAGCCCGGGCCCGCGCGCTCCACACCGATCCGCGGCGACGCTACGAACGTCACGGGGGACTCGCCCTCCGGCGGTCGCTCCAGGCGCAGCGGGGACGCCGGATCGAGGAGGTCGAGCCCGTTGTCGCCGCGTTCCACACCGAACGCCGCCGCGAGGTTGGCCGGCCCCACCGCGAGCAGGGCGTCGGGGACCCGCGCCAGCCGGGCGGCCGCAGCCCCGGGGTCCTCCCGGTCCCGGCGCCGGTCCGAGACGGAGCGCCTGACGCGGGCGGCCCGCATGGCCTCCGCACCCTCCACGGGCACGATGGACCGAAGGAGGACCGCGGCCGGGAAGCCGGGCGGGCCGGTCACGACGTTGAGACAGTGGTGCATCCCGTAGACGAGGTACACGTACGCGATCCCGGGCGGACCGTACATGACGCGGTTCCGCGGCGTCGGCCCCATCCTTGCGTGCGACGCGCGGTCCTCCTCGCCGATGTACGCCTCCACCTCCACGATGCGCCCGACGCGACGCGCGGCGACACGGTCGTCAGGGTCACGGACGAGGCGCGCGCCGAGGAGCTCCCGGGCGGCGTCCAGCGTCGGTCCGGCCAGCGCGGCGCGCGGGTAGGGCGGTGGCGGCCGCCCCGGTCGACCGCTGGTCACCTAGAGGCCGTACGTCGCCTTGACGTAGGGCGGGAGCAGGAAGCCGAAGATGTTGATGAAGTTCGGGATCACCGTCTGGTGGAGGAGCGCGCCGAACGAGGAGGCGTTCAGGGCCTCCCAGAACGGGCGCAGCAGGGGCACCTCGGCGACCTCGGCAGTGCTGGGGGCGTACAGGAAGTACTGGTCCAGCACGATCGTGAGGAACATCAGGAACAGCAGGCCCTGGGCAATCCCGAGGACGCCGCCGAGGAGCTCGTCCACGATGGGGTGCCGGGCGAAGATCTCGGTCTTGGTGTAGGTGCCCTGGACCACCAGGAAGAACGCGACGACCGCGGCGACGAAGAGCGTCAGGAAGCCGAGCATCATCGAGTACTCGGTCGGGTAGGTCGTCCAGTTCTTGACCAGGAACGAGCCGAGCGGCACGGAGAGCTGCGCCGCCAGGAAGAACGAGAACGAGATCGTGAGGATGCCGACGACGCGCCGGACGGTGCCCTGGATGAAGCCGAGGACGAACATCGCGAACAGGAACACGACGACCAGCAGGTCGAACACGTTCAGCGACCTGATAGACCCGACGACGTCCACTCGCCCACCTCGTGACGCGTGCCGGATCCCCCGCCGGCCTCGACCCCTGCCTGAGGGTAGCAGTGCGCCGGAGCGCGCCGCAACGGGACGAACGCCCTAGTCCGGGCAGCCCGGACGGATCATGCCCGGAGTCGGCCCCCGATCGACGGCAGCGCGCCGACCACGGCGTCCACGGCCTCCTCGACCTCGCCCTCGGTGAGGGTCCGGTCCGTGGCGCCGAAGCGGATGCGGAACGCGAGGCTCTTCTCGTCGCCGGCGAGCGGCACGCCACGATAGATGTCGAACAGGTTGACGTCGCGCAGCAGGGCGCCGGCCCGGTCGCGGACCAGTGCCGCCACGGCGGCCGACGGCGTCGCCTCGGGGACGACGATCGCGAGGTCGCGGTCCACCTCGGGGAAGCGGGCGACGGGATGGGCACGCTCGGGGACGAGCCGGCCGCCGGCCAGCCCGGCGATGGCCATCTCGGCGACGATGACCCGGCCCGTCGTCCGCACCTCCCACGCATCAACGACGTGCGGGTGGAGCTCGCCCAAGATCGCGTGCAGCCGGTCGTCCACGTCGGCGCGCGCAGTGCGGCCGGGATGGAACAGCGCCTCGCCTGCCTCGGCCCCGTAGACCGGGCGTGGGAGCCCCAGGCGCCGTGCGAGCAGCTCCAGGATCCCCTTGGCGTCGTCGAGGTCGTACGGTCGCGCCCGGCGGTTCCAGGCCGCCGGCTCGGCGGCGCCAGTGAGCGCGAACCCCAGCCGCCACCATTCCCGCGGCTCCGACGCGGTGCGGGCGTAGCCCTTCCCGATCTCGAACACCGCGACGTCGTCCGTGCCGTGCCGCAGGTTGACGCCCACGACGTCGAGCAGGCTGCCCAGCAGGTTCCGGCGGAGGAGCGAATGGTCGCGCGAGAGCGGGTTGGTGACGCCGACGGGCTCGCCGCCGGGCTGGGGCTCCCTGCCGACGGACGGCACCTCGCGGGCGAGGACAAACGACTCGACATGCCTGGGCGAGACCAGGGCCGTCGTGACGACCTCCGTCAGGCCGGCGCCCGCGAGCGTCTCGCGGACGAGGTCGCGGACCTCGAGGGGCGACGGGCGGAAGGGGGGCATCCCGGTGTCGGGCGTCACCGACGGGACGCGCTCGTACCCGCGCACCCGGGCGATCTCCTCGGCGACGTCCACCTCGACGGCGATGTCACGCCGCCAGGTGGGCACGATGGCCGAGAGCGCCGGCTCGCCCGCGGCGACGACCAGTGGCTCGGGCTTGAGCGCGACAGTGATGGGCGCGCCGTCGGGCGCCGGCTCGGTCTCGACGCCGACCCGCGCGAGGAGGTCCCGCTGCTCCGCGACCGTGAGGTCCGTGCCGACCAGCCGGTTCACGCGGGCCGGGCGAAACGCGACGCGGGTGGGGGCCGGGAGGTCAGGCGCGGTGTCCACCACGCCCGCCGCGATCTCTCCGCCGGCCCACTCGCGGATGAGCTGGGCCGTGCGGTCCGCGCCAAGGCGGGCCATGCGCGGCTCCTGGCCCTTCTCGAAGCGGCTCGACGCCTCGGAACGCAGGGCGAGCCGCTGCGCGGTCCGGCGGATGCTGACGGGGTCGAAGATGGCCGACTCGATGGCGACGTCGGTCGTCGTGGCGGAGATCTCGCTGATGGCGCCGCCCATGACGCCCGCGATCCCCAGCGCCCGGTCCGGGTCCGCGATGAGGAGCATGTCTCCCGTGAGCTCGCGGTCCACGTGGTCCAGGGTCTCCATCCGCTCGCCTGGCGCGGCGCGGCGCACGACGATGGTGGCCCGCCCGTCCGCGCCAGCGTGGATGGACGCCGCGTCGAACGTGTGGATCGGCTTGCCCAGCTCGAGCATGACGTAGTTGCTGACGTCGACGACGTTGCTGATCGGGCGCTGGCCCGCAGCGAGCAGGCGCATCTGGACCGCGTCGGGCGACGGGGCGACGGTGACGCCGCTCACCCAGCGGCCGGCGAAGCCGGTGCACAGGTCCGGGTCACGGATCTCGACGGCGAGGCGCTCGGCCGTGGCAGGCCCGCTCCCCTCCTCCAGCGCGACCGGTGGCACGCGGATGCGCTGCCCGGTGGCGGCGGCCACCTCGCGCGCGAGGCCAAGGATCGAGAGCGCGTCACCGCGGTTGGGCTTGACGTCCACGTCGAGGACGACGTCGCCGTACAGGTCCACCAGCGGCACGCCCAGGGGCGTGCCGGCCGGCAGGATCAGGATCCCGTCCCCGTCACCGGTGAGCCTGAGCTCGTCGCCGGAGCACAGCATGCCGTTGGAGACGACGCCCATCTTCTCGGTTCGCTCGATGCGCCGATTGCCGGGCAGGACGGCGCCCGGTAGGGCCACGGGGATCCGCTGGCCCGGGGCGATGTTGGTCGCGCCGCACACGATGGACAGCGGCTCCGAGCCGTCCCCGAGCGTGACGGTGGTCAGGTGCAGGCGGTCGGCGCGCGGGTGCTTCTCCACCGTGAGCAGCTCGCCCGTGACCACGTTCTGCCAGTCCGCGCCCCAGCGCTCGAGGTGCTTGACCTCCATGCCCAGGAGGGTGAGCCGCTCGGCGAGCTGCTCCGGGGTGAGCTCGACGTCGACGAAGTCGGCGAGCCAGGACAGGGGCACTCTCACCGGAAGGCTCCCAGGAAGCGAAGGTCGTCCTCCATGTAGGCGCGGAGGTCGACGACGTGGTGGCGGAGGTTGGCGATGCGCTCCACGCCCATGCCGAACGCGAAGCCCTGGTACCGCTCCGGGTCGATGCCGCCGTACCGCAGCACCACCGGGTGGACCATGCCGGCGCCCAGGATCGTCATCCAGCCCGTGCGCGAGCACGCGGGGCACTTCTCGCCGTTGCAGATGACGCACAGGATGTCGAAGGCGACCGACGGCTCCGTGAACGGGTAGTAGCCGGGGCGGAAGCGGGTCGCGCGGCCCTCGCCGAACATCGCGTGGGCGAACTGGTCCAGCAGGCCCCGCAGGTCCGCCATCGACGTGCCCTCGTCGATCATCAGCCCTTCCACCTGGAAGAACTCGCTCGCGTGGCTGGCGTCCACCGCCTCGTAGCGGAAGCAGCGACCGGGCAGGAGCGCGCGGATCGGCGGCTTCTCCTGGTGCATGACGCGGATCTGGCCCGGGCTCGTGTGGGTGCGCAGGAGCCGGCCGTCGATGTCGAGGTAGAGCGTGTCCCACAGGTCCCGCGCGGGATGGTCGGGCGGGATGTTGAGCATCTGGAAGTTGGTGACGTCGTCCTCGATCTCCGGCCCCTCGTAGTCCACGAAGCCGAACTGGGCGAAGACCCGCGAGATCTCCCGGGCCGTCTCCATGATCGGGTGCAGCGACCCGCGGCGGATCGGGCGGCCGGGGGTGGTCGCGTCCACGGCCTCGGCGGCGAGGCGGGCGGCCAGCTCGGACGAGCCCAGGCGGGACCGGGCCTCGCCCAGGGCGGCTTCCACGGTGCCGCGCACGTCGTTGGCGATGGCGCCGACCTTGGGCCGGTCCTCCGCGGGCAGGGCGCCGATGCCCCGCAGGATCGCCGTCAGGTCGCCCTTCTTGCCGAGCACCTCGAGCTCGATGGCGTCTAGGGCGGCGGTGTCCCGGGCGCTCCCGGCGGCGCTGGTCGCGCGGGCACGCAGCGCCTCGAGATCACTGGTCAGCTGGGCGAGGTCCATTGGGCTCCCGGTCCGGTTCTGAGAATCACGAACCCCCGACCGTCGGGGCCGAGGGCTCGGGGTTGCGTGAGCGTGCGTGCTCAGGCGGTGCGAGCGACCTCGGCGATGCGGCCGAAGGTCGCGGCGTCGCGCACGGCGATGTCGGCCAGGACCTTGCGGTCCAGGTCGACGTTGGCCTTCTTGAGGCCGGCGATCAGCTTGCTGTACGAGAGGCCGTTGAGACGGGACGCCGCGTTGATGCGGATGATCCACAGCTCGCGCATGTCGCGCTTCCGCTGCTTGCGGTCACGGGTCGCGTAGGCCAGCGCATGGAGCTGGGCCTCGTGCGCCCGCTTGATGAGCTTGCGGTTCGTCCCGGTACGGCCCTCGGCGGCATTGAGGAGCCGCTTGTGGCGCTTGTGCGACGTAACGCCGCGCTTGACGCGTGCCATCGGTCAGCTCCTAGAGGTTCGGCAGCAGCCGGCGGAGCTGCTCCTGGTGCTCGGGCCCGATGACCGACTTGCCCGCGTAGCGGCGCGTGCGGCGCGACGACTTGAGCTCGAGGTGGTGTCCGCGCCAGGACTTGACGCGGATGAACTTCCCGGACCCGGTGACCCCGACGCGCTTCTGGGTCCCCTTGTGGGTCTTCATCTTCGGCACGCTGGCCTCACTCTCCTGCTGGCGCCGCCTCGACCGCCGGCTCGGCGGAGGGCGTCGGGGCGGTGACGAGCTCGGCGGGGGCGCTGGGTGCGCCCTCCGGCCTGCCCGCCGGGTTGCGGTGCTCGTGTGGCTTCGGCTTGTGGACCGACGCGAGCGTCATGAACATCGACTTGCCTTCGAGGGCCGGGGTCCGGTCAATGACCGCGTGGTCCTTGACCGCGTCGCCGAACTTGGCGAGCAGGGCCCGTCCGATCTCCGGGTGCGTGAGCTCCCGGCCGCGGAAGCGGACGGTCACCTTGATCCGGTCGCCGTCCTCGAGGAACTCGATCGCGCGGTGGACCTTCGTCTCGAAGTCCCCGATGCCGATCTTCGGCGTGAGGCGGACTTCCTTGAACTCCACCGCCCGCTGCTTCCGCTTCGCCTCCTTCTCGCGCTTGGTCAGCTCGTACTTGTACTGGCCGAAGTCGAGAAACTTGACGACCGGGGGCGCCGCGGTCGGAGCGACCTCGACAAGGTCGAGACCCCGCTCCTGCGCCATCGCCAGGGCCTGGTGCGTGGGCATGACGCCCAGCTGTGAGCCATCTTCGTCGAGGACCCGCACCTGTGGGACACGGATCATCTGGTTGATGCGCAGGTCTCGGCTGATGTCGTGGTTCCCTTTGTTGTGTGGCAGATCGTGCGGCGCGCACAGGCCAACGGCCGGCCCGGTCGCCGCGGGAGAATAGCACAGCGGTTCTCCGAGCCGCCACCCGAGATGGCTGCGCGACGACGCGCCGTTGAGGCGGCGCGTGGCAGCCGCTCCTACGGGGTCGCGCGCCGGACGGTGACGATGCCGTGCGACCGGAGGACCGGCAGGGCTGCGACGATCGGGGCCATCGTCTCGGCGGTGAGCCCGGCCCCCGGGTGGAGGAGCAGGGCCACGGATCCACTCGCGTACCAGGCGGCCATCGCGCGCTGATAGCCCACGGCGGCCCTCGTGGACCCAGAGGCCGGACCGGGGAGGAGATGGCCGCGATCGGTGTCGTACCGCACGCCGGTGGGATCGAGGACGATCCGGCACCCGTGGTCGATGTCCTCGCGGAGCCCCCCGCTCAGGACGAGCAGGCTTGGTGTGTCCGCACTGACGCACTCGGCTCCCGCCACCTCGTCCCGCAACTCGCCGAGCTTGAGGCTGCGGCTGGAGTCGCCGGCGATCGAGATCGCCGCGAGGGACGCCACGAGACAGGTGACCACGGTGACGGCCACGGCGATCCGAGCCCGGCGCATCGGCGCGAGATGCCCGATCGCGAGTGCGACCGCTGTCCCCAGCACGAGGCTCAAGGCAGGACCGGCGAAGTTCGGGTAGTCGCCGAAGAACGATGGGGTCGACAGCACGATCGCCACCTGGACCAGGGCGAGCGCCACCCACATCCGGCTCCAGGCACATCGCCATGCCACCACGAGGACGACGGCCAGCAGGGAGACGGCGATCACGATCACGACGGGATCGGTGATCAGGGGCCACAGCGCGGAAGGGATGCTTCGCTTCGACGCCAGGCCCTCGAGGCTCCGCAGGCGCTCGACGATGCCGATCCCGGTGTTCGGTCGCTCGAGCTGGTCGAGAAGCGTGTAGCGGACGAGGGCCTCGGGTGCCGACAGCAGGAACGGCAGGCAGGCCAGACCGAAGGCCAGCGCAGACCCGGCGGCGAACGAGGCGGCCGCCTGGAACCGCCGGGAAGCGCCGGGCCGGGCGCGCAGCACGACCCACGCGAGCAGGACCGCCGCGGAGGCACCCTGCCACAGGTGCACCGAGACACCCAGGCCGAGGGCCGCCCCGATCGCCGCGGCGCGACCCGGGCGGATCCGGCCGGGTCGGGTGGCGAGCAGGAGGCCCAGCAGGAGCAGGATGTTCTCGGGGGCGTGGAGATCCGTGTTGCGCTCGCCGGCGACGGCGACCGTCCACACCGCGTACAGGGCCCCTGCCATGATCCCGGCCAGGCGGCCGTACCGCCCGGCGATGACGGCGGCGGCGGCCGCGGAGACGCCACCCAGGAACATGAATGCCACGCGGGCGATGGCAAACGCCGTGGCATCCCCCGTCACGCTGCCAAGCAACGCGAACGGCGTGAGGCTGAGGACGATCCCCGGAGGGTGCAGCAGGAGGATGTCGCGATACGGCAGGACGCCATGGACGAGCGCAACGGCGGCGCCGAAATAGACGCCGTCGTCGTATCCGATGATGCCGAAGAGGCCCCCATGGCGCACGACCGGAAGCAGGCGGACGAGGAAGGCGACGCCCGCGATCAGGAGCAGGATGCCGACGTCCCGGCGGCTCCGGCCGAGCCGCTCCCGGAGGAGCCACCACCAGTCGCCGGCCGTGCCGGGGACGAGGCGACGACCCAGGCGCGCGACACGCATGCCGAGACCCCCATGAACGTTGGCGCCGGGTTGGTCGTCCGACGCACCCCCTGCGCGGCCCGGCCGACGTCGCCCCACGTGTGGGGCGCTCATGCCGAGCCGCAGTCGGGATCGTGACCCCGTAGCGGGGATGAGCATACGCCGAGACGACGCCGGCCCTCCCGGACGGAGGTGGGCCGCTTCCCCTACCCCAGGCGGCGTTCCCGCACCTCGTCACCGAGGCGCGAGGCCAGGTCGCTCCAGCTGACGCCCTGCTCCTGCGAGCCGTCCCGGCGGCGCACGGACGCGGTCCGGGCCTCCACCTCGCGGTCGCCAAGGATGAGCATGTAGGGCACCTTCTGGCCCTGCGCC
>Ga0302262_10000925_pt1 | contig 12442 bp, 7 predicted proteins | sample II_Fen_E3_4_FD_194557 | JGI IMG/M metagenome (GOLD analysis project Ga0302262, IMG submission 194557) | Peat permafrost microbial communities from Stordalen Mire near Abisko, Sweden - II_Fen_E3_4 | ecosystem: Environmental > Terrestrial > Soil > Wetlands > Permafrost | place: Sweden: Abisko...
CAGACTCTCCCTCCCAAAGGCGCATAGGAATGCGGTGGGGAAAACCACGGAGGCGGGGTCGCGTCAACGTTTTTAAGCGAGCGGTTAAACCGACTTTGGTCGTAGCCACCCCCACAAACGCACGATTTGTGCGCTTTTCACCCCCGCCGCCTCACCAAATTACCTAGCGCATCAACACCAGCTCCTCCGCCATCGAAGGATGCAAGGCCACCGTCGCATCAAAATCCGCCTTGGTCAGCCCGGCCTTCACCGCAATCGCCACCGCCTGCAGAATCTCGGGCGCATCCGGCCCGATCATATGCACACCCAGCACCTTGTCGCTCGCCGCATCGACCACCAGCTTGTAAAACCCCCGCTCGGCCCGCGCGGCAAACATGTTCTTCATCGGCCGGAAATCACTGGTATAAATCTTCACCCCATGCCCCGCCTCGCGCGCCTGCCGCTCGGTCAGCCCCACGCCCGCCAAGGGCGGCTGCGAAAACACCGCGCTGGGGATATGGTCATAGGCAATGGTGCGCGGCGCGCCACCAAACACCGTATCGGCAAAGGCATGCCCCTCGCGGATCGCCACCGGCGTCAATTGCACCCGATTGGTCACATCGCCCACAGCATAGATGCTCGGGCAACTCGTGGCATTATACGCATCCACCGGCACCGAACCATCAGCCCCCAGCGCAATCCCAGCGCTCTCCAGCCCCAGCCCCTGCGTCTTGGGCCGCCGCCCCGTCGCCACCAGCACAGCATCGGCCTCCATCGCCTCTGCCCCCCGCGTCGAAACCAGCAGCGAACCATCGCCCTGCTTCACAATGCTCTCAATCGGGCTGTCAAACCGAAACGCGATCCCCCGCGCCCGCATGATCGGCAGCAACCGCTCGGTCAGCGCCTCCTCATACCCGCGCAGGATCTTGTCCGACCGGTTGACCACCGTCACCGCCGCGCCCAGCGCATTAAAGATCCCGGCAAACTCCAGCGCGATATAGCCCGCGCCCTGTATCACCACCCGCTTGGGGAATTCCGCCAGCCCAAACACCTCGTTGCTGGTGATCGCATATTCATTGCCCGCAAACTCCGGCATCACCGGCCAGGCGCCCACCGCAATCAAAATCACCCGCGCCGAAATCTCGCGCCCACTGGCCAGCCGCACGGTGTTCGGCCCAGCCACCACCGCCCGCTCGGCAAAATGCTCGACCTTGTTGTTGTCCAGCGTGCTCGTATAGGCCCGCTCCAGCCGGTCCACATCGCTGGCCACAAAATCGCGCAAAGCCGCCCAGTCAAACCGCGCCTCGCCCAAAGTCCAGCCCAGCCGCGCGGTATCGTGCAAGTCTTCCGCAAACTGGCTAGCATAGACCAGCAGCTTCTTGGGCACACAGCCCCGGATCACGCAGGTCCCGCCCACGCGAAACTCCTCGGCCACCGCCACCCGCGCGCCATGGCTGGCCGCAATCCGGCTCGCCCGCACCCCGCCCGATCCGGCGCCAATCACAAACAGGTCATAGTCAAACTCGGCCATCACACGCTCCTGCAAGCCCCCATGGCCGCGCCGCGCCGATATGGGGCCACCCCGCCCCCTTGCCAAGCCACCCGCCCTCAATCGGCCGGATTATGCGCCTTCAAAAAGGCCTCCATCGCCTTGAGCAGCGCCAGCCGATCCTCCTCGCGCGTAAAATTATGGTCCGCCTTGGGCATGGTCACAAAATCCACCGGCTTGCCCGCCGCCTTCATGCGCGAAGCCATGGCCTGCGACTGGTCATAGGGCACCGTGGCATCCATCTTGCCATGCACCAGCAACAGCGGCGCCTTGATCCGCGCAACCGCATTGGCGGGCGAGACAGCGGCAAAATCAGGCGTCATGCGCTGCCATGCCGAACGGTTGCTGTTCTCGTTGAGCGCGTTGTACCCCATATCATTCACCTCGCGCCGCAACAGCGACACGCCCGCGATCGAGATCCCGCAGCGCCACAAATCCGCATCGCGCGCCAGCCCCCACATCGTGGCATAGCCGCCATAAGACGCCCCCACCAGACAGGCCCGCTTGCCATCGCCGATCCCCTGATCAACCAGCCATTTCAGCCCGTCATTCAGGTCATCCTGCATCGCAAAGCCCAATTGCCCCTCGCCCTTGCGCTCAAAATCCTCGCCATAGCCGGTCGAACCGCGAAAATTGGGCTGGAGCACCGCATAGCCAAGGCTGGCCACAAATTGCGCCCAATAGTCGAAATCATCGGTATCATGCGCCCACGGCCCACCATGCGGCATCACCACCACCGGCAAGCCCTTGGCCTCGCGCCCCTTGGGCAGGGTCAGCACACCCTCGATCTCCAGCCCGTCGCGCGCTTTATAGCGGATCATCGACACCGGATTCTGCGCCTCACCCTTCAGCTTGTCATTGACATAGGCGATCAGGTGCAACTTGCCTTCGGCGTGGCTATAAAAATAGATCGCGCCGGGGCTATCCGCCCGCTCGATCTGGACCAGCATCTTCTGCTTGTCGGCGCTAAAGCTCACAATATGCACCCGGCGCCCCGGCACAGCCTTGTCAAACGCAGCCTGCAATTCGGCCAGTTCCGGGTCCAGCCACACCCTCTCGCGCTTCGCCCCGGCCAACCACACGCCCAGCACAGTCTGGCGATCCACATCGGTAATCGTGCTGGCGATCCAGCTTCCCTCAGGCGCGGCCCAGATCTTGCGCACATCCTTTTGCGTGGGCAGATCCACCTCAAACAAGGCGCTGCGCTTGGCCTCGTCCAAGTGGATCAGAATGCCGTGATCGCTCCCGGCGATAAAGCCTTCGGGGCTGATCGTTTCCTCGCGCTTGCCAACATCCGCGCGGTCGATGGTGCGAAACGGGCCATTGCCCCCCGAACGATAGATCACCCGCGCCTTTTGCGGGGAATCCTGATAGCCATAGCCCAGCCGCACCGCGCCCGTGCCATCGGCCACCCAATGCATCACATCCTCGACCCCGCCCAAAATTTGGGTTGCACTGCCATTTTCCACATTCACGCGATAAACAGCGGGCCAGAACCCATCAAAATTGGTATAAATCGTGCTCTGCGCCGCCACCAGCGCGGTCGGGCTGCCATCGCGGGCCACCCACAGCACGCGGTCCGAACTCTGGCCATTCTTGTCCTGCAACAGCAAATTGGCCTTGCCCGTCTTGCGATTGACCCCAATCAGGCGACTGACATACCACCGGTCGCCCTCGACAAATTGCTGCTTGGTAACATGCACCAGCACATGGTCCTCGCCCGCCCATTCAAGCCCATAAGCCTCCATCATGTCCGGCACCCCCAGACACACCGGCTTGATGGCCTGATCAAACAGGCTGGTGATGCAGATCCGGCGCTGCCCGCCCAAACCGATCAATCCGGCAAGAAAAGCGCCACCGGGCGAAAGTTCCGGCTCACTGATAAAGGGCAGGACAGCGTAATCGGCAGCCCCATGGCCAGTAGTCGCAACCGCTGGCGCTTGCGCCAGCGCGCCCTGTCCCGCGCACAAAGCCGCCCCAGCCCCAACCAAGGCCAACGCCACCTTCACAGCCATCCGCCGCGCGAAACCTGCCCCTGAAATCATCTATCGCCCCCTCGAAGAATCCCCTCCAACAGGAAAATCTTCGAGAGAGAGACTAGAATACAATACGCAACACTTTCAATACAGTTCTGTTATCACACCCCACATAGGCATCATAACAAACACCAATATTGCCAATTTACGCCAGCCCAACCTCGGCCAGCAAAGCCTGCGTCGAAGGGTCAAACGTCGCCTCGCCCTTCTCGATGGCCTTGGCGATTTCCTTGCCCAATTCCACGCCAAACTGGTCAAACGGATTGATGCCCAGCAACACCGCATTGGCAAAGGTGCGATGCTCATGGAAAGCGATCATCGCGCCCAGCGCCGCCGGGGTCAGATCATCGATCAGCATCGTGGCCGAAGGCCGGTTGCCCGCATAGGCCCGCGCCGGATCGGCATTGGCCTTGCCCGCCATCAAAGCCGCCCCTTGCGCAAAGCAGTTCATCAGCAAGATGCGGTGATGCGCCGGGTCCAGATCATCGCCGGGCGCGGCCACCGCGATAAAGTCCACCGGCACCAGCACCGTGCCCTGATGCAGCAACTGGAACACCGCATGCTGCGCATCGGTGCCCACCCCGCCCCAGGTGATCGGCGCGGTCGGCCCCTCCACCGGCTCCCCGGTAAAGGTCACGCTCTTGCCATTCGATTCCATCTCCAATTGCTGAAGATAATCGGGGAACAGCGCCAGCCGCTCGTCATAAGCAAACACCGCCCGGCTCTGCGCCCCCAGAATGCGGGTATACAACTGATCGGCAAAAGCCGCGCGCAAGGGCAGGTTGTCCGCCCCCTCGGTCGCGGCAAAATGCTCATCCACCGCCGCCGCGCCTTCCAGAAATTCGGCAAACCCCTCAAAGCCCAGCGCCAGCGCAATCGGAAAGCCAATCGAGGACCACAGCGAATAGCGCCCCCCCACGTTTTCCGAGAAAGGCAACACCCGCGTCTCATCCACGCCCCATTCCACCGCCTTCTCGGGCGCCGCCGTCAGCGCCACCACGCGGCCATAGGGGTCCTCCACGCCATTCTCGCGCAGCCAGTTGAGCGCCGAGAGCGCATTGGTCATCGTCTCGATGGTGGTGAAGGTCTTGGAGGCCACCGCGATCAGCGTGGTGGCCGGGTCCGCGCGCGAAAACGCCTGCTCCAGCGCCACGCCATCAATGTTCGACACAACATGCACCTGCACCACGCAGCCATCACGCGTCAGCGCATCAATCGCCAGCGCAGGCCCCAGCGCACTGCCGCCAATGCCGATATGGATCAGATGCTTGATCTCGCCCAGCGCCCCGCCATGGATCGCGCCGACCAGCGCCGCCGTGCGCTGATGCAGCGCCTGCGCCTCTTCGACCGAGCTTTCCTTGCCGATCCCGCGCTGCGCGGTATGCTCGGCGCTGCGCCCCTCGGTCACATTGATCTTTTCCCCGCCCAGCAATTGCGCGCGGCGGCCCACGAAATCCTCGGCCTGCGCCAAAGCCTCGAACCCGGCAATATGCGCATCGTCGAGATGGGTCTTGGACCAGTCAAAGCGAATCGTGCCGCCCGGAATGGCCAATTGCGTGGAAAGCTTGCCCAAACGCTCCGCATCCCCGGCAAACAGCTCGGCCAGTGTCGGCTTGGGCAGCGCATGAAGATGATCCCACGAAGCCTTGATGGTTTCTTTATCGGACACGCGCACTACTCCCATAGCGATTAGGTAAAAACAGGTTGTCGCAACCTATGCCCTCCCAATCGGCCAAGGCCAAGAGCGCACTTGCAGCAAACAGCGGATTTTCTGCGTGAATACGTTTCGTTCATGACCAAACCGTGGCAAGTCTCCCCCCGCACAGCCCCGGTTCACCCCCCATGCAGCGCCATCATGGCACAAGCCCGCGCGCGGCGAATGGCTTGACGCGCGGCGCTTGGCCCAACATGGGCTTTGACAACAACCCCAGGGAAACGAAACGCATGACGCAGACCACCACCCAGCCCCCCGCCAACGGCGCGCCCGGCGCCCCCAAGGCGGCCAAGGAAGAGGAAAACTTCTTTGTTTTCCTGCTAAAACTGGTGTTGATCGTGCTGATCTTCCGCAGCTTCATCCTCTCGCCCTTCAATATCCCCAGCGAATCGATGCTGCCGCGCCTGGTGGTGGGCGATTATTTGCTGGCCGCCAAATGGCCCTATGGCTACTCGCGCTACTCGCTCCCGCTCAGCCTGCCGCTGATCCCCAATCGTATTTTGGCGCATCAACCCGCGCGCGGCGATGTGGTTATCTTCAAGGCCCCCCCGCTCAATCAGGATGACTGGATCAAGCGCGTGATCGGCCTGCCGGGCGACACGATCCAGATGCGCGGCGGCGTGCTCTATATCAATGGGGTTGCCGTGCCCAAGGTGCGCATCGCGGATTTCGAGATCGCCGTCTCGCCCAACACGCAATGCTATCAGCCGCGCTATGGCGCCACCACCAATTACGAAACCACCAAGCCCGACGGCACCAAAGTGTGCCACTATCCGCAATTCCGCGAGACCCTGCCCGCCGAAAATGGCCAGCCCGGCAAGAGCTACAATGTGCTCGATCTGGAAGGCACCCCGCAGGATAACACCACCCCCTATATCGTGCCCGAAGGCACCGTCTTCCTGATGGGCGATGATCGCGACAATTCGCAAGACAGCCGCTTTGCCACCGATGTGGGCGGCATCGGCTATGTGCCGCAGGGCAATCTCGTGGGCCGCGCCACGCTGATGATGTGGTCCACCGATGGCTCGGCCAACTGGTTCCTGCCGTGGACCTGGTTTTCCGCCGCCCGCTGGAGCCGCATCGGGGGCACCTTTTGAGCGCCCTTCCCGAAGCGACCCTCGCCTTCCTCGCCACGCTCACCGGCCTTCCGGTGGACCGCCGCGATGAATGGCGCGCCGCGCTCACCCATGGCAGCTACACCGCCCAGTTTGGCCAGAAAGGCCGCAGCAAAACCGGCACCAAACTGCCCGAGGATTACCAGCGTCTGGAATTTCTGGGCGACCGCGTGCTGGGCATGACCATCGCGCAATGGCTGTATGAAACCGAGGGCGACGCCGAAGGCAAACTCTCGCAACGCCTCAACGTGCTGGTCAGCCGCCAGATGTGCGCGCAAATCGCCCGCCAGATCGGCCTTGGCGAGCATATCCTGCTGGGCAAGCAAGCCCGCGATGATGGCGGCAGCGATAGCGAAAACATTCTGGGCGATGTGGTCGAGGCGCTGATCGGCGCCCATTTCACCCTGCATGGCTTTGAACCCACCCGCGCCTTCATCCGCCGCCTGTGGGCCGATGCGGTGGGCGGCCGCGCAGGCCAATCCAAGCACCCCAAATCCGCGTTGCAGGAATGGGCCGCCGGCAGCCGCCGCAAGCCGCCCGAATACCGGCTGGTCGATCGCTCCGGCCCCGACCATTCCGCACGTTTCACCGTCGCCGTCGCCGTCAAGGGCGTGGGCGAAGCGCAAGCCATCGCCTCCAGCAAGCAGGAGGCCGAAACCGCGGCCGCCGCAGAATTCCTGAGAAAGTTCGCATGACCCAAGTAGCAGAATCCTGCGGCCTCGTCGCCGTGCTCGGCGCCCCCAATGCGGGCAAATCCACGCTGGTCAACGCGCTAGTCGGCCAAAAGGTCGCCATCGTCTCGTCCAAGGCGCAAACCACCCGCGCCCGCCTGATGGGCATCGCGCTCGAACAATCCGACAAGCACAACGCCCAGATCATTCTGGCCGACACGCCCGGCATCTTCGCCCCGCGCCGCCGCCTTGATCGCGCGATGGTCGCCGCCGCCTGGGAAGGCGCCAGCGAGGCCGACGCCATCCTGCTGGTGGTCGATGCCGCCAAGAAAAACCGCGAACAATTGAACGCCATCCTCGAATCGCTCAAGGATCGCCCCGAACGCAAGCTGCTCGCGCTCAACAAGGTCGATCTGATCGCCAAAGAACCCCTGCTCGCCATCGCGCAGGATCTCAATGCCATCATCCCCTTCGATGAAATCTTCTTCATCTCGGCGGGCACCGGCGATGGCGTGGCCCAGCTCAAGGCCCGCCTTGCCGATCTGATGCCCACCGGCCCTTGGAACTTCCCCGAAGACCAGGTGTCCGACGCCTCCGAACGCCTGCTCGCCGCCGAAATCACCCGCGAGCAGCTCTACCGCCAGCTCAATGACGAACTGCCCTATGACAGCACCGTGCGCCCCGAAAGCTACACGATGCGCAAGGATGGCAGCGTCGAGATCCGCCAACAGATCGTCATCGCCCGCGATAGCCAAAAGAGCATCGTGCTGGGCAAAGGCGGCGCCCGCATCAAGGCGATCGGCGAAGCCGCCCGCACCGAACTGGCCAAGATCCTTGGCCACCCGGTCCACCTGTTCCTGCATGTGAAGGTGGATGAGAACTGGGCCGAAGCACGCGAGATCTATGAGGAAATCGGTCTGGAGTGGGTGCGCTAAACCGCCCCTCCCCCCATTGCGCCCCCGCGCGCAATGGGGCATGGCTCGCAACAGAATTGTATCAAAGGGTTGCCCATCCGAAATATCGGAGAAATGTGCCGGCTCTAGCCAAGCCACCGCTTGCTAGAGCCAAGCCTTGCCGGATGGGGGTCCGCGCAAGGTTTACGGGGGTAAACAAGCGGGACGGAGATACTTTTACCATGCTTCACTTCATCGCGGCCTTGCCCGGTCGGCTCCGCGCCTATGACCAAACACGCGGCCCGCGCACCGGCTCGCACGCGCAGGATCTGGCGCTGACAGGTCTTGCCTATCTGATGGTGGCACTGTTGCTGCGCGGGGGCACGCTGGGTTTCCCGGCCATCCATATTGACGAGCAATTCTACCTGCTGGTGGGCGATCGCATGCTCCACGGCGCGATCCCCTTTGTCGACATCTGGGATCGCAAGCCGGTCGGCCTGTTCCTCCTGTTTGCCGGAATGCGCCTGCTGGGCGGCGATGGCATCCTGCAATATCAGTTGGTGGCGCTGGCCTGCGCGGCGGCCACCTCGCTGGTGATCTACCGCATCGCCCGCACCGTGGCGAGCCGTGCGGGGGCATGGTGGGCGGGCGTAGGCTACCAGCTCTATCTCTCGGCCTTCTTCTGCTTTGGCGGACAGGCGCCGGTCTATTACAATCTGCTGGTCGCGCTGGCCGCACTGGCCATGCTGCGCATCTGGACCGCGCCCAGCGGCCGCCGCCTGCTGGCCCATGGGCTGGTGGTGATGGCGCTGCTCGGCCTGGCGATCCAGATCAAATATACCGTGGTGTTCGAAGGCATGGCCTTTGGCCTCGCGCTGATCGCGCGGGCGCATCACATTGGCTGGCACCGCTGGCGCATCCTGTTCGCCTCGCTGCTCTGGGCGGGGCTGGCGCTGGCGCCCACGCTGGCGGCTTGGGCCACCTATGCCGCCATGGGCTATAGCGATGCCTTTGTTCAGGCCAATTTCCTGTCGATCTTTGGCCGCCACGAAGAATTCAGCGGCTCGCTGTTCCGCCTGTTCAAGGAAACCTTGGCGCTCAGCCCGGTGTGGTGCGCCCTGTTCCTCGCCCCCCGCCGCATCCCGTCCCTGCAAGGCCCCGCCAGCTCAGAGCTGAAATTTCTGCGCTACTGGGCCGGTGCGGCTGTGCTGGGCTTCCTGCTGTTTGGCACATGGTATGATCACTATGTCGCCCCGCTGCTGGTGCCGCTGATGGTGCTGGCCGCCCCGGCGCTGGGTCAGCCGCGCCCCTGGCGCTGGTATACGCGCTTCCTGGTTGGCTTTGGCATCATCGCCGCGGCCAGCGTGACCATTTACAACATGCGCCACCATGGCACAACCGCCCAAGTCACCAAGGCTGCCGAGCTTATCCACACCGCCTCGCTCACCCCGCAGGGCCAAGGCTGCGTCTATATCAACGAAGGTGATCCGATCCTTTATCACCTGACCAAATCCTGCCTGACCACACCCTTTATTTTCCCCAATCACCTCAACGCCATGGTTGATGCCAATGCGCTGGGTGTGGATGTACAGGCCGAGGTCAAGCGCATTCTCGACACACGCCCACAAGTGGTGGTGATGACGGTCAAGCCATCCTCCCTACCGGTCAATTGGCAAACGCGGCACCTGATGTTTGCCCGCCTCAAGCAGGATTATGACCTCTACAGCCAGATTGATGTCGGCTGGCGCAGACTGCTGATCTATCGCCTGAAAGCGCCCCACGCGGCGCCAATCGGTACATAACACGGGAACAGGGCGGCGCTCTCGGGCGCCGCCCCTTTGGCTCACTCGCCCTCGGCCACCTTCTTCGCCGCCGCCTTCTTGGCCGCTGGCTTTTTCGCCGGAGCCTTCTTGGCCGCCGCCTTCTTCTTGGGCACCGCCTCCTCGCCCTCTGCCGCCTCATCCCCCGCCTTCTTGGCCCCCGCCTTCTTCGCCACCGCCTTCTTGGCCGCAGGCTTCTTCGCCGCAGGCTTCTTCTTCCCCTTGGCCGGCCCCTTGGCGGCGCGCTCATCGATCAACACGATGGCCTCCTCCAGCGTCAACTCGCCCGGGTCCTTCGCCTTGGGCAAGGTCGCATTGGTGATGCCATCGGTCACATAAGGCCCAAACCGCCCCGCCATCAGCTTGATCTCGCCCCCGGTCACCGGATGCGGCCCAAACACGTTCAAGGGTTCGGCCGCCGTGCGCCCACGCCCACCGCCCGCCGCCGCCTCGGCCAGCTTGGTGACAGCCAAATTCATGCCCGTCTCAAACACTTCGGCGGTGCTGCGCAATTTGGCATATTTGCCGCTATGCGCCAGATACGGCCCATAGCGCCCAATGCTCGCGGTAATCGCCTCCCCGCTCTCGGGATGCACCCCCACATTGCGCGGCAGGCTCAGCAGCTTGACCGCCCAGTCCAGCGTCATCTCGCCAATATCCTTGGGGATGCTGGCCATCTTCTTGGCCTCGCCCTCGCCCGTCTGAATATAAGGCCCAAACCGCCCCACCTTGCGCATGATCGGCTCGCCCGTTTCCGGATGCTTGCCCAATTCGCCCTCTTCGCCCGCCTCCGCCCCACCGGGCTGCGCAAACTTGCGGGTGAATTTGCACTCGGGGTAATTGTTGCAAGCGATAAACGCGCCATAGCGCCCCCCCCGCAAGCTCAGCCGCCCCGCCTCGCAAGCCGGACACTTGCGCGGATCAGACCCATCCTCGCGCGGCGGAAACAGATAATCGCCCAAAAACTCATCCAAAGCCTCGGTCACTTCCGAAGGCTTCTTCTCCATCACCTCATCCGACTTGGGCTTGAAATCCTTCCAGAATGCCTCCAGCACAGACCGCCAAGCGGCCCGCCCGCCCGACACATCATCCAGCTCATCTTCCATCCCCGCCGTAAACTCATAGGCCACATAGCGCGTGAAAAACCGCTCGAGAAACGCCGTCAGCAGCCGCCCCGATTCCTCGGCAAAGAACCGGTTCTTCTCGGTCCGCACATAAGCGCGATCCTTGAGCACCTGCAACGTCGCTGCATAGGTCGAAGGCCGCCCAATCCCCAGCTCCTCCAACCTTTTGACCAACGAAGCTTCCGAATAGCGCGGCGGCGGCTGCGTAAAGTGCTGGCTCGCGTCCACACCTTCCTTATGCGGCATGTCGCCCTTGGCGATGATGGGCAACAGATTGCCATCCTCATCCTCATCGCTCTTGGTGTCGCGGCTTTCGTCATACACCGCCATAAAGCCGGGGAATTTCACCACCTGCCCCGTGGCGCGCAACTCATGCTGCCCCGTCCCATCGCGCAAAGTCACCGTGGTCCGCTCCAGCGCCGCGCTGGCCATCTGGCTCGCCAAAGCCCTCTTCCACACCAGCGCATAGAGCTTGGCCTCATCCCCGCTGCCAAACGTATCGCGGGTGAAATCGGTGGGCCGGATCGCCTCATGGGCCTCCTGCGCATTCTTGGCCTTGGTCTCGTAAATGCGCGGCTTCTCGGGCACATAATGCCCCGAAAACCGGTTATTGATCTCCACCCGCGCCGCCGAAATGGCGCTATGGTCCATCTGCACACCATCGGTTCGCATATAGGTGATCGCGCCCGCCTCATACAGCGTCTGCGCCACCCGCATCGTATGGCTGGCCGAAAAGCCCAGCTTGCGCGCAGCCTCCTGCTGAAGCGTGCTGGTCGTAAACGGCGGATAAGGGTTGCGACGAAGCGGCTTGGTTTCCACCTCCTCCACGCGAAACGCCCCCTGCTCCACCGCCGCCTTGGCCCGCGCGGCAATCCCCGCCTCGCCCAGGCTCAGCTTCTCCAGCTTCTGCCCCTCAAACTTGACCAGCCGCGCCGGAAAATGCGTGCCATCATGCAGCATCCGCGCCACGACCTGCCAATATTCCTCGGGCTTAAACAGCTCAATCTCGCGCTCGCGCTGCACAATCAGCCGCAAAGCCACCGATTGCACCCGCCCCGCCGATTTCGCCCCCGGCAGCTTGCGCCACAACACCGGCGAGAGCGTAAAGCCAAACAAATAGTCCAGCGCGCGGCGCGCCAGATAAGCGTCGATCAAATCCTGATCCAGCTCGCGCGGATGCGCCATGGCGGTGGTCACCGCCTCCTTGGTGATGGCGTTAAACGTCACCCGCTGCACATCCTTGGGCAGCGCGCGCCGCTTGGCCAGCAATTCGCGCACATGCCAGCTAATCGCCTCCCCCTCGCGATCAGGGTCAGTCGCCAGGATCAGTCGGTCGGCCTGCTTGGCCAGATCGGTAATCTCGCGGACGCGGGCCTGCTTGTCGCCATACAGCTCCCAATCCATCGCGAAATCATCATCGGGCCGCACCGATCCATCCTTGGGCGGCAAATCGCGAATATGGCCATAGCTGGCCAACACCCGGTAATCCTTGCCGAGATACTTCTCGATGGTCTTGGCCTTGGCCGGCGATTCTACGATGA
>Ga0302262_10000927_pt1 | contig 12424 bp, 15 predicted proteins | sample II_Fen_E3_4_FD_194557 | JGI IMG/M metagenome (GOLD analysis project Ga0302262, IMG submission 194557) | Peat permafrost microbial communities from Stordalen Mire near Abisko, Sweden - II_Fen_E3_4 | ecosystem: Environmental > Terrestrial > Soil > Wetlands > Permafrost | place: Sweden: Abisko...
GGGCCTCGGCTGGGCGATGGGCCTGACGCTGGTGCTGCTGCTCGTCGTGTTCGCCGGACTCACGCGGGCGACGCTCGCGATGGTGCTCGGGCCGGCGGACGCGTCGTCGGACGGACTCGCGGACGGATCGGCAGGCGCGCGTTCGAGTACGGGCACGAGCGCCGGTGCGAGTGCGGGGACGACCGTCCGCGCGGGTGCCGGACCGATGCTGCCGCTGGTCCTGGCGCTGACCGCCACCGCACTCGTCGGGTTCCTCGCCACGCCGCTCGGCGACGCGATCGCCCGGGCCGTGCAGGTGCTGTCGTGATCGCGCGCGACGACCTGCCGGCGGCCGCGGCCGCGCTGCTCGACGCCGGGCACCGGCTCGCGCTCGTCGCCGCGCACGACGACGGGCCCGCCGGCTTCCGCGTCGTCTACAGCTTCGCGCGGCCGGGCGGGCGCACGGAGCTCGTCGTCCCCGTGCCTCGCGACGACCCGCAGGTCCCGTCCCTGGCCGCGCTGTCGTTCCCGGCGGGCCGGTTCGAGCGCGCGATCCGCGACCAGTTCGGCATCGAGCCCACCGGCCACCCCCGGCCCCGCCGCCTGGTGCACCACGCGCACTGGCCCGACGGCTGGTACCCGATGCGCCGCGACGCCGGCCCGACGCCGGGCTTCCGGCCGGACGTCAGCCGGTTCGACTTCGTCCCGGTGGAGGGCGCGGGGGTGTACGAGATCCCGGTCGGGCCGGTGCACGCCGGGATGATCGAGCCGGGGCACTTCCGGTTCTCGGTGGTCGGGGAGACCATCGTGCGGATGAAGGCGCGGCTGTGGTTCGTCCACCGCGGCATGGAGAAGCTCCTCGAGGGTCGCACCCCCGGGCACGGGATGGAGCTGGCTGAGCGGATCAGCGGGGACACCGCCGTCGGGCACGGCCTCGCGTTCGCGATGGCCGTCGAGGAGGCGCTCGGGCTCGACGTGCCCGAGGAGGACCGCCTGGTGCGCGCGCTGCTGCTCGAGCTCGAGCGGCTGCACAACCATGTGGCCGACCTCGGCGCGATGGCCAACGACGTCGGGTTCGGGATCATCCACGTCCACACGCAGCGGCTGCGCGAGTCGCTGCTGCGCCAGCACCGGACGCTGACCGGCCACCGGCTGCTGCGCGGTGGCGTCGGCATCGGTGGCGCCCGCCTGCTCGCGACGCCGGACCTGGCGCTGCTGCGCAGCGTGGAGGCCGAGACCGCCGAGCTGGTGGCGCTCGCCCTGGACAGCTCCGTGGTGCTCGACCGGTTCACCGGCACGGCGGTGCTGCACCGCGAGGAGGCGCTGGCGATGGGCGCGCTCGGCTACGTGGCGCGCGCCTCGGGCGTGGACGTCGACGCGCGCCGGGACCACCCGTTCATCGACCTCGGCCCGGGCCTGCAGGTGTGCACGGCCGAGGCCGGCGACGTGCTGGCGCGGTTCACCGTGCGCGCGGCCGAGGTCGGCGTGTCCGTCACCCTGATCGCCGACCTCGTCGGCCGGCTGGGCGGCCGGCTGGGCACCGGCACGGGCTGCGTCGCGCCCGGCGAGCTCCTGCCGTCGGACGAGCCTTCGCCGTCCGCCGGGCCTGGTCGGTCCGACGAGTCCGGTCTGTCCGACGAGCCGGCACCGTCCGCCAAGCCCGCGCCGCAGGCGTCGGGGACCGCGTTCGTCGAGGCGTGGCGCGGCACCGCGTGCCACCGCGTCGAGCTCGACGCGACCGGCCGGATCAGCCGGGCGGCCATCGTCGACCCGTCGTTCTTCACCTGGCCCGCGCTCCCGGTGGCGCTGGCGGACACGATCGTCCCCGACTTCCCCCTGGCCAACAAGAGCTTCAACCAGTCCTACGCCGGCAACGACCTGTAGGCCTCACGCCCGGCTCAGGGCAGCGGCACCGGCACGTCCAGGCCGCCCTCTCGCGTGAGGCGACGACCCATCTGCACGAGCGACGGCTGGGCGACGAACCCGCCGGCGAACAGCCCCTGTCCCTTACCGAACAGCGGCGACCGTTCGACGAGGTCGGCCGGGGCGTAGCCGAACAGGGACCCCAGCTCGGCCAGGTCGTGCGGAGAGCTCATCCGCAGCAGGGCGAGGTTGTCACACTGCGACAAGGCGTTCGGGTGGACCTTCGACGGCCGCTGGGTCGACAGGAGCAACCACAGCCCGTACTTGCGGCCCTCCGCGGCGATCTGGACGATCCGCGCGGTCAGGGCGCGCTCGAGCGGCGTGATCGGGTCCGGTGGGCAGAGGTTGTGCGCCTCGTCGATGACGATGAGGACCGGCGCCCGCTCGTAGCGGTGCGCCCAGAGGTGGTCGAGCATGCTCAGCGCAGCGGCCAACGGCTCGTCCGGGTGATCGAACCCGCCGAGGTCCATCACCAGGGCCCGGGGCCGGGTGGCGTAGACGTCCTCAGCGGTCTCGGAACCCTTCGCCCACAGGTCCCATTCGAGCACGCCGAGGTTCTCGATCCGCAGGGCGAGGAGTTGACGAGCCGGGTCCGGCGACGCCTTGAGCGTCGCGAGGAGGTGCTCGTCCTGGACGGCCCCGACCTCGCGCTCGAACTGCAGCAGGACGTTGTACTCCCCGGGGTCCGTGACGGGGTCGAGGCGCAGGACTGCCGCCTTCGTCCGGAGGTCGAGGTCGACATACCGCACCCTCAGCTGCTGGCCGTCGTCGCGCGAGCTGTGCAGCACCCGGGTGTGCTGCTCGCGCAGCAGCGCAACCTGCGCCTCGTCGGCGCCCTCGACCGTCTCGCCGATGCCGACGAAGTCCGCGTTGGGATCCATCACCAGGATCGGCAGGCGGGTGTGGATCAACAGCTGTTCGAGCACCACGCCGAGGGCGTAGGTCTTGCCCGATCCGCTCTGCCCGCACCAGAAGGTGTGGCGGTTGAAGCGCTCCGCGATGAGGTGCGCGTCGGTGCCGTCCGCCGTCCCGATCCTGAGGTTGACCATTCTCGGGATGCTAGCCGCGATCGCTCCCCGGGTGGCTGGTGGTCGGCAGACGCGCGGAGGGGGCGTGCGCTCAATCGCCGGCGAGCTCGGCCAGCACCTTCGCCACCCTGCGGTCGCGGGTCGCGGCGGACTTGGCGGCTTCCACGGCCAGCACGTGCGCCCGCTGATGGCTGTACGACAGCCGGGCCCACGCCTCGGCGGCGGAAGGGTCGCGGTGCAGCGCCTCGGCGAGTGCAGCGGGAACCTCGACCACGCGAGGGGCGTCGTCGACGGCCAGCGCCACCTCGATCTCGTCGCCCGCACCGCGCCCCGTCGCCGCCCGCGTCTCGGCGTTGAAGGAGAGCAGGAACCTGCCGCCCATGGACGCGATCGTGCTGCGGTAGGTGTAGCCCCCGTCGACCGTGACGACCACCGGCACGCGCTTGCCCCGGCCGAAGCCCAGCACCACGTCCTCGGGCACGACGATGCCGACGTTGTTCCCACCGCTCGCCCACAGGGTCGTGCGGAACGTCGCCGTGGGGTTGGCTTCGCCGGAAAGCATCAGGCCTCCTCGACAGGGGATCGATGCGGGTACTGACCGGCGCCGGCCAGCGGACTCATCGGCCCGCGAGTGGACGCGAGTGGACCGACACCCGCCGAGCGCCTCGAGGCGTGGTGACACCTCGTTACGCGAGTGATATGTTGTTACTGCGCCCGATCGGACGGGCTGCCCCCAGAAGGAGTCCACGCGTGAGCGCGAAGATCGCCGGGCCAGGTGCGCAACCGCGACCCCGCCGTGAGCGCACCCGCCTGGCCACCGTGGAAGAGATCAAGGCGACGGCGTTCCGTCTCATGCGCGAGCAGGGCAGCACCGACGTGCGTTTCGCCGACATCGCCCGCGCCATGGGCGTGACCGGCCCTGCCCTCTATCGCTACTTCGACGGCCGGGACGAGCTCCTCACGGCCCTGATGGCCGACGGATACGACACCCTCGGCCGCTGCATCGCCGAGGCGCGCACGGGCGTCCCGGATGCCGACCTGGGGGGGCGCTTGCTCGCTCTCGCACGGGCGTTCCGCGACTGGGCCCGCGCCGAGCCGTACCAGTTTGCTCTGGTGTTCGGCATGCCGGTCCCGGGCTACGCCGCACCGAGCACGGCCCTCACCGTGGCAGCCGACGGCGCGATCGACCAGCTCGCCAACCTGTTCGTCGACGCGTCCGGGCGAGGTGTGCTGCGACCACCGCTGATCCGCGAGGTGTCCGTCCCGTCGGTCGACTGGCAGGCAATCACGCCCCTCGCCCTGGGTGTGCTGATCCCGCCGGAGAGCCTCCAGGCGATGCTGCAGCTCTGGGCGATGCTCCTGGGCTTCGCGTCGCTGGAGGTCTACGGCCAGCTCGACTGGATGAGTCCCGAAGCGCGCGACGGGCTCTTCCTCAGCCATGTCCGGCTCGCCGCCGAGGTCGCCGGGCTTCCGGCGCCGCCACCCTGAGCCTGAGATCCGCCGGTGTCCTTGTCGATGGGGAGAAGAAGATGATCCTGGCTGTCGCGTCCGTCAGGTCTCGCGCCGCAGGTGGTGGCGCGAAGTACGGCACATGCCGATCTCGCACGGCGAGGCACTCGAGCACGGACGTTCGCGGGCCGTTGCGCGGGAGCGTGAGCTCGTGACCGCGGCGATCGTCGTGCGTGGTCTCGTCAAGACGTTCGGTCAGACGCGTGCCCTGGACGGGCTCGACCTGATCGTCGAGGCAGGCGAGGTCCACGGCTTCCTGGGGCCAAACGGCGCCGGCAAGACGACGACGATCCGGGTGCTGCTCGGACTGCTGCGGGCAGATGCGGGGCACGTGGAGCTGTTGGGCGGTGATCCGTGGCGCGACGCCGTCGAGCTCCATCGTCGGCTGGCGTACGTGCCCGGTGACGTCAGTCTGTGGCCCAAGCTCAGCGGGGGCGAGGTGATCGACGTCTTCGGTCGGCTGCGCGGCGACCTGGACCCCGCTCGCCGCGACGAGCTCCTCGAGCGCTTCGAGCTCGACCCGACGAAGAGGGCTCGCACCTACTCCAAGGGCAACCGGCAGAAGGTGGGCCTGGTGGCAGCCTTGGCCTCCCGCGCCGAGCTGCTGATCCTCGACGAGCCGACGTCGGGCCTCGACCCGCTGATGGAGTCGGTCTTCCAGGACTGCATCAGCGAGGTCAAGGCAGAGGGCCGAACGGTGCTGCTGTCCAGCCACATCCTGGCCGAGGTCGAGGCGCTGTGCGACCGGGTCAGCATCATCCGTGCAGGTCGCACGCGACGAAGCGGGACGCTCGACGAGCTCAGGCACCTGGCCCGCACGTCGATCTCCGCGCAGACCAAGCGTCCCGCCGGGGCCCTGACCGGCCTGCCCGGCGTCCACGGCCTCGTGATCGATGGGACACGCGTCCGCTTCGACGTCGACACCGATCACCTCGACGACGCCGTGCGCCTGCTCGGCGAACTGGGCCTGCGCAGCCTGAACTGCCACCCACCCACGCTCGAGGAGCTGTTCCTGGGGCAGTACCGCGACGAGCCCGCCGGCGACGGGGTCAGCGTCGAGCCCGATCGCGAGACCGTGCCGTGACGACGACGATCACGGGCCTGACGGGCGCCACCACGCTGACGCGATTCGTCGTGCGCCGGGACCGGGTGCGGATCGTGGTCTGGGTCGCTGGGATCGCCCTCCTGATGACCCTGATGGCGGCGAGCGTCAAAGGGCTGTTCCCCACCCAGGCCGCCCTTGACCAGGCGGCCGTCGCGTCCCAGGGGAACGCCGCCGCCATCGCGTTCAACGGTCCCGATCAGGGCCTGGACACCCTCGGCGGAGAAGTGGCGTTCCAGGCCGGAGCGATGGGCCTGGTGGTCGTGGCCCTGATGAGCATGCTGATGATCGGCAGGCTCACCCGCGGGGAGGAAGAGTCCGGCCGCCTGGAGATGTTGCGCTCGTTGCCGGTCGGAAGCCAGGCACCCACCACCGCCGCCGCCCTCATCGTGGCCGCCATGAACCTGGCCGTCGGCGTTCTGGTGACGCTCGCCCTGCTCAGTGCGCATCTCCCGCTGGCCGGATCGGTCGTCTTCGGGGTCTCCTTCACCCTGACCGGGTTGCTGTTCGCCGGCGTGGCTCTGGTGGCAGCACAGGTCACCGAGAACACCCGGGTGGTGTACGGCATCACCGGGGCAGTGCTGGGCGCGTCGTTCGTGCTGCGCGCCATGGGCGACATCGGCGACGGCACCCTGTCGTGGTTCTCGCCGCTCGGGTGGGCGCAGAAGACGCGCCCGTTCGCAGGTGAACGGTGGTGGCCCTTCGTGCCACTGCTCGTGATGACCGCTGCGCTGATCGTGGCCAACGGCGCACTGGCCGCCAGGCGAGATCTTGGCGGCGGCCTGGTGCCACCCAGGCCAGGTTCACCACGATCCTCACGCGCCCTCGGGCACCCCCTTGGCCTTGCCCTTCGACTCCAGCGGGGCAGCCTCATCGGGTGGAGCATCGGGCTCTTCTTCGCCGGCCTGGCCTACGGCGGGATCACCAACAGCGTCGACAGCTTCGTCCGCGACAACAAGGCCCTCGCCGACATGCTGGCGCCGGAAGGGGCGGCCAGCCTCGCCGACTCCTACCTCGCCACGTCCTTCGGAATCCTGGCGCTCATCGGCACGGGCTTCGCCGTCCAGTCAGCCCTCCGGCTGCGGACCGAGGAGACCTCCCTGCACGCCGAGCCGGTCTTGGCGACCCCGCTGGCCCGTTGGCGATGGGCGACGAGTCACCTCACGGTGGCCGTCGGCGGGAGTGTGATCGTGCTCGTCGTCGCCGGGCTCGCTGTCGGGGTGGGTTACGGCGCCGGTGGCGGCGATCTCACCCGCCTGCCCGGCTTGATCGGCGCGGCCTTGGTCTACGCGCCCGCCCTGTGGCTGCTGGTGGGCATCGCCGTCGCACTCGTCGGGCTGGCCCCGCGCGCAGCAGGAGCAACATGGGCTGTCCTCGCCGGGTGCTTCGTGGTCGGCCTGCTCGGCAAGGTTCTGAAGCTGCCGGGGTGGGTGATGACCGCCTCTCCGTTCCAGCACGTGCCCAGACTCCCCGCCACCACCCTCAGCCTCCTGCCGCTCATCGTTCTCACCGCGATCGCCGCCGGCCTCACCGTGGCTGGCCTCGTCGGGCTTGGACGGCGAGACATCGGGTGAAGGATGCCGTGGCCGCCGTACCCATTCCCGGGGCGGTGCCGTTCTCGGCATCGGCCACGTCCTGAGATGTCGCGCTGACCAGCCGCTGACCTGCGGCAATACACGCGGACACTTCATCTGCCAACCCGGCTCCGGCCGCCCCGATCGTGATCACGCGGATTCTCACCAGTGACTCGACGGGTACCGCGGTGTACTTCGACGAGAACGGCAACCCCATGAGCGCCTCGACGCAGGTGCACCATCCGGCCTTCCAGGACCGCGTGGTCGCGGGGTCCCGCGCCTGCTGGCCACCGTGTGAGCCTGATCTGAGATCGTCAGGCCGCGGACCAACACGTCGGTGCCCGCCTCCAGGAGCGCCCACTGCTGCGACGGGCGTCGATCGCGCGACGCACGCAACTCGCTGACCGCGACCGTCATTGACGCCGTCGGGTTCGGCCGCGGTGGAGGATGCGGTCCGTGACGAGCTTCATGGACGGGCCTTGGGGCCGTCGGCGCGAGACTCCTGCAGGCTTGACGTGGGTAGCCCTGCACCACGGAAGCCTTCATTCGAATATTCAACCAAGTACTGAATCCAGGGAAATGGGAGCAGGAACATGATCCCGGAAGAAACGTTGAGGATGCTAGAGGCGCTCTCCAGTCAGTGCGATCCCGCGCCCTGGACCGCTTTCATCGAAGGAAGGGACGGCCTTTCCTTCGCTAGCTTCATCCAGACTGGAGAAGGCGACGGTCGCGGGCAAGACATATACGTCAGACAAGATGGCGGCCCGGCGAACGCCGCGTGCCTGGACCTCATCGCGGCCGCACGGACGTGGCTCCCCGACCTCATTTCAGAAATACGGGAAGCCCGCTCATGAGTGGGCCTTCGGACCCGAACCTCTGGCGGCGCTGGTGCGGGTCTGCTGCAGGTTGGGTGACACCGCTTTCGAGGGCCAGGGGTCCTCGGGGACGATGTCGCCATGCCGAAGAAGTACCCACTTGAGTTCTAGAGGGACATGGCCGGGCCAGGACGTTCTTCAAGCAGGATCCGGCTTTGCAAGGCTATCCAACCAACTGGGACTGCTGGCTTGCGCAGCCGGGGGAGGCACCATGACCAACGCACAGTGCCCCGTGTGTGGTTTCGCGGGATTCGCCCAACGACCGTGGACCCAGGATGGGGCTTCGCTTGAGATCTGCCCCTCGTGTGGGATTCAGTTTGGCTACGACGACGCAGCAGGCGGCGACCCTGCGCGGCGCGCTGAGCTGCATCGAACCTGGCGCGCGCGCTGGGTGAGCGCCGGGGTGCCATGGTTGAGTAACAGTCAAGTCGCCCCGGAGGGTTGGGACCCTCTTGCCCAGTTGAGATCGCTCGGTGACGAATAGGATCGTCGCTGTTGCTGGCCTTCACACGTTGTCGGACCCGAGCGTGGGGTCCTGCCGGACTCGACGCAATGAGCACTCGGAGCTGCACAGCGATGCGATCGGGCTGGCTGGGAGGGCGGACGGGAGTAGTCATGGCCGATGGATTCGAATCTGACACTCCTGCGCGCGCCCTTAAGCCTATTGTTCGGGGAACCTCGCTTGAATCCCTCTTGGTCTTCTTGATCGGGCTAGTCAATGTGGCTACACCCCTCGCGTCTGATCGAGGCGGAAACGGTAGATGGAAGCAGGCCCGAGTTGAAGCCCGGACGTTCGTGGCCGATTCGTGGGGGCCCGAACTGGTCGTCGCCAAGAGACTGGAGAGACGCAAGTTTCTGCACGGCGTTCTCATTGTCTTGTTCGTGGCCGGGGCGGTGCCATCACTGGCGATCTACTTCATGGGAGTATCTACAGGATTGGACTGGCTGAGAATCGTCGGTGGGATCGCGCTCGGAATTGCAGCGATGCCGCTAGGACTGGACGGCCCGGTCATTGTGCGGGGCTACTTCATGACCATGGACTTCTATCGATGGCGAGCCGCTGGTCGACCTGACCGTTGGCATCTGACACCAGCATCTCAGCTCCGCTCGAGGGACCTGGTTTGGGCGGCGTTGCTTGCGGCCGTGCTCGTCTGGTTCTTCATCCGGCTCGCACTCGGCTGAGCCCGGAAATCGGCGCGTATCGTTTAGGGCCACCGGACGCCCCGCGCCGGCCCGCGGCTTTCTCGCCGAGGTGCCGGGGGATCAGCACGTCGATCTCGCCGGCGCCGCGACGCCATCGATGTTGGTGGCCTTGCCAGGACTCCCCCGCCGAGACGAAGCCGACGTCGGCCAGCGCCGACGTAAAGGTGCGCAGCACGTCGGGCTCGGCTCGCACGTCGAGGACCGCGTCGACGTCGTCGGTCGGGCGGGCAGGGGCGACGCCTCGCTCGATGCAGTGCAGCTGGACCATCTGCCCGCCGACGAGTGGTCCATCCGGTCGGATGGCGCTCGGCCACATCCAGGAGTCCGTTCCACGCCTCGGCCTGGGCCGGCGTCATCGGTGGCAGGGCGACGGTCATGCGCCCTCTACCCGACGTGCCGCGGACCAGTCGCCGATGAGCTCGCGGGCGCGGGCCAGCTCGCGCGGCCCGTCGTGGTCGGCGAGGTCGGCGGCGACCAGCAGGAGGGGTACCGGCACCTCGGGGAGCCGTGGCGAGACGTGCAGGACGATGTCGGCGCTCTGCCCCGCGTCGATCAGCAGGTGGTCGCGGATCACCGCATCGGCGTCACCGGCGTGCACGTAGCCCTCGACGTCCCCGGCGGCGGACAGGCCCGCGCGGTCGTCGGACAGCCCCGCGAGAACCACGCGGTCGTCTGAGCGGAGTGCCGGCCGGTCCGGAGCCGAGAGCCGTCGCCGCTCTGCGCGGGAGGCGAGCCAGGAGCGCAGCAGCAGTTCAGGCTCGTCGTCGGCGGCAAGGCGCTCGAGTGCTCGTCGGAGGCGGTAGGACTCGCGAGGCTCGACCCAGTCGGGCCTGCCTCCGTCGCTCAGGACGACAAGCGCCCAGGCCATCCTCGGACTCATCGGCCGGCTGCGCCGCGGCGCGCTGGGCAACGAAGCGGCGTCGACCAGCCAGCGCCCGCCGACGAGGCGGCCGCGGACGCGCCCCTCCGCAGCGAGACGCCGGGCACGGGCCACCGACACGCCCATCATTCGCGCGGCCTCGGGCACGCTGACATCCATGGACACAACAGTAGCGTTAGCACTATAGATGTGTCCATGGCCATGCACTCTGCGGCCTGAGGAAGCACCGAGCGCACGTGACGCCGTCAAACCACCAAGCGGGATCAACAAGTGGGGGACACTGCCCCGTGAGCAAGTTCGTGATCGTCATGCCAGCGGTGTCGTACGCGCGGGAACTCTGGCGGTTCGGAGAGAGGGACCTCGCCAATAGGGCAGCGGCCATGAGCGCGGGCGAGTGCGCCGCCTTGGGAGAGCGCGTCGGCAACCTGAGCTCGAGCGGCGACGCCTCTCGACTCTGGCCAGGAGGTCCGAGCGGGTACACGTCTGCCGTCCTCTTGGCCGTCATCGAGCACCTCGAAGGGCAGGCGCGGCCGTGCGCACGTACCCGCCGTCTGCCCGTGAAGTCGCTGCCGCCGGAGTGGCAACTGTCCGAGGAGCAGCGATGGGCGGCGATCGAACCGGTGGCACGTGAGACGGACTCGCACATGGCCCGGTCAGTAGCCGCACGGGCCCTCAATCCCCAAGCAGGACCGTCGTAGCGGCAACTCTGGGCGGGCCATTTACACGGAGCACGTCAACGCTCGCGGCGATCACCTCGACAACGCATTCCTTCGACGCGATGACGTAGTGCAGCGGCTGGATGCGGAACTCGCCGACCGGCGTCCAGACAGGGCGGAGCTCCGAGGCGAGCCCGCTCCCCCGAACGATCCCGAGCCAGAGCAGTTCCTTGAGGCCGGCATCGTAGAGGCGGTGCTGGCCCCGGGCCTCGTCGTTGATCGAAGTCAACTGGGCGTAGATGACCTGGTCGAATCTGAGGACGACGCACCGCTGGTCGGGGTCACTCGGGTGCGCTCGCTGGGCCAGTGCTCCGCGGCCATGGTCGTCGGACACGAGGACTGCTGCAGGAGCGTTCGGTTCCCAGGTGACGGGAGTTCCCCAGGAGTACGCCTCGACCCGTTCCGCCATGGCCGCAACCTAGTGGAGCATGGGGACTCCCGGTCGTGCCGCACTCCGCTTCGACCACCCAACTCGACCCGGCGCGCGGGTGGATCACGTTCGGGGTCAGAACTGGCGGAGCGCCCACCCGACGAGCAGACGGCGGTTCCGCCCCTTTCGCATGTGAGCTGGGCATGTCTCGTGGTTCGGACGCCAGGGGCAGGACGATGATCAGCGAATGACTGCCGGCCGACGGCTCATCGAGTCCGCACTCCGCGCTCCCATGCGTATACGCGGCTGGGCACCGCGTGCCTCCGGCTGGTTCACGAGAGTCGTGGCTCCGGGCGCGCTGGGCGTCGTCGCGGTCGGCGTAGCGTCGAAGCACGCTAGGCCTGGCACGGCGACGGCGACGATCTACGTGCACCTTCGCGATGAGCAACTAGAAGCGGACGTCGCGCACCTGACAGGTCGGACGGACGAGGGCTACCGGACCACGACGGCTACGACCTCGGTCGGCTACCTGATGCCGGCTGCTAGTTGGTACGAGTGGCTTATCGAGCCCGACAGCGCCGACGACGTCGCCGATCGGATGGCCGAGGCAGTGCAGACCTACGCCGAACCGCACCTCCGGACGCTTGCCGCGGATCCTCAGGCCCTTCTTGCCGCGATCGCTTCATCTCCTTCCTCCTCGACCTTGAGCGGACTTGCCCGATCCGCGCTTCTCCTGCGGCGTGTGGGTCAGGCGCAAGAGGCCACTGAGCTCCTTGTCCGTCGCGTGTCCGGCCTCGCAGACCGCACCGATGTCGCTGCAACGGAAGAGCGGCGCGTCGTTGCCACCCTCGCGGAGCTGTTCGCGCGATAGGGAACGCTCGCCAGCGTCCGCTGCTCGGTGGAGGTCGTCGGCAGCGCGCCTGGGGATGCCGCCGTCATCGAACGCGCGCGGCGCTCAGTCGCGCCGTCATCGCCTCGCTGCCTGCGACCCCAGGCTGTCATCGCTCTGTCGGGTCGGCCGCAGGTTGGGTTGACACCTTGACCTGCGACGACCTGGCTACCACATGCGGTGTGGTAGTCAGGTGGCCACCTATGCCTACAACGGCGACGGGCTACGCGCGTCCAAGACTGTCGGCACCGTCACGACGAAGGGGTCTGCTGCACGGTGACGGGACAGTGCTTCAGGGCGGCGAACCCGTCCTGCGTCGCCGGGAGCTCCTGCGCGGCTTCCCCCGTGCCCCGGCGAGCCCCGCTCCAAGACCGCG
>Ga0302262_10000929_pt1 | contig 12420 bp, 9 predicted proteins | sample II_Fen_E3_4_FD_194557 | JGI IMG/M metagenome (GOLD analysis project Ga0302262, IMG submission 194557) | Peat permafrost microbial communities from Stordalen Mire near Abisko, Sweden - II_Fen_E3_4 | ecosystem: Environmental > Terrestrial > Soil > Wetlands > Permafrost | place: Sweden: Abisko...
TGTCGCCGCGAAGAACGGGGCGGAGCGGGTGATCTCGGGCTTTGCGCCAGACAGATGCACCGTGGCCAGCGAGCCATCCGAGCACAGCGACACCAGCCCGCCCGTGATCGGCAACAGCCCGGCACAGCCCGGCAATTCCACATTCTTCACAAATTTGCGCTTGACCAGATCGACCACATGGAACGAGGCCGCCGGGGTCAGATTGTAGACATAGGCGGTCCTGCCATCCTCGCTCAGCGCGAAATTGTTGAGCTGGGCGCCGATGATCAGGCGGCCGGGCAGCGGGATTTCGGCCTGCAACTTCATGGCCTTGCTGTCGTAAATGGTCAGCATGTCCTGCCGCGTGCCGCGATTGCCCTTGGACCAGATCGTTTCGGCCACGTAATAGGCCTTGCCCGCCGGATCAAAGGCCAGATCGGCGCTGCGACTGGTATCGACCGTGCCCACCATCTTGCCGGTGGTGGCATCGAAAATCGCGGTGCCCGCCGCGTTGAAGGGCGCGCGGACATAGAACCAGTCCGGGCTGGGCGCGGGCAGGCTGGCGACCGTATCCTCCTCGGGATCGGACAGGGTGGGGGCGGCCAGCGCCGCGCCGCCCGCCAGCGCCAGGGCAACAGCGCCCATCCGCGCGATCATGCGCGGGGCGGAAAACACGCGGCTTTGCTGAGCATGGCGAGACATCTGGCCGGAACCCTCCTCGAAATTGAGACGCCCATCACGCGGGCGGGTCGGAATGAAAGCCGCGCGTCGCCCTGCGACACGCGGCGCCCCACCCCATTTGCGATCACAGCTTGGGCACGCACCCGGAAACGGTCAAGCACCATTTTTCACAAAATCACCGAATGCGCCAAACAGCGTAGATGCTCAGCGAGCAGGCGCCCGCCAATGGGCCACCGAGACTGCCGCGATGCCCGCCACCACCGCAAAGCCCGCCGCCAGCAGCAGCCCCGACCCCGGCCAGACCCACATGGCACCAGACCCCAGCGCAGGCCCGGCGGACATGCCCAGACTATGCGTGGCCGCCACAAAAACCCGAAAGCGCGTATTCAGGCCCAGCCCCGTCGCAATCCCCGAACACCGAATGATGATCGCCGTGGAACCAATGTTGAGCAGCACGATCGCCAGCATGAAATCGAGCGCCGCCCCCGGCCGCGTCATCACCAAGGGCGCCAGCAGCGCCAGCCCCACCAGCACCGCCGTCACCGGCATCGGCACCACTCGCCGCTCGCGCATGACCCCCAGTGCAGTGATGGCCCCGGCCAGTGATCCCACCGCCACCGCCTTGCCGATCACCCCCTCGCCCAGCCCCGCCGCCATGGCCAGCGCGCCCGACAGGCTCCACACCATCATCGTGGCGCAAATGAACCAGAACGTGGCCAGCGCCATCGCCCAGCCCGCACGCGAGGTGGCACCGCGCTCGACCGGGGCGCAGACCGGCGCGCGCTCCACAAAGGGCATCGCCAGCGCCGCCAGCCCCGGCACCACCGCCAGCACCAGCAGCGCCAGATCCGCTCCGCCCCGGCGCGCCACATCAGGCAGCACCAGCGACAGCAACGTCGCACACAGCAATTGCGACAGCAGCACCACGCCATAGGCGCCCGTGGGCCTGCGCGCGGCAAAGGCAGCCATCGCGCGCGCGTAAATCGCCCCCATCGCCAGCCCGAACACCGCCCGCAGCGCCAGCACGACCGCCAACCCGCTGGCCAGCGGCGTCAGCAGCGCGCAGACCAGCGCCAGAACCGCCGCCGCCACGCCACTACGCCGGGGCAGGTGCGCACCATACAGCCACACCAGCAACGCCCCCACCGCCGATCCGCCCTGCGTGGCCCCCACGATCCAGCCATGGCTGGCCAACGGAACGCCGGTGGCATGGGTCAACAGCGTCAGGAACACCGGATCAATGCCGGGTTGCAGGCATCCCAGCACCGCCGCCACGGGCGCGGCCAACCGGCGCAGCGATGCGGCGCCCCGCGCCTTGCGCCTTGCGCCGGAATTGAAAGCCCGTTCCATCGCCCGCGTTTCTCCCGCCATGGCACCGCACGGGCCGCCGACGGTTCAGCCCGACCGGCCCTGCATCCCGGCAATGTCTCGCGATGTGATGGTTTTGGCAAGATCGACCAGCACCCTGCCCGCGATCGCGATAAAGGCTGGCATCTGGGGCGCCCAGGGCTTCTGGTATCCCAGAAAGGGCGTGGAGCCTTCCATGCTCGCGCTGATATACAGCGCCACGGTATGCACCTCCTGCGGGCTGAGCGCGGGATTGAGTTGCGCCACATATTCGCCGATGAAATCTTGCACCCGCTGGTAAAACAGGCGCACCCGCTCCGCGATGAAGGCGTTGTGATTGGCCAGCGCCCACAGTTCGGAAAACAACCGCGTGGTGCGCTTGCCCGCGATGTCCTCCAGACAGATCACGATCACCAGCCGCAGCCGCTCCTCCGCCGACAGGTCGGGGCGGCGCACCTGGCTTTCCAGCTTGTGGTCATAGGAAATCAGCAATTCATCGAGCAGGACCTGCACCAGCAGTTCCTTGCGCGGGAAGTGGTAGGAAACATTGCCCACCTTCATCCCGCAGGCCGCCGCGATGCGCCGGATGGTAAACGCCGATGCCCCCTCCTCGATCAACACCACCAGCGCCGCCTTCAGGATGGCGTCCACTGTCTCGGTCCCGCGCGAATAGGTGCCGGGGCGGGCGGTGGCTGGCGCAGGCGGGTCGTTTGCAATCCGGGGGGCGTTTGCAATCGTCATGGGTCCGTGTCTCCGCTGGGCCCAAGCCATGCCACCATGCGCCGGGGGTTGCAACCGGGCGGGCGCGCTTGACGGAAACTTGATGCGCGTCCAGTATCCCGCCAGCCCCCCGACAGGAGAAGTGACACCGTGACCAAGCCCTATCAACTGGTGGTGAACGCCAAGCCGGTGACGGTGAGCGCGCCCGGCGACAAGCCCCTGCTGTGGGTACTGCGCGAGGAGTTGCATATGCCGGGCACCAAGTTCGGCTGCGGCGCGGGGCTGTGCGGGGCCTGCACGGTGCTGCTGAACGGACAGGCGGTGCGGTCATGCCAGACGCCGGTGTCGGCGGCGGCGGGGCACAGGATCACCACGATCGAGGGCGCCAAGGCCCTGCCGCAGGGCAACAGGATCGTGGCCGCATGGCAGGAAATCGACGTGCCGCAATGCGGCTATTGTCAGGCGGGGCAAATCCTGTCGGCCACTTCGCTTTTGCTGGTCAATCCGCATCCCAGTGACGCAGAAATTGACTCGGCGATGAGCGGGAACATCTGCCGGTGCAGCACCTATCTGCGCATTCGCCGCGCGATCAGGAAAGCCGCCGGGCTTGCCGACGTCACGGAGGACGCGGCATGAGCGCGCCCGCTCTCAACCGCCGCGGTTTTATCGCGGCCTCGCTGGTGGCGGGCGGTACGCTGGCCTTTGACGCGCATTTCGCGCTGGCCGAGGCGCCGGGGGCGGCGGCGATCAACGCCTTTATCCGCATCGGGGCGGATAATACCGTGACCATCGGCGCCAAGAACCCCGAGATCGGCCAGGGCATTCGCACCATGCTGCCGATGCTGATCGCCGAGGAGTTGGACGTTAGCTGGGATCAGGTAGTGATCGAGCAGACGCTGGCGAATGAAAAGATCTATGGCCGCCAGACGGCGGGCGGATCGACCGCCACGCCGGTCAACTGGCTACCGCTGCGTCAGGTGGGCGCGGCGGCGCGGGCGGTGATCCTGTCCGCCGCCGCCAAGGTGTGGGGCGTGGAGCCGGCCAGCCTGACCACCCAGGCGGGCGTGGTGATCCACGCCGCCTCGGGCCGCCGCGCACCCTATGCCGCCTTTGCGCGCGAGGCCGCCACGCTGCCCGCGCCCGATCTGGACAAGGTGGCGCTGAAATCGCCCGCCGCCTTCACCATCATCGGCCAGTCCAAGCCCGGCGTGGACACACCCAAAATCGTCACCGGCAAGCCCTTGTTCGGCATAGACGTGGACCTGCCGGGGATGCTGCACGCCGCGCTGATCAAGGCGCCGTGCCATGGGGCCACGCTGGCCAGCCATGATGCCAGCGCCGTGCTGGCGACCAAGGGCGTGGTGGCGGTGGTGCCGATCAACAGCGGCTTTGTCGCGAAGGACAAGTTTGACGCGCTGGCCGTGGTCGGGCCAAGCTGGTGGAGCGTGAAGAACGCGCGTGAGCACGTGAAAGCCGTGTGGGACGATACCGCGCAAAAAGCGTTTTCCACCGCTGGCTATGCCAAGGCGGCGGCCGAGGCGGTGCAAGGCCCTGCCCCGGTCGAACTGTTCAAGGCGGGCGATGTGGAAGGTGCGCTGAAAGGCGCGACCAAGACCATCACCGCCGATTACAGCTATCCCTTCCTCGCCCATGGTACGCTGGAGCCGCAGAATTGCACGGCGCTGTGGCAGGAGGGCAAGCTGGAGATCTGGGCGCCCAGCCAGAACCCCGGTGCGGGCCGCACGGAGACGGCGGCGATGCTGGGGATCAGCCCCGACGATCTGACCATCCACATGACGCGCATCGGCGGCGGCTTTGGGCGGCGGTTGATGAATGATTACATGGTGATGGTGGCACAAGTGGCCAGGGGCGTGCCCGGCAGGCCCGTCAAGCTGCTGTTCGACCGCACCGATGATCTGCGCAACGATTACTATCGCCCCGCTGGCTGGCACCGCTTTACCGCCGGGCTGGATGCGCAAGGGGCGCTGGTGGCGTTCAAGGATCATTTCGTCAGCTTTGGCAAGGATGGCAAGCCGATCCGCGCCGCCGAAATGAGCGGCTATGAATTCCCCGCCCCGGTGGTGCCGCATGTGCATCTGGGCGCGACCTTCCTGCCCACCAATCTGGCGACAGGCTGGCTGCGCGCGCCCACCAGCAATGCGATGGGCTTTGTGTTCCAGTGCTTTCTGGATGAAGTGGCCGAGGCGGCGGGGCTGGACCTGCCCGAATTGATGCGCCGCACGCTGGGCGCGCCGCGCGAATTGCCCGCCGAAAAGGGGCGCCCCCAATTGCACACGGGCCGCGCGCGAGGGGTAATTGATGCGGTGTGCCGCATGGCGCATTGGCAGGGCGGCGCCTTGCCGCCCGGACCGCAGGGCGAAAAGCGCGGGCGTGGTTTCGGCTTTTACTTCAGCCATCGCGGCTATTTCGCCGAAGTGGTGGAGATTACCTTCACCGATGCCACCACCGTCCGCGTGGACAAAGTGTGGGCCGCCGGTGACATTGGCAGCCAGATCATCAACCCGATCAATGCGCGCCATCAGGTGCAGGGCGCGGTGATCGAGGGGATTGGTCAGGCGATAGCGGGGCTGAAAATCGAGCAGGTGGACGGCGTGATCACGGCGGAAAACTTTCAGGATTTCCCGCTGCTGCGCATTGATGCCGCCCCGCGCGAGATCGCGGTGGAATTCCTGAAGACCGATTTCCCGCCCACAGGCCTTGGCGAACCCTCGCTGCCGCCGGTCATCCCGGCGCTGGCCAATGCGATTCGCGCGGCCAGCGGTGTGCGGCATCGCAGTCTGCCCCTAGTATGGGCATAAGGACGCGAGACTGACAGATTTTGCCTTGAAGTGTATGCGTCATTTGACGGTTGACGATTTATGACACCTGTCCAATCTTGCCCCCAACACCGATGAGTCCTCGTCGGCCCTGTTTGTGTATTCTGGGGGGAACTTCCGCACATGACCGTCCCGTCCGACCTGCCTGATCCCACGCTTGCGCCCGCGCGCCCCTTGCGGAAACGCCTTGCCCTGCTGGGTCTGGCCGCCACGGTGATGGGCATGGGCGTGTTCAGCTATGCCGCCAGCGCCGAGGGCGAAAAGGAAGCCACCGAGACCGAGGCTGGCATCCCCGTCACCGACAAGCTGGTGATCGCCAAATGCGGCACCTGCCACACGCAGGACGCCAAGGGCAACCTGTCGCGCATTTCCTGGAACCGCACCACGCCCGAAGGCTGGGCGCAGGTGATCCACCGCATGGTCAAACTCAACGGTCTGTCGATCACGGCGGACGAGGCCAAGAAGGTGGTCCGCTCGCTGTCGGCCAGCCACGGTCTGGCGCCCGAGGAAACGCGCAATATCATGTATATCCCCGAGCATCGCGCGGTGGAAGAAACCAACATCCCCAACGAAACCGTGCGCGCGGCCTGCGCCTCGTGCCACGCCTTTGCCCAGCCGCTCAGCTGGCGCAAATCGGCGAATGAGTGGAAGCTGCTCCAGGATTTCCACATCGCGCTCTATTCACAGGCCGAGGTGCAATATCGCCGCCCGGTCGATGAAAACGGCATCGCGCATTTCGGGGACACCAAGCTGCCCGTGCCCGGCGTGATCGCGCTGGATTACATCCGCAAGGTGGCGCCGCTGCACTCGCCCGAATGGGCCGCGTGGCAGGCACGCTCGCGCCCGGCGGCGCTGGCGGGCAAGTGGCTGGTTTCGGCCAGCCTGCCCGGCAAGGGCGCCTATGTCGGCACGCTGACCGTGACGGCCAAGGATGAGGATTTCACCCAGACCGTCACGCTCCATTCGCTGAAAGACGGCAGCACCATCACCCGCAGCGGCACCGGCATCGTCTATGGCGGCTATAGCTGGCGCGGGCATAGCAAGGGCACCGGCGACGCCGCCGCCCCCGATGGTGTGGGCAATGAAGCGCGCGAAACCCTGTGGTTTGCCCCCGATCAGAAATCGGCCGTGGGCCGCTGGTTCTGGGGCGCGTATCAGGAATTCGGCTTTGACGTAAAGCTGACCCGCGCCAGCAGCGAGCCGACCATTGCGGCGGTCTCGCCCTATGCGATCAAGGCGGGCACCAATGGCGCCACGCTACGCATTCTGGGCGACCGGCTGCCGGTTGGCCCCGCGCTCTCGGCCATTGCGCTGGGCAAGGGTGTCAGCGTGAAAAAGGTGGTGTCCTCCACCGCCGACGAACTGGTGCTGAGCGTGGATGTCGCATCGGACGCGGCGGTGGGCGCGCATGATGTCGCGGTGGGCGGCGCGGTGCTCGAGGCCTCGCTGCCGATTTACAAGCATGTGGATTACCTGAAGGTGACGCCGGAAACCGCGCTGGCGCGTCTGGGCGGCAGCGAAAAGCATCCCAAGGGGTATCAGCAATTCGAAGCCATCGGCTATGACAAGGGCGCCGATGGCAAGGCGGGCACCGCCGACGATGTGGCCGTGGGGCCGATTGATGTCACCTGGACCATGGGCGAATTCCCCTCGGTCTATTACGATGATGACACCAAATTCGTCGGCAAGCTCAGCCCCACCGCGCTGTTCACCCCCAACATGGATGGGCCGAACCCGGAGCGGAAATGGAACCGCAATAATTATGGCGAGGTGTGGGTGGTTGCCACCGCCAAGGCCGACAAGGATGCCCAGGGCAAGCCTTTGACCGCCAAGGGTTTCCTTGTCATCACCGTGCCGGCCTACAAGCGCTGGGATCAGCCGGAGGTGTCGCAATGACCGCCCTGCTCACGCACCGCTATCGCAGCGGAGAGGTCCACCGGTTTGCCGCGGCGGATCAGGATTTCATCTATCTGGTGTCGGCGGGCGCGATCTTTGCGCTCGATGGCGCGGTGGCCGACGTGCTGGCGCTGCTCGATGGCGCGGAGATGGATCACGCCGATCTGGTGACGGCGCTGATCGGCGCGGGCCACAGCCCCGCCGATGCCGAGGATCTGGTGCGCGAATTGCGCCTGGCCCGCGTCATCGTGTCGAACCAGACGGTGGCGGCACCCTCGCCCGCCAAGCCGCCCGAGGATTACCCGTTGCAGGCGCTGGTGCTCAACATCACCAACCAGTGCAATCTGGCCTGCACCTATTGCTATGAATTTGGCGCGGACAAGATCGCCACGCCCGCTGGCAAAACGAAATATATGGCGATCGACACGGCCAAGGCTTCAGTCGATCTGTTGCTGGCGCAATCGGGCGGCCGCCCGGCGGTGCATATCACCTTCTTTGGCGGCGAAACCTTGATGAACTTCCCGCTTCTGCGCGAAGTGGTCGCCTATTCCACCGCTCAAGCCGAAGCTCAGGGTCGCACCATCACCTTCAGCCTGACCACCAATGCCACGCTGCTGACCGACGAGATCATCGAATTTCTCGCGGACCAGCAGATTGGCGTCACCGTCAGCATCGACGGGCCCAAGGAGATGCAGGACAAGCGCCGCGTCTATAAAAGCGGCAAGGGCAGCTATGATGTGATCGAGCCCAAGCTGCGCAAGCTGATCGCCCGCCATCGCACCCGCGCGATCACCGCGCGCGTCACGCTGACCGATGGCGTGACCGATGTGATCCGCATCTTCCGCCACCTGCGCGAGGATATCGGCTTTCACGAGGTCGGCTTCGCGCCGGTCACCACCTCGGGCGAGCGCGATTATTCGATCACCGATGATGGCATGGACAGCGTGCTGGGCCAGTTCAACCTGCTGGCCGATGAATGGCTGGCCTATGCGTTGAAGGGCCGGATGCATGGTTTCTCCAACGTGTCGGAAACCATTGGCGAATTGGTGCAGGGCACAAATAAGTCGCACCCCTGCGGCGCAGGGCTGGGCCTGCTGGGCGTGTCGCCCTCGGGCGATCTCTCGCCGTGCCACCGCTTTACCGATGCCGACACCCATACGATGGGCCACGTCTCCACCGGCATCGACCGCGAAAAGCAGGGCGAGTTTCTGACCAAGGGCCACGTTGGCGCCAAGTATGAATGCCAGTCGTGCTGGGCGCGGCCCTTGTGCGCGGGCGGGTGCCACCACGAGGCCTTTGTGCGCTATGGCGACACGGGCCATGCCAATCTGCATTATTGCGATTGGATCCGCGACTGGACCGAGCGGTGCCTGACCATTCAGGGCACGCTGGCCGTCAAAAACCCCGAATTTCTTGAAAAGTTTGCAGAACGAAAGGGCCTGTCATGAAGCATCTGCGCCCCATCAACCAGAAGGCCAAGGCCATCGGCGAGAGCGTCGAGGCCCAGATCTCCGCCGCTCAGGAGGACGTTGTCGGCCTCCAGCAGGTGCGCCCGCATGTGCCCATGGGCTGCACCCTGTCCTTCTCGCCCGGCTGGGAAGTGGATGCCAGCGGCGGCACGGCGGGCCTGTGCCAGCCGGTCGAGCGCGACATCTATGACTGCTATGTCACCTGCTTCTGGCCGGTGCAGGTGCCCGACCACGTCAATTATTCGCCGGACTGGGCCAGCAATTGCGCGGCCGCGACGAAGGATTGGCGCAGCCTGGACATCATCTTTCCCTGATCGGCGCGGGATACCCCACGCTATCCCCCGCCCGTTTGTCTCGCAAGAAAGAGCCGCCGCATGATCCGCTTCCGCCCCTTGCTGCGTAGCGCTGCCCTGGCCGCGCCGCTGCTGGCCGCCGCCCTTCCCGCTCACGCCGGCACGCTGGTGCTCGGCTCCTATCCGGACAAGCTGCTGCTGGTGGATGAGGATAGCGGCAAGGTGACGACGCGCATTCCGCTCGAAACCGGCCTGCCCACATCGCTGCGCCTGACCAATGACAAGAAGAAGATCTTCGTCACCACCATCACCACCAGCGGCGTCGAAGTGCTCGATGCCGCCACCAAGAAGGTGCTGACGCATTTCAGTCTGAACACGCCCACCACCAAATATCGCTTCACCGGCGGCGTGCCCGATCCCACGGGCAAGATTTTCTACACGCTGGCGATGAAGATCGACAAGCAGGTGGACCGCTATGTGCTGGGCAAGTGGCAGTATATCGCCATCGACATCGCCCAGAAGAAGGTGGTGAAGGCGGTGGATATTCCGCAGGAGGATGAACAGCTCTACGCCTCGCGCGCCACAATGCAGATTTCCGACGATGGCAAGCTGATCTACCTGTTCCGCGACAAGGGCATCGTGCTGAACGCCGCCGATCTGAAAACGGTGGACCACATTGATCTGGCCAAGCCCGAAGGCGCCGGGCTGGAAGGCGCGACCTTTGGCGGGGGCGTGGAACTGCTGCGCAACAACAGCGAATATGTCTCGCTGTTCACCGCCGCCGATCCCTATATCCACAACAAGGTCTTTGGCATCGGCCGTTTCCAATTGGCCACCAAGACGTTTGACTTCACCCCGATCGGCCCGGCCCCGTATCAGATCGCCGGGCTGCAAATCACGCCCGATGGCAAGGATGGCTATACTGCCATCACCCAGGGTACGACCGGCAACAAGCGCTGCGAATTCTGGCATTTCGATCTGACCACGAACAAGGCGCTGGACAAGGTTGAATTCCCCTGCCGATCGCGGTTCCAGTTCGGCATGTCGAGCGATGGCAAGAAGCTCTACATCTATGGCGCCAGCTATGACATCGAGGTCTATGACGCCAAGACGCTGAAGTGGGACAAGACCTGGAACCTGGAAGCCGACGCCACCATGGCGGGTATGCTCTACACGCCGTGATGCCGGGCTGGCTCCCTTCCGCGCTGCCCGTGCTGGTGCGCGGGGGCGGGCTGGCGGCGGCGTGCACCGCGCATCTGCTGCGCCGCGCCGGGCTGGGCGTGATCACGCAGCCTGAGACGCGCGCGCCGGTGCCCGTTATTATGCTCAGCGATGCGGCGCTGACGATGATCCGCGATGTGTTTGGTCGGCCCGATCTGTTCGCCGATCACCATCGCATCACCCGCCGGGTCGTTCGCTGGGGGGCGAACGATCCGGTGGACATGCCTCATGGCGCGTATGTGATTGCCGAAAGCGACCTGATCGCCGCTTTCGGCATAGCGCTGATGGGCGAGCTGGCCGGGGCGGAGCACGGAGCCCGCCCCGCCCCGGTCCAGCTTTTGGCCACCGTCCACGCCGCGCCGCCGTTTCCTGCCGAGGCCATGCTGCGCTTTGGCCAGCGCCGCGCGATGGCAGCGCCGGTGGTGCTGTCCGCCGACGCCGACCGCGCCGCCGTGCATGTGGAGGCGGTAGAGCGGGGCTGGCTGTTCCTGATCCCGTCCGGCCCGGCCACCGCCTGGTTGCTGGGCGTGGGCGGGCCGGTGGAGCGGTTGCTGGAAGGCAGCAGGCTGATCGCTCCGCTGGTGGATGCGGTGGGGCAGGCCTCGCCGGGGTTTGAAACCGCGCCGCGCCAATTGCCGCGCCTCGCCGGACCGCACTGGTTGGCCTGCGGGATGGGCGCGATTGCCTATGATCCGATTTGCGGCGATGGCACAGCGCAGGCCGTGCGCGAGGCCATTCTGGCCAGCGCCGTGCTGACCGCCATCGCCGAGGGCGGCGACCGCGAAGCGCTGAGCGAGCATTACCACGCCATGCTGACCGCCTCGCTGCGGCGGCATATGCAATTGTCGGGGCAGTTTTACGCCACCGGGGGCACGGGGGCCTGGTGGCAGGATCAGGTGGCGGGGCTAGCGCGCGGCTATGACTGGACCACGGCGCAACTGGCGCAAATGCCCGAACCGCGCTACCGGCTGGACGGCTATCGTCTGATCCAGCGGGAGTCCGCGACCTGAGCGCACCCTTACCCCCCGCCGAGTGGCGCGCCTATCGCCGCCTGTGGCCGTTCCTGCGCCCCTATCTGCCGCGTATGCCCGCCGTGGTGGTGGTCAGTCTGCTGGCGACCGCGCTCAGTCTCGCCCAGCCCTATATCTCCAAGCTGATGATCGATGGCGCGCTGATGCACCGCGACATGGGGATGCTGTGGCATGTGGCGTGGCTGATGCTGGGGGCGACGGTGGGGTCCTATGCGCTCAACATGCTGGCCAGTTGGCTGCATGTCTCGCTCTCCGCCGCGATGCTGTTTGACATACGCAGCGCGGTGCTGGCGCATTTGCAGGCGCTATCCCCGCGTTTCTTCGGCCGGTTTCGCCTCGGCGATCTGATGAGCCGCCTTAACAGCGATGTGTCCGATGTGCAGCGCGTGGCGGGCGATACGCTGCTGGCGGCGCTGGCCAATGTGCTGTTTCTGGGCGGCAGCGTGGGGCTGATGCTGTGGATGGATTGGCGGCTGTTTGTGGTGGGCATCGTGCTGGTGCCGTTTGCGGTGGCCACGTTCCTGCGCGCGCAAAAACGCCTGACCGACCTCACCCGCCAGATGCGCGAAGTGGGCGCCGATATTGGCAGCCTGCTGGTGGACACGATCATGGGAATGCGCACCGTGGTCGCGCTTGGGGCGGAGGCCCATGAGCGCGAGCGGTTTGGCACCACCAACGCCCGGTTTGTGCAGGCGATGCTGCGGATGCAGATCACGTCCTTTCTGTCGGGCGCGGTGCCGGGCACCTTGCTGTCGGCCTCCACCGCCGGGGTGATGCTGTGGGGCGGGTATGAGATCGTGGCCGGGCGGATGACCATCGGCACGCTAGTGGCGTTTCTGGCCTATCAGCAGCGGCTGTTCACGCCGATTCAGGGCTTGCTCGGCCTGTCCTCCACCCTCGCGCAAACGCGGGTGGCGCTGGCGCGGATTTTTGAATTGCTCGATAC